>Ga0070671_100002450_pt1 | contig 14345 bp, 12 predicted proteins | sample KBSS73metaG_FD_65341 | JGI IMG/M metagenome (GOLD analysis project Ga0070671, IMG submission 65341) | Switchgrass rhizosphere microbial communities from Kellogg Biological Station, Michigan, USA - KBS S7-3 metaG | ecosystem: Host-associated > Plants > Roots > Rhizosphere > Soil ...
CGATGCTCGGCGCGCTCGTCACCCTGCTCTGGGTCGCGCTGCGCTCATGGCGCCTGGTGCTGGCCGTGGCAGTGACACTCGTCGTCGGGCTGGCGCTCACCGCGGCGTTCGGGCTGGCCGCGTACGGCCGCTTCAACCTGATCTCGGTCGCGTTCGCGGTTCTCTTTGTCGGCCTCGGCGTCGACTTCGGCGTTCAGTTCTGCATTGCCTATCGCGCGAACCGGGTGTCGGTCGATCTTCCTTCCGCATTGCGAAGCGCCGCTATCCGTGTGGGCGGCGCGCTTGCCCTTGCGGCCGCATCGACTGCTGTAGGGTTCTACGCATTCGCTCCGACGGACTATCTCGGCGTGTCCGAACTCGGGGTGATCGCCGGCACGGGCATGCTCGTCGCGTTCTTTGCCAACGTGACGCTGTTGCCCGCGCTGGTGGTTCTGCTCGGTGCGCCGTCCGAAGATGCACCTGTCGGCCTCGTCGCGTTCGCGCCGCTGGACGGCTTCGTTCTGCAACACCGGCGCGTGATCCTCGGGCTTGCTGCCGCCGTCGCATTGGCGAGCATCGCGGCGCTGCCGCGGCTGCGGTTCGATTTCAATCCGCTTCACCTCCGCAGCTCGGCAACGGAATCGGTCGCAACGCTGAACGACCTTGCGCGGGATCCTGAAACGACGCCGAACACGATCGACGTGCTCGCGCCGTCGCTGTCCGCTGCCGACGACCTTGCGCAGCGCCTCGCGCGGCTGCCGGAGGTCCGGCAGGCGATCATGCTCACGAGTTTCGTACCGGAGCAACAAGACGAGAAGCTTCCGTTGATCGAGGACGCCAGCCTTTTGCTCGATCCGGTACTGCATCCCGCGCAGATGAAAGCGCCCCCCGACGATGCGCAGGTGGTGGAGGCCATGCGTCGCGCGGCAGGCGCGTTTCGGCGCGCGGACGGCGCGATGCCCGCGGCCTTGCGCGATGTCGCGCCGCGCGTTGTGCAGGCGTTGCGCCGTCTCGCGGACGGCCCGCGCGCTGAGCGTGAGGCGCTGCGCGACGCGCTGGTCCCGAGTCTTACGACGATGCTCGATCAACTTCGCACCTCGCTCGGCGCAGAGCCGGTCGCCCTCGACCGATTGCCGGCGGATCTCACCCGCGATTGGGTGGCGGCGGACGGTCGTGCGCGCATCGAAGTGTTTCCCGCAGGCGATGCGAACGACAACGCGATACTCGCGCGCTTCGTCGACGCCGTTCGTAGCGTCGCTCCCGATGCGACCGGCGCACCGGTGTCGATCCGGGAGTGGAGTGGCACCATCACGCACGCTTTCGCAGAAGCCGGTGCATGGGCGGTCCTGGGAATCGTCGCGATCCTCGTCGTGACATTGCGCGACGCGACGAGCGTGCTGCTGACGCTCGCGCCGTTGCTCCTCGCCGCGCTCACGACGCTCGGCATCTGCGCCCTCACGGGTTTCGCGCTCAATTTCGAGAACATCATCGCCCTGCCCCTGCTGTTCGGCATCGGCGTGGCGTTCGACATCTACTTCGTCGTGGCCTGGCGGCTCGGCTCGCCGCACCTGCTCGCATCGAGCCTGAGCCGCGCAGTGCTGTTCAGCGCGCTCACGACAGGCACCGCCTTCGGCAGTCTGTGGCTCTCGAGCCACCCGGGAACAGCGAGCATGGGCAAGCTGCTCGCTCTGTCGCTCGCCGCGACGCTGGTTGCCGTGCTGCTGTTCCTGCCGGCTTTGTTACGCAGCGTCACGCCTCGGCATCGCTGACGCTTGTTCGTTCACCGCGACTCCGAAGCGCTTTCCCGCAGCGCAACGCGGGACTCCGCCCAGTGCCACGCGACGAGTCCCGGAAAGAACACGACGACATCGCGCAAGCGTCTCGCCGTCGCGAGCGCGAGCGCGGCGCCGCCGTCGAGACCGACCGCCGCACCCAGCACGATGAATCCACCTTCCTGCACGCCGAGGGCACCCGGCACGACGAACGCCGCGCTGCTGATCGCCTGGATCAGCGCCTCGATCATGACCGCGTCGAGCAGGCCACGCTCGTATCCGAGAAAATGCAACGCGATCCAGATCTCGGCGCTGCCGACGATCCAGCCGACGCATTGCCATAGTGCGCATGCAGCGACGTCGCGCCGGCGGGCATAAATCGTTCGCAGCGCCTCCTCGAGCTGCACGGAGCCGGTCACGGCCCCTTCGAAGCGCCCGGCGAAGGCACGATTGACGAGCCGGGTGACGAAGCCGATGACGCCCGCGCGCTGTGCGTGCACGAAAACGAGTCCGGCGACCATCAGCAACGCCGCGGCCCCCGCGACGCCGAGCGCGAGCGACGTGCCGACGCCGGAGCGCAACAGGATCGCGAGCCCGAGGAACGTCACCCACGCTTGGGTGATCACCGAGATCGCCATGTCGGCGACGAGCGTCGACGCGGCTTCGGTGGCCGGTACGCCACGCGCGCGGATGACACGATAAGCGACGATCTCGCCCCCGACGCGCGCAACGGGCAGCAACCCGTTGATCGATTCCCGCAGCCATGTGGCGAGCGTGAGCGCGCGGAGCGTTGCACGGCGATCGCCAGGAAACAGCGCTTGCCACGCCACGGCGTTCACGGTCATCGGAACGACATGGACGATGGCCGCAAGCAAGAGTCCGGGTCCCGCGACGATCAGCAGGTGAACGATCGCCCCAACGTTTTCGCGCGCGAACAACAGGACGGCAAGCGCGCAGCCGGCGAGCGCGAACATGGCGCCGACGCGTTTCACGACGAAAGAAAATCGCGGAAGCCGCCGATGCGTGCACCGCTTGCGTGTGCCGCCTCGCGGATCTCGCGCGCCGTGAGTGCCTCGAGTTCGTCCCTGTAACGGTAGCCCGGGGTAGCACCGGCGAATTCGTTCGCCGTAGCGGGGTGTGCGTAGATCTCTGTGACGCCCGTGGGAAGACGATGCAGCAAGCCTGCGAGACGCCGCTCGGTCATGGCGCCCGACCAGGCGAGTCCGAACACACGATCGGGAACGAGGAGCCCATGCGCACGAGCTCGCGTCCCGAGCAGTGCGAGCCATGGCCCCATCCGCCAGTCGCGAGCGTGCTTGCGACCGGGCTCGATCGCATCGAGCACGGGAAGCGGCTCGCGCGGCACGCGCAGCGCGCGCAATCCGTGCCGGCGGCCTGCGTTGATCACCGCGCCTGCAACGGTCGGGTGAACGTGAAAATGATGGTGCGCATTGACGTGATCGAGCGGCAGGCCGGTCGCGGCGAAAGCATCGAATTGCGCCGCGATTTCCGCCGCGAGCTGTTCGCGCATTTTCGGGCGCAGGAAGATCTGCGTGCCGAGCGCCGCCATGTCACCGCGCAGCCATCCATTGCCGTCGACGAAGTCCGGGAGGTCCGCGGGCGGAAGCGTGGGACGAGCGTCGACGAGCGCGAGGTGCAACCCGACTCGCAGCGTCGGGAGGCGGCGCGCGCGCTCGATCGCGTCGGCGACCGCCGGCCCGCTCACCATCAGGCTCGCAGCGCTCAGAATCCCCCGGGTGTGCGCAAGCTCGACGGCGCGATTGACCTCCGGCGACAGGCCGAAGTCGTCGGCGGTGACGATCAGCGCCTTCAGTGTGCGCTCTGCTGCCGCTCGCGCAGGAACTGGAAGAACTCGACGCCCTCGCGCAGCCGGCGCTTCATCATCTGCGGGCTCCTGACCATCTCGCCGACGATCGACGCGATCTTCGAGCGGCGGAAATAGAAGCGCCGGTAGAACGTCTCCACGGAGTCGAAGATTTCGGTATGCGAAAGGTGCGGATAGTGAAGCGGGGCGATTTGCACGCCGTGCGCGTCGACCAGTTCGGCGTTCGCCTTGTCGAGCCAGCCTTTCTCGAGCGCCTGCTTGTAGAGGTACGTGCCGGGATACGGCGCGGCGAGAGAAACCTGGATCGTGTGCGGGTTGATCTCCGTCGCGAAGCGGATCGTTTCCTCGATCGTCTCCTTCGTCTCGCCGGGTAGCCCGAGGATGAAGGTGCCATGGATCTTGATGCCGAGCTCGTGGCAGTCCTTCGTGAAGCGGCGCGCGAACTCGACGCGCATGCCTTTCTTGATGTTGAACAGGATCTGCTGGTTGCCGGTCTCGTAGCCGACGAGCATCAGCCGCAGCCCGTTGTCGCGCAATACCTTGAGCGATTCGCGCGGCACGTTCGCCTTCGCGGTGCAGGACCAGGTGATGCCGAGCTTGCCGAGCCCGCGCGCGATGGCCTCCGCGTGCGGCAGGTCGTCGGTGAACGTGTCGTCGTCGAAAAAGAATTCCTTCACCTGCGGGAACGCCTTTTGCGCCCAGGCCATCTCCTCGATGACATGGCCGACGCTCCGCGTGCGGTAGCGATGTCCGCCAACCGTCTGGGGCCAAAGGCAGAAGGTGCAGCGCGACTTGCAGCCCCGCCCCGTGTACAGCGACATGTACGGATGCTTCAGGTAGCCGATGAAGTAACGCTCGATCGTCAGGTCACGCTTGTAGACGGGGGTCACGAAGGGCAGCGCGTCCATGTTCTCGAGGATCGGCCGCGGCGGGTTGTGCACGATGCGACCATTCGCGTCGCGATACGACAGCCCCAGGATGCCGCTGAAGTCGCGGCCCTCGGCGACTTCCTTGATGGTGAAGTCGAATTCATTGCCCGTGACGAAGTCGATCAGCGACGACGCGCTCAAGCTTCCGCTCGGATCGACGGCGACCTTCGCGCCGATCATTCCGGCCTTGAGATCGGGATTGACGGCCTTAAGCGCCTCGATCATCTTGACGTCGGACGCGAACGACGGCGACGACGTATGCACGACCGCGAGGTCGTACTCGCGCGCCGTGCGCGCGACGCCGTCGCGGCGCAATCCGTGCGGAGGACCGTCGACGAGCTTGCTGTTCGGCACGAGCGCGGCGGGCTGTGCGAGCCAGTTCGGATACCAGAACGAGCGGATCTCGCGCCGGGCCTGGAAGCGCGACCCGGCACCGCCGTCGAAGCCATCGAAAGAAGGCGACTGCAGGAACAGCGTTCGCATCATGTTTGTTCTCGGAAACTTTAGAGGGCCGCCACCGTCGCGTCGGCCCGCACGCGATAGCGCCGGCCGCGCCACGTCACGGTCCGCACGAAAAAGCTCGCCGCAAAGATCGCAAACGAAATGAGATCGCGAACCGGGCCGAGCCACCAGCGCGTGAAGGCCACGCCCAAAGTATGATCGACGCGCAGCGCCAGAACAAGCCGACATGCGAGCGTGGCGAGCAGGACCGCGCCCGCCATGCGGCTGGCATTCAGCAGCGCATAACCTGCCAGCGCGAAAGGTAACGGATAGGTGACGACCGACGCGGCATAACCCACGGGATTGAGCGCGCGGATCGTCCGCGCCCAGCGCAGCTCGTGGCTCACGAGCTCGCGCGCCGTCCGCTCGGAACAAAGATGCGCGACAACGAAATCGGGAACCGTGACGCGCATCCCGGTCGCGCGTACCGCTTCACCGATGGCATGGTCGTCGGCGAGATGGTCCGCAAACGCGCCAAATCCGCCGATGACCTCGAGCGTGTCACGCCGCAACGCGATCGTCGAACCGAAGCATGGGCGTGCGAGGCCCGACCGGATGCCGACCATGACGCTCGGCAGGAAATTGTGGTCGATCGCCATCGCGGCAAGCTCGGCCCAGACACCTGCGCCCGGTTCCCCGCGATAGAGGCACGTGACGAGTCCCACGCCCGGCTGCTGCAGCGCCGAGACGATCCGCTCCAGGTAATCGGGCGGAACGGCAATATCGCTATCCGCAATGATGACAACGTCGTGACGGATGCGCGGCTCGAGCGCCATCAACGTCCCGACTTTCGGATTGGCAATCGGCAACACGCTTCCGGTGACGAGCGCAATGTCGCGCAACCGATATTCCACTGCCAGCGCGCGCACGATCGCGGCCGCCGGATCGCTTTCGTCTTCCACGCCGAACAACAGTTGTACCGGGCTGTCGTATCGCTGGACACAGAATGAGCGAAGGTTGTCGGCGAGCGACGCTTCCGCGCCGCGGAGCGGCTTGAGGATGGTCACACTGGGTCGTGCGGCGGGAGGGGCCGTGGCGGCGCTGCGAAATCGAGGCATGAGCGCCGCCGCGACGAGCGCGTAAATGCAACCGATCGCCGCCATTGCGATACAGCCCAAACCGATAGACTCGGACCAACTTGACATCAAGCCACCACCACGCGCGTAACGCCGGCACGCTCTGCCGCCATCGGGTCGCGTTTGCAGCGTGGATTGCGCTCGCGGGCTGCGCCACCGTCGGCAGCGCGCCAACGAGCGGAGGCGACGACCCGCTGGAGCCGGTCAACCGCTTCGTGTTCGATGTCAACACGAAGCTCGACCACGCAGTCATCGAGCCGCTCGCGCGCACCTACCGCGACGTCATTCCCGCTTTCGTCCGCGATCGGATCCGCTCGTTCGTCGACAACCTGGCCGAGCCGCGCATTTTCATCAACGACATGCTGCAAGGGCGCGGCGATGCCGCGGCAACGACGTTCGGGCGCTTCTTCCTCAACATGACGGCCGGCGCCCTGGGATTCTTCGACGCGGCAACGGACGCCGGCCTGCGGCGTCAGAGCGGCGACTTCGGGCAAACGCTCTACGCCTGGGGCATCGACGACGGACCGTTCCTGATGTTGCTCTTCTTCGGCCCGTCGAACGTGCGCGATGCCGTCGGCCTCGGTGTGGATCTCGTGACACCTTCGCCGACCGCCCTGTTCAACCGGCGCGACCCATGGACGGTCGACATCGGCGTGGAAATCGCAGGCGGCATCGATCTGCGCGCGCGCAATCTCGAGACCATCGAGGAGATGAGAAGGAGCGCGCTCGATCCGTATACCCATTTCCGCAGCATCTTTCGCCAGTACCGCCAAGCGCAGCTCCGCGAGGCGCGCGGGGAGAAATCGGTTCCGGAAGAGCTCGTCGATCCCGAAGCCAAGCCCTAGCGAGCCAGGGACATCAGCAGCCTTCATCACTTCGGCGTAGTCGGCGCGCCGAGCGATCGATCCGCCTGCTCGGTCAATTGCGCAATGAGCGCAGGCGGCCCGCCGGAACGCAGAATCGCCAGGAACTCGGAACGGCGCGTGGCGAGCTCGCTGATCATGCCGACCAGATACACGTCGACGATCTTCCATTCGTTGCCCGACCCGCGCATGAGGTAGTCGAGCGTAATGGGAATACCCGACGAAGGAACGAGGCGTGTACGGACGATCCGGCCCGTGTTGCGCGTCTCCGTTTGAGGCTCGACCTCGAAGCGCTCCCCCGAGTAACCATCGAAGCGGCTCGCGTACGTCGCGATCGTCATCCGGCTGAAAGCATCGACGAGCATCGCCTGCTGATCGGGGGGAATCGAGCTCCAGTCCTGCCCGACGGCGATGCGGGTCATGGCGGCAAGATCGAAAGTCGCGCGGATGACCGGCGCGAGGCGGTCATAGCGGCCGCGCACGCCGAGGCGCTCGGCATCCTTCATCACGCCGAGCAGCGCGTCATAGAACGCGCGAATGCGAGCGACGGCGGGATCTGCATCTTGCGCAAGTCCGGATACCGGATACAACAGCAGCAACAACCACGCGGTGCACGCGAACACGAAGCGGCGACGGGTCCATGGCTCGGTCATCGGAAGTCGGGAGTTAAAGCGTCGACGCAATCGAGTCTAGCGCAGCGGCGTTCTGCGCCCGAGCCGCCGCGTGAGTAGCCCGCAAACTTGCAACGTGCGAGTACCCGATGGTCGCGCCGCTCGAGCCGCCGCGTCAGTGGCCCGCAAACTCGCAGAGTGCGAGCACCCGATGGCCGCTCCGCTCGAGCCGTGCGCGACCGCCAAGATCGGGCAAGTCGATCACGAACGCGCATCCAACGGCCGAAGCCTCTGCGAGGTCGATCAACGACAGCGCCGCTTCGGCCGTGCCCCCCGTCGCGATCAGGTCATCGACCAGCAGGAGACGCTCGCCGCGCTCGATCGCGTCGCGGTGGACTTCAAGGCGGTCCGCACCGTATTCGAGGTCGTAATCCTTTCCGAAGTTCTCCGCCGGCAACTTGCCCTGCTTGCGGATCGGCACGAGACCCGCATCGAGCGCGTACGCGAGCGCCGCGCCAATCAGGAAACCCCGCGACTCGATCGCCGCGACCTTGTCGATCCGAATGCCGCGATACGCGCCCGCCATTCTGTCGATGACCGCCCGGAATCCGCGCGCATCCTTGAGCAGCGTCGTGATGTCGCGAAACTGGACGCCCGGTTTCGGAAAATCGGGAACCGTTCGGATCAGGCGCCTGACGTCGATGTCATCTTTCAAGATCTCTCCCCGCGGGCGCCGTCATGCGCGCGCCGATGTTCATCACGCTTCCCGATAGTTGAGCAGGAGCAGCCCGATCAGGACGAAGCACGTTGGCCACAGCCACGCTGCCATGCGCCCATCGACGGCGTCGGGGGCATCGAGCTCGAGCCAGCGGGACCAGCCGGCGACCACGCCGAGCACGGCGATCGGCAGGTGTGTCGTCTCGGTGAGAACCTCCTCCTTGACGTTGCCGAGCGCATGCGAGTGCGCGACCAATAACGTCGCGCCGACCGCGATGAGCAACGGAAACACGCGTTGCGCGCGCAAGGAGACGGCGCGTCCCGTTTGCACACGCCATTCGAAGATCGCGAACCCGATTGCGAGCAGCGCAAACAGGCGATGCTGAAGAACTTCCGGATCCTTGAGGCTTTCGATCAAGCCGATCGTGCCCAAGGGCCACACTTCAGGATCTCCACGGAGGAGGAGCAGCACCGCGATACCGGCGAACAGCATCGGCCAGTGGCGCGACCATCGCGCACGACCGCTTCGCGCAAGCAGGGCGGCGACGCCGATCGCCAGCACCAAGAGACCAGACCAATGATGGTTGTATTCGGACCACGCGACGTCGGACGCATTTCGACGTGAGGTCGCGCTGGCTCCGGGGACGTACGCGGACGGACCCATGGCCGAGCCATGCGCTCGCCACTCGGCGTCGAGTTGCGCTTGCAGCGCCGGAATCGCCAGACTGTCGTGGTCGGGACTGGTGAGGCGCGGAAGCATCGGCGTCCATCGGGTCGCGAGTTCCGCAAGCGTTACTCGATCGTCGCCGAGGTCTACCGCCGGCGGTGCGGACGACATCGATGCGGCTGTCATGAGCAATGTGGCGGCGATGCCCATTTCGATGCCCACGAAACGCAGTGCGAGCGGCGATGCGTCGGCATCGGGCGTCATCCGGCGGAACGTACGATAGTTATGAAAGCCGAGCAGCAGCAATATCGCAAGGAACGCCGTCTTGGTGATCGCCATTGCACCATAGGCGGTTCCGTATGCGCCCGCGGCAGATCCGATGTAATACGCAATGAATACGAGCGCTCCGGCGAGAATCATGGAGACACCGGTGATCGCCAGCATGGAATAGCGCCGCCCCAGCGCCGCGGCCGTCTGCGCGTCCGGCGCGCGCCGAAGCGCCGCGTGGAAGCAGGGCAAACCGCCCAGCCAGAGTGCGGCGCCGAGTTGATGCGTGAGCGTCGCAACCGACAGCATCACCGACCGCGAGATCCGTGCGATCGCATGACTGTCGGCAAGCGCGGCAAGCAGAATCATTGCGGCGAGGGTAACGAGTGCAACCTTCCGTGCGGCATCGTTCCGCGCGCGCACGAACGTCAGAACGATGATTCCGGCGGCCGCCGCTGCCTGCGCGACGCCCGCGGCGACGAAGACTGCGCCGGCCGCATCGGCGAGCGGAAGATCGAGCGACGCTCCGAGCATTGCCGCGTTCACGAGCGTTGCGCTTAAGCTCACGGCGATGGTCGCGGCCGCCGCCACGATCATCGTGCGTCGAACCGCGTTTTCGATTTCCCCGGTTGCAAGCAGCGGAAGGATGCCCCTCGGAACTCCGACAAGCGCAAACAGCACGGTGCCGAGCAACACCGTGCGCGCAACGAGATCGAGTCCGCGCAGCAGGACCGTGATGAACCCGAAGACGTCCAGGAACGCCTGCAATGCTCACCTCCTGGCGTCGTCGACCCGGAATGGGATTTCGCCGCGCGTGATGTGGCCGTCCGCGGACAATACCTGCCAGCGAAGCTTCCAGGGTCCAGGGAGCGTCACGTTGGCCGATCCGGCAAGCGTGCCGACAGGCGCGTCGTGCGACAGTGCGACCGGTCGTTCGGCATTGTCGGGCCCTTGCAGCATGATCCGCGATCGGTCGAGATCGATCCGGCTGTTGAACTCGAGCTGGATGTGAAGCGGCCCTCGTGGAACCCGCGCATCGACGGCCGGCATTGCAGACACCACGATCGCATGGGCGAATGCCATTGCGGGTGCGAGACCCATGGCAGCGATGAATGTCAACGTTCCCATTCGTCGACGACCGCTACCCACGTCTGCGTCCGTATACGTTGAGATAGGGCGGAGACGGATTCGCTTGAGGTACCAGCATCGGCGAGGCTCCGGGCAGGTTTTCAGATAGAACCCGTGTGCGCTACTCGGCGCACACTCTAGTCATCGGGTGCTTGGCCGTAAAGCCACAAACGAGAACGACGGAGCCGAAACGTGCGACCTCGGCAGCTTGGCCATAGGTCGCCGGCTTAGTAACTGCGGGATGGCCGATCGGCGTCGGCTGCGCAGTCAGATGTTGCCGAGAATGCGGCCCTCGGCGGGGCCGTCATTCCGGGCGATTTGCGTGAAGGCGGAGGCCAGAGCCTACCATCACAGGGACAGGTGACCGACTGGTCAGCAGGGTCCCTGACTCTTCACCGTTCTGTAGTGTCCCGCACTGTTGGTCGCGCCGATGCGCCAACTATGATCGTGCTGGCGTCGAAGAGACACAGTCGGAGCGCGCTCCACCACATCGAATATGTTCATCTTTGCGTCAGATGCGCGGCTCGCCTTGCGCGTTGACCAGGATCGTCCGGCCGGGAGAACTTGTGGTCTGCACGTGGTGCTCGTATCCGCGGAAGCTGTATGTGACGTCCCAGTAATCGAGCGGTGCGGCCGCGGACACGGTCTCGCACCGTTGCACATCCTGGGTGTAAACGGCGCCGGATGCATTGTTGCCCACGTTGCCCCCTACCACTGCGCCGCCGGCTGCGCCGATGCCCGTCGCGAGATCCTGCCCCCGGCCGCTACCGATTTGATGACCGAGGATGCCGCCGATGACGCCTCCCGCGACGGCGCCGGGAACATTGATGCCCGGAGCGCCGGTGTCGACGACCTGACGCTCGACCCAGCAGCGTTGTTGCGGCGGTCCTACCACAGCACGCACCGAGGTCACCGGCGCTTCATACAACGGCTCGTTCTGCCGACGCCGGTAGTCATAAGTGGTCGGCGCCGGGACGTCCGCACGCACCTGTGCAGATGCCGCAAGTCGCTGCGCCTCGTCAGCTTGTCGCTGCGCTTCCGCTGCCTGTACTTGTGCTGCCTCGGCCTGTCGCCGGGTCAAGTCGGCCTGAATGCGCGCATCGGTTGCGCTCCGCTGCGCAACGAGCGCCGCCTGCTCACTACGAACGCGCGCCACGTCCTGAGACGCCACGGCACGCTGTCTCGCAAGTACGGCAAGCTGATGCACCTCGTCGTATCGCCCGCCGTTTTGCGCCAGGTCGTCGGCCCGGCGCAACGTCGCTGCCGCCTGGTCGAACTCGGCGGGTGCATATATCGCAACCTGCGCGTTACGTCGCGCCGCGTCCAGCGACAATCGCGCATCGTCGAGCGCGGGGTCACGCTCAGGAAACGATGCACAACCTGCAACTGCGAGAATGGCGAGGGTCACAACGGACGTCACAGATTTTCCGCGCACGATAGCCTCCAACCGGGTTGACGAAATTGGCGGCAGGTGTTCTGCGGCGAATCATCACGACGCCGCACGTCGCCGGACGGCCCACGACACCGCTCTCCTCGACGACACCGCGCCCCGCTTTAGATCCTAGGCGCCAGGCGTGTACGGTGAAATCGGACACCGTCCGATTCATTTGTCTTCCGGCAACTTACGCGGTCTCACGCCCACGCTCCGTGGCGAGAATCAGCCGCGAAATTCCCTGCTCGCTCGCGAAAAGGAGCTCCGGGCCCGTAGGCTACAAATGCCGAAAGGCGGCGCTGCCACCGTGCAGGACGCGACTGAGGACTGTTGCACACGGTGTTGAACAATTCTACAGTTGCGACGAGTGCGCTCGCATGGCAACCCAAGCGATTCCAGCACTCACATTCGAAATGACCGAAGGAGCAGAAATGATGCACACGTCATCGGTAGGTGCGTCCAAAGGGGCTACGCTTGCGGTCGCGTTTTTGTGCATCGCAGGCACGGCGAGCGCCGACGATACCGGGGCAGGCGGCAACGCATGCAGGAATCTCCCGGGCTATGGGGCACTGAAGGCGGCGCTGGCCGCCGCAACGGCAACGGAAACCAGCGGCCTCAACAACCAGATGTGGGGAACGATCGTGGATCGGGATGGCATCGTGTGCGCGGTTGCCTTCACCGGCGTCAATCGCGGCGCGCAGTGGCCCGGCAGCAGAGTTATCTCGGCTCAGAAGGCGAACACGGCGAATGCGTTCAGCCTCGATGCATCGTCGAACAGCGGCGGATCGGGCCAGCCGAGTGGGCTGGCGCTATCCACGGCCAACCTGTACTCGGCGGTGCAGCCCGGCGGCAGTCTTTTCGGATTGCAGTTCAGCAATCCGGTCAATGACAATGTCGCCTACGATGGGCCTGCTGCGCATTACGGAACCGCAAACGACCCGATGGTCGGAAGCAAGATCGGCGGTGTCAACGTGTTCGGAGGCGGGCTTGCCCTCTATGCAGTGGGCAAGAAGATCGTCGGCGCAATCGGTGTGAGCGGAGACACATCGTGCGCAGACCACAACATTGCCTGGCGCGTCCGAAATAATTTGGGCCTCGACCACCTTTTGGGTGTCGGCGGCGTGTCCGGTGATCTCACACGTCCAGACAACATCGTCTTCGACATCGTACCCAACCCGAATGGCGGAACCGGAGTCAGCGCCGGCGGGTTCGGGCATCCAACCTGTCTGCACACCGCGGGGTCTGACGCGTTGCCGCCGGTGCAGCCATAGCGTGGGAGTGCTCAGCTCGGCACGCGCTTACATCAGCGCATAGCCCGATGTGACTTTTGGTGGCGTGGAGGCGGAGAACTCCGCACTTCGCGCCACCTTGTCCATCGGGTTAACTTCTTGGCTTGTTTTCACTCTGGCAAGTCGGGGCGAAAATCCACCCGTGCTCACGAAAGGTCGCTGTATTGCGACTCCGATGAACTCGACGCGCCCGACCGAGGTTCCTCTAATCAATCCGCTGGAGTTGGGTCTCTTGAGATGCTTCGATAGGCGTTCCGAGCACTGCGAACAGCAATGAAAAGTTGCGCACGCGTCCTCATTCTCGCCGCACTCCCATTCGTTGTTCCGGAGGTTGCACGCGCCGCTGAAACGGTCTCGCAGTTATACGAAGTGACTACTGAAACCGGGATGCCGCACCTCGAGGAAAACCTGCGCTATGCAACCCGCATCGAGCGCAGGTGCATGAGCCCGCGACAGCTGACGAAAGCATTCCCGATGCTCGGGGACGTGTCACTGCAGGACTGCGAGCTTGTCGAGACAGAAGAAGAGGCCCGAGACACCTTGCTGTATCGGCTTCAATGTTCCGGCGGTCATGGCACGATGGGCAGTGCGCGTTGGGATTTCGGCTCGAGCACGATCACAGGCACCCTCAGCGTCCGGCTCGGTGGCAAGAACATGACCTTCTACCAGCGAATTACCGCAAAGCCACTTGGTAAGTGCGGATAGGAGGCACCGTGGTCTGCGGTGCCGATGTTGTCGCCGCATCGCTTGATGGGTCGATTTCCACGACGATGCCACGGTGCAGGCACGAGCCTGCAAGCTTGGAAGGAACGTGAGGGACGTCCCTCTCCGAAGCTGCTGGCAACAGTTATTCGGCCAAGCTCAGGAGGCGCTCACACCGTTACCTATGTGTTTTCCTATCAATGACTTACTGGGAAAAAACCCAAAACGTAAGAAAACTTACCGTGCCGCTGACCTGAGTCCGCTTATTCGAGCCAATCATTCCTGGGAAACGGCTCGGTTGGGTTGATCTGGGACCCCTCGATTTTCTGGTCCGGTGATTACTTCAGGGCACTAGCGATCGGCGGCTGGTTTGATACGTCAGTTTGCTCCAAGAGCTCGCGGGGTGGTCGATCGCCCCGCGAGCTGTGAGGACGATGATCGTTGTAGTCGACTCTCCACGCCTCGATCTTCCGCCGAGCGTCAGCCAACGAGACGAAGACATTGGTGTTGAAGCATTCGTCGCGCAGTCGAGCGTTAAAGGACTCGATGTAGCAGTTGTCGACGGG
>Ga0070671_100002452_pt1 | contig 14339 bp, 11 predicted proteins | sample KBSS73metaG_FD_65341 | JGI IMG/M metagenome (GOLD analysis project Ga0070671, IMG submission 65341) | Switchgrass rhizosphere microbial communities from Kellogg Biological Station, Michigan, USA - KBS S7-3 metaG | ecosystem: Host-associated > Plants > Roots > Rhizosphere > Soil ...
CACCTGGCACATCAATGCAGGAGCTCCACATGACTCGACAAGCATCCTCTTTGGACCTCGCCGACGCACGCCGAATCATCGCCGCGGGTGAACGCAAGGCGAGTGACTTGGGTATTCCCTACAACATAGCAGTCGCTGATGCGGGCGGCGGCCTCGTCGCACACGTACGCATGGATGGTGCCTGGCTCGGGAGCGTGGATATCGCAATCAACAAAGCGTGGACCGCGCGCGCCTTCGACATGCCGACTGATGAGCTGGCAACGATCACACAACCGGGTCAGCAGGGCTTTGGGCTGAACACGACCAACGAGTCCAGGGTCGTCATCTTCGGAGGCGGAATCCCAATCAGGCGCGAAGGCGCGGTGATCGGGGCTGTCGGAGCGAGCGGTGGCAGTGTCGAGCAGGATGTTGCTGTCGCGCGCGCAGCGGTCGCGGGATTTACGAATTGATACGCACCGATGTGCAGACCCAGGAGACTTTCATGAAAGACACAGTCAAGAACGCGCAGTTACGGCTGAATCGGATTTCAGCCTTCTACTGGCGCGTCGTAATGAACAACCCTCCGCTCAACCTCATGGGGCCGGAGTTCGTTCTACAGTTCAGAGAAATCATGGATGCGATCGAGAGTGACGAACAACTGAGGGTCGTCGTCTTCGAAAGCGCCGTCGAGGGTTTCTTTCTCAATCACTCCGACTTCAATGCCAAGTTGGAGGATTTGACCGGCATTCCCCAAGGACCCACAGGCCTCGAGGCGTGGCCAGACATTCTGGTGCGCTTGCCGCGCGCCCCCGTCGTGTCGATCGCCATGATCCGGGGGCGGGCGACTGGAAACGGAAGTGAGCTCGCATTGGCCTGCGACATGACTTTCGCGAGTCGAGAGAAGACGCTTCTGTCGCAGTGGGAAGTCGGCATCGGCATGGTTGCTGGTGGGGGGCCGATGGCGCGCCTGCCTCGGCAGATTGGCAGAGGCCGTGCCATGGAGGTGCTCCTGGGGTCCGACGACATCGGCGGAGAGTTGGCTGAGGCTTATGGCTACGTGAACAGGGCGCTGCCGGACGCGGAGCTCGATGCGTTCGTCGAAGCACTCGCGACCCGCATCTCATCCTTCGACAAGTGGGCCATTTCGAATACGAAGCGTCTCGTGAACGCCGCCAGCCTGGCGCCGGAGGTCGAGATGGCGGCGGGATGGGAAGCGTGCATTACCTCAGTCCTGAGGCCTTCAACGCAGGCTCGGTTCAAGACGTTCCGGGAGCTGGGGTGGCACAAGCCAGGAGACGCTGAAAATCGGCTCGGGTCCTACCTACCGCGCGTGAATCGCTGAGAGCGCGCGTGCAATGAGCCTTCAGTGGGGCGGTCTTCCTTCTCGGTTGCAAACGATGACCGCCCCGTTCACTTCTCGAGGCATACGCATCACGTTTCACAGCAGTGGCAGGTCGAGCCGACTCTTACGGTGCTGGGTAATGGCGGGCGTCTGACGGAGCACTATGCCTCGGATCCTGCGGCCAGCGAGTGGCCGCAGCAGGCCGGTGAGCATGAGATGGGGCGCCAGTAACGCTGACAATGCGTATGGACGTCTGCCGGAAGGCTCCGTCTCGTTGAATATGCAGCTTGGCGGCGAAGGTGACCAGCTCTGCCAATGAGGGCGCCTGCATTTTCCGCATCATATGGCCGCGATGAGCCTTCACGGTGATTTCGCTGATTCCGAGCTCGTCCGCAACTTGCTTATTCCGCAGACCAGAGACAACCAGGTTCATAACTTCGCGTTCGCGGTTGCTGAGACACGAGTAACGCTGCTGAAGTGTCTTCATTTCCGATGCAGCACCCTGCATTGCCCGGCTGCAATCCAAAGCGAGGCGCATTGCTTCCAGCAGCGCCTGCTCATTGAGCGGCTTGGTCAAGAACTCCGTCGCGCCAGCTTTCATCGCCCGCACGGTCATCGGCACGTCGCTGTGGGCGCTGATAAAGATGATCGGCATGTCGGCTCGGTCACTGGAGAGTTGCTGCTGGAGATCGAGGCCAGTGAGGCCAGGGAGCAGTACCTCGAGAACCAGGCAGCTCGGGCGCAACTGGGGTGGATTGGAAAGAAACGCTTCCGCGGACGCAAATAGCAAGGGTTGCCAACCGGCCTTGCAAATCATGTCTTTGAGGGATTCGCGCACCGAATTGTCGTCATCGACGACGTATACGATCGGAGTTGGGTCTGACATAGCGCATCGCCTTTCCTGAGGACAGAATTGGAGTGTGTCGATTTGCGCCATCAGGCCAAGGCGGATCTGAGTGCAGCGGCGGCCTGCGCGAGCGCACCTCGCGCAGCCGGAGTGTCAGCCAAGGCATTCAACATGACGAAATCGTGGATGGTTCCAATGTAACGCGTGCATGTCGTACGCACGTAGGCCTCCTGCAGCTTGCGTGCATAAGATTCGCCTTCGTCGCGAAGCACATCCAGCTCGGCTGTTATCAGCAGCGCATCAGGCAATCCTCTCAGCTGGTCGATCGTGGCACTCAGCGGTGTTGCAATGCTTTGCGCCCGGTCACCCTGGCTTGGAAGATACACATCCCAGAACCACTCCATGTCCTGTTTGGTCAGCCAGGGGCCATTGCGCCAATCATGGTATGACGCCGCCTCGAAGTCGGTTGCGGTCGCCGGGTAGAACAGGACCTGAAAGACGATTTTGGGGCCACGCCGCTGCTTGGCCATGATGGTCACAGCGGCGGCCATGTTGCCGCCGGCCCCATCGCCGACCACGGCGAGGCGCGTACCGTCGAGATTCAAGCTATCGGCGTTGTTCACCACATAGGTAGTGGCGGCGTAGGCTTCTTCGACCGCGATCGGAAACTGGACCTCCGGTGCGCGGCCAAATACCACGAAAACCACCGCCGCATGCACTGCCACGGCAATTTCGCGAACGAGACGATCGTGCGTATCGACGTCGCCGGCGACCCAGCCGCCACCGTGAAAAAACATCACGACGGGTATGATTCCCACCGGGTTGTTTGGGCGGACAATGCGTACGGGAACTGCACCCGTCGGGCCCACCGGAAATGTCATATCCTCGATGTTCGCGATTGGTTTTCCTATAGGCCCTGATTGCAGGTCGGTGAGTGCAGCCCGGATGCGGGCGGCCGATCGACCTGAGAGGGGAAACGCGCCACCGGCCGCGAGCTCGTCGAGGAACTGCTGCGTCGCCGGTTCGAGACTCGGTAGGTGGAGTCCGCTGCCAATCATCGTCTTCCCCGTCCTCTCTCACGGCTGCTTCGCGTCGCTCGCGCGGATGACAGCCAGGGCTCCATGGTGCCGGGTCTTGCGGGGGTGACCCAGTCAATCGTTGTCAATTGTTGTGAATCGACGCGTTAGGGAAGCGCCTCGATTAGAGCCTTCGCTGTCTTCAGATCAGTCGTCTGAAAGCCTTCCTTGAACAAACCATAGATTGGGGCGAGAGCGTCCCGGGCCTCAATAAATTGTCCTTGTCCCTGGTATAACCGGGCAAGGCTTATAGACGTCCGCAATTCCCAGGAGAGAGCGTCTTGCTGACGGGCGCACTCGAGCGAGCGCCGAAACTGTTCCTGGGCTTCCCGCATCGCTCTCGGAGTGTCCTCGAGGCGCAGAAGCTCACCCTTGATTCGCAGGAACTCCGCCATGTACCAGCGTTCTTCATCACGTTCAGATCGCATCAGCGCCTGGTCGATGGTGGCGTGCCCCCTCGATATCGAGCCGACCCTCCCCAGCGCTTCCGCCAATGTTGCCTGGATCCCGGCATGGTGCGCGAAAAACGCACGTTTCGGCAGTTCGTCCAATATTCTCTGCAGTGCTTTTAGTCCCTCATCGGTGCTGCCCCGCGCAATCAGCAACGTCGCACCGAAGCACGTGCCCCACGCATGCCATAGGTCCAATGCATGCTCCAAGCTATGTTTGAGCAGCTGATCGATGAAACGACCTGCCGCAGTCAGATCGCCGGACAGGAGCGACACATGACATGCGCCTTGGGCCAAAGCGAGAGCAAGCGACATCCCGTGACCGATGTTGGTGGCCTCTTCAACCACGCCATGAGCTTCGTCGAGCGCTTGATCGGGAAATCCCTGAGCCCAAAGAAGCTTCGCGAGCAGTGTGCGAGACACGATGCGGGGATCAAATTGAAAGCGGGCGATGTCGGCCCGATCCCTCGGCCTGGAATAACGACGCAGCATTGATTCGGCATGCTGCCGCGAGCCGGTATGGTCGCCGAGATAAAACAGCGACATTCCTATGGTGCGTTCGCCTACGAGCGCCGCTGTTGTGTCGCCGTAGTTCGCCGCCACGGCGCGAAACTTTTTTGCGGTATCAAGAGAGGTGCGAATGCGGCCGCTATTGAAATGGCTGGACCACAAACCCCACAGGACTCGAATCTGGTAGTCGGCGTCGTCCAGGGACTCAGCGATCTGCAACGCATCTTCAAAGGCCGCGTCTGCCTCTGGTCCAGGTCCCTTCGTCCAGACCAGCGCCGCACCCAATGCGGCCAGTAGTTGCATTTTCCGGCGGTCATGCGGTCCAAAACCTGTATTACCTGCGAGCAAGGCTTGCTCCACATACCGGCAGCATTCCGCATTGAGGGAAAGATGGGTCCAGATGGGGATGCTTGCGACAGTGACCGTTATGCCAGATTCGACATCGCCGCCGTCCGAAAATGCCCAGTCGATAACCGCTCGGGCTTCATCGACGATTTTTGATTCGGCAGACAGCCGCGCGACCGCGGCTGCAGCTGAAGTCGCTGCGTCGACGCTCGCCCGCTCGAGCAGATATTGGATATACACGGCATGTCGCCGGGCTGTCCGATCAAATTCGCCACTTTCGGTGAGCTTCTTGAGCGCATAGTCCCTCGTGGTGTCGAGCAGACGATAGTGACCGATTGCTGTTGTGACATCCGCATTCAACAGCGACTTCGAGACCAAGCTCGCCACAACCTCGACAATATCGGACGCGACGACCAAATCGTCCGTCGCTACCGCCTGTGCCGCCTCCAGCGTGAAACCTCCCGCAAACACGGACAGTCGGCGGAGTGCCGCTTGTTCTGAACCCGAAAGGGCGTCGTAACTCCAATCGAGCGTGGCAGCGAGAGTTTGATGACGCGGGAGCGCAGTCCTTCGGCCATGCGTCAAAAGGCGTACCCGGTCTTCCAACCGTGCCGCGAGGCCCAGCAGTCCGAATACTTCTACGCGCCCGGCCGCCAATTCGATCGCCAACGCGACTCCGTCGAGTCTGCGGCAGATGTCGGCAACGACCGGTGCCTCAGTGTCGCTCAGTTCGAATCGGCCCAGGCTGGAGGTAACACGTTCAACGAAAAGCTGAACGGCGGAGTAGGTGAGCGCGTCAGGGGCGCTCAATTGGATCGATCCCGGAGGAACTTCGAGAGGGGGAAGGCGATACACACTCTCGCCTTCTGTTCGTAGGGGCTCGCGGCTCGTCGCCAGGATGCCGACACCGGCAGCGCCTTTGAGCAGGTTCTCGACCAGAACAGCGGCAGCCTCAACGACTCGCTCACAGCAATCCAGGACGATCAGCATTCGTTTCCCGCGCAGGAATGCAACCAACCCGCGGCTTGGGTCGTCTTCGGCGATCTCGAGTGCGAGCGTCGAAGCGAGCTTCCGCGCGACTAGTGACGTGCCCAACAGAGGCGCACAGTCCACGAAGTAGACTCCATCATCATATGAAGTGCATGCCTGTTCCGCGACCGCCAAGGCGACCGATGTCTTGCCGATTCCGCCCGGCCCAACGATCGTGACACAGCGATGCCTGTTTAATCGCCCGGCAATGGCGTTAACAGCATCTGTGCGCCCGATTAAGCGCGTCAGGCGCGCCGGCAGACCTGGCGTAGGTTCGACAAGGGGAGCTCGTGGCTCGATGGACTTTGGCGCCTCTTTGGTCGAGAGAGGCGCAACGAAACGATACCCGCGGCCGGGAACCGTCATCAGGTAGCGGGTACTACCTTCGCCATCGCGAAGGACCTTTCGTAGGAGGGCCATTTGAGTTCTGAGATTGCCCTCATCAACGACAACACCAGGCCAGACACGAGCGAACAATTCGTCTTTGGTGACGACCTCGCCGGCACGCTCAACCAGGACGATCAAGAGGTCGAGTGCACGAACGCCGATGCGAACGGGTGTATCACGCTCGAGCAGGAGATGCGCCGCGGGCCACAAACAAAACGGCCCAAAGCAGATCGCGCGATCATGCGGCACGGCGACGTCATCGATTCCCAAAGGTCGGCTCCACCCTCCCGACTCGAGCGCCGCGTCTAGCGGGCCACAGGGATAATCGGCATGTCCGCTGAGTTCCTCAGCTGACGAATGGCTTAGACAGCAAACTCGTCAATCGGGAGCCTGCGGGAACCGGGGCGCTCAAGAATGCAGGCAGGTTTTCGCACCGCTCGGCAAAGCGCGCCAGCTGCGGGTATCGCTCAGCCAATCCCAGGTTGGGCCGGGCAAGCATGGCAAAAGTGAAGGCGACCGCGGTTGTCACATCAGCCTGGCTTATGTTCGGCGTTCCCGCAATCCAACCGCCACCATTGATCTTCCCCGCGGCCACATTCAGGTGTTGGCAGCCGCCAAGCACTTGCTCGTCATTATGCTCGATCCAAGGTGTATGGACCTTTTGCGCCGGTCTGACGCGATCCTCATAGAATGCCCACTGAGCCTTTTCCGCGCACGCAAGCGCAATGGCAGCGGTTTGTGTGACGCGCCGTCGTAACGGGCCGTCGCTTGGTATCAAACGTTGCTCTGGAGTCACCATGTGGTCGATCTCATCGAGGATCGCTCCACTCTCGACAAGGTTTTCACCGTCGTCGAGCGCTAGTACGGGGATACGTACGAGGGGATTGTAGCGTCGGACGATGTCACGCTCCCCGAAGACAAACACCTCCTCGAATTCGAATGGCAGCTGCAAGATGCTCAAGCTGATTGCCACTCTGCGGACATAGGGGGAGAGATAAATACCTATCAAGCGCATGGTCCGACCTCCCAGGTATTCGTTTGATGAAAGCTTGGGGAAAGGTTGAGGAAGGCGTCAACGGCGAGACCGGCGTGTTCCATCGAGAGCCGATAGCAACCTGACCTATCAGCCAAGGGGCCCCGTGGAACGTGTTCCCATCAAACTTACAGTATTCCAAACTACACAGCAAAGGGATCCGGCGGGATTTTACGGGCAACCGACATCCCAGCTCGGCCGCAGGCTTTGCCCGCAGACTCGGAGCACCATTTGTGTGCACCAGGCGACGGTGACCTCCAGTCCATCTCGAGCGAAGACGGCGAGGCCCGACGGACTGCGTGGCGAGCCTCCAAGCACGCTCGCCACATAGCCTGGAAGTGGAATCACTCCCCTTGGGAAAGTTGAACTGAGGTCCAGGACGTGGCGGGCCTTCCCAGCAGCTTCAGAAGTCCCTTGGCCGCGAACGTCGATGAGGCCGGATTCTGGCCGGTGACGAGGCGGCCGTCCGTAATCGCGAACGGCTGCCAGTTCTTTCTCTTCTCGAAGACAGCCCCCAGCTGCAGCAGCTCGTCCTCGACGAGAAACGGGACGACATGAGTGAGCTCGACTGCTTCTTCCTCGCCGTTCGTGAAGCCAGTGACCTGCCTGCCTTTCACGAGCGGCTCGCCCTTGTAGGTGACGTGCCGGAGGACCCCGGGTGAATGACACACTAGGGCGACGGGCTTGCCTGAATTGTAGAACGCCTCGAGCAACGCGATCGACACCTCACTCTCAGCCAGGTCCCACATCGGCCCGTGGCCGCCAACATAGAATACCGTGTCAAAATCCTCTGCCTTCACGTCGCTGAGCTTCACGGTCTGCGCAAGCTCCTTCTGTGCTCGTGCGTCCTTTTTGAAGCGCGCCATCGCATCGGTCTGATTTTCGGGCAGATCACTCTTCGGGTCGACCGGCGGTTGCCCTCCTTTTGGTGAGGCTAAAGTCAGCTCGACGCCGGCGTCGCGAAACACGAAATACGGGGCCGCGAATTCCTCCAGCCAAAAGCCCGTTGTACGGCCGGTCTTACCCAAAACGTCATGTGACGTCAGAACCATCAGAATTTTCACGTGTCTGCTCCCGTGTTTGATCTCACGGCGCTGATAGCTGCGCCGCGCTACATATGTAACAGGGAACGCCATTCCGTAGCACTTGTACGTTGGTATCGACGCAATGCCCGACTCACAAATCGATCACGGCATCGGTTGAAGGTTGGGAGCAGCAGACGAGAACATTGCCCTCCGCTGGCATGTCCAGTGGCTCAGGGCCATACACGACCGTTCCTGAGACCAAACCGCTCTCGCAGTTGTGGCAAACACCAGCCCGACACGACCAACGCACCGGTACATCGCACGCTTCCGCCAGCTCCAGGATGCTTCGATATGCGGATGGATCCCAGTGCGCCGTGATCCCGCTGCGTGCGAACGAAACCACCACACCGGTATTGTTTTGAGTCGCAGGCGGATGCGGAGTCCTGGTCGGCAGGCCGATGATACCCGGGGTCAGCGATTCGCCACCGTTGAAGATTTCAACGTGTACGCGTTCCAGGGCAACACCGGAGTTTGCAAGCGCTTCCTTCATGTCTGTCATGAAGCGATTGGGGCCGCAGAGGTAGACCTCGGCCTCCGGCGGAATACCAACTTGATCGAAAATAGATCGAGACAGGTGACCCACAGCGTCAAAATCCTGGCCTACCTTGTCCTGCGGATTGGGCCGGCTGTAACAAACGTAGCTGCGGCAGTGCGCAAGCGCGTGCACGAGGCGCCGAACTTCAGCGGCAAAAGGATGATGCTGCCCATCGCGCGCTGCATGGAGCCATAGGACTGACCGCGTGGAGCGCGACAATGCCAGCGATTGCAACATCGCCAGAACCGGCGTCGCGCCGATTCCGGCACTAAGCAGCACCACCGGGCGCTCCCCCGACTGCAAAATGAAGCTGCCGCGCGGCGAGCTGATGTCTAGAGCATCGCCTACATGCACACGATCGCTAAGATAAGTTCCTGCAAGTCCGTTTCGTTCAATCTTGACGCTGATACGATAGTGTTCCGTCGGCAGCGAGCCTGAGATGGAATAGCTCCGAAAGAACGATGGGCGTTTGTCTCCCGCAGGAAAACGCACGACAATATACTGGCCTGGCACTGCAAGTGGCAGCGCCGCGCCGTCCGTGCTCTGCACCGTGAGCGAGAGAACGTCCGAAGACTCACGATCGATCTCTGTCACAGTAAGACGGCGAAACCCCAGTGCTGCGGGATGCGCAGCCGCTTCCGGCATGAGTCCTGCGTTTCCACTCGTCGTTCGGTTCCGCAAGAGCGCTTCGAGCGACGTGCGCCATCCCGGCGAAAGTGCCTCGACGCGTAACGCGCATTCGAGTCGGTCGCGCGGATGATTGGGTGAGTAGAGGAGGGCATTGATCTCTGCGACGGTTATTCGCTCTGTCGCTTCCGCGACTTTGATGATTTCGTCGCCGGCTCCGAGTTCGCCTTCCTCGAGAACGCGGAAGTAGAATCCGGGCCGGCCGCTCGAGGTCAGCAGCGCGGGCATGCGAGGCTCATCCATCCGAATGCCGATTCGATAGCATGTAACGCGAGGCTGCGTGACTTCGAACAGCGCGCTGCCAATCCGATAACGATCGCCGATACAGACCTCATCGTCAGGCAACCCTTCGATCGTAAAGTTCTCGCCGAATTGCCCGTAAACGAAGGGGGTCCTCTGCAGTTGTGCTTGCCAGTACCGATACGATTCGATCTGATAAACGAAGACGGCGCGATGCTCGCCTCCATGGCCGGCCAGATCGCCCTGTCCGTCTCCATCGACATTGCTGTGGCGGACGCGGCAGCGCCCTCGGACAGCACTCTTCCAGATCCCCGTATGCACCATACGGCCCCTCCACTCGATGTCGCGGGGAAGGCCTACGTTGACCGATAGCAACCGAGCCATGTGGTTATCCTCGTCATCCAAGTAGAACATGAGTATTCGGGCGAATCGATTACACCATCGTATCGAGAACCACCGTATTGAGTTCTGGCGGGGTGATCGGCCGGGTTTCACCGATACCAACGGGTAATAGGTCGGCGTCTCGCAATGTGATCCGATACCTGCGGATGTAAACACAGCCAGGCGAATTCGCTCGTCGAGAAGGAAATCCAGTTGAACCCGAAATCCACCATTTCCGAGGCAGGTAGCTCTCAGGCAATCCCTGACACTCGGATACATCAGCCGGGTCAGGACCGATTCCGCAGCGTCCGTCCGGAGGACATGTCTGTTGCCATTGTCGCGCACGAATTGCGCAACCCCATCGGGGCGATACGCAATGCCGTGAGTCTGATGGAATCGGCTGGCAAGCATCCTGATGCCATGGAGCAAGCGCGCCGTGTCATCGCGAGACAAGTGGGCCAATTGTCGGTTCTGGTCGAAGATCTGCTCGAGCTCCCCAGCCTCGCGCGCGCCGAGCTCCGAGTCAACAGAGAATGGATCGACGTCGTGCCCGAAGTGGAAGCGGCCGTCGAGTCGTGTGCATGGGGTGTGAAGGCGGGCGGCCACACCCTCCGGTTGCACCTGCCGAGGTCGCCACAATACGCATACGTCGACGGGCCTCGGATACGACAGGCCGTCACAAACCTGCTCGACAATGCATGCAAGTACACGAAGCCCTTTGGGCGCATAGAGGTCGCTCTCGAGGCGGTTGGCGCCCTTGCCGTGTTCACGGTCAAAGACAATGGTTCGGGGATCGCGAGTGACCGGCTGCCTCACGTATTCGATCTCTTCGAGCGCGGATCTCGCCGGTACGCCGGTGCGGTACGCGGTTTGGGAGTTGGGCTCGCGCTAGTACGCGAGATTGCGAGGCAGCACGGCGGCGATGTCTCGGCTACGAGCTCCGGCCTTGGTTGTGGCAGCAAATTCGTATTGCGGTTGCCAGTTCTTGCGTCGATATCGCTGCCATTGCAAGTGACTGAGGTACTGAGCGGGCCGGGTTCCACCTTCAAGTGGAACGAGCGACCGGTGCCTGCTGTGCCTAGTCCGGACATCGTTCGCGGTGGACTGGCTGCGTGGCAGCTGAAGCGAGTGCTGGATTACATCAAGAAAAACCTGGCAGAACCTATGAAAGTCACTGACGTCGCCTCAGTCACCAGACTGTCGCCCTGCCACTTCGCTCGCGCCTTCAAGCGATCTTTCGGCTTGCCGGTGCACCTATATCTGATGCGTAGACGAATCGAGCTGGCACAGCAACTCATGGCGAGCACGTACGAGCCGTTAGGCAAGATTGCGCTATCCTGCGGCATGCACGACCAGTCCCACTTGACCCGCTGGTTCAGACGTTTGTTGGGGGAAACACCTAACGCGTGGCGTCGCGCTCATCGGGTAAACCTTCGCTCGGACGTGAGCTTGGGGGGCCACTCCACATCGGATCAGGTCACGGCTTGATGAAGCGCTATCAATGTAATGGAGGCATCGTCATGGCGAGGCGAACAAAAGTAGCGGTAGCATTTGCCATGCTTGCACTCGTGCTCATGATCGAAGTCACGAGAGATGCGGACGCGCGCTCCAAACTACCAGATCTCGTCAAGGCCGGTGTCGCCGAAAAGCTTTACAGGTTGGATTGTGGCCGCTCCGTCGCGAACGACGAATCGGTATGGACGCCGGGAGAAAACGTCGGACGAAATATCGAATTCTCGTCTACTTGTTGGCTTCTAAAGCATGGCAGCGAGTGGCTGCTTTGGGATACCGGTGTTCCACAAGACACGGTCAACGACCCACGGGGTTGGTCCACTTTGCCAAAATTGATCGTCTATCACCTCGACAGATCGCTGACAGACCAACTATCCGAAATCGGACTGAAGCCCGCCGACATCGGCCTGGTTGCAGTATCGCACTCACATGGAGACCACATCGGTAACGTGGGATTGTTCACCAACGCAACAATTGTGATGCAGCGGGCCGAGTACCTCTGGATACATTCTGCCAACGGGCCGAACGACAATGTGAATCAATTGATGGCGCTGGCGCGTAAGCTGTTGGGCACTCCGAAGAACCTTCAGCTCGTGAATGGTGATACCGATGTATTCGGCGATGGCAGTGTCACTTTGGTTTCCACGCCGGGGCACACTCCCGGCCACCAGTCAATGCTGGTCCATCTCAGGAAGTCCGGCTTTATCATGCTGTCCGGGGATGTTGCTCATTTGGAAGAAAATTTCCGGAGCGACATCGTCCCGTCCCTCAATACGAATAAGGCCGAATCAATTGCGTCGATGGCAAAAGTCAGGCGGTTGCTCGCAGCGTACCAGGCGATGTTCTTCATCAATCATGATAAAAACCAAACCCGCAAGCTCAAGCTTTTGCCTGCCTGCTACGACTGAGGATGCGCGGCACTTCGATTTGGCTTCTCCGGTGTCGGAACGAGACCGGTTCATTCGTCCTCGAATCACAGCGGTGAAGGAGACGAAAGCATGGCAGGTTTTGTGAAGTCGGGTCTCGAACGGATGCATCGGATGCTTGCCGGGCACATCGAGCGGCGTGACATCCCAGGGTTGGTCGCGCTGGTCGCGCGGCACGATGACGTGCATGTCGAGGCGCTCGGTACCTTGGCGCTGGACGACTCGACGCCGATGCAGCGGGACACGATCTTCCGCATTGCCTCGATCACTAAACCGGTCACCGCCGTCGCAGCGCTGATTCTGATGGAGGACTGCAAGCTGCGACTCGACGATTCGGTCGAGCCTTGGCTGCCCGAGCTCGCGAACCGCCGTGTATTGAAGTCGCCGGCCTCGCAGCTCGACGATACTGTGCCGGCGGCGCGCGCGATTACCGTCCGGGATCTGCTCACCTCACGCATGGGCTTCGGCAGTGTGATGGCGCCGCCCAATACCTATCCGATTCAGGAACGCATTCGCGAATACCGGCTAGGCGGCGACGGCCCGAAGCTACAGTCGCAATGGCCCACGGCCGACGAATACATGCGCAACCTCGGTTTGCTACCGCTACTCGCGCAGCCCGGCGAACGTTGGATGTACGACGTGAGCATCAACGTGCTCGGCGTGCTGGTCGCGCGAGCGTCGGGCAAGTCACTCGGCACCTTCATGCGCGAACGCATCTTCGAGCCGCTCGGCATGAAGGACACGGGATTCCGTGTGCCGGCCGAGAAAGCGAACCGACTCCCCGGCTTCTATTTCTTCGATCGCCAATCGAAGACGCTGCAACCGTTCGAAGATACCGCGCAGAGCACCTGGCTCGCCGAACCGCCCTTCGAGGCGGGAGCTGGCGGGCTCGTTGCAACGATCGACGACTATTTCGCGTTCAGCCGCATGTTGCTCAACAAGGGTCGTCACGGTCGCGAGCAGATTCTCGCGCGCGCATCGGTCGAATTGATGACCTCCGACCAACTCACACCCGAGAGCCGCGTCGGCGCCGAGCTCTTTTTCGGCACCCACAGCAGTTGGGGCTTTGGTGTCGGCATCGATACGCGGCGGACCCACATCTACGAGAACCCCGGCCGCTTCGGCTGGACCGGCGGCTTTGGCACGACCGCGTACGTCGATCCGTTGGAAGGGCTCATCGGCATTCTTCTCACTCAGCGGATGATGGATTCGCCCGACCCGCCACGCGTGTTCACGGACTTTTGGACGACGGCCTACGGCGCGATGAGATGAAAATTCCGGCCCGGTTACTGTGGGTTCCGGGGGTTATCGTCCACGTATGCGTAGGCGCCTATTCTGGGGAGTGCCTCGAGCGTCTTGCCGCAACCTGTGGCGATCACTCGAAACTCGGCGCTCACGCGGGTGTCGGTTGACACCCGTCGCCAGTATTGCTCCGCGAGCTCACGCGCGCGACGGTAGACGGTAATGGTTTCGGCAGTCGGATCGGGGGGCTCAAATACGCGAGCCATGATCTGATCGTTTTGTGGGGCGAAGAGCATTGGCAGCATGTCGTACACCGGCGCCAGGCGGAACTGTCCATCGTATTGATCAAACATCGCAAGGTTGCCGAAATGGCGATCCGTGTTGGCGATCATGCCGCCGAAGGTAAAGACGAGACGTATGGTCTCAGCTGTCTGTGCATCGATGCGTTGATCCCGATGGAGCCTCATTGCCGAAGCGACCCAGTTATCGAGCATCCCATATTGCGTGGTGTCGATCGATAGCAGCGACGTGACGCCGATTCGGCCGTTCAGGCCCTTACGATCAAATCGATCCAGCTGCAGGAACGTCACTCCTTCGAATTGATGGATCTCAGAGCGTGCGGCAGGGATTCCGCTGCCACTCAGCACTTGGTGTGCCAGATGTTCGGCGATGAGAAGATCCGACCAGCGCTGGCCCACTGCCGTATTCACCGGCGGCGAAAATTTCACGAGCGC
>Ga0070671_100002454_pt1 | contig 14332 bp, 11 predicted proteins | sample KBSS73metaG_FD_65341 | JGI IMG/M metagenome (GOLD analysis project Ga0070671, IMG submission 65341) | Switchgrass rhizosphere microbial communities from Kellogg Biological Station, Michigan, USA - KBS S7-3 metaG | ecosystem: Host-associated > Plants > Roots > Rhizosphere > Soil ...
ATGCGAGAGCCGATGCCGCCCTTCCCCGAGCAACATCAGGAGGGCGTGGGCCTCGAAAAGAATCTCGACCCGCGGCCGCGCTACCAGGCAGAAAATTATCGCGCCGCGGGCAAGCTCGACGGGAAGGTCGCGCTGATCACCGGCGGCGACTCCGGCATCGGCCGCGCCGTCGCGGTGCTGTTCGCGCGCGAAGGCGCGAGCGTGGCGATCAGCTACCTGCCCGAGGAACAGCCCGACGCCGACGAAACGAAGAAGGCGATCGAAGCCGCCGGCGCGAAGTGCATCGCGATCCCCGGCGACCTTACCGATGCGCGGTTCTGCGATGACTTGGTCGAACAGACGGTCCGGCAACTCGGCAAGCTCGACATCCTCGTCGCCAACGCCGCTCATCAGAACCGCAAGGAATCGCTCGAGGACGTGACGGATCAGGAGTTCGACGACACGTTCAAGACCAACATCTACTCGTACTTTCGGCTCTCTCGCGCAGTGCTTCGCAAGATGCAGGCGGGCGGCGTCATCATCGCCACGAGCTCGGAAACAGGCATCATGGGCTCAAAGATGCTTCCCGACTATTCGGCGACGAAAGGCGCGATCAATGCCTTCACCAAGGCGCTGGCGATGAATCTCATCGACAAAGGCATTCGCGTGAACGCGGTGGCGCCGGGTCCGGTGTGGACGCCGCTCAATCCGGCGGACGACGGCATGACGCCCGACAAGGTCGCCAAGTTCGGCCAGCAAAGTCCGATGGGACGTCCCGCGCAGCCCGAGGAGCTTGCGCCCGCGTACGTCTTTCTCGCGTCGAACGCGGACTCGTCGTACATCACCGGCACGGTGCTGCAGGTCATGGGCGGCGAAACGACGGGCGGCTGACCGGCGTTGATCCGCAAGCATCGTCCACTCACCGCAGGGCGGGGTGGACGAGGGCTCGCTCGCGTCGTAAAGACGGGACGTCACGCTACAATTCCTTCACGGGCATCTCGACCCGAGGAGGAACAGCATGAAATTGCAGCCATGGATCGCGAGCGCGATCTTCGCGTTGACGTTTGCGGCGCACGCCGACGACACGCTGAAGCTCGCGAGCGGCCAGCGCGGCAACTGGGACACGTCGATTGCGGAAGTCGGCCAGCGCGCGGGGATCTTCAAGAAACACGGCCTCGTGCTCGAGATCCTGTGGACGCAGGGAAGCGGCGAGACGCAGCAGCCCGTCATCTCCGGCAATGTGGACATCGGCGTCGCCGTCGGCGTCATGGGCGCGCTGTCTTCGTACTCGAAGGGCGCGCCCGTGCGCATCATCGGCGCACAGACGACCGGCGCGAGAGACCTCTTCTGGTACGTGAAGAGCGAATCGCCCATCAAATCGCTCAAGGACACGGACGGCAAGACGATCGCCTACTCGACGAAGGGATCGTCGACCAACGGCATCGTGACCGCGTTCATGCAGCAATATCAGTTGAAGGCGAACCCGGTCGCTACCGGAAGTCCTTCCTCGACGCTCACGCAGGTGATGTCGGGTCAGGTCGACGTCGGCTGGTCCGCGCCGCCGTTCGGGCTCGACCAGCTCGACGAGAAGAAGATCCGCATCATCGCAAGCGGCAACGATGCGGACGTATTCAAGGGCCAGACCGTGCGGCTGCTGATCGCTAACGCACAGGCGCTGCAGGCGAAGAAGCCGGTGTTCGAGCGGTTCATGAAGGCGTATCGAGAAACGATCGACTACATGTACAACGACCCCGCCGCGCTCAAGGTATACGCCGAGTTCGTGGGAATTCCCGAGGCCAAGGCGAAGCGCACGCGCGACGACTTCTTTCCGCGCGAAGCGGTCGACCCGGACAGGATCGTGGGGCTCGACCAGATCGTGAAGGACGCCGTCGAGCTCAAGTTCACGTCGACGCCGCTCACCAAAGAGCAGCTGGCCGAGCTGGTGCAGATTCCGCCGCGGTAACTGCTTGCCGACGCTGCCGACGCCTCCCGTTGCCTCGGCGCACGCGATGTCCGCTGCGCCTGCAACCGCGGCGCCGGTGCTCGCCGTCGCAGGCATCGTCAAGCGGTTCGGGGCCGGCGACGATGCACTGCTCGCCGTCGATCGCGTGTCGTTCGATGTCGCGCGCGGCGAGTTCGTTTCGATCATCGGACCATCCGGCTGCGGAAAATCGACGCTGTTCAACGTCATCGGCGGCCTTCTCGGCGACTTCGAGGGTCGCGTCACTGTCGATGGCCAGCCGGTCTCCGGCACGCATCCGGCGATCGGCATGGTGTTCCAGGAGGAATCGACGTTTCCGTGGCGCACCGTCGTCGACAACGTCGCCTTTCCACTCGAGCTCGCCGGCATTCCGAAACGCGTACGTCACGAGCGCGCCCGGCATTTCGTCTCGATGGTCGGCCTCGACGGATTCGAGCGGCGCTATCCCGCGGAATTGTCCGGCGGCATGCGCCAGCGTGTCTCGATTGCCCGCACGCTCGCATCCGAGCCGCGCATCCTGCTGATGGACGAGCCGTTCGCCGCACTCGACGAGCAGACCCGCCTGCTGCTGGGCGACAAGGTGCTGCAGATCCATCAGGCGCTGCGTCAGACCACGCTTCTCATCACGCATAACATCACCGAGGCCGTGCAGCTCTCGGACCGGGTGCTCGTCATGACGTATCGGCCGGGTCGGCTGAAGCGCACGTTCGCCATCGATCTGCCCCGCCCCCGGACATCCGAGATCGTGGGCAGCGACGCGTTCGGGCGGTATGTCGCACACATCTGGAGCGATCTGCGCGAGGAAGCGAGCCGCGGCATTCACGACGACGAGCTCCGCACGCGCGAGCGCGGCGAACAGCGTTGACCATGGGACGGCGCATCGCCGCACGGTCGCTCGTTCCGCCTGCCACCGGCGTGCTTACGCTGGTGGGCGCGTTCGCCGTGCTCGAAGCGCTGATTCGCGTCGGTGTGGTGAACCGCTTCGTCGTTCCGCTGCCGTCCCAGGTGTTGGCCGCAATCCCGCGCATCGTCGCCGAGGAAGGCGTGCCCTATCGATTCTGGCAAACGACGCAGGAGGCCATCGGCGCGAGCGTGCTGCTCGTCGTTGTCGGCGTCGCGCTTGGCATGCTGCTGTTCCGCTTCGACGTGCTGCGCAGCGCGTGCGAAACCTGGGTCGCGGCGCTCGCATCGGCACCGATCGTGCTCATGTACCCGCTCTTCCTCGTGATCTTCGGGCGCAGTGCAACGACGATCGTGATGATCGGCTTCATCGCCGGCTTGCCGCCGGTGATCCTCAAGACGGTCGAGGGCCTCGCGGGCACGCGCCGGGTGCTTCTCGACGTCGGCCGCAGCTTCCGATTGAGCGAGGCGCAGCGCTTTCGCAAGATCCTGATGCCCGCGGCGTTGCCGACGATCTTCGTCGGAATGCGCGTCGGCCTGATCTTCGCCCTGATCAACATCGTCGGCGTGGAGTTCCTGATCAATTTCGGCGGCCTCGGCCAGTTGATCAACGAACTGGCCGAGCGGTATGACCTGCCCGGCACCTACGCGGCGATCGGATTCGTCATCCTCGTCAGCATCCTCTTTTTCGTCGTCTGCGAGCGGGCGGAGGTATGGCTGCTGCCGCATCGGCAACGCTAGCTGCCGCGTCGGCGGGGCGGGCGCGCGGTGTGCGCGTCGCGGTGGTGCGCATCGGAATCATCGTTGCGTTGCTCACTGCGTGGGAGATCGTCGCCCGATCGGGGTGGCTCTTCCGGGATGTCGTGCCGACGCTGGCCGTCATCGGCCGCGCGGTGCTGCGGATGCTCGCCGATCCCGTTTTCTACGCGAACCTCAGGGTCACGGCGCTCGAGATTGCCGCGGCGCTCGCGATCGGAGGCGGTATCGGCCTCATCGTGGGACTGTTGCTCGGCGGCAGCCGCTTCCTGTCCCGCGCATACGAGGGCATCGTCTATTACCTGGGGCCGACGCCGAAGATCATCTTCTTCCCCATCATGATCCTGTGGTTCGGCACGGGCGCGGGATCGAAGATCGCGATGGGCGCGCTGTCGTGCTTCTTTCCGATCGTCATCAGCGTCGCGTCCGGCATGCGGGAGATTCCATTGGTGCTGATTCGCGTCGGGCAAAGCTTCCGCGCCAACCCGTGGCAGATGTCGCGCCTCGTATACCTGCCCGCGATGCGCGCGCCGATCGTCAATGGCGTCAGGCTGGGGCTCGGGATCGCGATCATCGGCACGCTACTCGCCGAGACGAAGCTGTCGAACCAGGGGCTCGGCTACCTGGTCATCCAGGCGTACGCGACGTTCGACATGCCGCGGATGTACGCGCTGCTCATCATTCTCTTCGTGCTCGCGATCGGGGCGAACGCGCTCATCGGGCGCTACGGGTCGCGGGCACCTGCCCAGTCGCCGTAACGCGCCGTTCCCACAACTCCCATACGCGGGCGAGTTGCGTGTCGTTCGTGGTGGCGGCCATCGCGGCCTCGCGGTCGTTCAGATACGTGACGTCGCCGAGCGCGATCGCCTGCGCCTGCAGCCGCGCATTGGTCTCCGCGTAAACGGCACGGTACACCGCCTGCTCGAGCGTCGCGCCGACGACCGTTACGCCATGACCGCGCATCAGCACCGTCGAATGCGGGCCGAGTGCGTCGGCCAGCGCATGGCCGAGCGCCTCATCACGGATCAGCAGGTCGGTGTCGCCGGCCACATCCCGGATCTCGAAGATCGGCGAGCCGGTGCCGAGAAAGCCGCTCATGTGATAGATGGGGCGCAGCGGCGTTCGCGTCGCCGCAAACGGGATGACGCTTGGTGAATGGCTGTGCACGACCGCATTCACGTCGTGCCGCACGCGATAGATTCCGGCATGGATGAAGCGCTCGAGATAGACGCGGCGGCCGTCGGCATCGAGCGCCTGTCCGTCGAGATCGAACGTCAATATGTCCGCGGGCGCAACCAGGGCCGGCGCCATGTTGCGCGCGAGCAGGAAGTGTTCGGCGGACGCGTCGTGACGCACGCTGACGTGTCCGAACCCGTCGACGACGCCCTGGTCGTAGAGGATCCGGTTGGCAACCGCCAATCGTTCGACCAGCGCGGGATTCGCGCGCGGCGGCGGCGCTTCTGGCGTGTTCATCCGAGCGCGATGTGCACGTTCTTGAGCTGCGTGTAGCTCGCGAGCTCGTCGAACGACTCCTCGCGACCGCTTCCCGACTGCTTGTACCCGCCGAACGGAGCACCGAGGAAATGGCGTCCCGTCGTGTTGATCCACACGTAGCCGGCCTCCACGCGCGACGCCATCCGATGTGCGGTCGCGAGATCGCTTGTCCAGATCGAGCAGCTGAGGCCGTATTCGACCGCGTTGACGTCCTCGAGCATCCGCGCCTCGTCGGTCCACGGCAGCACGCAGAGCACGGGACCGAAGATCTCCTCCTGCGCGATCCGCATCGATTGGCTGACGCCGGTGAACACCGTTGGCGGCATGAAGAACCCTTTCGCGAGCAGCGGGTCTGCCGGGCGCTCGCCTCCGCAGACGAGCGTCGCACCTTCCTCCCGGCCAAGGGCTATGTAGCGCTCGACCTTGTCGAGCTGCGCACGGGAAACGATCGCACCCATCGTCGTCGCCCGATCCGTCGGAAGGCCGGGCTTGAACCGCGCGGCTGCGGCCACGATGCCCGCCACGACGCGGTCGTGGACCGACGCATGCACGAAGACGCGCGACGTCGATCCACACGATTGTCCGCACCACGTGAAGTTCATGCCGGCCACCGCGCCGGCGATCGCCTTGTCGAGATCGGCATCCGCATGGATGATGCACGCGTTCTTGCCGCCGAGCTCGAGCGTCACGTGCTTCAGGCGGTCGGCCGCCGCGCGCGCGATCGCGCGGCCCGTCGGCACGCTGCCGATCAGCGCGATGCGCGGGATCAGCGGATGATCGACAAGCGCCTTGCCGCACGCGGCGCCGCCCGTGAGGATGTTGACGACGCCGGGCGGCAGCGCATCCCCGACGATCTCCATCATCCGGTACGCCGACAGCGGCGCCTGCTCGGGAGGTTTCATGATCACCGTGTTGCCGGCCGCAAGCGGTGCCGCCATCTTGGCCGCCGTAAACAGCAGCGGATGGTTGTACGCGACGATCCTCGCGCACACGCCGAACGGTTCGCGCAGCGTCATGTCGACGGCGCTGTCGCCCATCGGGATCGTTTCGCCCTTGAGCTCGCTCGCGAGACCCCCGAAGTAATCCAGCTGCGCGGCGGCCGCATGTACGTCGCCGGACATTTCGGCGACCGGATTGCCGCAGTTCGCAGCGTCGATCAGCGCAAGCTCTTCGGCATGTTCCCGAAGACGCGCGGCAACGCCACGCAGCTGCCGGCCGCGTTCCAAAGGCGGTACGGCGCGCCACGCTCGGAATGCTCGATGCGCAGCGCGCGCCGCGGCGTCGACGTCCTCGGCATTCGCCTGCGCGCATCTGCCAAGGCTCTCGCCGGTTGCAGGATCGAAAGTGTCTGCGTATCCGCCTCGCGGCACACGCCAGTCGCCGTCGTAGAAGAGATCGCGATGGCGAGGCAGCGCATCGGTCACCGACATCCCGCGCTTGGCCGTGTCGTTCATCGGCTGTCCATGTCGTTCATCCTCGTACTATACGCAGCAGCTCACGCCGGGACCCAGGCCTGCTTCCTCTCGCGGCGAGCCCCGCGCGCCGGCGCGGAGCAGCCTCGTCTCAACGCGCCGTCTCCTCGTGTCGCCGGCGCGGCAAACGCGGGCTGCGGCGCCATGTCGCGTCGATCGTCTCGCGCGTAGCGGATGCCGACGAATGCCGCCGTGATCGCTGCAACGATTCCCGGCAGCCCGATCGTCACGCAGATGGAGCCGACGGGCAGCTGCCTCGCCAGCAGCGCGGCAACGACCAGCGGTCCGACGAACGATCCGAAACGCGCCCAGAGGATCGCAACCAGCGTCGCCCAAAGTCGACGCGGCGCGTCGAAGCCGTCGAGGAGCGCGACGAGACCGCACAACACGATGATCGTGATCTGCGGCCGGCCGAGAGGACGCTGATCGATGATTTCCGCGACGTTGACGAGGGATGACTGCGCCATGATGACCTCCGAGCGCCGTCGGACCGCGTGCCTTTGCGTCGAAAGCGCGTCGACGCGCGCGAAGAGACGGCCGTTATGCGGATACGACCGAAGAGGGGAAGTCGAGTTTCCTTACAGACGGCGCGACAAATCGCGACCGTTAGTGCAACTTGACGTGGGGCTCGGTGCGGCGGGTGATGACTCGCGCGGCCGTGTCGAGCGCCATCTTCCAGAAGCCGTGCAGCGCGAGCTCGTGCATCTTGTACAGCGACAAGTACATCATGCGCGCGAACCATCCCTCGATCCACACGTTGCCGCGTGTCAGGCTTCCCATGAGGTTGCCGACGGTCGAGTATTCGCCGAGCGAGACGAGCGAGCCAAAGTCGCGGTAGCGCCAGGGTGCAAGCGGCTTGCCCTGCAGACGGTTGCGAATCTGCTTCACCATGTGCGTCGCCTGCTGATGCGCGGCCTGCGCGCGCGGCGGCACGGTCACGCCCTCCTTGCCGAGCCACGGGCACGCCGCGCAATCGCCAATCGCGAAGACGTTTTCGTCGCGCGTGGTCTGCAGCGTGGGCTGCACGACGAGCTGGTTGATCCGATTCGTCTCGAGGCCGTCCAGATCGCGCAGGAAATCCGGCGCCTTCACGCCTGCCGCCCAGACGACGAGTTCCGCGGGAATCACTTCCCCGGACGCGAGCCGCACGCCATCGGCGAGCACTTCGGCGACGCGCGCAGATGTGCGTACCGTGACGTGCATCTTTTCGAGCATTTTCACTGCGGTGCGCGAAAGACGTTCGGGCAGCGCGGGGAGAATGCGGTCCGCCGCTTCGATCACGATGAGCCGGATGTCCTTGTCGGGATCGATGCGATCGAGACCGTAGGACACGAGTGTGCGCGTCGTGTTGTGCAGTTCGGCGGCGAGCTCGACGCCGGTTGCGCCCGCGCCGATGATGGCGACGTGCAGTTGCTCGGGGCGCAGCGGCGCGGCCTGCGCATGGGCGCGTATGTACGCGTTGACGAGGCGGCGATGGAAGCGCTCGGCAGCGGAGGGATCGTCGAGCGAGATCGCGTACTCCTTCGCCCCCGGGGTGCCGAAGTCATTCGTGCGACTGCCGACGGCGATCACCAGCGTGTCGTAGGGAAACGTGCGCGATTGGGTGACCTGGTCGCCGTCCTCGTCGACGAAAGGTGCGACCTGCACTTCTCGCTTCGCGCGGTCGAGCGCGGTCATCTTGCCGATCCGGTAACGAAACGAGTGCCAGTGGGACTGCGCGAGGTAGTCGGTCTCGTAGACGCCGATGTCCATGCTGCCGGCCGCGAGCTCGTGCAGGTGCGGCTTCCAGAAGTGCGTTCGCGCGCACTCGACCAGCGTGATGTCCGCCTGCTTGCGCCGGCCGAGCTTGTCGCCAAGCTTCGTCGCGAGCTCCAGGCCGCCCGCGCCACCGCCCACGATGACGACGCGGTGGGGTACCGGCGCTGCGTCGCCGTTCATGGACGAGCGGCGCCCGGCAACCGAGAACCGCCGCGGCCGGTCACGCGGCCGTCGCCGGCATGCGCACTTCCTTCTGGTCGAGCACCGCCTCGGGGTCCTCCGCTTCGACGTCCGACTCATTGTTCAGCACGCGCTTCATGCGTGCCTCGTCGAGCTCGCCCACCCACTTGCCGACAACCACCGTTGCAACACCGTTACCGATCAGGTTGGTGAGCGCGCGCGCCTCCGACATGAAGCGATCAATGCCGAGGATCAGTGCGATGCCCGCGACAGGCACGTGGCCGACCGCCGACAACGTCGCAGCGAGCACGATGAAGCCGCTGCCGGTGACGCCGGCCGCACCCTTCGACGTCAGAAGCAGCACGGCGAGCAGCGTCAACTGCTGTGTCAGCGTCATCGCCGTGTTCGTCGCCTGTGCCACGAAGACCGCGGCCATCGTCAGGTAGATCGACGTGCCGTCGAGATTGAACGAATAGCCGGTCGGAATGACGAGCCCGACGGTCGACTTCTTCACGCCGAGGTTCTCCATCTTGGCCATCATCCGAGGCAGCACCGATTCGGACGACGACGTGCCGAGAACGATGAGCAGCTCCTCCTTGATGTAGCGAATGAACTTGAGGATCGAAAAGCCGTGGAAGCGCGCGATGAGCCCGAGCACTACGAGGATGAACACCAGGCATGTCAGGTAGAACGTGCCCATCAGCTTGCCGAGCGACAACAGTGATCCGACGCCGTATTTGCCGATGGTGAACGCCATCGCACCGAACGCGCCGATCGGCGCGACGCGCATGATGTAACCGACGATGGTGAACAGCACGTGCGACGACTTCTCGATCCAGTCGAACACCAGCGTGCCGCGGCCGCCGAACTTGTGGAGCGCGAAGCCGAACAGCACCGCGAACAGCAGCACCTGCAGGATCTCGCCCTTGGCAAAGGCGTCCACAACGGTGGCCGGGATGATGTTCAGCAGGAAGTCGGTCGTGCTCTGCATCTGACCGGGCTTCGTGTACGCCGCAATCCCCTTCGTATCGAGTGTGGCGGGATCGACGTTCATGCCCGCACCGGGCTGGATCGTATTGACGATGATCAGTCCGACGATCAGCGAAACCGTGCTCACAACCTCGAAGTAGAGCAGCGCGTACCCGCCGGTCTTGCCGACCTTCTTCATGTCCTCCATGCCGGCGATGCCCACGACGACGGTGCAGAAGATGATCGGCGCAATGATCATCTTGATGAGCTTGATGAACGCGTCACCGAGCGGCTTCATCGCCTCGCCGGTTGCAGGAAAGAAGTGCCCGACGAGCACGCCGAGGACGATCGCGACGATCACCTGAAAGTAAAGCGACGTGTACAGCGGTTTTTTCGGCGCGTTTCGCGCGGCGCTTGTCGTGGCTTGCATGGTGCCTCCTTCGATGCGCGCAATGCGCGGAAACGAGCGCTTCAGTGGCTGCGGCCGAGCGCTGCGAGCGATTCGATCGGCCGGCCGACGCCGCGCGACGCCGGCGCGGCTGCCTGCTGTGCGGAGGCTTCCGCGACGGCGACGGCGGTCATGTTCAATATCCGCCGGACAGTGGCCGATGGGGTGAGGATATGCACTGGACGCGCGGCGCCGAGAAGGATGCCGCCGACCGTGATCCCCTCGCCCGCGGTCACGCGGAGCGCGTTGTACGTGATGTTCGCGGCATCCGCATTGGGCATCATCAGCAGGTTCGCGTCGGTCTTGAGCCGCGACTCGGGGAATTCGCGATCGCGGATCGTCTTCGACAGCGCCGAATCCGCGTGCATCTCGCCGTCGACGCAAAGGTCGGGCATGCGCTCGAGGACGAGCGCGAGCGCTTCGCGCATCTTGCGCGCCGAGGGTGCGTCCGAGCTTCCGAAGCTCGAATGCGACAGCATCGCAACGGAGGGTTCCTGACCGAAGCGCCGCACCTGCTCGACGGCGAGCAGCGTCATTTCGGCGATTTCCTTCGCCGTCGGGTCGTGGTTCACATGCGTGTCGCAAATGAAGAGCTGCCGGCCCGGCAACATGATCATCTGCATTGCGCCGAGGGCACACACGCCCTGCCGCATGCCGATGACCTGTTGCACGTACTTCAGATGGTCGGCGAAGTTGCCGAGCGTTCCGCAGAGCATTGCGTCCACGTCGCCGCGCCGCACGAGCATGGCGCCGATGAGTGTCGGGCGCGTGCGCATCTCCTCGAGCGCCTGCGGCCGATTGACGCCCATGCGTCGCGCGAGCAGGTAATAGTCCTGCGCATAGTCCTTGTAGCGCGGGTCGTCGAGGATGTTGACGCCTTCGCAGTTGCGGCCGAGCGAAAGCCGCAGGCCGAGCCGCTTGATCCGCGACTCGATGACGTCGGCGCGGCCGATCAGCACGGGATGCACGATGCCTTCGTCGACGCCCGCCTGCGCAGCACGGAGCACGCGCTCGTCCTCGCCCTCCGCGAAGGCCACGCGCTTGGGCGCGCGCTGGGCGGCGGCGAAGACCGGCGCCATCGGCGCTCCCGACGCATACACGAAGCGGGTGAGTCGTCTCCGGTATTCATCGAAGTCGGCGATGGGTCGCGTGGCGACGCCGCTCTCCATCGCGGCCTTGGCCACCGCCGGCGAGATGCTGACGATGAGCCGGGGATCGAACGCGCGCGGAATCAGGTAGTCAGGGCCGAACGCGGGCGTTTGCTCGCCGTACGCAAGCGCCACGATGTCCGACGACTCCGCCTGCGCGATCGCCGCGAGCGCCCGCGTGGCCGCGACCTTCATCGGCTCGTTGATCGTGCTCGCGCCGCAATCGAGGGCGCCACGGAAGATGAACGGAAAACACAGCGAGTTGTTCACCTGGTTCGGATAATCCGAGCGACCCGTGCCGATCAGGCAATCCGGCCGCACCGCCTTCGCGATCTCGGGCCGGATCTCGGGCTCGGGATTCGCCATCGCGAGAATGATCGGCTGATCCGCCATGCGTTTGACCATGTCGGCGGTGAGCACGCCGCCGGTGGACAAGCCGAGAAAGATGTCGGCCCCCTCGATGATGTCGGCCAGCGTACGTGCGCGCGTGTCCTGCGCGTAACGCGCCTTGTCGGGATCCATCGAGCCCGCGCGACCGCGATAGACCACGCCCTTGCTGTCCAGGATGTACACGTTCTTGCGGTCGAGACCGAGGCTCACCTGGAGATCGAGACAGGCGATCGCGGCGGCGCCTGCGCCCGAGCACACGAGCTTCACCTTGCCGATGTCCTTGCGAACGATCGCGAGCGCGTTCAGCACTGCGGCGGCCGCCACGATCGCCGTGCCGTGCTGGTCGTCGTGGAACACGGGGATCTTCATCCGCTCGCGCAGCTTCCGCTCGATGTAGAAGCATTCCGGCGCCTTGATGTCCTCGAGATTGATGCCGCCGAACGTCGGCTCGAGTCCCGCGACGACTTCGACGACCTTGTCCGGATCGGTCTCGCCCACCTCGATGTCGTAGACGTCGATGCCGGCGAACTTCTTGAACAGGCACGCCTTGCCTTCCATGACGGGCTTGCCCGCGAGGGCTCCGATGTTGCCGAGACCGAGCACGGCCGTGCCGTTGGTGATGACGGCGACGAGGTTGCCGCGCGCCGTGTAGCGCGCGGCCTCCGCGGGATTCTGCTGGATCGCCGTGCACGCATAGGCGACACCCGGCGAATACGCAAGCGACAGGTCGCGCTGGTTCGCGAGCGGCTTGGTGGGCGCGATCGAAATCTTGCCGGGCCGGGGAAACTCGTGATACTCGAGCGCCGCTGCGCGAAGTTGCTCTTCACTCATGTTCACTCCTTGCAGGAGAAGGCGGTGTGGACCGCCGCTCCTCGTGCCGACACGCAGGAAAGCGCTGCGCCGGTCCTACTTCTTTCTCGGGGGCGGCAGATCCGTGCACACGCCTTCGAACAGCTCGGCCGCCATGCCGACCGACTCCGACAACGTCGGGTGCGGATGAATCGTCTTGCCGATGTCGGCGGGGTCGCAACCCATTTCGATCGCGAGCGAGATTTCGCTGATCAGATCGCCCGCGTGCGTGCCGACGATGCCGCCGCCGATGATGCGATGCGTCGTCTCGTCGAACAGCAGCTTCGTGAAGCCTTCGTCGCGCGCGTTCGCGATCGCTCGCCCCGACGCCGCCCAGGGAAACACCGCCTTGCCGAACTTGACGCCCTGCGCCTTGCACTCGTCTTCCGTGAGCCCCGCCCACGCGACTTCGGGGTCCGTGTAAGCGACCGAGGGAATCTGCCGCGCATCGAAGAACGACGCCTGCCCCGCTGCCACTTCCGCCGCCACGTGGCCTTCATGCACCGCCTTGTGCGCGAGCATCGGCTGCCCCACGATGTCGCCGATCGCGTGGATGTGCGCGACGTTCGTGCGCATCTGCTTGTCGACGTCGATGTAGCCGCGGTCCGTCACGGCGACGCCCGCCTTGGCGGCATCGATCACCTTCCCGTTGGGAGTGCGGCCGACGGCGACGAGCACGAGGTCGTACAGCTGCGCCTCCGCGGGCGCCTTCGCACCCTCGAACCGGACCTTGATGCCGGCCTTCGTCGCTTCGGCGCCAACCGTCTTCGTCTTCAGCATCATGTTGTCGAAGCGACTCGCGTTTTTCTTCTCCCACACCTTCACGAGATCGCGGTCCGCGCCCATCATCACGCCGTCGAGCATCTCTACGACGTCGATGCGGCTGCCGAGCGACGAATAGACGTTCGCCATCTCGAGGCCGATGATGCCGCCGCCGACGACGAGCATGCGCTTGGGAATCGAAGCGAGCTTGAGCGCACCGGTTGAATCGACGATGCGCGGATCCTTCGGCATGAACGGCAGCTCGACCGCTTCGCTGCCCGCGGCGATGATCACCTTCTCGAAGCGGACGACCTTGCGTTCGGCCGTCGTTTCGCGGCCGTCGCCGCTCGTCGCCTGGACCTCGAGATGATGGGGATCGAGGAAGCGACCTACGCCGCGCACGACGTCGACCTTGCGGGCCTTGGCCATTCCGGCGAGGCCGCCGGTGAGCTTCTTCACGACGCTGTCCTTGAAGCCCCGCAGCTTGTCGAGGTCGATCTTCGGCGGCGTATACGCGATGCCGTGGTCGCCGAGCGATTTCACTTCGTCCATGACCGCCGCCGTGTGCAGGAGCGCCTTCGACGGGATGCAGCCGACGTTGAGACATACGCCGCCGAGCGTGGCGTACCGCTCGACCAGCACGGTCTTCATGCCGAGATCCGCGGCCCTGAACGCCGCGGAATAGCCGCCGGGGCCCGAGCCGAGCACGAGCATCTGGCACTCGACGTCGGCGCGTCCGCCGTACGTCGCGGGCTGCGGGCCCGGTCGCGCGGGCGCTGCGCCACCCTGCGTTCCCGCAGTTGCGGGCGGGCGTGTCCCGGCCTGGGGAGGCTGGGCGGTGGGCCCAGCGCCCGGCTTCGCGCCGGAAGGCGCAGGCTGACTCGTCGGCGCAGGTGCAGCGTCGCTCTTGCCTGCGGACGGCGCCGCTTGCGCGGATCCGGCACTGTCGAGCGTGAGGAGTGCGCTGCCCTCCGACACCTTGTCGCCGACCTTCACCGTGATGGACTTGACCGTTCCCGCGGCGGGCGACGGAACGTCCATCGTCGCCTTGTCGGATTCGAGCGTCACGAGCGGGTCTTCCGGCTTCACGACATCGCCGGGCTTGACCAGCAGCTCGATCACCGGAACGTCCTTGAAATCGCCGATGTCCGGCACTTTCACTTCCACGCTTGGCATGGCGTTTCCTTGTTGTGTTCTTTCGCTTCGTGCGCCGATCAAACGAGGACGCGCCGCATGTCCGCGAGCA
>Ga0070671_100002455_pt1 | contig 14331 bp, 10 predicted proteins | sample KBSS73metaG_FD_65341 | JGI IMG/M metagenome (GOLD analysis project Ga0070671, IMG submission 65341) | Switchgrass rhizosphere microbial communities from Kellogg Biological Station, Michigan, USA - KBS S7-3 metaG | ecosystem: Host-associated > Plants > Roots > Rhizosphere > Soil ...
TAACAGTCCGCCAAGTCCTTTTTCTTCGCACTCCGGATTGGTTCCACTTCAAAGATTGCAAGCGCTTGACGATAACTGGCAGACGCCGCAGGACCATTGCCCATCGCTGCAAAGACTTCTCCTAATGTCTGATAAGAAATAGCCAGGTTGCCACGGAGCTGTATTTGGCCGGGTACCTTTTGAACAGCTACTTGTAGCAATTGAATTGATTCGCGCAACGCAGAGACGGCTTCATTGAACTTCTTTAGTCCTCTGAGACTATCCCCCAAGTTGGCATACGAAGCCGCAAGGTCAGATTTGATCTGAATGTTTTGTGGGTCAGCAACTGAGATCAGTTCTTGTACTTCTATCGTCTTCCTCGAAAACTCAGTTGCTTTTCCATATTCCTTGAGCTGTCCATATTGATAAGCAAGTCTTGAATAAGCGAGTGCTAGATCACGCTGCGCAAGTGTGTTGTTCGTATCCAGCGAGGCGAGTTCTGAAAGTAGGGCAGCTGCCTTCTGGTAACACTGCAAACTAGCTTGATCGTCTCCAGTGTCATGCAGAGCATCCGCCAATTTGATATTTCCGACGGCCACGTCGCGACGAAAGCTTTTGTTTGCCGGATCAGCCGCCGTCAATCCTTCTGCCTGTGTCAACATGTTGCGATAGGATTCGAGAGCACCCTTGGGATCAACGCTTTGCTCCTGCACGTGACCTATACCGTTATAAGCCTCAGAGAGAGCTTCGTGATATTCCATGTTCGCCGGGTCTGAGCCTGAAAGGTCCCGGAAGATTTTCAAAGCTGTCTGATAGTTAGAGAGAGATTCCTGGTTGTCGCCACTACCCCAAAGAACATCTCCGACGTTCTTGTAAGCCTCTGCTAAATCGAGTTTGGTTTGTGCATCCGTGGGATTTTCTTTAAACAACTGCTGTCTAATCATGAGAGCTTTACGATAGCTTTCGAGTGCACCCTTGGTCTCACCAAGATTTGCAAGGTATGGGTTTCCTTGCACGTCACCCACCTTTCGATACGCTGCCGCCAGCTCACGTTGCAGAGTTTGATCGGAGCCTGTTTCACTCGAGAGATGATCCAGGTACTCCAGCGCGTCCTGGACCAGCATCTTACGCACTGGTGTTGAGCCGGGCAGGTTTTCAATGCCATCGTGATACTTAAACAGAACAGCGTTTGCGAGTTTTCGAACTTCACCAAATCTACGTTCAGCTTTATCTCGTTCGGCTCGCGCAACTCGCGCCTGCCACATCGTGATCCCTGTTGCGGCAATGAGAGTTACGAGGATGGCAGCTGCAGCACCAACTCCAGCTTTGTTTCTTTGAATGAACTTTCCAGTGCGATACGAAAACGTATCGGGAGTTGCAGCGACGGGCAGCCCTTGGAGATGACGGTAAATGTCTGCGGAAAAATCCTGGACTGTCGCATAACGGCGTTCGGGTTCTTTGCGTAGTGCTTTCAGCACGATGTTGTCGAGGTCACCACTCAGACGGCGGCGCAGTTTTTCAACGTTGCCTTCACGCGTTTGGCCCACCGCTTCAATCGTGGCTTCTTCGGTGGCGCTTTCATCGACTTGCGTTATGACGAGACTGGGTTTTAATGGCTCTTCCTGAACGATGGTCCGAATCACTTCTTCCGGATTCCGACTACTAAAGTGATAAGGATGATGACCGCTCAGCAACTCATATAAAACAACTCCGAGGCTATAAACATCACTGGCAGTCGTAATTCGCAAGCTGCGTAGCTGTTCCGGGCTCGCGTATTCGGGGGTCATTAGTCGCACCATGCTGGCGCTTGGGTTCGCACCGTCGTCCGCCCAAACAGGACTCAGCAACTTGGCAATCCCGAAATCCAAAAGCTTAGGTGCTCCCTGGGCTGAAACCAATATGTTGCTCGGTTTGATGTCGCGATGGACTACAAGATTTTGATGGGCATATTGCAACGCGGAACATACTTCGCGAAACAATTCGAGTCGTTGTGTCGTGGAAAATCGGTGTAAATCGCAGTACTCGTTTATAGGCAGTCCTTCAACATACTCCATCACGAAGTATGGAAGACCGTCGGAAGTCGAACCGCCTTCAAGCAGTCGCGCGATGTTCGGGTGTTCGAGGTTCGCCAGGATCTGACGCTCCATCGTGAAGCGACGGAGAATTATGTCAGTATCCATGCCGCGATTGACGACTTTTATAGCAACCTGTTTGCGAAACTGATCGTCAGCGCGAGCGGCAAGATAGACGGTGCCCATTCCTCCATGACCCAGCTCGCGAATGATTTCATATGGGCCAACGCGCTTGCCAACGAGTTGTTCGGTATCAGAATCGGATTTTTCAATCACCCCAACATCAACGATAGCCGGCGATTCCAAAAACGATCCGCCTTCGTCGTGGGAAGTGAAAAGCCTCTCAACATTTGATCTCAAAAGAGGATCGTTTGCACAAACCTCGTTGAGAAAAGCTGAGCGTGCAATCGGTTCCAGGTCGAGAGCAGTTTGAAAAATAGACTTCAGTTTTTTCCAGTCTGCTGGATTCATTGGCCCCGTTCTTGTGTTAGAAAAGACTTATGAGTGCTGGTTCAGTTTTGCATCTTTCTACGCGCCGGAAATTACGCAGAGGCAAAATGAAACCGGTACCATCGATAGCAATTAGAGTTCGTCTACTAAGCAACGCGCTATAGTGCTCAACTTTGGCTCACAATCTCTCAACTGTTCCGTCAGAAGCCATCAGCTCCGAGTATTCATCCGTCAGAGCCTGATGAAGCCACGCCCTCGCCATTGCCCAGTCACGCTTGATCGTTGCTGGAGAGAGTTTCATTACCTCAGCTGTTTCTTCGATCGTCAGTCCACCAAAATAGCGAAGTTCGACAATCCGACTTTGATCCGGATCGATCTCGGCTAACTTATCGAGAGCTTCGTCGAGGGCGAGTAAAGCGCGATCACGTTCCGGTGTAACCGCATCGACGTCGGCCAGCGACACTTTTTCACCGTTACCACCTCGTTTGGCTGCGAGATGTTTTCGAGCACTGTCTGTGAGAATTCGTCGCATTGCTTGCGAGGCTATCGCGAAAAAATGCGCGCGGTTTTGCCAACGTGCATCTCGTTGATCGATGAGCTTCAGATATGCTTCGTGAACAAGCGCCGTAGTTTGCAGCGTATGACCGGGCCTTTCGCGATTGAGAAAGCTATGCGCCAATCGCCGCAACTCGTCGTAAATCATTGGCAGCAATTGCTCGAGCGCTTCGCGATTACCACCACTCCATTCGCTCAGTAGCCGAGTCACTTTGTCAGTATCTGAAGCCATGAGGTTTTGGTGGACGTTTCAGCTAACGCTTCTTGAGACGCGATTTGATCGGGAGATGGGATAAAAACCAGTCAAAAGTATAGACGATTCAGTTTCACCCTACTATTACTTCCGTGACTGTTACGGGTCACGTTCCTACTAAATTCCCAGGCCGATCCAACTTGAGCCAATCCTTTCGGTATTTGCGCGTAGTTTAGAAGGATGAAACAAAATGAAAGCCTATAAAAAACTTCTGCTGGCCTTGCTTATTGTCGAGAGTTTTTATTTGTTTCTTCCGCAGTCAGTCTTTTGTCAAAGAGAAACGCTCGACATTGTTCAATACACGCCGCCGAAGGGATGGACCAGAACGCCTAAAGAGGGAGCAGTGGTCTATTCTGATGTCAACAAAACAACCAATGCATTTTGTTTACTGACGGTGTATGCCAGCACAGCGAGCGCTGGAAGTCCGCAAAGAGATTTTGCCAACGAGTGGAACGAGCTTGTCGTCAAACCCTTCAAGGCTAATGCAAATCCGAAAACTGAAACGCAGACTAATACCGACGGTTGGTCAGGAACAGCAGGTGGAGCGCAAATTGAATTGGATGGAGGAATCAAAGCTGCTGCGGTTTTGACCGTATTTAGCGGCTTTGGAAAAACGACAAGCATTCTCGCCATTTTTAATGACGAGTCATATCTCGCCCTGGCAAGCACGCTCATTGATGGGATCAAATTGGATAAGACCAAAGCGCTGGCCCAGGGGCCTCAGCCTATTCAAAACAGTCCCAACACTGCCACTCAAAGAGATCCATTTCCTGACAAACCAGGTTTTCATCCACAAGAACCGTTAGCCGGGTTATTGAAAGATTCAATTCAGATGGCGGATCTCGTTGGGACTTGGCAGAACGGTGGTGCGAGCGTAAGGACTTACGTTAACTCCAGCAGCGGCAATTATGCCGGAACGGACACCACGTTTTTTGGAGAGAGCTATGCGATCAAATCTGATGGCACATTCGACTTCACATTTCAGGGGCGCACGGCAAACCACACGGTGCGCGAATCAGGCAAAGGTACCGTCACTCTTAGTGGCGGCTTCATCAGGGTCACCTATACTGCCGGCGACAGAAAAGGCTCAAGTTATCGCTATCAATTCATCGCGTTCATGACTGTACCAGGCGGCGGAGCAGTTCTCTCGCTTATTCACATTGGCGAAAACGATAGCGGATACAACGGCGAGCAACTCTCTTATTCGTGCGGTCATGCCCATGGTTACATCACCTGCACGACCGGCGACGTTTGGACACTGCGCAAGTAACATGGAGTTGAGAGTCTTTAGCGGCACCAGTCGTGCGGTAAACTCGGGTCTTTCTCATGACCATACGTCGATATCAAAACCTCTCGTTGTTAGATAAAACTCTCTTAGGTATTTCTCCTAGCGACCCACGGCAAATCATTCTCTTAGGTCTTGATGACGCTGTATACTCACCCGCACAAAGAACCAAAGCTGCATTGTCGTTCGGCGCGACAATGCGCCGAAGACTTCTCGCCGGGAATAAGGAGGTTAGCAATGAAAGCTTTACCCTTCACTTCGCTCTTCAGCCGCAACTCAAAGCGGATCCGAACACTCTCAATACTCACACTACTTTTCGGAGCTGTAACTGTAGTTGTAATTGTGGGGCTTGCACCATCCACGTCTGCCACGTCCGGAGACACCGCCCGAAAAACTACCGTAGCGACACAAGGCGAATGTATAGATCTTCCGGAAGCAGCGCCCTCGTCCTGTGAGACGGATGCAAACGACGCGCTGACCTGCGAGACCAATCTGCGTGGAGATTTTGAGCAGTTAGTCACCAACCCGTGCACCGGAGAATCGGTTCTGATCACCGGCGAGATGCACGTTGTGGATCATTCGACAATAAACAACAATAGTACTCACACGCGCTTTCACGTCGAAATGCACGGCACAGGTACAACCGTCGATGACAGTGCCAAGCTGATGGGAATGAAATACTTGTTGGCCAGCACTAATGCATTTCAAGGAACCCGTTATACCTTCAATAGTATTTTGAACGGGGGTAGCAACAGCGGACCTCCGCCGGAAAATTTCAGTGACCCTTTTACCGTGAACGTCATTAGTCATGGAAAGAGTCCAAACTTCCTGATGCGCTTCGTGCTACATACGAACGTCACTCCCAGCGGTCAAACGACCTGTGTTGTTCACAGTAGCGACTCATGCTCAGGTCAAGAAGAAATCGGCCGTTAACGCTCTCTTCCTACTTCAGACACTGAGCGAGCCGGACGTGCGGGTCCGGCTCGCTCGATCCACAAACTTGAGGCACTTTCCAAGCTCTAATCCCCGCGCCGGCTCTTCGGAGATCATTCCCCCGCTCTCTCCACTTGGCTCCAGGCAGTGCTAACCGACGGTCTCTGCTATGGACCTCCATCAGTTTTGACAGGATTTGAAATTTTGAGTCTTACTTGCCACGCATTAACAATCGCAGAGCCGACAATTAGAATGGCAGCCTCGGTTGCTTCTCTTTGAACTACTTCGCATCTGCCACTACCGATCGCATGCAGCGAGAATCAATCTCTCATTATCGGATTCTGAAGAAACTTGGCGAAGGCGGGATGGGAGAGGTTTACCTCGCTCAAGACTCTAAACTTGATCGGAAAGTGGCCCTTAAGTTACTGCCAGAGGCAACTACCGAGAACCAGGATAGGTTTCGTCGATTTCAACTCGAAGCAAAAGCCGCGTCAGCACTAAACCATCCGAACATTCTCACCATATACGAAATTGGCCAGGAAAACTCGTTACATTTCATAGCTACTGAATTCATCGATGGCCTAACCCTTAGTGAGCATGCATGGCGCAACCGACACACGATCATCGAAATGCTTGAAATCGCCATCCAAGTAGCATCTGCTCTGACTGCAGCCCACGAAGCGGGTATCACACATCGCGATATCAAACCCGAAAATATCATGGTGCGCCGCGACGGCTATGTGAAGGTCCTGGATTTCGGGTTGGCCAAATTGACGGAGCAAAAATCTTCCGACACGGAAGGACCGACCCTGGTGCAAACTCAACCAGGAATTGTGATGGGGACAATTAAGTATATGTCTCCCGAACAAGCGCGCGGGCTCGCCGTCGATGCACGCACCGACATTTGGAGCCTCGGCGTTGTCCTTTATGAATGTCTCACCGGGTCCGCACCGTTTCAGGGAAATACGGCGAGTGACGTCATCGTATCGGTGCTTGAGCGTCAGCCACAGTCTCTACTGGAAAAGTTACCGGAGGCTCCGCCTGAACTTGACCGCATCATAACCAAAGCCCTCCGCAAGGATAAAGACGAGCGCTATCAAAGCATGAAGGAAATGGCGGTCGATCTGAGGACGCTGCGTCGGGCACTCGAGTTTCAGTCGGATCTGGCGCGCTCTGCTCCGCACGGTTCTGGTATCAGTTCCATGAGTGCGAGCCAGAGCCATACATTGGAATCATACGTTGGTCCAACGGCCGACACATCTGCAATACCCGTTGCCCATCCCACCACAAGTGTTGAGTACATCGTCACCGAAATTAGACGGCACAAACGCGCAGTTCTCGCGGCAACAATATTAGTCCTGCTGATTACAGTGGGTGGCGTACTCGCCGTGAGGCGTTTTCAAACGGGGGCTGAGTCGCAGGAGAGAATTCCTATCGCTGTTGCCGATTTTGTGAACGAAACTAAAGAAGATGAATTGAATGGCCTGTCGGGAATGTTAATTACATCGTTGGAACAATCTCGTCACTTGACGGTCCTTACTCGTTCACGAATGTTTGATGTGCTCAAGCAAATGGGTCGAGGTGATGTCGATCATATTGATGAGCCGGTTGGCAGAGAAATTTGCCAGCACGTAAACGTAAACGCGCTTCTGACCGCGTCAGTGCACAAATTTGATCAGCTCTACACGATTGACATCAAGGTGCTGGATCTTCAAAAGAATGAATACTTCTTTGCTGCCAAGGAAGAGGGTCAGGGGAAGGCTAGTATTCCTGGGATGATCGACAGACTGGCTGAGAAAGCGCGCGCCGGATTGAAAGAGAAGAGCTCCGAGATCCAAACAACGAATCAGCGAGTGGCGGATACGACGACTGCAAATCTCGACGCCTATCAGCATTATTTTCAGGGTGAGCAGTACGCTAACAAATATGACTTCAAAGACGCGGAAAAGGAGTTCAATCAAGCTATTGAATTAGATCCCACGTTTGCGCTCGCATACTACCGGCTTGCTTTTGCAACCAGTTGGTACGGCGGCGACAGGGCAACGCGGCCAATGTTGAAGGCAATGCAATACATTGATAAGGCCCCTGAAAAAGAACGATATCTAATCAAAGCTTTCAATGCTCATACGCAAGGTAATCGGGAAGAAGCAATCAAGCTCTATCAGGAGTTACTCCGATCGTATCCAACCGAGAAAGAGGCGCTGTTCGAAGTTGGTGATCTGCTTGTTCACATGGGCGACCATGTTCCAGCGATTGGATACTTTGAAAGAGCCCTGGCAATTGATCCGCTCTTTGAAAGAAGTCTCGGCCATATCGTTTGGGCCTATGAGTTGTTGGATCAGTATGACAAGGCGTTGGAGTATGCGCAGCAACATGTGGCCAGATTACCAACCGAAGAGTCCTACCGGGAGCTTGCTCAGGTTTACGTTCTCAAGGGCGATTTCGACAACGCGCAGAAAACGTATCAGCGCGCGTTGCAAATTTTCCCTGCCTCCACAATGCCGGTTAGAGGAATCGGAGAAATATTTATCTTCAAAGAGGAGTACGACAAAGCAGAATCGGAATTCAACAAACTCGTGCAGGAAGATCGAAGCCTCGCCGATCAAAAAGATGGATTTTGGAACCTGGCATTAGTCGATGCTTATCGCGGCAAGTATCAGGAGGTCGACAAAACGCTCGACAAAGTAATCGAACTGGATCTCAAACTGGGCGATACGAGTGGTCTTGCGCGTAGTTATGCGCAAAAGGCTTTCTGGTTGTCTGTCGTTGGAAAACGCGAAGACGCAGAGAAAGCCATAGATAAGGGACTTGAACTCGAGACAGTCGCCGATAACCGCTTCTATATCACGCTCCTCTATACTTATCTCGCGTTGGGAGAATACGACAAGGCAGGCAACGTCAGTAAGAATCACTTGGCTGACTACTATCCGTTCGATATCGCCGTCCGCGATTATTCACGTCAGGCAAGTGGTGATTGCGCGACCATGACAAGAGAAGGTCAAGCTGCGGCGCAGGTTGGGCTCGTGGAGCAACGAGTGGTCAGTTGGTATTCTCTCGCTCAATGCTATTTGAAGTTGGGCGACCTTGATCAAGCTATCAACGCAGTTCAGAGAGCTCAGAAAACCTATTACAACTACTACGGAAACCGGGCAGTGCTTTATCCAAAGAGCTTTTACCTGCTCGGACAAATTTATCAGCAGAAAGGTGATCAGAAACTTGCGGTTGATAATTACGAGAAGTTTGTGACGATATGGAAATCTGCTGATAAGGATTTGCCTGAATTGATCGACGCGCAAGCACAAGTCTCAAAGTTGAAGTAGATGCTGGATGATTGTCCTACGCTTGCTCTGTATCTGTGTGCTGAATCGGTGAAAACCCGTCAGGCTTACCAAAGAGATGCATTGCGATCGGAACTGTGCTGGCAAGCCCCGTTATAAATAGAGTCCAGCCAAGCAACTTCCGTTGTTCACTTTTGAATTTACTTGCGAGCAACAGGCCCGCACCAAATCCAATCGCTCCTCGCGTCACGCCAATCAGTGCTATTTCCGGTAAAGTAACGCTCTTCCGTGATGACCGATTCATTGCAAATTCTCCTTACTCAGTTTCACTAGTTCATCCAACAACGATCAAACTTTCGGCCTTTGATCTGCGAACCGTGGCAGTAGCCCGACCGTCAAGGAGGGCTCAAACGAATGGCTACGAGCCCTCCTTGACCCGTCTCACCTGTTAACCATTTTCTGTGCTGCCTCGCTATAACGGTTTCCTTGGATCTTGATCTGCGAAGTTAGTTCGTTCAGTTCGCGGAGGTCTTCCGTAGTCAACTCGACATTCACTGCGCCGAGGTTTTCCTCGAGCCGATGCAACTTGGTAGTGCCGGGAATAGGAACTATCCATTCTTTTTGGGCCAGGACCCACGCAAGTGCGATTTGTGCCGCAGTAGCTCCCTTGCTCGTGGCGAACTGTGACACTCGGTCGACAAGTGCCTGATTAGCTTTGCGGGCTTCGGGTGAGAAACGTGGCACCGTGTTGCGGAAGTCGTTCGGAGCGAAGGTAGTGCTCTCATCAATTTTGCCGGTGAGAAACCCCTTGCCAAGCGGGCTAAACGGGACGAACCCGATGCCAAGATTTTCGAGCACAGGAAAGATCTCCTGCTCGGGCTCGCGCCACCACAGCGAGTATTCATTCTGCAGTGCGGTCACGGGCTGCACCGCATGCGCTCGGCGGATGACATCGACGCCTGCTTCGGAAAGTCCCCAGTGGCGGACCTTCCCTTCATCAATGAGATCCTTGATGGCCGCTGCGACATCTTCGATCGGGATCGCCGGATCGACGCGATGTTGATAGAAAAGGTCGATCCTGTCCGTCCTCAGTCGCTTGAGCGACGCCTCGGCAACCTCTTTAATCCGCTCAGGGCGACTGTTGAGCGGTGGGTTCTGTTGCGGCAGACCGGCAGCATCGATGTTGAATCCGAACTTCGTCGCTATCACGACCTGATCGCGGAAAGGCTCAAGGGCCTCGCCGACAACCTCCTCGTTCGCCCATGGTCCGTAGACTTCGGCAGTGTCGAAAAATGTAACGCCGCGCTCGAACGCCGCGCGTAACAGCTGGACGCCGTCTTTCTTGTCAATACCTGGACCAAGCCCGAAGCTGATACCCATGCAGCCGAGTCCGATTGCCGATACTTCCAAACCACTTTTGCCCAGTACTCGTTTTTTCATTCTTTCTCCTTCAATCCTCTTTACTCTTCAACGATTTTCCGCCAATGGTCCAACAAGTAATAAATGAATTAGACCGCAAGATTATTACGAAGGTTTGCAATGTCGCGCTGCGGTGGAGCGCCAAACAGTTTCTTGTAATCCCTACTGAAGTATGCAGGGTCTTCGTAGCCCACTCGGTGACCGGCGCTCGCCGCATCAAGTTCTTCGCCCAACATTAACCGGCGCGCCTCTTGTAGCCGTATCTGCTTCTGAAACTGCAACGGACTCATCGAGGTCACGGACTTAAAATGGTGATGGAAGCCCGAGATGCTCATGCCCAACTCTCGCGCCATCTCCTCAATCTTGAGCGTCTCGCTATAGTTCTCACGTAGGTGACCTATTGCCTTTGAGATGCGTCGAGTGGCTCCCTTCGACGCTGTAACCAGATGGCTAAGACGTGCTCCTTCGCCTCCAGCCAAGAGCCTATAGACGATCTCTCGTTTGATCAGTGGAGCAAGCACCTTTTGCTCGCCGGGCTTATCGGCAAGTCTAGCAAGCCTGACAACTGCGTCGAGCAGATCCGCGTCTACCGAATTGACCGCTATAGCCTTAACGCTGGCGTCGCCCTTCTTCATTTCCGCGCCCGCTTCGATCATGACCTCTGTGACTAGAGCAGAGTCGAGGTTCAGCCTCAGACCGAAATACGGCTTCTCTTTTGACGCTTCCTCCACCCGGAAAACGACTGGCAGATCAACGGTGAACAGGAGGTAATTTCCCGGGTCGTACTGGAGTACTTCTTCGCCGACCAACACCTGCTTGCCGCCTTGGACGACAAAGCACAGAGCGGGTTCATAAAGGGCGAGCTTCGATTCCATCGGCTCAGTCAGTCGTGCGAGGAAGAGGCCTTCCAACGTCTCGACTGCACCGTCGTCGGGGAGCGCCAACGACACCCGTTCCAGCAACTCCTCCCTGCCACTTTGTTTCCTCTGCTTCTCACGAATTATTTCTCTTCTGTTCATGAGTTCATAGTAGCGCCTTCTTTTCTCTCGATCACGTCGAAGGCCAAATTTTTGCAGGAACGTACAATCATTCGCGAGTATTGTCATATCGCATTTGCCGACCAACCCTTCAGAATCCACGAATCAACGAGGACCCGTTAATCGTCACTAAACGACGCTGAAGATGTTCTGGAAAGTGAAGGTAAGTAAGACTCACACGGCCAAGAAGAAGCAAAAGAAATCATGAAAAATGTTGTGTTGTATAACGGCGTTGAGATGCCCATCCTGGGTTTTGGCGTCTACCAGATACCCGACGCCGAAGAGTGTGAAAAAAGCGTCTATGAGGCTCTAAGCTCGGGCTACCGCCTGATTGATACCGCTGCCGCCTATAAGAATGAGGAGGCAGTAGGGAACGCGATCAAAGCAAGCGGTGTTGAGAGGGAGGAAGTCTTCGTTACCACCAAGCTGTGGATTCAGGATGCCGGCTACGGGAATACGATTAAGGCTTTCGAGAGATCACTTCGGTGCCTCCAACTGGATCATTTGGACCTGTACTTGATCCATCAGCCCTATGGTGACGTCTACGGCTCATGGAGGGCGATGGAAGAACTCTACCGTGAGGGCAGGATCAGAGCGATAGGCGTCAGCAATTTTCAACCCGACCGGTTAATGGACTTAATGGTTCACAACCAGGTTGTTCCGGCAGTCAACCAGATCGAAACGCATCCTTTCAACCAGCAGATCGAGACACAACAGTTCACGCGGGAGCACGGTGTACAGATCGAGTCGTGGGGACCGTTCGCTGAGGGGAGAAACAATATGTTCCAGAACGAGCTTCTCGTTTCCATCGCGAGCAAGTACGACAAGAGTGTCGCGCAGGTGATCTTGCGCTGGCTGACACAAAGAGAAGTTGTTGTCATTCCCAAGTCGGTTCGAAAGGAAAGGATCGTCGAGAACTTCAACATCTTCGATTTCGACCTTAGCTCTGAAGACATGAGCGTGATCGCTACTCTCGACACGAGGGAGAGTCTCTTCTTCGATCACCGCGATCCGAAGATGGTGAAGTTGTTGGGTGAAGTGAAGCTCGACGCTTGAGGACTAAGAAAAAAATTACAAACAGAGATAACTCCAAACCCGTCGGCCCTCAAGTAGAATTTCTTTTTTGGGCGATTAAGTAGCGCCGCCCGATTCTCACTTTTAGCTTGGCGCATCGTCGCGCAAGGATTTCGCGGCCGCAGCGAGTCGCGTGAATACCTCTTCGGCGGGTATCGCCGAGCCGGCGGCGAGATTTAGCTCAGGACTCGCTGTCAGCGGTGTCAGCGTCCACTTATTTTCTCTACGCTCGGCTAAAAAATGCAGGCTGAGTGCTGCCACGTGGACCAACGCCTGCTGCGTAGGACCTGCGGCATTCGCCCGACCACTCCTGGCCGTCACGATGAGTTTTGCCAAGGCGCCATTCCCAAGAGTACTCGTTTTCCACCTGCCATTGACTTGCTCCACGACGACTGAAGATCGTACCTGGTCCCTTGCCATGACCGGATAGTTCATCTGGTTGGTTTGACTGAGCAGTCCGTTTAGATCCGTACCTTCGTGATACTCGCGTAATTGATCCAAACGAACAAATACGACGGGTAGCGGATCGCCGAGTGTTGCGTTCGCCACCTCATCCACCGACTCAAAACCCAATTCTTTATAGTTTTGGTTATTGACGAGTTGACGAAAAACAGCAAGTGATTGTGTAGCTGCTGCCTGAGAGTCAGCGAAAGTCTCCGCCGGTTTACCTCCTTGGGTACTATCGGTTTGTGTGTCTGCCTTTCGGTTGCATGCTCCTACAGCGCCGATCACGAGAGTGATTGCGAAGGTAGCCACTAGATTTAGACAACGCATCTCAGAGCCTCCTTACTTTTTGGTGATGTCATAGAAGTCATCCCAATGCGTATAGCCAGAGCCACTCACCCAATCGGGATAGGTTTTCAATTCGTGAGTGCCGACACCCACCGGTAATGGGTTGTCGTAATAGACCCAGTTGGTTCCGTTAAGCTCAACATATCCTTTTACGACCATCATATGCCCTCCACCTCCGGACCAGTGCCAGGAGAAGGCAAACGGTTTTCGTTTGCAGTAAATCTGCTCCTTTAGTTGCGGCCAAGTGAGAGCAGTGTCGTGAGTCCTGCTGAACGTAAAGCCATACTTATCAAACTCCGGCCAGCCGGTGTTTACGCAAGCGGCCGGCCTTGGATTGTTACAGCAATCGGTGCGACCGAACCTTTTGTTTGCCTCATCACATTGACTGACGTCAGTGCCCAAAAAATCCATACACATCTCGCCACTTGCAGCCCAGCACCACACTGGAGTTTCCTGGCCGCGCAATGAAACTGCCTGTGAGGCCATCGGTTCGGGCGTACATGCACAACCTGCTGATATTACGGCCGAAGCCAGCACGAATAGAAATGCTAAACGTTGCATTATTCTCCTCCATTCAAGCGTTCAAACCGCGTGTTGGTCCACCCTCACGCTTACTTTAATTACCTCTCGCCTGTAACGGTTTTTAAGAGTCAAGGACCGTAAGGCCAGCCGTTGCTCGTTTATAACAAACACGTCTCCCGTTAAAGATTGCGATTCGTTTAACTAGAAAAAGGTAATTGCGGACAAAAGCTCCGATTATCAAAGTATTGGTTTAGCCGTAGACGCTCTCCTGGCGAGGGAAACTTTAGAACGTCGGCCGGTTGAAGGCTGATTTTTCGAGTGTGCAGCGCCAGCAGGGCTCGTGAGAATTCAGCCTGTTTGACGAACGTGCGGACGATATTACTGTCAGTGTGGAAAGTCAACGAGTTTTTGATGCAACGAAAGTTAGCTCATTTCATTATCACAACGTCTGGGCTCAAGTAGAATCGCACGGAAAACTTGAAGAGTGACGGGTGGTGTTCACTGACACAATGGTCAAAACAAAGCATGTTGAATACTGAGTTTCGCGTATTCAGCGCGGAGGTCTGAGGGGAGTTTGGATCTGATTCTGGAAACATCCTTTTCGGAAAGTCGCTCTCATGCTGGTCAAAGTGAGTGTTCCGGCGCGTTTTCGTTGTGCCCCGTAAATGGTCCTGCTTAAACA
>Ga0070671_100002457_pt1 | contig 14328 bp, 14 predicted proteins | sample KBSS73metaG_FD_65341 | JGI IMG/M metagenome (GOLD analysis project Ga0070671, IMG submission 65341) | Switchgrass rhizosphere microbial communities from Kellogg Biological Station, Michigan, USA - KBS S7-3 metaG | ecosystem: Host-associated > Plants > Roots > Rhizosphere > Soil ...
CCCAAACGTCAAGAGTGTCGAGCACGCTGCGGTCACCGCGGTGGCGCGCCGGTCCCGCCGTCTTGAGCAGGGCGGCGCGCTGCCGCAGCACCTTGTCGTAATCCGCACGCATCGCAGCCACCCGGGGCCGCCGCGTGGTCGCGAGTTCATCCAGGTAGCGGCGCCTTTCGCCAGGGTCGCCGCGCACAAGCGCGAGGTCCTCTGGCGCGAACAGCACCGCACGCAACACACCGAGCACCTCGCGCGCCGACCGTACGGGGGAGCGGTTGAGCCGCGCCTTGTTGGCGCGGCCCGCGGTGATCTCCAGGTCGATGGCCAGCTCGCGGCCCTCGTTGACGACAATCGTCGACACCACCGCTCGTTCGGCGCCGGCTCGAATCAGCGGCGCATCCGATGCGACCCGATGCGAACCCAAAGTCGACGAATACCACAGCGCCTCAACGAGATTCGTCTTGCCGAAGCCATTGGGTCCGACGAACACGGTCCGACCGGGCTCCAACTCCAGGTCCGCCTGCGGCCAGGACCGGAAGTCTTGCAAACCCAGACGGCGGACGTACACCTATCCCGACTCGCTCACACGCTTGACCGCATGGCCACCGAACTGGTTCCTCAGCGCGGCGACGGCTTTCATGGTGGGCGAATCGTCCTGGCGCGACAAGAACCGGGCGAACAGCGATGCGGCGATGCCCGGCACCGGTACCCGCAGCCGAATCGCCTCCTCGACCGTCCACCGACCTTCGCCGGAATCCTCGGTATAGCCGGAAATGTCGGCGAGCTTGGGATCTTCCTTGAGCGCCCTGGCCAGCAGCTGCTGCAGCCACGATCGCACCACGGTGCCGTTCGTCCACGCCTGATACACGGCCTGTGGATTCTTGACCAGATCTTCGGCGGCCAGCATCTCGTAGCCTTCGGCATACGCGGTCATCAGCGCGTATTCGACACCGTTGTGGACCATCTTGGTGAAATGGCCGGCCCCGACCGGGCCGGCATGGACGAAACCGTCTTCGCGCGGACCCGGTGGACGCAGCGCGTCGAAAATCGGCATCGCCCGCTCGATGTCGGCATCGCTACCGCCGACCATCAGGCCGTAGCCTTCCTTCAAACCCCAGATCCCGCCCGACACACCTGCATCGATGAACGCGATTCCCTTGTCGTTCAACAGTTTTGCGTGCGGCTCGTCTTCGGTATAGCGGGAGTTGCCGCCGTCGATCACCAAGTCACCGGAGCTCAGTACGTCGGCCAGGGCGGTGATGGTTTCGTGGGTGACCGTGCCCGAAGGCACCATCACCCAGACCACCCGCGGCGCGGGGAGCGCTTCGGCGAGCGCCGCGAGCGTCGGCACGTCGGTGACCTCTGGCCTCGGGTCGTAGCCGATCACCTCGTGGCCGCCCTCGCGCAGGCGCTCCCGCATGTTGAAACCCATTTTGCCCAGGCCGACGAGACCTAATTGCATGTGCGCGCCTCTTTCGTGGCGGTAGGGCCGGTCAGCCCGGAAGCCGCACCGGCATCAACAGGTATACGTAGTCGGTTTGGGCGGCCGGGAACGGACCACTTACGCCGACAGACCCATCATCCTCACCTGCCGGGCGCAACACAGCGGGACGGCTGGGTGTCGTGAAACCAAACGTCACGCGCTCCGAATGCAGCGAGCCCAACCCGTCGGTGAGATACGTCGGGTTGAACGCGATGGTCAGCGGGTCACCCGAGAACGTGACGGGAAGATCTTCTTCGGCGCGCCCGACGTCATCGGCGCCGGCCGACAGCCGCAGTACATCGTCGGCGAACTCCATCCGCACCTGCGCACCGCGGTCGGCGACCAGGGCCACACGCTTGATCGCCTCGGTGAGCTCGGCGACACCGATGGTCGCGATCGCCGTGTGCTCGGCGGGCAGCAGCTGACGAAACTTCGGAAACTCCGCGTCGAGCAGACGGGTGGTGCTTCGCTTACCGTCGCTGCGAATACCCAGCAGGCCTTCCTTGCCGACCGCTGCTCCGGCACCGAGCGACAGGTGCACATCAGCGCCGTCCGTGCCGGCCTTCGCCGCCTCCGCCAAGGTCTTGGCCGGCACCAGCACCGCGGCTTCGATGTCAGCCGACTCCGTCGACCACGTCAGTTCACGCACCGCGAGACGGAAGCGGTCAGTGGCCGCCAAAACCACCTTCTCGCCGGAGATCTCGACGCGAATGCCCGTGAGCATCGGCAGTGTGTCATCGCGGCCTGCGGCGACAGCGACCTGGCCGATGGCCTCACCGAACAGCTGCGACGAAATGACACCCGTGTCCTCGGGTAGCGCCGGAAGCGCCGGATAGTCCTCGACGGCCATGGTCGGCAACGAGAACCGGGCACTGCCGCACGTCAACGAAACGCGGGTGCCTTCGACGCTGACGTCGACCGGTTTGGCGGGCAGTGCCCTCGTGATGTCGGACAACAGCCGACCGGACACCAAAACGCTTCCAGGAGAAGCGATTTCGGCTGCAACCCGCACCTCGGCCGACACTTCGTAGTCGAATCCGGAGATCGTCAGCCCGTCATCGGACCCGGTGAGCAACACGCCGGCCAGGACGGGCACCGTCGGTCTGGATGGCAAATTCCTGGCGACCCAGGCCACGGCGTCGGCGAAGTCTTCACGAACTAACCGGAACTTCAAATCGGTGAGACCAGCGGTTGTCGTCGCCACGTCCATAGCGTCCCTTCGATACACACCACAACAAGGTCTAACCAGCGGTTTTCCGGTGTCTCGCGCCGCGTCTCCCCGATGCGTACCAACGACCGTAACGGCTGTCGATGAACCACCGTAGAGCTTTCCGGCTCAACTTGAAAGCTAATCGATCGGGGTGACATCCGCCGTCGCAAAGCGGCTCGGCGCACTGAGAATCGATGTGTCCCCAGGTGGCTTCTTCTAAGGAGAAACTTTGGAGATATATGAGCAACAGTATTAGGGACTGTGGACATTGGGGATAACCGGGTGTCGGCGCAGCGTGACATGCGTGTCGGAGTGTGAGGGAATTGTGGACAATTCGCCGCGGATCTTCGGTGCATTGTGGACTTCGGCGGTGTTGTGAAGAAAGCGCCGAGTAATCCGAAGCTTGGCCGCAAGTTGTCCACACCGGCATCCACACGGCATCCCTGTGACAAGTGATGCCGGCGATGCCAAAGTTTTTTGAAGATTTTCGTCAGTACCCGCGCAGAAGTCGGTCGCCCCAAGAGTGCGGGACGACAAATGGACGGCAGAAGGTCGGTCAGCGCTTGGAGCGCTGGCGGATTCGCGTGGTGAGTTCCTTGACGTGATCGAACACCTCTCGGCGTTCAGCCATCTCGCCGCGGATCTTCTTTTCGGCATACATGACCGTGGTGTGGTCACGGCCGAACGCCTGGCCGATCTTGGGCAGGGACAGATCGGTGAGTTCGCGGCACAGGTACATGGCGATTTGGCGCGACTGCGCCAACGCTCGCGTCTTCCCGGGCCCGCGGAGTTCTTCGACGCTGGTTTGGAAGTACTCGGCGGTGGCGGCCATGATCGCCGCGGTGCTGATCTGCATGGTGCCTGCGTCGGCGATCAGGTCGCGCAGCACGATCTCGGCGAGTGACTTGTCGATCGGCGTCTTGTTCAGCGAGGCGAACGCGGTGACGCGGATCAGCGCGCCTTCGAGTTCGCGGATGTTGCGTTCGATGCTGCTGGCGATGAGCTCGAGCACGTCACCCGGCACGTCGAGCCGGTCCATCTGCGCCTTCTTGCGCAGAATCGCGATGCGCGTCTCCAGTTCGGGCGGCTGAACGTCGGTGATCAGCCCCCATTCGAACCGGGTGCGCAAGCGGTCTTCCAGTGTGGCCAGCTGTTTGGGCGGCCGATCCGAGGAGATCACGATCTGCTTGTTCGCGTTGTGCAGCGTGTTGAAGGTGTGGAAGAACTCTTCCTGAATGCCTTCCTTGCCCTCGATGAACTGGATGTCGTCGACCAGCAGCACGTCGATGTCGCGATAGCTGCGCTTGAACGATGCTTTGCGGTCATCGCGCAGGGAGTTAATGAAGTCGTTGGTGAATTCCTCGGTCGACACGTACTTGACGCGCATGCCCGGAAACAACCGCTGGGCGTAGTTGCCGGCGGCGTGCAACAGATGGGTCTTGCCGAGCCCGGATTCACCCCAGATGAACAACGGGTTGTAGGCCCGCGCTGGCGCCTCAGCAATCGCGAGCGTCGCGGCGTGAGCGAATCTGTTGGAGGCTCCGATGACGAACGTGTCGAAGGTGTAGCGGCGGTTCAGATTGACCGCGGTGGGCTCGCCGGCGGGCGTGTTCTGCGGTCGGTTCGAGAAGTAGGTCGGCCAGCTTTCCTCGGCGCTGGCGAGGGCCTCCGAGACTTCGTCGACCTCGTCGGGTTCTGTGTTGGCCGCTGTGGCCGCGAAGCCGTTGACACCTTCGTCGGACTCCGTGGCTGCCGGCGCGGCGATGCGGACACCCAGCTCGACGCGCTGGCCTAGCTGACGGCTGAGTGCAGTGATGATCGGTTCGCGCAGGTGGCGTTCGATCTCGTTTTGCACAAACGGCGTCGGCACCGACAGCAGGGCAAATCCCTCGGCGATGACGAGCGGTTGGACCAGCTTTAACCAGGCTCTTTGCTGGGGGGTAAGGGTTGGGAGCGTGGGGTCGCCGTTGTGGGTCTCGCCGGAGTCGATGTCGCCGTTGAGTTCGGCAACCACGTTGTTCCAGACGGCGACGAAGGGGGGATCGGGGTCAGCTGTCAATGACGAGAACCCCCTAAAGGCCGATCCAGGGACGACCAAAGGAACGAAGACGATCTGTCCACATAGTTATCCACAGGTTGTGGAGACAGGACAGCCGTCGTCGCTCTGTTGTCTACCGGCGTGGACGCCGCGGGCCGGGGCTCGTCACAGTGGTGGTGCAATCTGTGGGCTCGCGACCTGTTGGGCATCTCCGCTTCGTTGTCTGTCGCCGTTTCGTTATCGAATCGGCATTGGCAGAAGCTAACAGTTTTCTTCCCGAGTGCCAACCGTTCTGCAACATTGGGCGGAGGTAGATTTTTGCTCGGTCGGAGCGCGTGACGGCTGTGGCGAATGTGAACCCGCGCGCGGCGCAGTGCGATCGCTCGGGCGAGGTTTGACCCAGCGAAATCTCGTCAGTACCCTCGAACAGTCGCCCGCACGTGGCGATACGGCTGCGACCCACGAGATTCGGGAGACCGCGCCGGTTAGCAAGCGAGACGGACGAGCTTACCAACGGCAATCGCGTCCCCACCGGTATGAGGATTCATCGGCGTGGGTTGCGGATGCCAGACGCAACGAGGAGTGAACAGCCGTGGCCAAGGGCAAGCGGACCTTTCAGCCCAACAACCGCCGACGCGCGCGGGTGCATGGGTTCCGGCTGCGGATGCGCACCCGGGCCGGTCGAGCGATCGTGTCGAACCGGCGCGGCAAGGGGCGCCGCAAGCTGACTGCGTGATTCGACGCAAGGTCTAGCGCGGTGCTTCCGGCTCGGTACCGGATGACGCGGTCGACAGACTTCGGTGCCACCGTCAGTAAAGGGGTGCGCGCGGTGCAGCCCGATCTCGTGGTGCACGCGCTGCGGTCTGGCGACGTTGGCTCCGCGGATGGGCCGCTGATCGGACTGGTCGTTTCGAAAGCTGTTGGCGGCGCGGTGCAGCGACACCGGGTCGCCCGTCGTCTGCGCCACGTCGCGCGGACCGTCATCAATGAACTGGATCCGGCGGACCGGGTGGTCATCCGTGCGCTGCCGGGCAGTAGTCATGCGCTCTCGGCGCGGCTGGAACAGGAACTGCGCACGGCGATCCGCCGGACGCGTCCGCGCAGTGAGGCGTCGAGCTGATGAGCTTCGGTGCGCGGGGAGTGATCTTCTTCATCGAGCTGTATCGCCACATGATTTCGCCGATGCGGTTACCCACGTGCCGGTTCACCCCGACGTGCAGTCAGTACGCAGTCGACGCCCTCAGTGAGTACGGGTTGATACGGGGCGGGTCGCTGGCCGTGGTGCGACTGCTGAAGTGTGGCCCGTGGCATCGGGGAGGATGGGATCCGATACCCGAGCGCCGAGGCGGCTCGCGGCACGACGACTTCTGGGACAGCCCAGCGGAGCAACGGAAGAGCGAAACGCGTGTTTGATTGGTTCAGCCTGGACTTCATCTACTGGCCCGTGTCGGCGATCATGTGGGCTTGGTACAAGGCGTTTGCCTTCGTGCTCGGACCGTCGAACTTCTTCGCGTGGGCGCTGTCGGTGATGTTCCTCGTCTTCACGCTGCGCGCGATTCTCTACAAGCCGTTCGTGAGGCAGATCCGCACCACGCGACAGATGCAGGAGTTGCAGCCGCAAATCAAGGCGCTGCAGAAGAAGTACGGCAAGGACCGCCAGCGGATGGCGCTGGAGATGCAGAAGCTGCAGCGCGAGCACGGGTTCAACCCACTGATGGGCTGCCTGCCGATCTTCGCGCAAGTCCCGGTGTTCCTCGGGCTGTATCACGTGCTGCGCTCCTTCAACCGGACGGTGACGGGCGGCATGGGCGGCAGCTTCGGGCCGCACCTGTCGGTGGAGCAGAACCGGGCGACTGGCAACTACATCTTCAGCGCGGCGGACGTCGGGCACTTCCTGGACGCCAACCTGTTTGGCGCCCCTATCGGTGCGTCGATGATCCAGAAGAGTGGTCTGGAGGCCTTCACCGAATTCAGCAGGCCCGCCGTCATCGCGGTCGGCCTGCCGCTGATGATCGCCGCCGGCATTGCGACGTACTTCAACAGCCGGGCGTCGGTGGCGCGCCAGAGTCCCGAGGCGGCGGCCAATCCTCAGACGGCGATGATGAACAAGCTTGCGCTGTACGTGTTCCCTCTCGGTGTCGTGCTTGGCGGTCCATTCCTGCCGATCGCGATCATCATGTACTGGTTCTCGAACAACATCTGGACGTTCGGGCAGCAGCACTACGTGTTCGGGAACATCGCCAAGGAAGAAGAGGCCAAGAAGGTCGAGGCGCAGGAGAGACGGGCGGCCAATGCGCCCAAGCCGGGCGCCAAACCTGATCGACAACGGAAGGCCGACAGCACGCCGAGCGAGCCGACGGTCAGCGACGGCGTGGAAGTCACCGACTCGCCGGACGCCGTGATCGACGGCAAGCCGGCGCCGGAGACGCCGGGCCCGGGAGCGACGCCGCGGCCAGGCGCGCGACCCAAGAAGCGGAAACGTTGACCGGAGCACGATCCGGTGGTGGATGAGGGAGAGACAGTGATGACGGACGCCGAGACGACCGAACGCAGCGACGAGTTGACCGACGACGACAACGGCACGGAAGTCACGACCGCAACGGGGGAGGATCTCGAAGAGCGGTTGGTGGCCGAAGGTGAGATCGCAGGCGACTACCTCGAGGAGTTGTTGGACCTACTGGACTTCGACGGCGATATCGATCTGGACGTCGAGGGCGACCGCGCGGTGGTGAGCATCGACGGCGGTGGTGACCTGACGAAGTTGGTGGGGCGCAAGGGCGAGGTGCTCGACGCGTTGCAGGAGCTGACCCGGTTGGCGGTGCACCAGAAGACCGGCGAGCGCAGCCGGCTGATGCTGGACATCGCGCGCTGGCGTCGACGGCGCCGCGACGAGTTGGCCGCGCTTGGCGAGAAGGTCGCGCGTCGGGTGTTGGAGTCGGGGGAGCGAGAAGAGCTGACCCCGATGACGCCGTTCGAACGGAAGATCGTGCACGACGCGGTCGCCGCTGTCGACGGTGTGCACAGCGAGAGCGAGGGCGTCGAGCCCTCGCGCCGCGTGGTTGTCCTGCTCGACTGAGGCACGAGTTACACCGATGTAGTTCCTGCGCAACCCCGATTGGGCCCGCGAGATCCGGAGGATGTTTCACGTGAAACATGTGGAGGTGACCGCGGCGCCCGAGGCTGCGGCGGTCCTCTTCGGGCCGGAGTTGGGCCGCGCCCAGCGGTACGCCGAAATCTTGGCGGGCGCGGGCGTGGAGCGGGGCCTGCTCGGACCGCGCGAAGTCGACCGGATCTGGGACCGCCACATATTGAATAGTGCGGCGGTCGCCGAATTGCTCGATCCAAACGAGCGGATCGCCGACATCGGTAGTGGAGCGGGCCTGCCCGGGATACCGTTGGCGTTGGCCCGGCCCGACCTTCGGCTCACGCTCATCGAACCACTTCTTCGCCGCAGCGAGTTCCTGCGCGAGGTGGCCGACGATCTCGGTCTCGAGATCGCGATCGTCCGGGGACGGGCCGAAGATCGGTCCGTGCGACAGCAAGCGGGGGAGATGGACGCGGTTGTCTCCAGGGCGGTGGCGGCTCTGGACAAGCTCACCAAGTGGAGCGTGCCGCTGCTCCGTCCGGATGGCCGGATGGTGGCGATCAAAGGCGAACGCGCGGAAGACGAGATCCGTGAGCACCGGCGTGTGATGGCATCGCTGGGCGCGGTCGATGTAAGGGTGATGAAATGTGGCGCGGACTTCTTGGACCCACCCGTGACCGTGGTCGTGGCGCGGTACGAGGGAACGGTTCGGGGGGCGGACCGGCCGCCACGAACGGGCAGGAGAAGAGGATGACTCCGGAGGAGTCGCAACATTCCGATGTTTCACGTGAAACATGGGAGGGCCCGCCCAGGGAATCGTGGGCCGACCAAGCCGGAATCGATACCCCGATCGGAGCCGAGGCGGAGCGCGCCGTCAAGCTGCTGCACGCCGCGGCGAAGGGCGGACTACCCCGGCCGGCGCGCCAGCGGGTCTTCACGATCGCGAATCAGAAGGGCGGCGTCGGCAAGACGACGACGGCGGTCAATGTCGCCGCGGCGCTTGCGCTGCAGGGGCTGAGCATCCTCGTGATCGACCTCGACCCGCAGGGCAACGCCAGCACCGCGCTCGGCATCGAACACCGCGAAGGCACCCCGTCGTCCTACGAGGTGTTGATCGGCGAGATCCCGCTGCAGACCGCGATCCAGCGCAGCCCGCACAGCGAGCGACTGTTCTGCGTTCCGGCGACGATCGACCTCGCCGGCGCCGAGATCGAATTGGTCAGCATGGTGGCGCGCGAAGGACGGCTGCGGACCGCGCTGGCCGCCCTGAAGGACTACGACTTCGACTACGTCTTCATCGACTGCCCGCCGTCGCTGGGCTTGCTGACCATCAACGCGCTCGTGGCCGCTCCCGAGGTGTTGATCCCGATCCAGTGCGAGTACTACGCGCTCGAGGGGGTGGGGCAGCTGCTCCGCAACATCGAGATGGTCAAGGCGCACCTCAACCCGGAGCTGAACGTCACCACCGTCATCCTCACGATGTACGACGGCCGCACCAAGCTCGCCGACCAAGTTGCCGCCGACGTACGGGCACACTTCGGCGACAAGGTGCTGCGGACCGTCATCCCGCGCAGTGTCAAGGTGTCCGAGGCGCCCGGCTACGGCATGACGATCCTCGATTACGACCCCGGCTCGCGGGGCGCGATGAGCTATATCGATGCCAGCCGCGAACTCGCTGAGCGGGGCGCGCCGCAAGGACAAAGCCGATAACCCGTTTTCGCGAGCAGGAGACAGCACCGATGAGCGCTCGCGCGAAGAGGAGACAGCACCGATGACTCAACCCAAGAACAAGCGAAGCGGCCTCGGCAGGGGGCTGGCATCGTTGATTCCCACCGGGCCGGCCGACGATGAGGCGGCGGTCCCCTTTGGCTCGCGGATGGGCAACGCCGCCGCCGACGTTGTGATCGGCGGAGCCTCGGTCACCGAAGCCTCGGCTCCCGATGTCGGCGCCACCTACCGTGAGATCGATCCGTCGGTGATCGACCCCAACCCCAAACAGCCGCGCCAGGTGTTCGACGAGGAGTCCCTCTCCGAACTCGTGCACTCCATCCGCGAGTTCGGCCTCATGCAGCCGATCGTCGTGCGGGCGGTGCCCGGGACACCGCAGGGGGCTCCGCGGTATCAGCTCGTCATGGGGGAGCGGCGCTGGCGCGCAGCGCAGCAGGCCGGCCTGGCCACCATTCCGGCGATTGTGCGCGAGACCGCCGACGACAGCATGCTGCGCGACGCCCTGTTGGAGAACATCCACCGCGTCCAGCTCAACCCGCTTGAAGAGGCGGCGGCCTACCAACAGCTGCTCGACGAATTCGAAGTCACCCACGATGAACTCGCCGCCCGCATCGGCCGGTCGCGCCCGCTGATCACGAACATGATCCGGCTGCTTCGGTTGCCGATCGCGGTGCAGCGGCGGGTGGCCGCCGGCGTGCTGTCCGCTGGGCACGCGCGCGCTCTGCTGGCGCTGGAAGGCGGACCGGAGCAGCAGGAGGAACTGGCGGCGCGCATCGTCGCCGAGGGGCTTTCGGTGCGCGCCACCGAGGAGGCCGTCACGCTGGCGAACCGCGAAACCCCGTCGACCCCGTCCGCTCCGCGCCGCAAGCCGATTCACATGCCCGGGCTGCAGGACGTTGCTGAACGGCTGTCGACGGCGTTCGACACACGCGTGACGGTCAGTCTTGGCAAACGAAAGGGCAAGATCGTGGTCGAGTTCGGGTCGGTCGACGACTTGCAACGGATAGTCGAACTCATGAGTACGACCAAGGGCTGACCTACCACACGACGTAATTACGTCACTGTGACACGAAGTGCCCAGCCGCCCTGTCCACACGACCGCGACAAAGGAAAACCCATGTGCAGCAACGGGATTCGTAGCGGCGGTCCCTGCCGATGAACGAACCCCGCGAAAAGGGACCTTCGGCGCCGGGTGCTTCTATCCTGGAGTGGCAGCCGGGCATTTCAGCACCGCGCAGAACTCGGGGAGTTTAGTGGCAGCGCGTATCACGCCTCTACGGCTCGAAGCATTCGAGCAGCTGCCCAAGCACGCACGCCGCTGCGTGTACTGGGAGGTGGATCCGGCGACCCTGCGGACCGACGAGCACCTCAGCGACCCCGAATTCGAGAAGGAAGCGTGGCTGTCGATGGTCATGCTCGAGTGGGGGTCGTGCGGGCAGATGGCGGTGCAGTGCCGGGACTCCGAGGCGGACATCGAGGAAGACCCGGCGATGCCGTTCGACATCGGCGACAACCCCTGCCTTGGCTACGCGTTCTACGCTCCACCCGGAGCGGTGCCCCGCGCGCGGCATTTCCCCACGGGGCCGGTGAGCGCCGACGCCGTGTTGCTGACCTCGCTCGGCGTGGAGTCCGGCCATGATGCCGACGCACTGTCGCGGCATCTGATCGCATCGGTGGTCGGCGATCTTGTCCGCCGCGGCGTTCGTGCGCTGGAAGCGTTCGGGCGTACTGCCGAAGTGACCGAACTGCAGGACCCCATGGCGGTCGCACCGGAATTGCGGCCCGTCGTCGAGGTGCTCGGGGACTGCTCGGTGGACCAGTGCATGCTCGACGTCGACCTGCTGCAGGACGCCGGCTTCGTGGTCGTCGCGCAGCACCGCTACTTCCCCCGCCTGCGACTGGAACTCGAGCAGGGGCTGGGGTGGAAGGCCGACGTGGAGGCGGCGCTGGAACGGCTACTGGAAAGCGCGCAGCTGCAACAGCCGGTCGGCGCGGGCGCAGGTCCCTGCCTGTAGGGGACTAGGTCGGGCTGACGCGGCCGGCCTGCTCGACCGACAATTCGTGGGCCAGCAGCTCGGCGAAAGTGAATGTGCCCGTCGGTCGGTCGTTCTTGCCAAGGAGATAGAGCCGCTTGACGGCGGCGAGCACACCCTCGGCGATCGAATCACGAGCCTGCGCCGAAACCAGCATGCTCCGGTCGTGCGGGTTCGTGATGTAGCCGACGTCGACCTGCACAGTGGGCATCCGGGTCAGCCGCAGCAGATCCCAGGTCCTGCCATGGGTGCGGCAGTCGCGTAATCCAGTGCGCGCCACCACTTCTCGCTGAATGAAGTCGGAAAGCATGCGGCCGATGGTGGAGACCGACCCGTGCGAATTGCCGAAGTGGAACGAGGCCACCCCGTTGGCGGACGGGCTGGCGTGCGCCGCGCACCGCAGGCTGATCATCAGGTCGGCGCCGACGGTGTTCGCCGTCGCGGCGCGCTCAGCATCGGCGGGCGCGCGGTTCACCGGGCGGGACAAGAACGTCTCCATACCGATCGCGGTCATCCGGCCCTCGAGCCGACTGGCCAAGTCCCACAGGATGTCTGCCTCGCTGATCGGTCCGGCCGGACCGTTCATGATCAGGCCGTGATCGCTACCGCCGCGGCCCGGATCGATGATGATGCGCTTGCCCGACAGCCGCGGCCCTGAGCGGCGAACCAGCTCCTCTTCGCGGATCGCGTGCGGTGAGCCGCCGGTGACCCGCGAGCCCAGAAAGTACAAGGAGCGCAACGTTTCTGGGCCACAGATGCCGTCGGGGTAGAGGCCGTACTCACGCTGATAGGACATCAGCGCGTTGTGCGTCTGCAGGCCGAAGTGTCCGTCGACGAGCCCGGTGTAGAAGCCGAGGTCCTGCAGTCGCGCCTGCAGCGTCGCAACGTCGTCGCCATACATCGGCGCACCGAATTGATGGTTGAGCGTGCGGGCGCCCAAGCGGTATGACGCTTCTTTCAGCGCACGGAAAGTCGCCTCGCCGACGATCCCGTCGACGAGCAGCCCGCGGTGCTGCTGAAACGCGCGCACGGCGTGGTCGAGTTCGTCGTCGAACACGTCAACAGCGACGTGTCGACCGGTGGTGAGATCCTCGTCGGGGTTGTCGATCATGCCCAACGCCGCCAGTGCCGCCCGGATCTCGGTGACCGCACCCCCGCGGTCACCGTGACGCAGACTCGACATACTCGACCCTTCCCCGGCTGCCCTGCGGGCCGGCATATGTCAGCCCGAAAAACGCTGACGAAGCAAAGACAGGCTAGGCAGCATTGTCGCAGACGGTTCCCATTTTCGAGAAAACCCCAGGCGGGTGTCAGGCCCGCTAATCGCGGCGTTAGACCACGTCAGCGAGCTCGCGCAGCAGCGCGGCCTTGCCTTTCGCGCCGACGATCCGCTTCACCGGGGCACCGTCCTTGAACAGGATCATCGTCGGGATCGAGACGACCTGAAAGTCGCGGGCGGTGGCGGGGTTGGCGTCGACGTCGATCTTGGCCACCTTGAGCGAGCCGGCCTTGTCGTTGGCGATCTCCTCGAGCACGGGGGCGACCATCTTGCACGGCCCGCACCAGGTGGCCCAGAAGTCGACCAGCACCGGCGTGCTGCTGGACAGCACGTCGTCGGAGAACGAGTCGTCGGTTACGGCGACGGTGGCGGAAGTCTTCTCGGTCATCGTTGGGCTCCAATCAGATCGGTGTTGTCATCCGTTGTGGCGGAAGCGTTTTCGGCCAGCCAGCGCTCAGCGTCGATGGACGCCGAACAGCCGGTTCCCGCCGCGGTGATGGCCTGGCGGTAGGTGTGGTCGACGAGGTCGCCCGCGGCGAAAACGCCGTCCACCGACGTGCTCGTGGTCCGGCCGTTGGTCAGCACATAGCCTTCGGAGTCGAGATCGACCTGGCCGCGCACCAACTCCGACCGCGGGTCATGGCCGATCGCGACGAACACACCGGTCACAGCGAGTTCGGATTCTTCGCCGGTGACCGCGTTGCGCAACCGCACACCGGTGACCTTCGGATCGCCCTCGATCGACGTCACCTGGGTATTGGTGAGGAACCTGATCTTCTCGTTTTCCCGGGCGCGCTCGAGCATGATCTTGGAGGCGCGGAACTCCTCGCGGCGGTGGATGAGCGTGACGCTGCGGGCGAACCGGGTGAGGAAGGTCGCTTCCTCCATCGCGGAGTCGCCGCCGCCGACGACGGCGATGTCCTGGTCGCGGAAGAAGAAGCCGTCACACGTCGCGCAGGTGGAAACGCCCATGCCGATCAGCGCCTCCTCGCCGGGCACACCGAGGTGCCGGGCCTGGGCGCCCATCGCGAGGATGACGGCACGCGCCTGGTAGGTCTCGTCGCCGACGGTCACGGACTTGACCGGCCCCTCGAGCGAGACGGCGTCGACGTCCTCCATCCGCAGGTCCGCGCCGAAGCGCAGCGCCTGCTCGCGCATCTCGTCCATCAACTCCGGGCCGGTGATGCCCTCGCGGAAACCGGGGTAGTTCTCGACCTCGGTGGTGGTCATCAGCGCGCCGCCGAACTGGGTGCCCTCGAACACCAGCGGCCTCAGCTGCGCGCGGGCCGCATACACCGCGGCGGTGTAACCGGCCGGGCCTGAGCCGATGATGATGACGTCATGAACGGAGGATGAGGAGCTCATGCGAACCTTTCTGCCGTATCACGTCGGCACGGATACAAACACCAGGGTATGCCCCGGTGTTCCCGGTGGCCTGCAGGACAGATTACGGACGAATGACCAACGTATTGGCGAGCAGC
>Ga0070671_100002458_pt1 | contig 14323 bp, 10 predicted proteins | sample KBSS73metaG_FD_65341 | JGI IMG/M metagenome (GOLD analysis project Ga0070671, IMG submission 65341) | Switchgrass rhizosphere microbial communities from Kellogg Biological Station, Michigan, USA - KBS S7-3 metaG | ecosystem: Host-associated > Plants > Roots > Rhizosphere > Soil ...
AGACGGTTGCGACCCGAGACCTGCCACAGCCCTGTCAAACCTGGCTTCATGTCGAGTCGCTTCCGATGCCACAACTCATACGCTTCCACTTCATATGGAATCGGAGGACGTGGTCCAACAACGCTCATATCACCCATTAAAACATTCAGTAGTTGCGGCACTTCATCCAGACTGGTGCGGCGCAGCAGTTTTCCAATTCTTGTAATACGCGGATCAGCCAACAACTTATATGTGGGCTTGTTCGGATCGCCGAGATTAGCTTCCGCCCTGCCAGCGATAAAGGCTCTCTGATACTCGCGATGTGATTCTGAATCAGCATCGGCTTTCATCGTTCGAAACTTGAAAACGAGAAACAGCCGACCATCCATTCCCACTCTTTCCTGTGTGTAGAAAACTGGACCTTTTGAATCCAACTTGATTAGCAACGCGATGAGCAGCCAAAGAGGAAAAAGCAGCATGATTGCTGAGGCTGAAATCAGAATGTCGCAGGAACGTTTTAGAAGCCTGGCACCGCTCGACAACGGTTCACGGAAGAGCCGAATCATCGGCAAGACACCAATCTGATCGATCTCTGTCTTGCGTGGCAGGCAATTGAACAGACTTGGCGCGATTCGAAACTCCACACCCCTGCGACGCCCACATCGAATCATCACTTCGAAGAGAGCCTCGGCGTTTACATTTGGATCGGCAATAATGACTTCGTTCGCACCTGAATCTCGAATCGCCTCTGGCAGTCCTTCCAAATTGCTGACGACCGGAACACCTTCATAAGTTTCTGCATCGTGTCCGTCGATCGGTTTAATGTCGACCACACCGATGACTCGGTAACCAAGTGCTGGACGCTCGCGCATTTCGTTGATGAATAGGGACGCCTCGTTGCCACGTCCCACGACAAGAGTAGGGATCAAGTTGATCTGGCGTTTGCGAACAAAAGTCTGGGCCGCTCGCACGGAATACCGGATCAATCCGATGGTTGCGAGCGCAAGTAGAAAGTCGACCAAGAAAACTCCGCGGGCGTACGAGAATGATCTGAACGCAAACCCACCGCGATAAAGAAATGCGGCGGCAACAATTAGTAGCGACCCGATTGCCGTCGCTTTGAACACGCGCAGCCCATCGTCAACGAACGAGAACTCTCCGCGTATCCGGTAGAGATTCACGTAACGAAGAGTAAGTATTCGAATTAGAACCACGAGGACGAGCATTGCTCCGTAAGGTGCAAAGTGGGTGCTCCAACCCCAACTGCCGGTTTCCGCAAAGGCAGAAACACGCTCACGAATCGTGAATGCAGTGATGAATGAGAATGCTGCGGCGAGCGCATCGACCACGACCAACGACACTTTAACGGTCGGCACGATCCAACGTGGAGCACGTCCCGGTACACGAACTGCGCTCGCATCAGTTAAGGGTCTTGGTTTCTCAGCTCTCATCACAAATCGAATCGGGTGGCCAATCATTCGAAGATGAAGCCCAGAATCTCTTCGATGACCTTCGTGGACCGGCGTGGATTCATGGTCGGCTTTTTAGCAATCGGCAACTCCTGTAGATGTTGCTTCGTTGAGATGCGACGAAGTCGTCCTTCCTTCAACAATTCCTCGTCCACCGCCGCCCATTTGCCTGCGTAAATACTTGCTGCGGGAACGCCTAATGCCGCGGCTTCGCGATTGATTGTTCCACCAGCACTAATCACGAGGTCACTTGCCGCAATCAGATTAGCTCCATCAAGCGGATTCGCCGGGACGATCAACTTTGGATTTGACCGCGCCAGATAAGTCGCTCGTTGCGACTCGTTTCTCGGAAGCAAGACCACACGAACATCATCGTTAGCTAACAGTAAAGTCAACGCCTCGTCGAAGAGCGTGTTCTGAAATCGATGGTACAGGGCATCATGCGCCGGCGGTCTCATCAAGACCAGGACATTATCTGTGCCGATGCCGAGTTGAGACAACTGCGACGCAAACGACGAGTCTGGCTGAAAGTCGGCGAGATATACGTCCTCCTTGGTCCCGTGATAACGACGGATTTTGCGCGGGCTTGCTCCGTAACGTCGCAGGCGACGCTCAGGAAAACTTGTAGGAATGATAATCCTGGAAGTAAATCTAAAGGCGAGGTGATTTGCTGGCTGGTACTCGTAATCCATCAGCGTCACGTTTGTAACTCGCAACACGCGCGCGGCAAGGATCTGTGAATAGGAGTTGTGACTGATGGCGAGATCGAATTTTCGTTGGCGGGCCCAACCGGCGAGAGACCATGCACGGCCGACTAAATTGGTGGCCTTGGCAGTCACTTGACGACCGCCGTGCATGCCAACCACTTCAGGAGAGAGGCTGGCTGCCTGCGCGAGCGGGACAGTCTCGGCAAAATCGCGCGCAGTAAATTCTATCTCATGGCCGAGAGTGACAAAGCGATCAGAGAGGGCTTTGAAGAAAGGAACGTGCGGAGAGTTCGCGAGATCGATCCATATGCGCATGGATTTGCCGACTGCCGATTTCCAACTGTTAAAGGAGCGGTAATTCGATCTACCTAGTGCAATTTCTGCCGCTCACAATGCCAATTCTACTAGCCGACCTCGATCTCTAAGCGACTTTTCAGCCGCTTCGATCATATGGACCATTCTCAATCCGGCTAGTCCGTCCGTTTCCGGCTGCTGATTGTTCTCGACGCAATCGATGAAGTGCAATGCTTCCGTTTGCAAAGCCTCAGTGTTATCGAGTCGCGGTGCCCACATATCTCCTGAGCGATAGCTCACCAGCATTTTATAGACCGCTTCGGGACCCGGAGTGAGGGTTATACCTTTGTCGTAAACCTTAAGCTTGTCGCTCGGCTCCAGGTCATCATACAAAATCATCTTCTCGCTGCCGCCGATTAATGTGTGTCGCACTTTTACCGGCGTTAACCAGTTAACATGGATGTGAGCAATTTGGGTGTGGGCAAAAAACAAAGTTATGTACGCAACGTTTTCGGGTTGACCAGGAACGTGACTGATGCCGGTGGTGGAAATCGCGACTGGTTTGCTTGGTAAGACGTAGTCCATTATCGACAGATCGTGAATGGCCAGGTCCCAAATCACATTGACGTCGTGCTGGAAAAGACCAAGGTTTACGCGAACTGCATCGTAGTAGTAGATCTCGCCCAGCTGTCCCGACGAGATTAGCTCACGCATCTTTCGAACTGCGTCAGTGTAAACAAATGTGTGATCTACCATCAGCACCAGGTTGCGCCGGTTAGCTTCGTCAATAAGTTGTCGCGCTTGATTCGAGTTTGAGGCGATCGGTTTTTCGACCAGCACGTGCTTGCCCGCAGAGAGTGCGGCCATTGCAAGATCGAAGTGAGACGAGACTGGCGTCGCGACAACGACTGCCTCAACATTTGGGTCGCGGATTAGTTCAACGGCGTTCGTATAAATTGATAACGTTGGATAGACCTTGCGCAGCTGCGTTAGTCGTTCCTCTTGTTGGTCGCATACAGCAGTCACAGCTGAACCGGGGGCTGCCATGAAGTTACGGACCAGGTTAGGTCCCCAATAGCCGTGTCCAATTACGCCAACTTTGATCATTGCTTTTGCTTGTCCAACATTCGCTCTCTGACATCGCCAATCACGTGGGCGGGCACGCCCGCTACGATTGCAAAATCGGGAACATCTTTCGTCACTACCGCACCTGCACCGACCAGCGCCGAATGCCCAATCGTAACTCCTGCAAGAATCGTCGCGTTTGAACCAACGCTCGCGCGTTTCTTAACTGTCGTGTGAACTACGGTCCAATCCTGCTCAGTTTGTAGACTGCCGTCCTCAGTAACTGCTCTCGGATAGATATCGTTCGTAAACATCACGCCATGACCAACGAAAACTTCATCTTCAATGGAAACTCCTTCGCAAATAAAAGTGTGCGATGAAATCTTGCAGCGCTCACCAACGCTTGCGTTCTTTTGTATCTCGACGAAGGCCCCGATCTTCGTCTCGGCACCAATCGAGCAACCGTAAAGATTGACCAAATCCGGTTGAAAGATCTGTACGTTAGAGCCAAGGGTTACGTTAGTTGCTACAGGCATGAATTGAAATCTCGAATTGCGAATCTCGTTAGTGTTAGCACTCCCTCGTTTGGAGAAATCGATGCACCGTCTAATTTGTACGTCTGTATCTCAGATGGCTTTGCACAAAAACTAGCTATGCCGTCATCGCCTTGCTCTAATTCTCACCGTGGCTTTAGCCCGGTGATCTAGATCGACGTGAGCTTAAGAGAAATCGTTTTAAACGGTTTCCGCAGTTTGATTCCTGCGTATGTCACCGGGCTAAAGCCACGGTGTGAATGAGATAGATCGCTCAACCGAACTTTTTGAGCAAAGCTATCTCAGATGATCCAATACGCAATCTGCAACCTAAAATCTGCAATGTTCTAAAAGTCGTGCTAGCGCGTACAACATCCATCCTTGACTCCAGCGCATATACGGTTTCTTTACCGTGTAGAAGCGACGCTTTTGATAATAGAAGAACCCTCGTTCGTCGCGCAGATTCTGGAGCGTCCATCGCGCGACTTGTTCGGCAAGCTTTTCCGTTTCCGGGTCACGATCAGCGAGCTCAAGGAATGTAACGATTGCGCTCGCAGCAGCATGTGTATCTGCGGGATAGGGGCAGTCATCGTAGTATTTCGGCCAACCGTCCGCAAGAAAGAACGTCGCCTTCCAGTAGTTGTAACCACGCTCCAACGCGCCCTGGAATTCCAGGTTTAGTCGGCACGCAATAATCAGGCGTTGAAGCGAAAACAGAACGAAGGCAGAATGAAAATTGTCGATCCAATTTTGACTCGGTGCAGTCCCGTAAAGCCACGACCCATCATCCTGTTGGTGCTTAACCACATAAGTAGTGGTCTTTTGAGCGTATTCAAGTAGTACCGGTTCGCCGGTTAAGCTACCGACTGCGGCTAACGCTTCGCCAGCCAGGAGAGTCGCATTGAAAATCCGCGTGTCGCTATAAGGCGAATATGCAAAGCAGATTTGTTCATGTTCATCGACAGGCCTCGGGAGATCTTTCAGAATGAAATCGCAGGCGCTGCGGGCGACTGAAAGATATTCATCATCGCGAAATTCCGTCGCGCCCTCCACCAAAGCGCGAACAGCAAAGGCTGTTGGAACTATCGTGGGCGTTCCTCGCGGTGCAAAAAAGTTTCGACTTTGCCAATCGAAGTTATAACCCCACGCCGCGCCACAGTAACCATCGAGCTGCATAGAAATCAGATCGTTGAGCACACTTCTGGCCTGCATTTCCGAGGCTGCACTTTTCATTCGCCGATGATTCGCGAGTTGGGCCAGGGCAAAGAGTGCGATGCCCTTTGAATTTCGTTCTGCAGGAACTCGGGAAATCAAACGAAGATCCGCTGGCGAGCGTTTGACCAGCTGCGTCCATGCTAAGCGAGCATTTCGAGATCGAGAAAATGGTGTGGCTTGAAAAATTTTGCTGTTTAGTGCGTCAAACGGATCATGACCAGCGAAGTCATGGGTGCGACACCAGGAGAGTAGTTGAGAGTAAGCGGAGTCGAAGGAAATTTCGGAAGGAATTTCGGATTGCGAATTTTGAATTGCGGATTTCGTCGTAATGATCAAAGCCTCCGGACGCCGATGCCACAGATCCTCAGTCGCATATTCAAAACAACTCGATTATCAAAGGGAGCTCGCATTGAAGACGCTTGCATAGAATGGCCGGAATCAACTTCAAGATCTGCTGTTAAAATCGTGACCCCATAGCTCGGTGATTCGTATTGCCACGAGATCCGCAATTCGAAATCCGAGATTCTAACTAATCACAGACGTCTCAATTCTTTTCGGCGTTTCGATAAAGCTCTCGTGCCAGAGTTCAAACATAAGTAGTGTCCAAAGCAGCTTGCGATGATTGGCGATGCCCCGCTCATGTTCATCCTGGAGACGTGCAACGTAATCCGGATTGAAGACGCCAGCCCGTCGTACGCGTTCAGGTGACAACAGATCGCGCGCTAATGGTCGCAGCTTAAATTTCAGCCATTCCGCAACGGGAACACCAAAACCTTTTTTACTTCGTCGCGTTACAAACCTGGGCAGCAGTTCATCAACTGCCTTCTTCAAAATGTATTTCGTTTTATGTCCACGTAGCTTGTAGTTGCTTGGCAACGACGCCGCAAACTCCGCCACCCGCGGATCCAAAAAAGGCGCACGCACTTCAAGTGAAACCGCCATGCTTGCCCGATCAACTTTCGTCAATATGTCTTCGGCGAGATAAAGACGCGTATCCAGATTTTGCATGCGCTTCAGAAGATCGGGTTCGGCGCATTCTTCCATCATTTCTCGAGCATGCCGGTAAATATCGCCATCAGTTTCCGCAAGCGCGTCTCGCGTAAGTAATTGCTCTTGCTCCTCCGGAGTAAACGAGCCAAACCAAACATGGTGCCGTGCGACTGTGTCGTACTTTGCTCCTGTAACAAACTTCAGCGCTTTGTAGTCGAGTGAAAGATTCTTAGTCTTCACTGGCAGCAAACGAACCAACGGTTCAATCACGCCGTTTCGCACTAACTGGGGAAAACGTTTATAAATTTCGGCCCATCGGTGACCCACATACATCGGATAGCCGGCAAACAGTTCGTCGCCGCCATCACCGCCCAACGCGACCGTTACGTGTTTGCGCGTAAATCGCGAAAGCAAATAGGTCGGCACCAGCGAAGGATCGCTGAACGGCTCATCCATCCATGCCCCTATTTCATTCACTAGATTGGCGGCAAGGTTTGCACTCAATCGTTCCTCGTGATGATCGGTACCTAAGAATTTCGCAACACTGCGGGCATAAACCGACTCATCGAATGACGACTCAGCAAATGAAATCGAAAATGTTTTTACAGGCTCTGATGAAGCCCGCACAGCCAGCGCAGCTACCGCTGACGAGTCGACACCTCCAGACAACAACACTCCAAGTGGAACGTCAGACACCAAGCGCATCCGCACGCTGTCAGCGATTAAATCTTGTAGCTGGCGGGCGGCATCTTTTTCGTTAGGCACCGGCGTGAGGGTGTTGTAATTCAAACGCCAGTAACAGCTGACTTCGACTCGACCATCTTCCAGTACGAGTTTGTGCGCAGCGGGTAGTTTGTTGACGCCCTCGTAAATCGAAAACGGCGCGGGCACATAATCGAATGAAAGGTATTGTCGGAGAGCCTCGAGATTTAAGGAGGGATGCACCGCCGGATTTGCCAGAAGCACTTTTGGTTCTGACGCAAATAGCAAAGTCTTATCGAAAACTCCCCAGTAGAGCGGTTTCTCTCCGAATCGATCTCGCGCGATGAGCAGTCGGCGTCGCCTGCTGTCCCACAATGCGAATGCGAACATACCGTTGAGTTCGCGCATCATGCCGTCGCCATATTCTTCGTAAAGATGGGGAAGAACTTCGGTATCGGACGCACTTCGGAACGTGTGACCGCGCTTTTCCAGGTCAGCACGGATCTCGCGGTAGTTATAGATCTCCCCGTTGAGAACAACTGCGATTGACTTGTCTTCGTTGAATGCCGGCTGTTCACCGGTGACGAGATCGATTATGGCGAGCCGGCGCATTCCTAAAGCTGCGCCGTTAGTTACGAAGAGGCCTTCGGAGTCGGGCCCGCGATGCACCATTCGTTCACACATTGAGTGAAGAAGTTGTCGCGCTCCTCCGAAAGGTGGAGTGTGTGAATCAAGGTTAGCCCATCCGGTTATGCCGCACATAAATTAATTAACGCTCAAAACCAATCTTGTCACGAACCGCATATATCGGTTTCGATTGAGATTCGTGATAGGTCCTCACCAACATCTCAGCCAACAGTCCCATCAAGAACAGTTGAACGCCGAGGACGAGTGTTACCATAGCCATTATCGGTAAAGGTGTTTGCACAAAATCCGCGTGATGCGGCCAGCTGGCCCACTTCATCAAACACGCGAGCACTGTCGAAAGGAACGAAATAAGAAACGTAAGTAAGCCGGCCCAGCCAAACAGATATAGCGGTTTGGTTTGATACGAAGCCATAAACTTAATCGTGATCAAATCAAAAACAACTTTTACAGTTCTCGATAAACCGTATTTCGATTTGCCCATCGTCCGGGGATGATGCTCAACCGGAATTTCCGTAACCCGCGCACCCGCCCACGAGGCATAGATAGGAATGAACCTGTGCATCTCGCCGTAAAGCTTTACGTCCTGTAACGACTCGCGTCGATAAGCTTTTAATGAGCAGCCATAGTCATGAAGAGGAACACCACCAATCCAGGAGATCAATCGGTTCGCGATCATCGACGGAATCTTTCGCGTAACCATTTTGTCTTTACGATTTTTACGCCAGCCGGAAACTACGTCGTAACCTTCGTCGAGTTTGTCGAGCAGCCGCGTGATGTCTGCCGGATCGTTCTGAAGATCAGCGTCCATCGGTATTAAAACTGTACCGCGCGCGGCATCGATGCCTGCGGCCATCGCGGCAGTTTGACCGTAATTTCTTCGCAAGGCGACAACGCGAACTCGTGAATCCATTTCCGCGATTTCCCGCAGGATCCTCAAGCTACCATCGTTCGAGCCATCGTCAACGTAAACAATTTCCGCGGAACGTCCCAAAGCTTTTAGGGCCTCGTCTAATTTCGCATGCAGCGGAAGAAGATTAGGTTCCTCGTTGAAAACAGGAAGAAAGACTGACACGTCGGGAGCTTCCGATTTGTCTAAAGTCTTTTCCTTTTCGATCTCTTGTTCTTCGTAAATTTTCATCATGCAGGGGGAACTACTCAGTCCTTCGCGCTATGCAAATCGCCGATACGCCAATCGGAAGATTCATCTTTCTCAACCAATGATGTTCGGCACCTAAGATCTTTCCGAATGGCTTGTTCAGAAATCCGATGGTCAAATTGTTTTCTGAGGCGGGGCGCAGTCCAGTTATTCGCATCAAGACACGGCCGACCAGGGTCGGAATGAAAAAAGTGATGTTCGCGAATGTCGCGCGTTCAATCTCAAAACCCGCGGCTCGCACTGTGTCTTTCAATTGTTTCATTGTGTAGCGGCGGCGATGATGACTGATGTCGTCCTGCACGCCCCATAAGAACATGAAGGCGGGAACAAACATCATTGCACGGCCACCTGGTTTCAGAACCCGACGCATCTCGCGCAACCCCGCAAGGTCATCATCCAGGTGTTCTACCACGTCGAGCGCCGTTACCAGATCGAACGATTCATCGGGGTATGGTAGTTTTTCGGCTTCACCCAAACGCACACTATCGAGACCACGTTGACGGCAAAACGATAGCGCGTCTGTTGACACGTCGACGCCTTCCGCCTCACCATAATTTCCCAACAACTCCAGGTTTGCTCCAGTACCACAGCCCACATCGAGAATTCGAAGTGACTTCGTTGTATCGCCGGAACAAATGCCCTGGATAAAACTTTCGATGATTGCCCTTCGACCCGCAAACCACCAATGATGCTCCTCGATCTCGTACATGATCGAGTAGGTGTGCTGCTGCATTTGCTGCGGCAGGGCTGAGTCAACGAGGTTTGTGGTAGTAGCCATTCGTTACGGATAAGACTGCCGCGGCCGGTGCGGCTTGGTGGCGAGTCATCAGGTCGAAACGCATTTAGGAGCTCTCATGCAGACAGGTGCCGGGGATGGCCGCCGAGAGCCTTTTTTATTCTAGCCTTTTTTGGAGGTTCTGAACCACTGAACAAATTTGTGGATTCCTTCTTCAATCTGGGTCTGCGGGTTGTAGTCGAGCAGATGCCGCGCTTTCCCTATATCTGCGAAGGTTTGAGGCACATCACCGGGCTGGGAAGGTCGCCGGTCAACCTGGGCATGACTGTCCAGTTCCTTTTCCAATAACGCGATTAACTCGCGCAATTCAACGGTTCTCGATTCACCGAGGTTGATCACTTCATAGTCACTTTTGTCGTATTCAATCGCTGCTGTTACTCCTGAAATGATGTCGTCGACGTATGTGTAATCGCGGCGACTTGTGCCATCGCCAAATACCGGAATTGGCTTACCGTCATTGATCAAACGCGCGAACTTGTGAATTGCCAGGTCGGGACGCTGCCGGGGTCCATAGACCGTAAAGAAGCGAAGGCAGACGCAGCGAATCCCATACAAATGTGAATACGTATGGCAAAGAAGCTCGCCGGCGCCTTTTGTTGCAGCATAAGGCGAGATTGGTTGTCGGATGGGATCGTCTTCACTGAACGGCACTTTTGCGTTTATCCCGTAAACAGATGACGACGAACCAAACACAAACTGCTTGATGCCGTGTTGTCGTGCAAGCTCAAGAAGATTCAGCGTGCCGTTGATGTTGGTTTCAGCGTAGAGTTCCGGTTCATCGAGCGATGGTCTAACTCCGGCGCGAGCGGCGAGATGTACGATGCAATCAAACTTATTTTCAATAAAAGCTTTTTCGAGTGCCGAACGATCGCGAATATCGGCTTCGACGAGTGTGTACTTAGGGTTGGTTAGAACCTCACTAATATTTTCTCGCTTGATAGACGGAGCGTAGAAGTCGTTGAAGTCGTCGACAACCGTGATGTGCTCGACACCCGTCGACAGCAACCGCTCAACGAGGTGCGAGCCGATGAAGCCTGCGCCTCCAGTGATGAGAAGATTTTTCATAGTTTCGTACTTGGTGCGTTGTTGTGATTTGTTCTTCGGGCCGTCAAGTTTTGAAGCGCACACGCATCGAACTTATCACGACGAGCTTTTCTTTACGTAAGAGAATCATCCTGAAAACAACGCCTCGATGTTGCGCTTCGTTGAATCGATTCTCTTGATCACTTCGTTGCGTAGACCCATAAATGCCAACCCCAACGTGCGGCCATGCTCTTCTCGAGCGAACGGGGCAATATTGGCCCGAGCACTGGCAACCACTTCTTATTTAGAAAATGCGTCTTGAGTTCAACTGTCGAAAAATCCTTGAACAATTCGCGCGCCTCGGCTCTTGAATAAACTCGCGCGAGCGGATTCCCAGCGCCGTCCGTGTTTTGACTCAAGAATTCTTCGGAGCTGAGGTACGCACGTTCCTGCTTCAGTTTTCTCGCGTGTTCACGCAAAGCTTCCTCTGATTCGCCTGTCAACAGCCGCACAAACTTCACTCCGCTATTCCATCTCAGAAGATGAACGCCAGCTCGTCGAAGCAGCGAAATGTTGATGCGATAGTTGTATGAATCGCGATGGTAAAGCATCACGATGGCTCGACCTCCGGGCTTCAAAACACGATGCACTTCCTTCACTGCCCCGACCGTATCAGGGGTGTGATGTAAGACCCCGTGTGAGTAAACCAGATCAAAGGAATCCTCAGGAAAGTCGAGGTGCTCGGCATCTGCTGTGCGAAACGTTCCGGGCAGTTCAAACAACTCGAATCGTTTCTGCGCGAGTTCGACAGCAGCCTCAGTTAAATCAACTCCAGTGTAATCCGCTCCAGATTTTGAAAACTGCGCGCCGTCAGTGCCCAGTCCACAACCGATCTCAAGAACACGCAAATTCTTCGTTTCGGCAAAGCCTGCAGCTGCAGGAATGTGCCACTCTTTCGAGTAACGATGCTCTTCAACAAGCTCGTAGAAACGGCGGGAGCCGGGAGGCGCATCTGAGAACTTGGTACCGCACGGATGCTCCTGCCAAAACGCCCGGACACGTTCCTTGAGTTGTGCATTTGCCTCACTCATCTCGAAGAATAATGAGAATAGCGCATCCGTGACTGCGAGTCACAACGTACGTTTAGTGACACCTGAACGCTACTCTTCAGTATCCCCGTTCGCTTTGAAGCCGGTCTTTTACGGTTCACTACTTTGCCTCAGAGTCATGAGGCTTCGGTGTTTCGGCGAAGCCGCCTGTTGGCGAAGCCAAACTTAATAGCTTGGAGACTTTTAGGGCACAGCCTCCGCTCAGGTAAAAATTAAGTAGCTACTAAACGGTTTGCACATTGAACGTTACTGTGGCGAAATACGATTGATGTATGTGTGCGACGCGCGGGTGTTCAGCAGCTAATGTCTCTAACAACTTTCCGTATAAGAACTGTAGTCTCCGTAGTTTTTTTCATGTTCGTCGCTCCTCTATTTAGCCCAACAGTTGCAACTTCCCAGCAAGTCGACTCGATTCACATCTGTGGAACGGTCGTAGATACCGATGGCGCATTGATCGAAGGAGCAAACGTTTCACTCATACGAGACAAACGCGTCGTTGCCTCAACTGAAACTAATGCCGAAGGTAAATTTGAGTGCGCTATTCCGGGTCCGGGAACGCTGTCTATCGCAGTTACCTCTGCTGGCTTCCGACCAACTGAATCCATCCTCGATCCATCAACACTGTCTTCCGTTCGTGTCGTGCTCCTTCCGCAATCGGTGGCTGCCGAAGTTACGATCGCAGCGCGCACTACGACTAGTTTGTCCGAAACTGCGGCGAGTGTCGTGCAGCTCGACTCGCATGAACTCAACACAACTGCGGCAATTACGCTCGATGACGCGCTGCGTCAAATTGCCGGCTTCAGCTTGTTCCGCCGAAGCGGCAGTCGAACCGCAAATCCAACTTCTCAAGGTGTATCGCTACGAGGAACCGGCGCGAGTGGCGCGAGTCGAGCGCTCGTTTTAGCCGACGGCATTCCATTAAATGATCCCTTCGGCGGTTGGGTTTACTGGGATCGTGTTCCGCGCGAATCGATCAGCCAGATTGAAGTTCTACTTGGTGGCGCTTCACATCTTTACGGGAGCGGTGCGCTGGGTGGCGTTATCGACGTCGAAACAAAGAAGCCTTCGACAAGCACGCTTTCGTTATCAGCGAGCTATGGCAATGAAACTACACCGAACGCATCCTTGTTTGCTTCCGGAACGACGAACGGTTGGGGAGGTAGCCTTGCAGCCGAAACGTTTCATACAGATGGCTATATCCTCGTTCCGGAGAGTCAGCGAGGTTCTGTAGATACACGTGCAGGCACTCGTGACACGGTGATCAATCTCCGTGGTGAAAAGAAGGTTGGTGAATACCTGCGTCTCTTTGGAACAACTTCTTTTTTTGGCGAAGCGCGTGAGAATGGAACTCCGTTGCAAACCAATCGCACGCACTTGCGTCAGTTTGGTTTCGGCATATCCGCACAGGCTGTTGAAATCGGATCAGTTACGGCGCGCGCTTACGGTGGAACGCAAGTCTACGATCAAAATTTTTCCGCAATCAGTACCGATCGTAATTCGGAAACGTTGACTCGCGTTCAGCGAGTGCCTGCCCAAGTCTTCGGGTTGTCGTCTCAATGGTCCAAGCTTGTTGGACGACATCAAACTCTTGTCGCTGGTTTAGAAGGACGCGAAGTGCGCGGCGCCAGTGACGAGATCGCGTACGTTAATGGACGCGCAACTTCATTTATTGGAGCCGGTGGTAAGGAGCGAACCGCCGGAGGCTATTTCGAAGACCTAATTCAAATTGGTTCGAGCTTATTTCTCAACCTCGGCGTGCGTGAAGATCATTGGCGAAACTTTTCGGGTGCCTCTGCATCTCGACCGATCACGGCCGCGAATCCCACCAACGTAACGCAGTTTGCAGATCGAACTGAAAACGCGTTCAGCCCGCATGGTTCACTCGTTTACCGTTTCAATGATCGAGTGTCGCTGATGGCTGCGATGTCACGCGCGTTTCGCGCGCCGACTCAGAATGAGCTTTACCGATCTTTTCGTGTAGGAAATGTTCTGACACTCGCCAATGAAAACTTGAAAGCAGAACGACTTACCGGCGGCGAGGCAGGATTACGATTCGGCAGCGCAACGGATAAGCTGAGTGTCCGCGGCAATTTCTTTTGGAACGACATCACTCGACCCTTAGCAAACGTGACGCTGACGACAACGCCCGCACTCGTCACGCGACAACGACAGAACCTGGGAAGCACGCGTTCATTAGGCGTAGAGTTGGAAGCGGAAACGCGACTAAATAGAAATTGGTCGGTATCGAGTTCATATCTATTTGCTCACGCTACAGTGATTGAGTTTCCCGCAAATACTTCATTAGAGGGTCTGTGGATTCCCCAGGTCCCTCGACAGCAATTCACTTTTCAAACGCGTTATGAGCAGCGATTGATAACGATTTCCCTACAGGGTCGTGCTTCAAGTTCGCAATTTGACGACGATCAAAATCAGTTTCGACTGAACTCGTATTTCACACTCGATGCCTACGTTTCGCATAAGCTGACTACACGGTTCGAAATATTTGCCGCTTTCGAAAATGTTTTTGATCAGCGATACGAGGTTGGTAAGACACCAGTGACCACGCTTGGTCCACCAATTCTGTCACGTGCCGGACTGCGTATTCAGTTGGGTAAGCGATAAGCAAGTGTCGGCTGT
>Ga0070671_100002460_pt1 | contig 14318 bp, 12 predicted proteins | sample KBSS73metaG_FD_65341 | JGI IMG/M metagenome (GOLD analysis project Ga0070671, IMG submission 65341) | Switchgrass rhizosphere microbial communities from Kellogg Biological Station, Michigan, USA - KBS S7-3 metaG | ecosystem: Host-associated > Plants > Roots > Rhizosphere > Soil ...
TTGCGCGTGAAGCGCGACGGAAGACTCTCGGGCAACACGTTGGCGTTGGAGAAGTGGTAGCGGTAGAAGTCGTACTCCGCCGTCATCGCGAGCAACCGCGTGAGGGCGATACGGGTGTGGGCGCGCGCGCCGACGGTGTCGAAATCGTTCAGCCGCGGATCCTGCGGGGAGGTGCCCTTCACGTAGTCGGCGAAGAGCTCGAGCCGGGTCCGCCGATTGAGATAGCCGGCGACGGAGGTCGTGAGGTTGTCGGCGAGATAGGTCTGCGGCACCAGCCCGTCGAGCACCGAGATTTCGCGGCGGTAGTCACCGCGGGCCTGCCAGGTTCGGACGAGATCGACGTCCACCGAGGCCGACCCGGACGGTGACCAGTAGCTCACCAGCCGGTCGCGAAACGTGCTCAGGGTCTCGACGCGAATGGCACCGACGGATCCCGCCAGCCGCAGTCCCCGCGACGGCGACAGGCGCCGCTCGTAGGCCGGGCCGACCTCGATTCGATGATCTCTCGATGGGCGATCGACGTCCAGTTCCGTAACCGTGCTGTTCCCGTACTCGTAGGTGGTTCGGAGGCTCGCGCGGCGGGACAGGGTCTGCGCGAGGGACACGCCGGCGCGGTAGCCGGACGAGTCTCCCAGCGTGGCCGACGACGTGCCCGAATAGTTGCGGTTGTAATAGTTGGCGGTGACGCCGACCATGCTGCGGTGGGCCGCCTGCCAGTCGAACCCGGCGCCGCCGAACACGGTATTGGAGCGCGCGTCGTTCAAGCCGGTCATGGCCGGCAGGAGCGGCGGTGCATCGACCGACGACACCGGAATTTCGCCGACCCCGGGCAGACGGCTCGACAGATCGTACTGGGGATCGCTCGAGAACGCGGCGTTCGCGCGTCCCGTGACGCTACGCCCGAGCGGCGACGTCATGCCGAGGCGAACGTTGCCGCCGCTGGAGATGCCGAGATCGAGATCGCGGTAGTCGTTGAAGAAGGCGTTCCCGCCGAGCGTGAACATCCGCGTGAGCTTGGCCCGCCCGTACTCGAACCCGATGTCGGCGGTTCCGATGTAGGCGCTCTGCGACAGCCGTGGATCGATCCCCGGGGTGCCGATCGCGGGACCACCCGTGGGGCTCGCGTTGTCGTCGTAGCCTCCGAGGAAGCTCGCCGTCACCGCGAGCTCGTTCCGCCAGCGGTTGAGGTCGGGCGTCGGCCCTCCGCCGAACAGTCCACGCACCGCGCGTCGACGGTTGATCGCCGGCGGCGGCTGCGGAGGGGCCGGTGGCGGCGGCGGCTGCGTGACCGGCGCGGGTGGCGCCTGCACCTGGGCCTGCGCGCTGCCGGTCAGGGCACACGTGAAGACACCGGTCGCGACGAGAGCGATGATGAACCGGGGGAGTTCGGCCATGGGTGACTTCACGGGACGGTCACCGTGTCACCCGGCTTGAGGATGATGTTCTGCTGCATGTTCTTGCCGCGGGACACGTCCTTGTAGTTGAACCGGAACGTCTGCGGGGGCTTGCCCGCTTCGTTGCGAAGGATGGTGATGTTGCTCTTGTCGGCGAATTCGGTCAGACCACCGGCCACCGAAATGAGCTGCACCACCGTCATCTGTCCCGAGACGGGAAAGGGGCCAGGCCGCAGGACCGCCCCGGTAATGAAGACGTTGCGGCTGTTGATCTGGCGGACGATGACCGACACGTTCGGGTCCTCGATCAGCTTGGTCGCGGCCTCGACGATCTTGGCCCGCAGCTCCTCGGGCCGCAGCCCCGCCGCCTTGATGTCCTGCAGCAGCGGAAGCGTGATCATCCCGTCCGGCCGGACCGTGACGTCGCCGCTCATCTCGGTATCGCGCCAGAAGACGATGCCGAGGACGTCATCGGGGCCGATGACGTAGTCGGTGGCCGTCGCGATCCCGGTGGAAACCGTCGCGGCAGGCCGGCCCTGGACCGGCGGGGTGGTGCCGGGCCGTGCCGGCGCCGTCGGCGCCGGCTGCACCGGCTGCGCCGGTGTCTGGGCCCATGCCGGCGCGGCGGCGACGAAGCCGCTCAGCGCGAACGCGGCAGCCCGGAGTCGGTGCGAAGTCGTAGTGCCCATGTCGTGTCCATTTCCTCCCGCAGCCGCCGCGACGCGGCCGTCCTGCCTACTGCAACGGTCCGCCCGGCTCAAAAGAACAGAAACCGCTTCTTTCGTGCCGCTGTGTCGTCCTGGGCCGGCGGCCGGCCGTCGCCGAGGCCGCGATCGATCACCCCGATGTTGGCCGTGTCATCGCTGACCGGCGGCACCCGCTCCGCCGGCACGCCGTTCGGACGGGCGGCGGCAGCCGGGACGGCGAAGGGCGGCTGCGCGGCGACGCCGCCGAGGCCGAAATCGAAGTCACGGCCCACGTCGCGGACGATGGCGGCGTCCACCGGCTTGGTGTGCGTGGCGAAGCCTCCCATCAGCGCGTTGTCGGCGAGGACGTTGACGATGCGCGGCAGGCCGTTGGAAATTTCGTGAATGGCGAGGACGGCGTTCTTGGTGAGGATCTCGCTGACGTTCCCGCCGGCGATCCGCAGCCGGCCGGCGACGTAGGCGGCCGTCTCCTTCAGATCGAGCGGCGTCAGCTGGGCCCGCAGCGTGATGCGCTGCTTCAACTGGCGCAGCGACTGCTCGTTCAGGCGGTCAGCGAGCTCGGGCTGGCCGACCAGCACCAGGTTGAGGAGCTTGACGGTCGACGTCTCGATGTTGGCGAGGAGCCGCACTTCTTCGAGCAGCTCGTAGGGCAGGCTCTGCGCCTCGTCGATGATCAGCGTGGTCAGGCCGCCCGCTTCGTGGCGCTCGAAGACGTCGCGCTGGAACTCGGTGAGGAAGCGCGCCTTGGACTGGACGCAGCTCTCGTCGAGGCCGAAGCCGCGGGCGATGAACTCGTAGAACTCCGGCCGCGTCAGCGTCGGGTTGGTGAGCAGGACGTTGCGGTTCTCCGGCCGGCGCTCCTCGTTCAGCGCGGCGCGGAGCACGGTGGTCTTGCCGGTGCCGGCGTCGCCGAGCAGGACGGTGAGCCCGCGCGGCGCGGACAGGCCGTAGCGCAGCGTGCTCAAGGCCTCGCGGTGGCGGGGCGTCAGGAACAGGAAGCGAGGGTTCGTCGTGAGATCGAACGGCCGTTCCTGCAGTCCGTAGAACGTCTCGTACATGGGACAGTCCTACTGACGGAACTCTTTGAAGGGAAGCTGGCAATCGTGCTTCCGGAGGAAATTCAGGAACTTCTTGTAGTCGGCTGATTCGATGTTGAACAGCTTGCAGACGATCTTGTAGTTGCCCTTCGCTTCCTCGAGGCCCTTGCGGATGACGTCGCGGACGTTCTGCCGGGTGATTTCGCGCGCCATATAGAGGGGATAGACCGCCGTCCAGAACGATTCGCGGTCGTCGCGCAGCCGCTTGTAGAGATCGTCGACGACCGTCTTGCGCCGTTCGCGCTTCGGCTTCAGTCCGAGGCCGCGCTGCGTCCGGATTTCCGGCGGCAGATCCTCCGGTCGCACCTGCTCGTGCCGGCCGGTGACGATCAGGCGCTCGACGACGTTCTCGAGCTCGCGGACGTTGCCGGGCCATGGATAGTCGCAGAGCGCCTGGAACGCGTCGGCGTCGAGGCCCTTCACCAGGTAGCCGTTGGTGGCGGTGAACCGGGAGAGGAAGTACTGGATCAGGCCCGGGATGTCTTCCTTGCGCTCGCGGAGCGGCGGCACCCAGAAGTGGATGACGTTGAGGCGGTAGTAGAGGTCTTCGCGGAACTGGCCCTGGGCGATGAGGTCCTGCAGGTTGCGGTTGGTGGCGGCCACCACCCGGACGTCGACGCGGCGGCCGGCGCGCTCGGCGCCCACCTTCTGCAGTTCGCCGGTTTCCAGGAACCGCAGCAGCAGGCCCTGCATCCGCAGCGTCATCTCGCCGACTTCGTCGAGGAAGATGGTACCCTCGTCGGCGGTTTCGAGCTTGCCCGGCTTGTCGCGGTAGGCGCCCGTGAAGCTGCCCTTGACGTGGCCGAAAAGCTCGGACTCGAGCAGTGTCTCGGGCAGGCCGGCGCAGTTGACGGCGATGAAGGCGCGCTCGGCCCGGGGGCTGCTGGTATGGATGGCGCGGGCCACCAGTTCCTTGCCGACGCCGCTCTCGCCGGTGATGAGCACCTTGGCGTCGGAGCGCGCGATGCGCTCGATTTCCTGGCGCAGCTCCAGCATCGGGTGGCTGCTGCCGATCAGATGGGCCTGTTCAGGGCTTCGCATAAGTGTGCTCGTCGGCGGGCTTCGAGCCCCTCGTCGTCACCGGATGATTTAGCAACTTCGCCGCCAGAGGCCGCGCGGCGGGCTGCCGCTCCGCGAAGTCGAAGCGCTCAGATAGTTTAGACTACTCTCGAAGCAACGAAAGTCCCGGGACGATATCACAAAAATCCTGTCCCAGGCAGACAAAGGTCATGATGCGGTTGACCAATGGCGCGCCGGAGCTGCCTTTGTCGGTGCTCCGCGCCGCCTACGCGGACGGATGGTTCCCGATGGGCGAGCGGGGGACCCGGCTGATCGAGTGGTTCTCCCCGGATCCCCGTGGCATCCTGCCACTTACGGCGTTTCACGTGCCGGCGCGTCTTGGCCGGACGCTGCGCGCCGGGCGCTTCGAGATCCGCGTCGACGAGGCCTTCACGGAGGTCATGGCGCGGTGCGCCGAACGCGACGACACGTGGATCAGCGACGTGATCACCGAAACCTACACGGCGCTGCACCTCGCGGGCGAGGCGCACTCGGTCGAATGCTGGCGTGAGGGACGCCTGGTCGGCGGGCTCTACGGCGTGTCGCTGGGTGGGGCGTTCTTCGGCGAGTCGATGTTCCACGTCGAGACCGACGCCTCGAAGGTGGCGCTCGCCGCGCTGGTCGACCGGCTGCGGACCCGGGGCTACGCGCTGCTCGACCTCCAGTGGGTCACGCCGCACCTGGCGCAGTTCGGCGCGACGGAGATCCGGCGCGGCCACTACCTCCAGCTCCTTCGCACCGCGCTGGCGCGGCGCTGCACGTTCGTCTGACGGTGGTCCGTGCCGCCCGGGCTGCTATAGTCGCTCGCCACGGCATGCTGCCCGCCCTCATCCGCCTGGCGCGACCGACCCACTGGGTCAAGAACGGCTTCGTCGCAGGGCCCCTCATCTTCGCCAACCCGCAGTCGCTGGGCGTGGCCGTCCTCCAGAGCGCGACGGCGGTCGCGGTCTTCTCGTTGATGGCGAGCGCCATCTACTGCTTCAACGACGTCATCGACGCCGAGTCCGACCGCGCCCATCCGACCAAACGCACCCGGCCCATTGCCGCCGGGCTCGTGACGCCGCAGCTCGGTGTGGCCTGGGGCGCCGTGCTCGCGGCCGCGGCGATTGCGCTGGCCTGGTTCCGGCTGCCGCCGGCCGTGCTGGCCGTGCTCGGCGCCTACGTCATCAATAACGTGCTCTACAACGCCCGGATCAAGCGGGTGGCGATCGCCGACGTCATCTCGATTGCGACCGGGTTCGTGCTGCGGCTCGTGGCCGGCGCCATCGCGATCGGCGTGGTCGCGTCGTCCTGGCTGCTGGTGTGCAGTTTCTCGCTGGCGCTGTTCCTCGGCTTCGGCAAGCGGCGCAGCGAGCTGGCCCTGGCGGAGCAGGGTCGCGTCTACCGGCCGGTGCTGCGGGCCTACACGCCGTCCACGCTGGACTCGGCGATGGGCATCTCGGCCACGCTGACGTTGATGTGCTACATGCTCTACACGATCGCGCCGGAGACGCGCGAGACGCATGGCACCGCCAACCTGATCTACACGGTGCCTCCGGTCTTCTATGCGATGTTCCGCTTCATCTTCAAGGTCCAGGACGCCCAGGGCGAGTCGCCGGAGGAGCTGCTGCTGCGCGACCGCGTGATGCTGCTGACCGCCGCCTCGTGGGTCGGCCTGGTCCTGGTCGTCCTGAAGTTCCGCGGCGTCGCTGAAGCGTTCGGCAGGCCGTGATGCGTTCGCGCTGGCTGCGGCAGCTCGCCGGCCGCGTCCTGGCGCTGACGGCGACGGCCGTGATCGCCGCCGCGTGCGGCCGTTCACCAGCGCCGTCCGCCGCTGGAGGCGCCGGCACCCCTGCCGTGGGCGGCTTCCCGCGAACGGTCACCGACGGCTCCGGTCGATCGCTTCGCCTGGCCGCGCGTCCGGTGCGCATCGTGTCGCAGACGCTCGGAAGCGACGAGATCCTGTTCCCGATGGTCGCGCCGGAGCGCCTGGTCGGGCTGAGCGCGCTGGCGCGGGATCCGAAGTACAGCAACGTCCTCGCCGAGGCGGCGCGGCATCCGGCCCCGTCGGTCGAGAGTCCCGAGGACATGCTCCGGCTGAAGCCGGACCTGATTTTCGTCGCCACCTACAGCCGCGCCGAGAGCGTCCAGGTCCTCGAATCGACGGGCGCACCGGTCTACCGGCTGGCCAACTTCGACGATCTCGAGGGCATCATGGCCAGCATCCGCGGTGTCGGCGCGGCGGTGGGCGAGGAGGCCGCGGCGGCGCGGATGATCGAGGACATGCGGCGGCGGCTGGCCGCGGTGGCCGCGCGCCGCGCCGGCAAGCCCCGGCCGCGCGTGCTGTCGTACTCCGGCGGCTTCACCGCCGGACGCGGCACCACCTTCGACGACATGGTCCGCCGCGCCGGGGGCCTCAACGAGGCCGCCGTGCGCGGTGTCGAGAAGTTCCCGCGGCTCAGCGAAGAGCAGGTGCTGGCCTGGAATCCGGACGTGCTGGTGGCGGGCTACCTGCCGGGTGAGGAGGACGCCGTGCGGCGGCGGCTCACGACGGGCGCCGGCGTCGGCCAGACCACGGCCGCCCGCCGCAACCAGATCGTGTTGATCCCGACGCCGCGCTACCTGGCCGTATCGCAGCACGTCGTCGACGCGGTCGAGCAGCTGGCGGCCAGCTTCGACGCGTTCCAGGCACAGCCGCGATGAGCCTGGCCCTGCCACGGCCGCCGTTCGCGGCGGTCCTGATCGCGCTGCTCGTGCTGCTCGTCCTGGTCGCGGTCGTCGCCATTGGCGTCGGGTCGGTTTCGATTCCGCCGTTGCGCGTGGCCCGGCTCCTCGTGGCGGCGATCGGCGCGCCCTGGTCCGGCCCGGACGCCGATCCCGAGCTCGTCATCCTGATGGCCATCCGTGTGCCGCGCGTGCTGGTCGCGGCGCTGGTCGGCGCCGCGCTGGCTGTCGCCGGCGCGCAGATGCAGGGGCTGTTCCAGAACCCGATGGCGTCGCCCGACGTGATCGGGACCAGCACCGGCGCGGCCCTCGGCGCCGTGCTGGCGATCGTCTTCGGCCTCGCCGCGGCGCACGTGGCCTGGCTGCCGGCGATGGCCTGCCTCGGCGCCGGCCTCTCGCTGGCGGTGATCTACGCGCTGACGACGCGGCGCGGCCGCACGCCGGTGGCGATGCTGCTGCTGGCCGGCGTGGCGCTGAACGCGCTGCTGAGCGCGATGACGGCCTTCGTCATTTCGCTGTCGTGGGTCCGCTACGAGGTGGCGCAGGAAGTGGTGTTCTGGCTGATGGGCGGCCTCGACGATCGGACGTGGACGCACGTCTGGCTGGCGGCGCCCCCGGTGGCGATTGGCCTCGCCGCCGCCATCGCGCTGGCCCGCGATCTCGACCTGTTCAGCACCGGGGAAGAGGCGGCGGCGACGCTCGGCGTCGACGTCGAACGGGCCAAGCAGCGCGTGTTGGCCGTCGCGGCCTTGCTCTCGGGCACGGCGGTCGCGGTGTGCGGCGTGATCGCCTTCGTCGGCCTGATCGTCCCGCATGGCGTGCGCCTCGTCGTCGGCCCGTCGCATCGGCGGCTGATTCCGACTGCGGCCATCGCCGGCGCGATCTTCGTCGTGGCGGCGGATCTCGTGGCTCGGACCGTGCTGGCGCCGATCGAGATCCGCCTCGGCATCGTCACCGGCATCTGCGGTGCGCCGTTCTTCCTGTGGCTGCTCTCGCGCTATCGGCGGGAGGTCGGCGCATGAGCCTCACCGTCGAGGGCGGCGGCGTGTCGATCGGCGGCCGCTGGCTGGTGCGGCAGGCGAGCGTGCGCGTCGAGCCGGGACGGCTGGTGGCCCTAATCGGACCGAACGGGTCGGGCAAGAGCACATTGCTGCGGCTGCTGTCGGGCGTCTGGGCGCCGACGGAAGGGACGGCGGCGCTCGACGGCATGCCGCTCCCTCGCGTGCCCCGGCGCGTGCTGGCCCGGGCCGTCGCGCTGGTGCCGCAGGACACGCACATCGCCTTCGCCTTCACGGTGCGCGAGATCGTCGCGATGGGACGCCATGCCCACCTGGGACGGTTCCAGCGCGAAGGCGCCGCCGACCGCGAGGCGATCGCGCAGTCGATGGCGCGGGCCGACGTCTCGACGATCGCCGATCGCGACGCGACCGGACTGTCGGGCGGCGAGCGGCAGCGGGTCCTCATCGCGCGGAGCCTGGCCACGGAGGCGCGCCACCTCCTGCTCGACGAGCCGACCGCGAGCCTCGACGTCGCGCATGCGCTCGACGTGCTGGCGCTGTGCCGCCGTCTCGCCGACGAGGGCCATGCCGTCGCGGTGGCGCTGCACGATCTCAATCTGGCCCGGCGCTTCGCCACCGACGCGGTGCTGCTGCGCGACGGTGGCGTCGTCGCCTCCGGTCCGGCCGATCGCGTCCTCACCCCGTCGGCCGTCGGCGACGTCTTCGGTGTGTCGGTGACCGTCGCCACCGCGCCGTCGCCGGACGGCTCGAGCGTCTACGTCTTCTCCCGCCCGTAGCCACTGGGCGCGCGAGCCGGACCGCCCCGCGCCGACGCATTGGCCGGTGGGGGAGGGTGAGGCATGGCTGCTGATTGGCGGGCACGGCTGGCGGCGATGCTGCTGGCGTCGTGGATCACGGGCGGCTACGAGGCGCGGGCGCAGGATCATCCGGTCGCGCTCGAAGGCACCCTCGGGTGGGCGGGCTTCGTCGACGACGCCAGGATCGATCACGCCGTCTACGGCGCCGGCGCACGGATCGTCCTCACGCCGCGCGTCAGCGTCGGCCCCGAGTTCGCCTGGATGGTCGGGCCCGGCGGCGATCGCGACGTCTTCGTCCTGGGCTTGATCTGGATCGATCTGCTGGCGCCCGCGGCTACGAAGCCGATCGCGCCGTATTGCGTCTTCGGCGCCGGCTACATGGGCCATGGCGACGACCTCGGCCGCGGTTTGTCCTACTGGAGCCACGAGGGCGCGTTCAACGCCGGCGGCGGGGCGCGGGTGCGGATCGGCGATCGCGTCTACGTCGGCGGCGACGTCCGGATCGGCTGGGAGCTGCACCTGCGCGCCACCGCGCACGTAGGCGTGACCTGGCCGCGGCACTGAGGCCGGCCGCGCCGCGGCCTGCGCCGGCGATCCGCTGGGGTATCCTGTCCGCGATGTGGGGAACGGCGCGGACCTGGGGCCTGGAGCCGCCGTCATGCTGAGCGGCTGGGGCCGCTGGCCCGTCGTGCCCGGGCACGAGCTGCTCTCGGAGGATCTCGCCGCGGTGACCGCCGGGGCCACCCTGACCCGCGGCCTCGGCCGCTCCTACGGCGACGCCTCGCTGCCGGCCGCCGCCGGTGCCCGCGTCGCCGGCTCCCGTCTCGCCAATCGGGTCATCGGCTTCGATCCCGACACCGGGATCCTGCGCGCCGAAGCGGGTCTGGCCCTGCACGACGTCAACCGGACGTTCCTGCCGCGCGGCTGGTTCGTGCCGGTAACGCCCGGTACGTCGTTCGTCACGCTCGGCGGCGCGGTCGCCTCCGACGTCCACGGCAAGAACCACCACAGCGCCGGCACCTTCGGCCGGCACGTCCGGCGGCTGCGGCTGCGGGTCGGCACCGGGGCCATCGTCGAAGCGTCGCCGGAGGTCGAGCCCGATCTGTTCGACGCCACGGTCGGCGGCATGGGGCTCACCGGTCACGTCCTCGACCTCGACGTCACGCTGCGGCGGGTGCCCTCGCCGTGGATCACGGGCGAAACCGAGTACGTGCCGGATCTCGACACGCTGATCGAGAAGCTGCTCGAGGCCGGCCGGACCTGGCCGTACACGCTGGGCTGGATGGACGCGCTCGGCGCCGGCGGCCGCGGCCGCGGCGTCATCTACCGCGGGCGCTGGGCCGACGCGGCCGAGGCCGGCGGACGGGCCCTGACCTGGCCGCGGGAGATCAGCTTTCCCATGGCCGCGCCGTACTGGGCGATGTCGCCGTTCGGGCTGCGCTGGTTCAACGAACTGGTGCTGCTGCGATACGGGCGTGGCGTGAAACGCGCGCTGATGCATCCGCAGACCTTCTTCTATCCGCTCGATACGCTCCTGGACTGGAACAAGGCCTACGGCAAGCGCGGCTTCACGCAGTATCAATGCGTCCTGCCGCATCGATCCGGCCTGCCCGTCTACCGCAAGGTGTTTCAGACGATCGCCGCGCGCGGCGGCGCACCCTACGTGGTCGTGATCAAGGACTTCGGCGAGGAAGGGCCCGGCCGCCTGTCGTTCCCCTGCCCGGGCATCACCTTCAGCATCGACATGCCGGTCGACGGCGGCCGCACGCAGGGCGTCGTCGACGCGGTCAATGACATCGTCGCGGCCGAGGGCGGCCGCGTCTACCTGAGCAAGGACGCCTTCACGCGAGCCGAGCATTACCGCGCCATGGATCCGCGCGTCGACGCCTTCAACGCCATCCGCCGGCGCTGGGATCCGGACGGCCGGATTCGCAGCGCGCTGTCCGTGCGGCTGCTCGGGGACGCGGCGTGAAGCGGATCGCGATCGTGGGCGGGACCAAGGGCATCGGACGCGCCGTCGCGCGCCTGCTGGCCGTGCGGGGCGATCGCGTGGCGCTGCTCGGCCGCGACGCCGCCGATCTGGCCGCGAGTGCCGCGGATCTCGCAGCCCGCGCGCCGGGCGATCCGCCGGCCACGGCGGTGCTGGATCTGGCGCGGCCCGAAACCTACGACGCCGCGCTGGACGAGGCGATCCGCCGGCTCGGCGGCCTCGACGCGGTCGTGATCACGGCCGGCGCGTTCGGCACGCAGGAGGCGCTCGAGGCCGACGCCGCCGCCCGCGAGCGCGTGCTGTCGACGAACTTCACGGACACGATCCAGTTCTGCGAGGCGGCGCGCGCGCGGCTGCTCGCGGGCGGCGGCGGCACGCTCTGCGTGCTCGGCTCGGTCGCCGGCGACCGCGCCCGCAAGCCGGTCGTCCTGTATGGTGCGACGAAGGCCGGCCTGGCGTATTACCTCCAAGGCATCGATCTGCGTCATCGCGACGCCGGGTTGCGCGTGGTGCTGGTCAAGCCCGGGTTCGTGCGGACGGGGATGACGGCCGGGCTGCCGGAGCCGCCCTTCGCCGCCAACCCGGAGGACGTGGCGCCGGCCATCGTGCGGGCGCTCGATCGCGGCACACCGCAAATCTACGTGCCGGCCATCTGGCGGCTGGTGATGCTCGTGATTCGCTGGCTGCCGGGCGCGGTGATGCGCCGGGTCAAGTTCTGATTCTGGCGGCGGCGGCCGAGGACCGAGCGGCGCGTCGCCCACGGGTAACGGAGGCTGAGCGTGCAACGCAGCGGGTCGATTCGCCGGCAATGGGCTGGGGCCGTCGTCGTCGGCACCCTCGGGATCTTCGCCGTGTCCGCCGGGCTGGCGGCACGACAGGATGCGCCCGCCCCGTCCGCCACGCCGCCCACCCTGGCGCCGCCGCTCTCTCCCGCTGACGCGCTGAAGACCTTCCGCCTCGCGCCGGGCTATCGCCTCGAGCTCGTCGCCAGCGAGCCGCTCGTCGCCGATCCCGTCTGGATGGACATGGACCCGGAAGGGCGCCTGTGGGTGGTCGAGATGCGCGGCTACATGCCGACCTTCGACGGCAAGGGCGAGGACGCACCGGTCGGCAAGGTGGTCGTGCTCGAGGACACCGACGGCGACGGCCGCGCCGACAAGCGGACGGTCTTTCTCGACGGGCTGGTCCAGCCGCGCACGATCAAGGTGCTCGAGCACGGCGTGCTCGTCATCGCGCCGCCGCAGCTGATCCTGGCACGCGACACCGACGGCGACCTGAAGGCCGACACCCGCGAGGTGCTGCGCAGCGACGTCGGCGTCAAGGGCGCCAACCCCGAGCACAGCCCCAACAGCCTGCTGTGGGCGATGGACAACTGGCTCTACACGTCCGAGTTCGCCACCGACTACCGCTGGACGCGCAGCGGCCTCGAGAGCGCGAAGACGCTGTCGCGCGGACAGTGGGGCATCTCGATGGACGACACCGGGCGGATCTTCCGCAACTGGAACGACGATCCGCTCCACGTCGACTACACGCCGGGCCGGGCGCTGGCGCGCAACCCGTCGGCGGTGCGCACCCGCGGCGTCTACGAGCCGGTGACCAGCGATCTCGAGGTGTGGGCGGCGCGGCCGACGCCGGCCGTCAATCGCGGCTATCGCGACGGCGTGCTGCGGCCGGACGGGTCGCTCGCGACGTTCCAGGCGGTCGGCACGCCCACGGTGTATCGCGGCGATCGCCTGCCCGCCGACCTCCGCGGCAACGTCTTCGTGACCGAGCCGTCCGGCAACCTCGTGCGCCGCTATGTCGTGAAGGAGGGCGCGGACGGCCGGCTGACCGCGGCCAACCCGTATGCGAAAAGCGAGTTCCTGACCTCGACCGACGAGCGTTTCCGTCCGGTCAACCTGTTCTCCGCCGCGGACGGCACGCTCTACATCGCCGACATGTATCGCGGCGTGATTCAGCACCTGCAGTACCAGTCGGAGTACCTGAAGAACCAGATCCGCGCCCGCGGCCTGGTCGAGCCGACCGGGCTGGGCCGCATCTATCGCGTGGTGCACGAGACGACGACGCGCGGCGAGCGCCCGGCGCTGTCGGCGAAGACGCCGGCGCAGCTGGTGCCGGTGCTGGCGCATCCGAACGGCTGGTGGCGCGACACCGCGCAGCGGCTGCTCGTCGAGCGAGGCGACACGTCCGTAGCGCCGGCGCTGGCTTCACTGGTCGCCAGCGCGCCTGATCCGCGGACGCGGCTGCACGCGCTCTGGACGCTCGACGGGCTCGGCGCGCTCGACGCGACCGTCGTGCAGCGCGCGCTGCGCGATGCCGCGCCGGAGGTGCGTGCCGCGGCCATTCGTGTCGCCGAGCCGTGGCTGGCGAAGCCCGGCGATCCGCTGCAGGCTGCCGTCTGGCGGCTCGCCACGGATCGCGCGCCGCGCGTGCAATGGCAGCTCGCCATCTCGCTGGCGGCGTTCCCGGCGGCCGAGCGCGTCGACCACGCGGCGCGGCTGCTCGGCACGCACGGGCGCGATCCCTTCGTCGTCGACGGCGTCGTCAGCAGCCTGGCCGGCCTCGAGCACAAAGCGCTGGCGCAGCTGCTGGCCAGTCCGGGTGCGCCCGAGGACGCGCTCGGCCCCCTCGCCGGCGCCGTCGCCCGCGCCGGGGACCCGGCCGCCGTCGCCGACCTGTGGGCGCAGATCGCCGACCCGCGGCGGCCGGTGGCCGAGCGCCTGGCGCTGGCCCGCGGCACCGAGTTGGCGCTCGGGACCGAGAGCTTCGGCGTCCGTACAGCGCGACGCCTGACGCTGGCCGCGGCACCGCAGCCGCTGCTCGCCCGCGCGCACGAGGGCGGCGAGATCGACACCGTGATCGCGCGCGTCCTCGAGGGCATGGACTGGCCCGGCAAGCCGCGGAAGGTCGAGGCCGTCGCGCCGCTCACCGCCGACGAGCAGCAGCGCTTCGAGGTCGGCAAGGAGGTCTACGGGCGCCTGTGCATCGCCTGCCATCAGCCCGACGGACGCGGCCGCGAGGGGCTCGCGCCGGCGCTCGCCGGCTCACCGTTCGTGACCGGCCGGGCCGGCATCATGGCGAGGATCGTGATCCACGGCAAGGAAGGCAAGGCGCTGATGCCGCCGCTCGGCACGCTGTCCGACCTCGAGATTGCCGGCGTGCTGACCTTCGTGCGGCGCTCGTTCGGGCACACCGCGTCGCCGGTGGACGTCGCGCTGATCCGCGAGGTGCGCGGCTCGGCGCTCGGCCGCGACCGGCCATGGACGGAAGCGGAGCTGCGCTCGATCTCGCAGCCCGACGGTGATCCGCGCGCCCGCCAGCCCTGACGCGCCAGTGAATCTCCTGTGCCGCCCGGAATCGGCCCGATGTCCGTGCTGACGCACCAGCGCCGCGCCCGTGCTCGCGTGCGCGCAACCGCGCGGGCTGGCGTGGCCATCATCCTCGCGGTTGCAGGCCTGGCTTCGCCGGTGTCGGCGACGACGCTCATCGTCCTGGTCGGCGATCGCGGCTTCGTCATCGCTGCCGACAGCCTGCGCACGCTCGCCGGCGGCG
>Ga0070671_100002461_pt1 | contig 14316 bp, 16 predicted proteins | sample KBSS73metaG_FD_65341 | JGI IMG/M metagenome (GOLD analysis project Ga0070671, IMG submission 65341) | Switchgrass rhizosphere microbial communities from Kellogg Biological Station, Michigan, USA - KBS S7-3 metaG | ecosystem: Host-associated > Plants > Roots > Rhizosphere > Soil ...
AACGGCTCCCACAGGTCGCGGTTGGCGACCGGCTTCTTCTGCGAGTTCTTCCAGTCGTTCTTCAGCCACCCCTGCCACCACCGGTCGCGGAAGCAGTTGACGACGTACGTCGAATCGCTCACCACCTCGACGGCGCCGGCGAGCGTGCGCACCGCCTCGAGGGCGGCCGTGAGCTCCATCCGCTGGTTGGTGGTCTGCGACTCGGCCCCGGACGCGAAGGCACCGTCCTCCACCGCCCACGCCCAACCACCCGGCCCGGGGTTCCCCGAACAGGCCCCGTCCGTGTACACGACCGTCGTCACCCCGCCATCCTGCACGCGACCACCCGGTAACCGGAGAGAATGGGGGCCATGATCTTCGACGGGTTCGTGCACTCCCTCCCCGACACCGACCCCGGCGAGACCAAGGAGTGGCTCGACAGCCTCGACGCCGTCGTCGACGCGCACGGCCGCACTCGGGCCCGCTACCTGATCTCCGCCCTGCTGGAACGAGCACGGGAGCTGCAGGTCGGCCTCCCGGCCACCATCTCGACGCCGTACGTCAACACCATCCCGGTCGACCAGCAGGCGTGGTTCCCCGGCGACGAGTACCTCGAGCGCCGCATCCGGGCGTTCATCCGCTGGAACGCGGCCGCGATGGTGGTGCGGGCCAACAAGCACCACGACGGCATCGGCGGCCACCTCGCCACCTACGCGTCGTCTGCGGCGCTCTACGAGGTCGGCTTCAACCACTTCTTCCGCGGCAAGGACGACGGGCTCGACGGCGACCAGATCTACTTCCAGGGCCACGCCGCCCCCGGCATCTACGCCCGGGCCTTCCTCGAAGGGCGCCTCACCGAGGAGCAGCTCGACAACTTCCGCCAGGAGGTCGGCGGCAACGGGCTGTCGTCCTACCCGCACCCGCGGCTCATGCCCGAGTTCTGGGAGTTCCCCACGGTGTCGATGGGCCTCGGCCCGATCAACGCCATCTACCAGGCCCGGTTCAACAAGTACCTCCTGAACCGCCACATCAAGGACACCAGCAACTCGAAGGTGTGGGCGTTCCTCGGCGACGGCGAGTGCGACGAGCCCGAGTCGCTGGGTGCGCTGTCGATCGCCGCGCGCGAGCAGCTCGACAACCTGATCTTCGTCGTCAACTGCAACCTGCAGCGCCTCGACGGTCCCGTGCGCGGCAACGGCAAGATCATCCAGGAGCTGGAGGCGGTCTTCCGCGGCGCCGGTTGGAACGTCATCAAGGTCATCTGGGGCTCGAAGTGGGACGAGCTGCTGGCCCAGGACAAGGACGGCGTGCTCCTCAACACGATGAACACCACCGTCGACGGACAGTTCCAGAAGTACTCCGTCGAGTCGGGCGCCTACATCCGTGAGCACTTCTTCGGCCCCGACCCGCGGCTGCGCAAGATGGTCGAGGGCTGGAGCGACGAGGACCTGCGCAACCTCCCCCGCGGCGGCCACGACTACCGGAAGCTCTACGCCGCCTACAAGGCCGCGGTCGAGAACGAAGGCGCGCCGACGGTGATCCTCGCCAAGACGATCAAGGGGTGGACGCTCGGGCCCGACGTCGAAGGCCGCAACGCGACGCACCAGATCAAGAAGATGGCGGTCGAGCAGATCCGCGCGTTCCGCGATCGCCTGCACATGCAGGACGAGGTGCCCGACGCGGCGCTCGCCGACGGGTTGCCGCCCTACTACCTGCCGGCCAACGACTCGCCGGAGATGGAGTACCTGCGCGAGCGCCGTCGCGCCCTCGACGGCTCGTTGCCGCGGCGCACGCCGGCCCGTCGAGGCAGCCGCATCGAGGTGCCCGACGACAAGGTGTGGGCCGAGTTCATGGGCGGCTCCGGCAACCAGGCGGCGTCGACGACGATGGTGTTCGCCCGCCTGCTGCGCAACCTGGTGCGCGACGAGAGGATCGGCGAGCGCGTCGTACCGATCATCCCCGACGAGGCGCGCACGTTCGGCCTCGACGCACTGTTCCGCGAGATCGGCATCTACGCCGCGCTCGGTCAGCAGTACGAGCCGGTCGACGCCGACCTGCTGCTCTCGTACCGCGAGTCGCAGCAGGGCCAGATCCTCGAGGAGGGCATCACCGAGGCCGGCTCGATGGCGTCGTTCACGGCAGCCGGCACGTCGTACGCCACGCACGGCGTCACGATGCTGCCGTTCTTCATCTTCTACTCGATGTTCGGCTTCCAGCGGGTGGGCGACCTCGCGTGGGCGTTCGCCGACCAGCGCGGGCGCGGCTTCATGCTCGGCGCCACCGCCGGGCGCACCACGTTGCACGGCGAGGGCCTGCAGCACGACGACGGCCAGACCCATCACCTGGCGGCCGCCTACCCCAACTGCATGGCCTATGACCCGGCGTTCGCCTACGAGCTGGCGACGATCATCCGCGAGGGGTGCAAGCGGATGTTCACCGACGGCGAGGACCTCTTCTACTACCTCACCCTGTACAACGAGAACTACGTGATGCCGCCCATGCCCGAAGGCATCGAGGGCGACCTGCTCGGCGGTCTCTACAAGTTCGCGGCAGCGCCGGCGGGTCCGTCGAAGCGAGCGACGATCCTGTTCTCCGGCCCGGCGTGGCAGTGGGCGGCGACGGCTCGCGACGAGCTGGCCGAGCACTACGACGTCGCCGCCGAGCTGTGGTCGGCCACGTCGTACAAGTCGCTGCGCGACGAGGCGCTGGCGGCCGAGCGGTGGGACCGGCTGCACCCCTCGCAGCCCCGGCGCGTGCCGTGGGTGACCCAGCAGCTCATGAAGGCCGAGGGCCCCTACGTCGCCGTCACCGACTTCATGACCTCGGTGCCCGACATGATCTCCCGCTGGGTCCCGGGCACGTGGCTGCCGCTCGGCACCGACGGGTTCGGTCGCTCCGACACGCGAGAGCAGCTGCGCCGCCACTTCGAGGTCGACCACGGCCACGTCGTCGTCGCCGTGCTCTCGGCCCTCGCCCGCGAGGACGCGGTCAAGCCCGAAGCCGTCGCCGACGCCATCGCCCGCTACGGCATCGACCCCGAGGCGCCACCGCCCTTCGCGCCCTAGCCCCGCGTTCTTTGTCGCGTTGTGGTCGCCCAGCGACCACAACGCGACAAAGATCAACGGGTGGACGACCGTCTCGGCCGGATCCTCGTCGTCACGGGTCCGCCCGGCGCCGGCAAGACGACCGTGTCGCGACTCGTCGCCGGGTCGTACGAGCGCGGCGTGCACCTCGAGGCCGATGCGTTCTGGTCGTTCATCGCGTCGGGGTACATCGTCCCGTGGCAGCCCGCGGCACACGAGCAGAACACCGTCGTGGCGGACGCCACGCACGCGGCCGTCGTGCAGTTCGCCCTCGGCGGCTACACCGTCGTGCTCGATGGCGTGGTGTTCCCGTGGTCGCTCGAACGGCTCGTCGATCGCGCCTGGCACGAGGACGTCGACGTCGACTACGTCATCCTCCGGCCGGACCGGGACGCGTGCCTTCGTCGCGGGACGACGCGAATCGGGCACGGCCTGGTCGACCCGGAGCCCATCGGCCAGCTTTACGATCAGTTCACGAACATCGGTTGGTACGAGCACCACGTGCTCGACACCACCGCCGACACGCCCGAGGAGACCGCGCGCCGGATCGTCGAGGGCGAGCACCGGCCGCTGATCGAGATCATCGGCCCGCCCGAGACCGAAAAGCTGGTGCTGGCCGATTCGGATACGACGTGGCCGGCGCGGTTCGAGGAGCAACGGGCGCGGATCATCGCGGCGCTCGCTGATGTCGCCGTGCGCGTCGACCACGTGGGCTCGACCGCCGTGCCCGACCTCCCCGCCAAGCCGATCATCGACATCCAGGTCAGCGTCCCCAACGCCGACGACGAATCGGCCTACGCGCCCCACCTCGAACGAGCCGGCTACGCGATGCGCGTCCGCGAGCCGGGGCATCGCATGTTCCGCACGCCGGAGCGCGACGCCCACGTCCACGTCTGCTCGGCCGGCGGTGGGTGGGAGCGCCGTCATCTCGTCTTCCGCGACTGGCTCCGCACCCACCCCGACGACCGCGACCTCTACGCCGAGGTCAAGCGTCGGCTGCTACGGGAGGCGTGGCCGTCGATGGACGCGTACGCGGCCGCCAAGTCGGCGGTCATCGCGACGATCACGCGGCACGCCGAGTCGTGAGCCCGACCCGCACCACGTTCCTGGGCGCGGCGCGGCTCGTCGCCGACCTCGTCGCCACGCCCGAGGTCGCCGCCGCGTGGGAGGTGGCCAGCGTGCTGCCGGGCTTCACCGTGGGCGGGGTCGCCGGGCACGCCTACCTCGCCGCCCGCATCGTCGAGCGCCGCCTCGACGAACCGGTGCCGGCCGGCGAGCGGCGGCGGGGGCTCGGCGAGTACTTCGGCGGGGTGCACGTCGACAAACCTGCGCAGCTCGACGAGCCCGCGCACCGCACGATCCGCAGCGACGGCGAGCACGTCGCACGCGAAGGCGCCGACGCCGTCGCTCAGCGCTTCACCCGCCTCCTCGACCGTCTCACCCGACGCCTCGACGACGAGCCGCCCGACCGGCTCATGGTGACCTCGATCCCCGAGGCCCCGGCGCGGCTCGACGACTTCCTCGTCAACCGCACGATCGAGATGGGCCGTGCACGCGGACGACCTGGCGCGCAGCGCCGGCCTGCGGGCTGTCGACCTGGCGCCCGACATCGCCGAGCACGCGATCGCCGGCCTGGTCGCCATCGCCCGCCACCGCGCCGGCGACCGCACAGTGCTCCGGGCTCTGGCCGGACGTGACCGGGATGCGCTCAACGAGCTCCGCGTCCTCTGACTCACGTCACTGGCCTCTGGGCATGACCGGCATGCTCTTCATTACCGGTGACCCGGCCGCCGACCAACTGCTCCAGGACGACCCGTTGGCGCTGCTGGTCGGCATGCTCTTCGACCAGCAGGTGCCGTCGCTTGGCGGTGCCGGTCCGCGCTCGACCTGATCGACCCCGTCGTCAGCAGCCGCGGTGGGCTCGCATCGACAAACGTTTGCGCGAGCGGTAAGGAATCCAGTATGTGGGCTTCTCTATCGCTCGCGCCGCGTGGCGATGTCCGTTATCACCTGCGCCCTGAACGCGCCTTGAGCCGCGCGACGCGTGGGTCCCAGATCACGCTCGAGGTTCGGCATCGATCGGGCCGTCCACGAGGAGGAGCGAGTGGTCGACGGTCCGCCCCTGGGCGGCCATTGCGGTCGAGGCACGGGCGAGGACCAGTGATTCGGCCACGTAGCTGCGTGGGAGGGCCACGCGGCCACGTTCGTCGTCGTTGATGGTGACGGACCTGAGCGGACGAATGCTCAGCCTGTCTGCGGCAAGCTGTCAGCGTGGCCGGAGCCCGGGTGATCCGCCTTCGGCGGGCAGACACCTGCGGTCGTTGTGCAGCTGCGCTCCTCGCTGGGGTCGAGGCGGTGTGGGACAGCGACGCTCGAACGGTCACCTGCGCGGCGTGCGCAGCGCGTGCGTCGATGGTCGAGCCGGGGGTCGCTGGAGCGTCGGTGCGGGCCGAGGGTGAGCGACTGCGTGCGGCCGAGGAGGAGATGCGCCGCCAGCGAGTGGAGCGGCGGCCGGTGCTGGGGCGGATCGCGAACGCCATCGCCGGCCCACCCACCGCGGGGGCCGAGCACCTTAAGGGCGCCGTCGGCGAGGAGAAGTTCGGTGCCGCCCTCGACACAATGACTGCGCACGGCGTACTCATACTGCACGACCGTTGGCGCCCTCGGACTGCCGCCAACATCGACCACCTCGCCATCGCAGCCGGCGGCGTGTGGGTAATCGACGCAAAGAGGTACGCCGGTCGTATCGAGCGAATCGACAAGGGCGGTTGGCTGAGGGTCGACTACCGACTCGTCGTCGGCGACCGGGATCGAACCAACCTCGTGGACGGTGTGCAACGCCAGATCGCCGACGTTCGGGCGGTGCTCGACATTGCGCTGCCCAGCGAGGTGCGAGTGCTTGGCGCTCTATGTTTCGTCGACGGGGACTTCGCGCTTTTTGCGAAGCCGTTCGCCGTCGGCGAGGTGCTCGTCACCTGGGGCAAAGCGCTGCGGGAGCGCCTGATGGAACCCGGCCCACTCGACGCGCGAGCTCGCGCCCTCATCTACGAGCGCCTTGCCTCGAAGCTGCCACCGGCACGGGCTTGAGCAGAGAGGGCGACGAGATGCGCTCGGGCGGTCTTATCGAGAGCGCCGAGAGGCATCCCACAACGCCGGTTTGCTGACAAGTGTCCAGGTCAAAGTGCGGACCGATCACCCGCGGAGATCGTTGCCTCGGTCGAGCAGGCGATCTCCTAGACAGCACAAGAACTGCTCGTGACGCGACAGCAGTCCATGACGCAGATGGCCGAAACGGGCCATGGCTGCCTCGGTCGCGCTTCCCGCACGATGAGGAGCGATGTTGAACCCGCGCCCTGTGCGCTCGCTCGTTCTCGCACTCGCCGGCACCTTGGCGCTGGCCACGGCCTGCGGCTCGGCGGCGACAAACGACAGCCGCGTCCGCGATGGCACCACGACCCTCACAACATCCGCGGCGCCCACCACCGCAACCTCGGCCCCGACAACCGCGGCCCCGACCGCAACGACGCTCGCGCCGACGACGTCGACAACGACGCGGACGCTCAGCAACGACAACACCTACACCAACAGCGACGGCAACACCGTTCACTCGCCCGCGTACCCCAGCGACGGACAGGCGCCCGCCGGGGCCACCGCGCAATGCCGCGATGGCACCTACAGCTTCAGCCAGCATCACCGCGGCACCTGCTCGCACCACGGCGGCGTCGCCCGCTGGTTGTGACACATGGCGCGATCGGACTGCAGCCGCGGCAGGTATGGCGACGGCGGGCGGTGAACTAGCCACTATGCGTCGTGTTGCCGTGTTGGCGGCCGTTGTTTGCGCGCTTGGGCTCGTCTCCACCGCCGCGCAGGCGTCCACCGCGGCGCCGCCGGTTGGTACGCCGGATGCCTCGTTGCCTCCCATGCGTCAGGGGAGGTTGGCTTATACGCGGGCCACGCCAGACCCGAACACGGGATGCGGTGCCGGCGTCGCCGGAGTCGGCACGATCGCGGCGGACGGCACCGACCAGCACGATCTCGTGGTCGGCAACTACGTCGACGGTCCGGCGTGGTCGCCTGATGGTCGGTACATCGCGTACATGCGCTCCGTCAGCGGTGGAGAGCAAGCTGAGATCATCCCCTCAGGTGGCGGCTCGCCGACGGTGATCCCCAACGCGGCGGACGCTCAGTTCAACGGTGCGGGCGACGCGCTGGCGTACCTACATCTTGCGGGCCCAAACGTCGACGGGATCGCGCTTCAGAAGATCGTTACTGCCGGAGGGCGCCTGGCGCTCGACGGGCAACCGCGGCTCCTCCCGCTCCCGGGTGCCTCGTGGCCGACCTGGGCGCCCGACGGGACGCGTCTGGCCGTGGTCCAGACGGACATGACGAGTCGCCCCAGCACGACGCATCTGTTGATCGGCGATGTCAACGGCTCCGGGTTCCGCCAGGTCAGCGGCACCCTCGACGTCGACACCACGCTCCCGCAAGGCATCTTCTGGTCGCCCGACGGCCGGACCGTGCTGTTCCTCGCCCATAGCGGAAGTAACAATCAAGACCAGCCGTGGTTGTACGACACCACGACGTCGGCGTTGACCCTCTTGCGGCGGACTGGGGCGACATCGGCGGCATGGGCGCCTTCTGGCCGCTCCATCGCCCTCGTGAACTACCTGGTGCATCCAGCCATCACTCTTCTCACACCCACCGGCACCAAAGTGCGCGACCTCGACGTCGGCAATCTCTACGGGTCGTTCGACGTCACGTTCAGCGCGGATGAGAGCGATGTGCTCTTCGTGACGCAACCGATGAGCGGGTCGTGCACCTTCAACCTCTACGCCGCCGCCACCAACGGCTCGGGGGTACGACAGCTCACCTCCGGCGGGATCATGCCCGGGCGCCTCGCGGTGCTCGGTGACGGCCCCATCACCCGCACCTACGCCACCACGCCAACGGAGACGGGCGTGACCGTCTCGGAGCACACCTTCCAGCACGCCGATACCGCCGTGATCGCGCGCTCGGACGACTACGCCGACGCGCTCGCGGGCGCACCCCTCGCCGGCGCCAACAACGGGCCCCTCCTCCTCAACCCCTCCGACCACCTCGACCCCGACGTCGACCACGAGCTACACCGGCTCGGCACTACCAACGTCATGCTCCTCGGCGGAGGCAACGCCCTCGACCCCTCGATCGAACAGCAACTCACCAGCGAAGGCATCATGGTGACCCGTATCGCCGGCAACGATCGCTACACCACCGCCGCCGCCATCGCACACCAACTCCCCGCCGCCAGCGCCGCCTACATCGTCGAGGGCTACGACCCCGACCCGAACCTCGGCTGGCCCGACGCCGCCGCCGTCAGCGCCCTGGCCGCCTACCAGCGGCGCATGATCCTCCTGGTCAACCACGACACCGTCCCCGACGCCACGATGCAGGCACTCAAAGACGCTGGCACGAGCAGCGTCACCATCATCGGCGGCACCTCGGTCGTCAGCAGCAGCAGCGAACAACAACTCCGGAACGCGGGACTCAACGTCACCCGTGTCGCCGGACCCACGCGCTACGACACCTCCACCGCAATCGCCGACCAAGCCGCCGCGGACGGCATGACCGGCGCCGACGTCGCCCTCACCCCCGGCACCACCTGGGCCGAGAGCCTCCTCGTCGGAGCGGCCAGCGCCGCCACCGCCCAGAACATGCTCACGATCGCCGACACCAACCCCGACACCCAACCCGCGGCGCGCTGGCTCGACGCCCACACCGACAGCATCAACCACCTCACCCTTATCGCCCCGCCGTCACTCATATCACCGGCTACAGCCGTCGACGTCAGCCACCACGTCGGCTAAGTATCGAAATCCACCCCGTCGAACTGAGGCCCCGCGCGCCCTGTCGACCAGCGGATGGAATCGTTCTAGATCAGTGGTCAAACGAACGGTTCGAGCTTGGGGAACACGACGTCCTTGAGATACGCAGTGAGCGTCGGAACGGTGTCCTTGACGGACGCACCGCGGCCGGGTCCATTCGGATCGAACGCCACGCCGTACACAAAGTCGGTGGCGAGCTTCATTGAATATGGCCGAGATGGATCCTCGATCCCATACTCGAGGTTGAGAACTATCGCGCCCTCCTTGAACGGGCCGCGAAATGTCTCATCGCCCTTCATGACGAACGGAGCGATGTTGATCGCCTCGACGATCGTAGCTATGCAGCATCGATAGTGGCGAACACGCAGGGGATTGACTGGGACGCTGGTTCAGCCGAACAAGTCATATCGGACCCGAGCTTGTATCCACTGCAAGCCGTGAATTCTGCGGAGGCGAGCTTTCAGGTGGCACTGGCGCGGAAGGCAGTTCCGGTAGCGGAGGTTGCGCAGAGGGACGGCTGGTTCGAGCCGGGTGGTTCGTAAAGGCGGTCAGCTTCAAATTCTGCGACGACACCAAGCTGGGCACTATCTCCTTTCCCCTCGAGCCGCTCCTGGCCGTCGGCGACTCCTGGGAGGTGATCAGGAGCGTCGTCCAAGCCGAGCAGTGGAGAAGAGGGCTTCTCCACTGCCCACCAACTGCCGTCATACGGGAAGAACAGAATCACGCAGAGCAACAGCCCCACGCCGTCCCGACGCAGCCGTAGCAGAACGCGGTCAGCAGATGAAGTATCGAAGACCTACGACCGCCTTCGTCGTCGTTCCGCATCGTGCATCGCAGGTGACCGCTTCGGCCACCGCGCTCTAGCCTCTGGGCATGACCGGCACGTTCTTCATCACCGGTGACCCGGCCGCCGACCAGCTGCTCCACGACGACCCGTTGGCGCTGCTACTCGGCATGCTCTTCGACCAGCAGGTGCCGATGGAGTGGGCCTTCGCGTCGCCGGCCAAGCTGAAGGAGCGGCTCGGCCACCTCGACGCCACCCAGATCGCCGAGATGGACCCCGAGAAGTTCGTCGCCGTGTGCTGTGAGAAGCCGGCGATCCACCGCTTCCCCGGCTCGATGGGCAAGCGGGCCTACGAGGTGTGCCGGGTCGTCGCCGACGAGTACGACGGTGACGCCGCCAACGTCTGGCAGGGCGTGACCTCGGGCCAGGAGCTGCTCGACCGGCTGCAGGCGTTGCCCGGCTTCGGCGGCGAGAAGGCCCGCATCTTCATGGCCGTGCTCGCCAAGCGCCTCGGCGTGCGGCCGCCCGGATGGGAGCAGGCGGCGGCGCCGTTCTCCGACGAGGTTCGCCGCACCGTGGCCGACGCCGACACGCCCGAGCACCTGCAAGAGGTTCGGGCCTTCAAGAAGCTCATGAAGGCGCAGAAGAAGTCCAAAGCCGACTGATGCGACTCGTCGTCAACGGCGAGGACCTCGAGCTCGCCGACGGCGCCAACGTCCTCGACCTCCTCGCCCACCTCGACCTCGGCCCCAAGTGGGTCATCGTCGAACGCAACGGCGAACCCGTCGAGCGCCGAGACGTGCCGACCACCACGCTGGCCGACGGCGATCGCATCGAGCTGGTGCGGGCGGTCGCCGGTGGTTGAGCTCGCCGACCGACGGCTCTACCTGTGCACGGCCGACCGGCCCGACCTCGAGCCGTTCCTCGCGTCGTGCATCCGCGGTGGCGTCGACCTCGTGCAGCTGCGCGACAAGGAGCTCGACGCCCGCGGCGTCCTCGCCCGTGGTCGCCTCGCCCTGCGCGTGTGCCGCGGCCTCGGGGTGCCGTTCATCCTCAACGACCGCCCCGACCTCGCCCTCGAGCTCGGCGCCGACGGGGTGCACGTCGGGCAGGACGACGCGCCGCCCGCGCTGTGCCGCAAGGTCCTCGGCCCGAACGCGATCATCGGCTACTCCACCCACGCGCCCACCGAGCTCGACGCCGCGGTCGACGAGCCGGCCGACTACCTCTCGGCCGGGCCCGTCGTGCCTACGCCGACCAAGCCGGGCCGGCCCGGCACCGGGCTCGACTACGTGGCCTACGCGGCAGAGCACGCCACCAAGCCGTGGTTCGTCACCGGCGGCGCCACCCCCGAGACCGTCGCCGAGATGGCGCGCGCCGGTGCCCGGCGCTTCGTCGTGGTGCGGTGGCTCACGCAGTCGAGCGACCCGGAGCGCGCGGCGCGGGCGCTCCGTCAGGCGATCGATCAGGCGTTGACCTGACGCTCCATCCAGCCGAGCAGGACGGCGATCGCCCGTGGATCGTGGCGCAACCGGTGCCCGGCGCCTTGGATCATGCGCAGCTCGGCGGACCCGTGGCAGTCGGCCAGCGCACGGGCGTCGAGGGCCGGCACGAGGTCGTCGTCGGACCCTTGCACCAGCAGCAGCGGACGGGGTGCCAGCTTCTCGGCGAGCACGAGGGGGCGCGTCTCGGTGAGCTCGCGGATCCACGCCTCGGTGTCCTCGGGGAACGCAGCGTGGCGGATCACGCCGATGTCGCGCGCGTGCTCGAGGAACCGACGCGGGTGCGCGGCCCAGTCGTCGAAGTCGGCGCGGGCGGACAGCGCGGCCACGCCCCGCACCCGCTGATCCTCGGCCGCCGCGCAGATGGCGAGCGAGCCACCGGTGGACGCGCCGCACAGCCACACGCCGTCGACCTCGGTCACGAGCGTGTCGACCGCGGCATGCAGGTCCTGGAGCCAGCCGCCGAGGGAGAAGTCGCCCTCGGACTGACCGGTGCCGCGGAAGTTGAACGTGAGCACCGTCCAGCCCGCCTCGGCGGCGAGCCGGTCGGCCAGCTCGGGATAGGTCTGCCCGGAGGCCGCCGCCGACTTCGGTCCGTTCGGGAAGCCGTGGCACACGACCATCCCCGGGTTCCCGGGTGCCTCGCTTCCCGCCGTGGGCCGGGCCACGTGCGCGACGAGGCGGAGCCCCCCGGAGACGATCACGTCTCGCATGGAGTCCAGGGTACCGACGTACCTCTACGGTGAACGACCATGGACTGGATCGCCGCCCTGGAGCACGAGGGCCACGCCCTCTCGGTCGCCGCCCGCCACGATCCGACGGCCACCATCCCGAACTGCCCGGGCTGGGCGGTCGACGACCTGCTCCGCCACGTCGGTCACGCCCACCACAACGCCCTCCTCGTCGTCGCTGAGCAGCGGGCCGAGCGGCCGGCCAAGGGCGAGATCAACCCGCCCCACTCGAACGCCCTCGGGTGGTACGAGGTCGGGCTCGCCGCCCTGCTCGACGTCCTGCGCTCGACCGATCCGGAGGCCGGTCCCGTGTACACCTTCGCCGGCCCCGGGCCCTCCAAGTTCTGGTTCCGCCGCATGGCCCACGAGACCGCGGTGCACCGGGTGGATGCCGAGCAGGCCACCGGCAAGGTCACGCCCATCGACCCGACGCTGGCGGTCGACGGCATCGCCGAGATGCTCGAGGTGTTCCTGCCGCTCCTGGCCGGGCGCAAACCGGACCCGGACCCGGCACCGGGCACGGTGCACCTGCACGCGACCGACGTCGAGGGCGAGTGGCTCGTCACGTTCGGCCCCACCGTCACCGTCGAGCGCGGGCACGCGAAGGGCGACGCCGCCGTGCGCGGGGCGGCCGCCGATCTCTACCTCTGGTTGTGGGGCCGGCGCTCGATCGACGACCTGGAGGTCTTCGGCGACCCGGCCATGGCCGTCCGCCTCCGAGCGGCCACGACGGTCTAGGCCGCTTCGACGTCCGCCGTCACGCAGTGGCGGCACGGCTTGTAGCAGCGGTTGTGGGCCTCGACGAGGGTGTCGGGGCCGAAGCACACGTAGGTCTCGGCGGCCAGCAGCTCGGCCAGTCCGCACTCGTCGGTGACGTTGTCGAGGTCGTGCACGCGCTGGCTGCGCTTGTCGCCCACGTACCGGTGCTCCTCGAACTGCTTGGGACGCGACATGGCCGGCACCGTAGTGCCGACGCGACATGGCCGGCGCCTGCGCGCCGGCCATGTGCAGTTTGGTTACCGGTGGCCCGAGGGGCGTTTGGTGCATCGGGAGGACCAGTCCCGACCGCATCCTCGGGGGTGGTTGGCGGAAACTCGCCAGCCGGTCCGGCGGCCGCGCTAGCGACCAACCACCTCCAGGGTCCTACAGCTACTGTCAGTCTTCAGCTGGACCACCTCCTCTCTCTGGTGGGAGAGATGGTACCGCTCCCGTGGCGCCGATCACCTGCAAATACTCGGCCTGGGCCCGGAGCACGGCCCGCACGGCCCGGGCCGGGGCATCGACGATCGCCGTGATGTGGGCGACCGACTCGTCCTCGCTCGCCACCCGCTCCTCGAGGGCGAGCAGGCGGAAGTGGTCGACGGCGCACAGGAGGATGCGGCGCAGCTCGGCGTGGCTGAGCTCGGCGCCCACCTCGAACGGCAGCCGGTCGGCGATCCACGTGACGGCTTCGTCGACGTCGAAGACGGGGCGGGGCGCCTGGCTGTCCAGGCGCCCCGTCTCCCGTCCCACGAACACCGCAGCGATGGCGAACACGAGGACCGCCGCCGCCGCACCGAACAGGATCGCCATGCGGCGAGCTTGCTAGATCCCGATGCGCTGCGCGAGCAACTCGCGCCAGTAGGCCGGATCACCGAACAGCAGCTCCGACGACTTGGCCCGCTTGAAGTAGAGGTGCGCCGGGTGCTCCCACGTGAAGCCGATGCCGCCGTGGATCTGGATGTTCTCGGCGGTCGTGTGGAAGTACGCCTCGGAGCAGTACGCCTTGGCGAGGGCGGCGACCTGGGGCAGCTCGTCGTTCAGCTCGGCGGCGCACCAGCCGGCGTAGTAGGCGGCCGACTTGGCCGACTCGACCTCGAGCAGCATGTCGGCGCACTTGTGCTTGATGGCCTGGAAGCTGCCGATCGGACGGCCGAACTGGATGCGGTCCTTCGCGTACTGCACGGCCATGTCGAGCACGAACTGGGCGCCGCCCACCTGCTCGGCGGCGAGGGCCACGGCGGCGAGGTCGAGGACGCGGTCGATGGTGGCCCACCCCTGGCCGTCGGTGCCGACGAGCGTCGCCGGCGTGTTGGCGAACTCGAGGCGGGCCTGCTTGCGGGTCTGGTCCATCGTGGTGAGCAGCGTGCGGGTCAGGCCGGCGGCGTCGCCCGGGACGGCGAAGATGGACACGCCGGCATCGGTGCGTGCGGCCACGAGCACGAGGTTGGCGAGGTGGCCGTCGAGCACGTAGGACTTGGTGCCCGTGATCGCCCAGCCGTCGCCCGACTTCGTGGCGGTGGCGGTGATGCCGCCCTCGTCCCAGCGACCGGAGTCCTCGGTGAAGGCGAGCGTGGCGATCGTCTCGCCGGTGGCGATGCCGGGGAGGTGCTCCTT
>Ga0070671_100002464_pt1 | contig 14306 bp, 14 predicted proteins | sample KBSS73metaG_FD_65341 | JGI IMG/M metagenome (GOLD analysis project Ga0070671, IMG submission 65341) | Switchgrass rhizosphere microbial communities from Kellogg Biological Station, Michigan, USA - KBS S7-3 metaG | ecosystem: Host-associated > Plants > Roots > Rhizosphere > Soil ...
TTCTCCCCGATTGGCATCGATACCGCGACGATGCGCTTTCTCGACGTCTTCCTGCTGCATTGCCTGCTGTCGGACAGCCCGCCGGACTCGCGGGACGAGATCGTTGAGATCGCGCACAACCAGTACCATGCCGCCGAACGCGGTCGCGAGCCGGGCCTTGTCCTCGTGCAAAACGGACGCGAGATCCCGCTGCAGGCGTGGGGCATCGACCTGCTGGACCAGTGTGTCGCCATCGCCGAGGCGCTCGACGCCGTGCACGGGGAGAACGCGCATCGCGACGCGCTGGCCGCGGCGCGAGATGTACTGCGCGAGCCGCAGTCCTCGCCTTCGGCGCGCGTTCTGCGCGAAATGCTCGGGCATCACGAGAACTCGTACGTCGAATTTGCGCTCGCCAAGTCCCGCGAACACCGGGAAGTGCTGCTCGCGCGACCGTTTTCCGAAGCGACCGCCGCCCGGCTCTCCCGCATGGCCGACGAGTCGCTGCGGCGGCAGCAGACGATCGAGGCGTCCGAGAGTGTCACTTTCGAGGAATATCGACGGCAGTATCTGTCGCGCGACTTGACGAGCGGGATGCGGCTTGGGCGTTGACGTGACAGGTTCGAACGCAGCCTATTCGCTCCGAGGCGCCTCGCCGAGCTGCGCCTCGAGCGACGCGATGCGCGCCTTCATCGCCCCTTGTGCAAGATAGCGTTCCGTGCAATCACGGCCGATTGCGAATGCGCCAAGCACGGTGCCGTGCACATCCCTGACGAGACCGAAGCTCAGGTCGACGTAAAGACGCGTGCCGCTCCTGTGCATCGAACGGGTCGTCAGCACGCGATCGGTGTACTTCGTTTCACCGGTCCGCACGCTGCGATCGAACGCCTGCCAGTGCGCATCGCGCAGTCTTTCCGGAATGATGAGGTCGAGCGACTGACCGAGGGCGGCGGCAGCCGAGTGGCCGAAGATGAGCTCGGCGCCGCGGTTCCACAGGCGGATCAGGCCGTCGCGGTCGGCGAAGATGATCGCATCGGAAGTGGCCTCTCCGATGCTCTTGTAGAGCGAGGCGATGGTTGCAGCGTCGTCCATGGGTATGCTCGGGGATGCGTCGTCGCGGCCCGTGCGTAAGTTTATCGGATGGCGAAGGACCGATCGTGAAGCGTGAAGGAGAGCGCGAAATGAGGAAGCGCGAAAGCGTCTGGCGAACAAGTCGTATCGTCGTTGCCGCCGCGGCGTTGCTGGTCGGCCTTGCAGGAGTCGGTTCACCAGGCGGGGTCTCTGCGGCGGAAACCAAGGCGGTGGCGGCGGCCCCTGCGCTGCCCCAGACGCTGACACGCGAGAACGCGCGCGACGTGCTGTCACGCCTCTCCGACGAGCAGGTCCGCAGCCTGCTGCTCGAGCAGCTCGACCGCGCGTCTGGTGCCGAGGGTCAGGCAGCGACGGAAGGCGGCATGCGAGCAAAGGCAGGCATGGCCGGGATGGTCGATCAGCACGCCGGTTCGATGCGCGACCGCTACACGACGCTGTACGACGCGTTTTTCGCCTTGCCTGCGACACTTCGCGAAGTTGCCCGGCGGATCGCGGATGCCGACGGCTCGGGGTACTTGCGGCTTGCCGGCTCCATCGCGATGGTGCTCGTCGGCGGGGGAATCGTCGAGGCGCTGTATCGTTTTGCGTTACGGGGTTATCGGCGGCGCCTGGACGCTCCCGCCAGCACGTTTTCGGCGCGCGCCTTTCAGCTCGCCGTCGAGTTCCTGCTCGATTTCGGCCGTCTCGTGGTGTTCACCGTCGCGGCGGTGGTGGTGTTTTTCGCGTTCTGGGTCGGCAACGAACTGCAGCGCATCGTCGTCCTGGAACTGCTGTTCGCCGTCGTCGTCGTGCGCGTGACAGCGCTGATCGCGCGCTTCCTGCTGGTTCCCGCGCCGTCACGCGGGCGTCTGCTGCCGCTACCCGACCAGGCCGCCCGCAGCCTTCTCGCGTTCTCGTACGCCATCTCCACCGTCTTTGCGGCAGGCATCGCTGCGGTCACCATCGTGCAGGCGACCAGTGCGAGCGCCGAGGCGGGGGATCTCATCGCCATCGGGGTTTGGCTCGTCGGCATCTGCATCGCACTGTGGACGACCTGGCGCGTTCGCAAGCCGATCGCGGACTTGATCCGTGCCGACAGCCACGGTGTCGTTGTCGGCTGGCTCGCGGAACTTTGGCCCGTCATCGCAACGGGCTATTTTCTTGCGCTGCTGTTGGGCGGCGTCTTCAATCTGCTCGCCGGAACGCCGGTCACGCGGGGCACCGGCTTCGCCAGCCTGCTGCTGGTCATGGCGTTACCGATCGTGGACATGGCGTTTTGTCGTTCACTCGCCGCCTGGGTGGCGACTGCGCGTGCGCGCTCGGCCGCCGGCATGGTAGGCGGCGAAGCCGTGGTCGCGTACGAACCGATCTTTCGACGCGTGATTCACATCATCGTGATCGTCGTCGGAATGCTGCTCCTCGCGCGGCTGTGGGACCTGGACCTGTTCGCATTCGCGCAGCGCGGCCTCGGGGGCAAGATAGCGGGGTCGCTGCTCAGCACCGGCATCGTCCTGCTTGCGACTTATATGGTGTGGGAGATCGTCAACGCCGCGATCAATCGACGGCTGGCCGTCGAAGGCCCGGTATCCGACGACCTGCCCGCGACGCGGCTGCGCACCGTGCTCCCGATCCTGCGCGCGACCATCTTCGTCACGATCGTCGTCATGGCGATGATGTCGATCCTCGCGGGCCTCGGCGTGGACATCCTGCCCCTCATTGCCGGTGCAGGCGTCGTCGGTGTGGCGATCGGCTTCGGTTCGCAGACGCTCGTCCGGGACATCGTCTCGGGAGCCTTCTTCCTCATGGACGATGCGTTTCGCCTCGGCGAGTACATCGAAGTAGGCGACGCGAAAGGTCGCATCGAGAAGATCAACCTGCGCTCGGTGTTCCTGCGGCACCATCGCGGCCCCATCAACATCCTTCCGTACGGCGAGATCAAGCGCCTGCGCAACACGAGCCGCGACTGGCAGGTGCATGTGCTCGAGTTCCGGCTGCCGTACGAAACGAGCATGCTGCAGGTGAAGAAGATCGTGAAGCAGATTGGCGATGAGCTCGCGGCCGATGCCGACTACGCAAGCGACATCCTGCAGCCGCTCAAATCGGTTGGCGTGATGTCCGCCGAGGACAGCGCCGTCCTCGTCCGGGTGAAATTCACGGCGCGTCCCGGCAACAATCAGTGGGTGATCCGCCGCGTTGCATATGACAAGATCATCCGCGCGTTCCGTGCCGCGGGAATCCGCTTTGCGCATCGGCAGGTGACTGTGGAGGTGTCCGACGCGCCGGCGAGTGCGGCCGCCGCGGGCGGCGCGGCGCTTGCGATCGAACCGGCCGCCAAGCGCACCGAGGAGAAGCTGCCTCTCGCGTAGAACGCGGCGCGAACGCCGGACGTCGGCCACGTATCGACTCAAAACGATGCAGGACAAAGGAAGAGCAATGGCAACGATCGATTCCAGAGTGATCAATCTCGATGAGCTGACGCTCGAGCATTTCACCAACGGCTCGAGCTTCGAAAGCAACGGCGTTCGGATCGCGCCGCTGCTTGGCGGCAAGGACCTCGGTTATTCCTACGACGTCGTACCGGCGGGCAAGCGCTCCTGCCCGTTTCACAGTCATCAGGCGGAAGAGGAAATGTTCTTCATCGTGCGTGGCAGGGGCACGCTCCGCTATGGCAGCGAGACGCGCAGGATCCGGGCGGGGGACGTAATCTGCTGCCCGACGGGAGGTCCAGACACCGCGCACCAGATCATCAACGACTCCGATGGCGAGCTCGCGTATCTCTCGGTAAGCACCATGCACCCGGCCGAAATATGCGAGTACCCCGACTCGAACAAGATAGGGGCTTTCGGCAAGGCCGGCGTACGACACATGACGCGCGCCGCCGCGCACGTCGATTACTGGACCGACGAGGGCTGAGCGCTACGACGCTACAAGGCCGTTCCTAGCGTGCGACGAGTGGAATGACCAGGGCGCCGACGACTCCGTGCAGTCCCATGGCGACGCTCGCGAAGGTCCCGGCTTCGACGTTCACGCTGAAGGCCCGCGCAGTGCCGATGCCGTGCGCGGCAACGCCGAGGGCGAATCCACGCTGCCACCATTCGACCGAACGAACGGCATTGAGGATCGTTCGCCCCAGAACGGCGCCTAGAATCCCTGTCGTAATCGCAAACACCGCCGTGAGCGTTGGAGAGGCGCCGATTCGCTCCGCGACGCCCATCGCAATCGGCGCGGTGAGCGATTTGACGTACATCGCCCGGATTATCGCGTCATCGGCGCCGAGCAGCCGCGCGAGGCCGGCAGCGGTCAGGATGGATGCGCCCCCGCCGGCGATCAGTGCCGCAAGCAGGGGAAGGAGCCTTGCCCGCATTTTGGGCAAGCCGCGAAAGATGGGGACCGCGAGCGACACCGTCGCCGTTCCCAGCAGGAAGTGTACGAACTGCGCTCCCTCGAAGTACTTCGCGTACGGCATGTCGAGGACGCTGATCGCGGCGGCGACGAGGATGACCGCGATGCCGACGGGATTCGCGAGCGGGTGGGAGTTCGTTCGTGCGTAGACGACGAGCCCGATCTGGTACGCAGCAAGCGTGAGGATCAGCGCGAGCAGCGGACTTCCGGAGAGGTACACCCAGATTTCGTGGATGTCGAGGGCGCCACGCGTCATTTTGGGTGCCGCCCGCTGACGAGCTTCTGCACGACGGCGGTGACGGCGATGGTTGCGATGGCGCTGCCAACGAGGGCAACTGCGACGGCCAACGCGTTTGCGCGAAGGTTCGGCCAATACATGACGACGCCGACTGCAGCGGGAATGAACAGCAGGCCGAGATGCTGCGTGAGACCGGACGCGACGACCTCGACATGGCGGGGGACGCTGCCCCGCAGGACCAGATAACCGAGGAGCAGCAGCAGGCCAATGACCGGGCCGGGAATGAGCGGCACGACGAACCGCGAGATGACTTCGCCCGCTCCCTGAAACAGCAGGATCTCGACGAGCCCTGCGATCATGGGTGCCTCCCCGATGGATCACGCATCACGCGCCGGTCCGTTGCGTGAAGTCGAGCGCCACGTCGCGGGCTTCGCGCATCGAGGTCTCCGCGGCGAGGCAGCACGCGATGCGCTTGCGCGATTCCTCCGCAGATACGAGCGCGCGGCGGCTCTGCATGGCTTCGACGGTGAGCCGCAGTTCCAGGTTGAGCTCGTGGACTTCGCCCGATGCCGCAACCTCGTGGTGTTCCGCCTCGCGTACGCCGCGCTCGAACGGGAAGCCGCGCGGTTGTACGCGAAGGTCGAATACCGGATGGGCGTCGCGGTCCATGGCCCCCGACCAGGATGCGCGGATCGCGCCGTCGCTGCCGGTGATTTCGACGACCAGGTGATGCTCGAAACCCGCGACGCACTGGTTGATCGTCGCGCACGTTCCGTTCGCAAAGGTGAGCGTCGACGACGTCACGTCGACCATGCCGGCAGCGTGTCCCGGTCGCGATCGCCCGTAGGTGCGGATGGCGACCGGGTCTCCCAATGCCTCCAGATACCAAAGCGCAAGGTCGAAGAAGTGCACCGCTTCCTCCAGGATCCACGATCCGACGCGCGCGGGATCGTGACGCCATCCTGCCGCGCCGAGGCGGTACGGATTGCGGAACAGATCGACGCTCATCCACAGCGGATCGCCGATCGTCCCTTCATCGATCAGCCGCTTGACGCGTCCCCACTGCGTCGAGAGGCGGAACTCGTGTCCCACCGAGAGCACTCGACCGCTCCCGCGTGCCGCCCGGATCAGTCGATCGCAATCATCCAGCGTCGTCGCAAGCGGTTTCTCGATCAGCACGTCCTTGCCGGCGGCAAGTGCCGCGCACCCGACGTTCGCGTGAAGGTCATTGGGAAGCACGATGTCGACGACGTCGATCGATCCATGTTCGGTCACGTCCTGCCACCGGGTCGTGACCATGGCCTGCGGCCAGTCGTGACGCGCATTCGCCGCGGTCGCCTCCGTGCGACACGCGATCGCCACGAGCGAGCTGCCCGGGATTGCTGCAATCGCGCGCGCATGACAGCGCCCCCAGGCGCCGTACCCGATCAACCCGAAGCGCATGGAATGCCTTCCGCCCTACGTCCCGCGTCTGCTTGCGCACGGCAACCCTCTTCGACCTCAGGCGATCGAAGGGACTTGCAGGCCAGGCTCGGTCGACCGACTCGCGACGGACGATCGACGGGCATCACGGGCTTGACTTGAGCACGATGGGTGAGGGGAGCTCGACGTGCTGCGCGCGAAAGGCGAGGCGAACCTCTTCCTGCTCGGACCGGCCTACGCCTGCTTTCTCCGCGCGCAACAGCAGATGGTGGGAGCGATTGTCGCGAAACTCGAATCGTCCGTCGGGTCCGGTCGTCACGCGGCCGCGGTCGGTGTGCGTCGTGAACGTCTGCTCGAGGATCAGCACGGTCGCGCCTTCCACGGGCGCACCCGATGCGTCCGTCACGTGTCCGCGTACCACCCCATCGTTGTGCATCCCGACGTACACGTTCCATGCGGTTGCGACGACGGCGATCGATGCCGGAACGACGAAGAATCGACTGCGAAGAATGGCGCGCCAGCGCAGGTCGAACCTCATCCCTTCGTCGCCCCCGACGTGAGCCCCCGGATGAACTGCTGCTGCGCCATCAGGAACAGCGCGATGCCGGGCAGAAGCACCATGATGCAGAACGCGTACAGCGCACCGGTCGTGTTCTCGTGGTCGCTCAGGAATCGCGACAGGCCGAGCGGAAGCGGCTGCATCGATGCATCGCGGACCACGATGAGCGGCCAGAGGAAGTTGTTCCACGACCAGATGAACGACAGGATGACGTTCGTCGCGACCGCGGCGCTCGACAGCGGAAGCATGACGCGGCGGATGATCTGAAGCTCCGAGAGGCCGTCGATGCGGGCGGCATCGATCAGCGAACGGGGCACGGCGTCGAATGCCGCCTTGTAGACGAAGATGCAGACGATCGTCGAGAACGTCGGCAGCGCCATGCCCAGATAGCTGTTGAGAAGGCCGAGGCGCCCCGTGATGAGGTACGCCGGAACGATCGTCGTCTGAAAGGGAATCATCATGCACGACAGCAGGAGCGTGATCACGAGCCGCTTGCCGCGGAAGTGCCTGGTGAGCGCGTACGCGGCCATCGCATTGAAGACGACGTTGGCCGCGATCGCGAGCGCCGAAACGACGACGCTGTTCAGGAGCCAGCGCGGGAACGGGATCAGATACCAGACGTCGACGAAGAAATACAGGTGCGGATGGACGGGCCACAAGCTCGGCGGATAGACGAAGATGTTCTCGCCGGTGAGGCTCGTCTTCAGGACCCAGTAGAACGGCACCAGCATCAGGAAGCTAGTCACCAGCAGCGCCAGGTGAATTGGCCAGTGCGGATAACGTTGCGCTGCAGATCTTCGCGGACGCAGGGTCGTCATCCGTCGGTCTCGACCTTCCCGGCCTCGCCGCCCGAGAGGCGGTTGCCGACCCATGTCAGCGCAACGAGCAGCGCGAACTGCACGATCGTGAGCGCCGCCGCGTAATCGATCTTGCCGAGCTCGAACGCCGCCTTGTAGATGTACGTGACGAGCAGCTCCGACGCGTGTCCGGGACCGCCGTTCGTCATCACGTACACGAGATCGAAGCTCGTGAACGACGTCATGACGCCGATGACGAACGCGAGGAAGATCGCCGGCCGCAATAGGGGCAGCGTGATGCGCATGAATTGCTGGCGCCGGTTTGCGCCGTCGATCGAGGCCGCCTCGTACAGGCTTTGCGGAATGTTCTGCAGCCCCGCAAGCAGGATGATCATGTAGAAGCCGAGGATCTGCCACACGCTCGCGAGCAGCACAGACGGAAGCGCCATCTCGAACGATTGCAGGAACGGCATCGGCCGTTCGATGACATGCAGCGAACGCAATACGAAGTTGAACAGGCCCACCTTTTCGTCGTACATCCAGCGCCAGATGATGCCGACGGCAACCGTCATCAGCGGGTAGGAAAGGAACACGATCGTGCGGTAGACGCTGCGGCCGCGGATGTCGGAGTTCACCATCAGCGAAATCGCGAGCGCGAGCGCCACGCCGAACGGCGCGGTCGCGAGATAGATCAGCGTGTTCGTCAACGACTCCCAGAACACTTCGTCGTGCAGCATGTCGACGTAATGGTCGATCCCGATCCATTCGCTTTGCCCGAAGAGCGAATACTTCGAAAGCGACAGGACGACATTCCAGGCGAGCGGGAGGATCCGATAGAGCAGGAAGACGATGAGCGACGGAAGGAGGAACACCCAGACGAGCATGAGCTCGCGACGCCGCTTGGCGCCGCGAGCCCCCGCTGGTCGATCGCGCTTGCGCAGGCGTGTGTCGGCGAGTGCCGGAACCGCCGCGCGCGACGTCGTGCCCATTTGCGGTCGAGACAGTCAGACCATGCGGCGTCGCGCTGCGTGAGTCACGCGCCGCGCAGCATCGCCCGTGTCAGCGAGCGAGCGCCCGGTTGACCTTTCCTTCGGCATCCTTCAATGCTTCGGCTGCCGGTTTCCTTCCCAGCACGGCATTCTGGATCTCCGGATAGAGTGCGTCCTTCACACGGGAATCGTTCGCGAACCGCCAGTTGCCGGTGAGCTTGTCCGTATGCTCGATTTGCGTCGCGAGCACCGCGGCGGCCAGCGGATCCTCGGTGCGCATCCGCTCGAGCGTCGCCTTGTCGGACTCGATGTTGCCCGTGAGCACCTTGCGCCGCGCCGAAAATTTCTCGGTCCACGCGCGGCTCGTCACCATCTTCAGGAATTCGAACGCGACATCCGGGTACTTCGAGCCTTTGGATATGCCGAGGCCGTGCGAGTTGGGCGTCGACCAGTCGCCGGGGACCTGCGCGACGCCGAGCGTGTCCGCGTTGATCCAGGGCGCCTGCCCGCGAATGAAGAAGAACGCGGGCGAATGCGCGTGCAGCATGCCGACGTTGCCGGCCGCAAAGGCGCCATTCGGCTCGACCCATCGGCCGGTCCAGGAAATCTTGTTGATGGACCCGTCCGCGGTGCCCTTGGCAAGCGCCTCGAGGACCTGCGTGGCCTTCGGCGTGTTGAAGGTCGCCTTCTTCAGATCCGGCGAGACGAGGTCTACGCCATTCATTTTGAAAAGCGGCCAGTAGAGCCAGTCGAAGTTCAGGGTCATGAAGCCTGTGCGCTCGCCCTTCGACATCTTGGCGGCGTACTGCATCATCTGGTCGAACGTCTGGGGCGGTCCCGCGAGGCCGGCTTCCTTGAACATCGTCTTGTTGTAGAAAAGCAGCGTCTTGCTGATGTAGAACGGGAGCATGTAGTTCTTGCCCTCGTAGGTCCAGTTCGCCAGGTAATCGGCGTTGAAGCGCTTTCGCACCTCCGGATCCTTGGCGAGATACGGCGTAAGGTCGACGAGGCCGCCTGCCGCCGCGTACTCGAGCCAGAGCGCGCCTTGCGTGTTGATGATGTCCGGCGGCGTGCCGGCGATCACCTGCGTCTGGTAGTAGGCAGGCCAGTCCGGCCCTTTCTTGTCGATCCATTCGACGTCGACATCGGGCCGCATCTTCTTGAATTCGGCGATCCACTCCCGGAACAGCTCCTCCTGGTCGGAGATATTCCACGTCAGGAAGCTGATCTTCTTCTGCTGTGCACGCGCATCGTGCGATGTCGTGACCCCGATTGCGGTCGCGAGTGCCAGCGCCGCAGCGACGAGCATGCGGCGACGAGGGAGTGGGTTGCTTCTCATGGTAGTTCCTCCTGAAGCGCGGATGCGGGATGCTCGACGCTCTTAGAGCGCGCGTTCGGTTTCGGCGTCGAACAAACGGATTTGAGCAGCGTCGATGCTGAGTGCGATCCTGCCGCCGGCGGCGACTTTCACGGTCGGCGGAATTCGCGCGACGGCCTCGCTCGCCCCGAGACGAAAGAACACGAGCGTATCGGAGCCGAGCGGCTCGACGACGTCGACGGGGACGGTCAGATGCGCCCGGCTCGAACCCGTTGCGCACGCGAAATGCTCGGGCCGGATGCCCACGACGACGTACCGTCCGTCGTGAGCGGCGTAGTCGGTGACACGTTCGTCGGGGACGTCGACGTGGATCTCGTCAGCGGTGGCCGTCAGCGCAAGCGAGCGGCCCTCGCGCAAAACACGGCCGGGGACGAAATTCATCGTCGGCGAGCCGATGAAGCCCGCGACGAACATCGATGCGGGACGGTTGTACACGTCGTCGGGGGATCCGACCTGTTCGATGATGCCGCCACGAAGCACGACGATGCGATCGGCGAGCGTCATGGCCTCGACTTGATCGTGCGTGACGTAGACGACGGTCGTGGCGACCCGCTGGTGCAGCTTCTTGATCTCCGTGCGCATCTGGACGCGGAGCTTTGCGTCGAGGTTCGACAGCGGCTCGTCGAACAGGAAGACCTTGGGCTGGCGCACGATCGCACGTCCCATCGCCACGCGTTGCCGCTGCCCGCCCGACAGCTGGCGCGGCTTGCGGGCGAGAAGGTCGCTGATGCCGAGCACGTCGGCGGCATGTGCGACGCGGGTGTCGACCTCTGCTCGCGGCAGGCCGCGAACCTCGAGGCCGAACGACATGTTCTCGCGCGCCGTCATGTGCGGGTAGAGCGCGTAATCCTGGAACACCATCGCGACGTCCCGATCCTTCGGCGCAAGTTCGTTCACGACCCGTCCATCGATCAGGATCTCGCCGTCGCTCACGTCTTCGAGCCCGGCGATCATTCGCAGCGTCGTGCTCTTGCCGCAGCCGGAAGGACCGACGAGCGCCACGAACTCGTTGTGCGCGATTTCGAGATCCATGCCATGGACCACGCGCGTCTCGCCGAAGTCCTTCACCAGGTTGCGCAGTACGACGCTTGCCACGCTTTCGCGGCCTTTCCAGGTCGGCGCGTTGCGCCGGACGACCATGAGGTCGCAACGGGGTAAATGATGCGGCCGGCGGCAAGAGTAGCCGCGCCGCAGGGATTGCGCAACGGCGGCTCACTTTGCATGTGGCCCTCGACAGACCGTTCCCGCGTATTCGCGCCTGAATCGACGGCATTTATCGGTCCATCAGCAATTTCTTCGGCTGCGCAACTCGCGGCTGGGCTAGGCTAACCGCGTTACTGTTCGATGCCTGGGATCGTCATGGCTCGTCTCGTTCCGCCACACGGTGGCCGCGGCCTGCGGCCGCTGCAAGTTTTGCCCGACGACTGCGCGCAAGAGCTGCGGCGCGCGCAAACCCTTCGCAAGGTCCGGATCACCTCGCGCGAGAAGGGCGACGTCGTGATGCTGGGGATGGGTGGATTCACCCCGCTCGAAGGCTTCATGTCGTACGCGGACTGGCGGCGCGTATGCGACGACATGCACACGGCGAGCGGCGTGTTCTGGCCCATTCCCGTCACCCTTTCCGCGGACAAGGCGACGGCGGATGACTGTGCGCTCGGCGACGAGGTTGCGCTGCTCGATCCGGACACCGATGAGGTGTTGGCCGTGATGTCGATCACGGAGAAGTACCGGATCGACAAGGCGCACGAATGCATGTCGGTGTTCAGGACGACCGATCCCGCCCACCCCGGCGTGCAGATGGTCCTGCAACAGGGCGAAGTCAATCTTGCAGGCCCGGTGCGCGTGCTCGGCGATGGCGGCTTCAAGGGACGATACGGTGCGCTCTTCATGACGCCGGCCGAAACGCGGGCCGCATTCGAGCGCCTCGGCTGGTCGCGCGTCGCCGCGTTCCAGACGCGAAACCCGATGCACCGATCGCACGAGTACCTGGCGAAGATCGCCGTGGAGGTGTGCGACGGCGTTCTCGTGCATTCGCTGCTCGGCAATCTGAAGCCGGGCGACATCCCCGCGGACGTGCGCACACGCGCGATCGGCGTGCTGATCGAGCGCTATTTTCGGCAGGGCACCGTATTGCAGGCGGGTTACCCGCTCGACATGCGCTATGCCGGCCCGCGAGAGGCGCTCCTGCACGCGGTCTTCAGGCAGAACTATGGATGTGCGTATCAGATACTCGGTCGCGATCACGCCGGCGTGGGCAATTACTACGGCCCCTTCGATGCGCAGCGGATCTTCGACGAGATCCCGCCCGATGCGCTCGCCATCCAGCCGATGAAGATCGAGTGGACGTTCTGGTGCTATCGCTGTGAAGGGATGGCGTCGGGGCGAACCTGTCCGCACGACGATTCCGACCGATTGCTCGTATCCGGCACGAAGCTTCGCAAATGGCTATCCGAGGGCGACGCCGTACCGCCCGAATTCAGTCGTCCCGAAGTGCTCGAGATCCTGCGCGCCTATTACGCCTCGCTGGAGGCGCACGAAAAGGTGGAAGTCAAGCTGACCGGACACTCCGCGCGTTAGCCGGGCCCACACGGATGTCGGGCGCTCGATGCGAATGCGCCGTGCACCGGGCCAGCGAATCTCGGGCGCTCCACGCGAATGCGCGTGTACCGGGCCAGCGAATCTCGGGCGCTCCACGCGAATGCGCCGTGCACCGGGCCAAGGAATTGCCGCCCTTCAATCAGCGGCGCGCCGATGGTCGCCCGGCTGCGTTGCCGCAAGCCGTTGCTTCGCGAATTGAACGAAGGCGTTCACCACCTTCGAATGAAAGCGTTCCTTCGGATAGACGACCGACAGATGCCGGATGAGAGCGGGCGCAAGCGGAATACGCACGAGCTCTCCCAGGCGCACCTCTTTCTCGGCGATGGCGCGCGACATGATCGTGAAGCCCAGGCCCGTTGCGACGAGCCCCTTCAGCGCTTCCGGACTGCTCGCCTCCATGACGACCTGCAGCGCGTCGAGCGACAGCCCGCCCTTCTGCAGGTAATGGTCGATCACCTCGCGCGTCCCGGACCCGAGCTCGCGACTCACGAACGCGTGCTCGGATAGCGCTTGCAGCGGAACGGCAGTCCGTTGCGCAAATGGGTGCGACGGGGCGCACACGACCTGCAGCTCGTCCTCGCAGCATACGTCCGTCACGAGCGACGGCAGATGCGAGTCTCCTTCGATGAAGCCGAGATCGAGGGTGCGTTCCGCGACCCGGGCTTGCACCGCTTCGGAGTTGGCGACGATGAGCTGCGGCACGATTCCCGGATGCAGCGACTTGAATTCGCCGAGGATCTTGGGAAGCAGGAATTCCGCGATCGTCGTGCTCGCCCCGATCAACAGGGGTCCGACCTCCTGTCCGCTCATTTCCTTGAGGCGCGTGTCGAGCTCGGCGGACATCGCCAGGATGCGCTCCGCATAGTCGAGCGCGACGACGCCCGCGGGCGTGAGCGCGATTCTGCCGTTTCCGCGGTCGAAGAGGCGGGTGTTGTAGTACTCCTCGAGCTGTCGTATCTGGAACGTGACGGCAGGCTGCGTCATGCACAGCGCGTCCGCCGCCTTGGTGAAGGACCGATGCTTCGCCACTGCGTGAAAAGCCTGAAGACGACGATCCGCCATATGCCCGCCCGCAGAAATCGCTATGGGGCGATCATACCCGCGCACCTGGCGAGCAAGAGCGCGAGTCGCGCACGCTACTGGCGCGCGCGGGAGCGCGCTTTGGCGCCGGCTCTCCCGCCGCGTTGACGGCGCCGACGGCGTCGTATCCGGGGCGCATCTCATTCATCCACTGCGCGCAGCTCGAAGCGCATCGCGTCGAGATCACCGAGGATCCACGTCGAAGGTGCGGCGAGCCCGGCGACAGTGCCGGGATTGACGAGCCAGCAGAGCCCGTTCTTGACGGTTCGCACCTGCTCGATGCCGGCCACGTGCGAGTGGCCGCAGCACACCAGATCCCAGTCGCCCGTGCATGCCATCGCATACCCGTATTCGGGGTAGTGAACGGCGAAAACCTGGCGCCCCGCAAGCTCGATCCGCGCGTCCTGGCCGTGGTACTGCAATTGCCCGTTGCTTTCTCGCGCCCAGCGGTTGAGCGAGACGGCATCCCCGAGATTGTTGCCGTGGATCACGTGCATCGGCAAGCCGACGCGGAGGGCGCCGCGAAGCGTCTGCGTCCCTATGACGTCACCGCAATGGATGACGACTTCGGCGCCTTCGGCTGCGCCGTCGCGAACGGCAGCGGCCAGCGCGTCGGCGCGATCATGGCTGTCGGAGACGATGCAGACTTTCATGCGCGGTTGTTGCGGATGTGATGTAGCCCGGCACTGCCTTCCATCTTGCGACTCGGTACTGCGATTGTGCACCACCGGCCGGCGCTGGAACCGGCCCAACTGCCGGAGCGCAGCGCACGGCGCCGAAACGCCTACGTTAGAAT
>Ga0070671_100002465_pt1 | contig 14305 bp, 9 predicted proteins | sample KBSS73metaG_FD_65341 | JGI IMG/M metagenome (GOLD analysis project Ga0070671, IMG submission 65341) | Switchgrass rhizosphere microbial communities from Kellogg Biological Station, Michigan, USA - KBS S7-3 metaG | ecosystem: Host-associated > Plants > Roots > Rhizosphere > Soil ...
GGCGGGCGCCCTCGCCGTCCCGATCGGCTGGAAGCTGGTCCTCAAGCCGTACCAGAAGGAGCGGATCCTCACCGTGTTCGATCCTTCGCGCGATCCCGCGGGCGTCGGCTACCAGGTCCAGCAGTCGCGGATCGCGATCGGCTCGGGCGGTCTCACGGGCAAAGGGCTGGGGGAGGGCACGCAGAGCCGTCTCAACTTCCTCCCGCAGCAGCACACCGACTTCATCTTCGCGTTCCTCGCCGAGGAGCAGGGCTTCCTCGGCGCCGGCGCGGCGCTCGCGGTCCTCGCATTCCTCGTTCTGCGCATGCTCCAGACGGCGCGACTCGCCCGCGACCGGCTGGGCCTGCACCTGGCCGCCATCCTGGGAACGCTCGTCGGAGGCCAGGCGCTCCTCAACATCGGAATGGTGCTGGGAGTGCTCCCCGTGATCGGCGTTCCGCTTCCGCTCCTTTCGTACGGGGGCTCGTCCGTCATCGCGACCCTCATGGCCCTGGGCCTGGCCGCCAACGTCCGCATGAGGCGTTTCGTGAATTAGTGCGACGAACCTGAGATGAGGTGAGCCTCTCGTTGCGCTTGCGCATCAGCGCGCAGCTTCGCCTCTTCGCTGTTTCAAGCGGTTATCAAAGCCACCCAAGGTCGCCACCGAGGCCGAGGGCTCGAAGATCGGTTTTCGGGGTGGCGAGAGGACGGCGCCCAGTCCGGACCGAGCCGGGGCCCCGAAAACCGACTTCGACCCGAGGCCTCGGTGAGGGCGTGCGCGAGATTGCGACGCACATTCGGGCAGGCGCGGTAAGATAGGCGGTCATGGACCGAAACGAGTACCGGCGCCGCTACGAAGACATCCTGGAGACGGTGGAACGCCCGACCCGCTACATCGGCGGGGAGTGGAACTCCGTCGTCAAGGATCATCACGACGTCAAGGTGACGATCGCGCTCTGCTATCCCGACCTCTACGAGATCGGGATGTCGCACCTCGGCTTCAGGATCCTGTATTCGCTCCTGAACCACCGGGAAGAGTTCGCGGCGGAGCGGGCCTTCTGCCCGTGGCCCGACATGCAGGCGGCCCTCAAGCGCGAGCGGCTGCCGCTCGCGTCGATCGAGACGGACACGCCGCTGGGCAGGTTCGACGTCCTCGGCTTCTCCCTGCAGTACGAGCTGACGTTCACGAACGTCCTGACGATGCTGGACCTGGCGGGCGTGCCGCTCCGCTCGGCCGACCGGCGCAAGGGGCACCCTCTCGTCATCGCGGGCGGACCGGTCGTCTTCAACAGCGAGCCGATCGCCGACTTCATCGACTGCGTCCTGCTCGGCGATGCGGAAGAGCTCGCCCCCGAGATGCTGCTGCGCTACGCGGAGCTGCGCGACGGCGGCGCGGACCGGCCGGAGATGCTGCGCGAGCTCGCGAAGATCCCCGGCGTCTACGTGCCGTCCCTGTACGACATGGAGCGGCAGGACTCGGGGCTCACCGTCGCCGTCCGGACCGAGGGCGCGCCGTGGCCGGTCAAGCGGCGGATCCTCATGGATCTCGACGCCTATCCCTTCCCGCACGACATCGTCGTGCCCTACGGGGAGATCGTGCACGACCGCGTGTCGATGGAGATCATGCGCGGGTGCCCGGTCGGATGCCGCTTCTGCCAGGCGGGCTACATCTACCGTCCGACGCGCGAGCGCGATCCGGGCGAGGTCGTCAAGGCGGTCGGACGCTCGCTCGAGTCCACGGGCTACGACGAGTTCTCATTGACCTCGCTCAACACGGGCGAGTACGGGGCGATCCAGGCGGTCCTCACGCGCCTGATGGACGAATACGAGCCGCGCCACGTCTCGGCCGCCGTCTCGAGCCTGCACGCGACCACCCTCACGGCCGAGCTGGCGGAGCAGATCAAGCGCGTGCGCAAGACCGGCTTCACGATCGCGCCCGAGGGCGGCACGCAGCGCATGCGCGACGTCATCAACAAGAACCTCACCGAGGAGGACATCCTGAACGCCGCGCGCCACGCATACGCGGCGGGATGGGAGATCCTCAAGCTCTACTTCATGATCGGCCAGCCGACGGAGAACGACGACGACATCGTGGGGATCGTCGAGACGTCCAAGAAGATCCTCGCGGAGGGACGCCGCGCCGTCGGGGGCCGCGCGAGCTGCACGCTGTCGGCCTCGTCCTTCGTGCCGAAGGCGTGCACGCCCTTCCAGTGGCTGCCGATGGACCGCATGGAGAACCTCGAGCGGAAGCAGGAGATGATCCGCAAGCTCACCCCGCGCGGGATCAAGTTCAAGCACCACGACACGAGGGTCTCGTACATCGAGGCGATCTACTCGCGCGGCGACCGGCGCCTGGGCGGGGTCCTCGAGCGCGCCTGGCGTGCGGGCGCGCAGTTCGACGGGTGGAACGAGCACTACAAGCACGACACCTGGATGAGCGCCTTCCGCGACGAGGGCGTCGATCCCGACTTCTACGCCTACACGGAATACCCCGTGAAGGGCGCGCTCCCCTGGGACGTGACCGACGCGCTCGTCAACAAGACCTGGCTCGCCATGGACCTCGCGCGCGCGCTGGGTACGAGCGAGAAGCGCGCGCTCCAGACGCAGACGCTCGCCGTCTGCGGCCCTTCCTCCTGTCACGGATGCGCCCCCTTCGCGAAGGACTGCGTGAGCGGGATCGTGAAGGAGACCACGGGACGCCCGCTCGCCGAGGCGGACACGGTCGCGCCGCCCCCGCCCGAGCCCGCCCCCGTCGTCTTCAAGTACCGTGCGCGCTACGCCAAGGAGGGGCGCCTCCGCTTCGTCTCGCACCTGGACCTGATCCGCACGCTCCCCAAGGTCTTCCGCCGCGCGAAGGTGCGCATGGCCTACTCGGTGGGATTCCATCCCAAGCCGCGGCTCTCCTTCGGGCCCGCGCTGGCCGTGGGCCTCGAATCGCGCGCCGAGTACCTTGATTTCGAATCGCTCGAGAGGCTCGACGGCGCTGCGCTCGTGGAGCGTCTCAATACGGTGAGCCCCCCGGGAATGACCTTCCTGGAGGTGCGCCTCGTGGACGGCGAGCGCGCCGTCGCCGAGGGCGCCAAGGAGGCGTCCTACAGCGCGCGTCTCGCCGCTCCGCCCTCCGGGGCGGCCCTGGCGCGTCTGGCTCTCGCGCAGGCGGGCGCCGACATCTCGATCGTGCGCACGCGCAAGGGCGAGTCCACCGATGTGCCGCTCGGTCCGCAGCTGCGCGCGCTCACGTTCGATCGCGACGGGAACCTTCACATGACGCTGGCCCTCGACGCCGGCATCACCCTGCGTCCGAGCGAGGTGCTGCGCGGTCTCGTCGGCGACGAGGCCGCCGGGGTGCGCGTCGTCCGCTCGGAGCTGTGGGTGGAGCGGGGCGGCCGTCTGGTGACGCCGCTGCCTCCCGCTTGACGTCCGCCGTGTCCTCGTCCGCGCTCGTCCTGAGCGACGTCGGAGACGAGACATGGGGTGCCGTCCTGGAGCAGGGGCGCGTCGCCGAGCTGCACGTCGAGAACGCGCGCCGTCCCGGCATCGCAGGGAACGTCTACAAGGGGCGCGTCGGCCGCGTCATCCCCGGGATGCAGGCGGCGTTCGTGGACATCGGCTCGGACAAGGACGCCTTCCTGCACGTCTCCGATCTTCCGCAGGCGCGCGCGGCGGATTTCGACTTCGAGGCCGACGAGGCCGACAGCGCCTGGGCCGCCCCGGAGGAAGCCGAGCAGGCCTCGGCCCCGCCGCGCCCGCCCGCGCCGCCGATCCAGGATCTCCTGCGCGAAGGGCAGGAGATCCTCGTCCAGGTCGCGAAGGAGCCGATGGCCAGCAAGGGCGCGCGCCTCACGGCGCAGATCGCCCTTCCGGGCCGCGCGCTGGTCCACCTTCCGTTCATCGATCGCGTGTTCGTGTCGCGGCGGATCGAGGAGCTCGCCGAGCGGGACCGGCTGACCGCCCTCGCCGAGAGCGAGAGGCGCGGTCCCGGCGGGTGGATCGTCCGGACCGCCGCCGAGGGGACGGGGGACGCCGCCTTCACCCGCGACGCCGCCTACCTGCGCGGCGTCTGGGCGGCGATCCAGGAGCGCGAGCGCGGGAGCGGCGCGCCCGTCCTCATCCACCGCGACCTCAACCTCGCCGAGCGCCTCCTGCGCGACGTGGTCTCAGAAGGGTTCGAGGAGGTCGTCGTCGATTCGGACCGCCTGCGAACGCTCGCCCGGGACTTCCTCGAGCGCTACCTGCCCGGGCTGGGGGTGCGCGTGCGCGTCGCGGAGGGGAGCGGCACGCTGCTCGACGACATGGGCATCCATCAGGAGATCGAGCGCGCGCTCAAGCCCAGGATCTGGCTCAAGAGCGGGGGCTCGATCGTCGTGAACCCGACCGAGGCGCTCGTCGCCATCGACGTCAACACGGGCAAGTTCGTCGGACGGCACAGCCTGGAAGAGACGGCCCTCGAGACCAACCTGGAGGCGGTCCGCGAGATCGTCCGGATGCTGCGCCTGCGCGATCTGGGCGGGATCATCGTGATCGACTTCATCGACATGATCGAGCCCGCGAACCGGGACAGGCTGCAGACCGCTCTCTACGAGGAGCTGCGCAAGGACCGGTCGCGCACGCGCCCGCTCGCGATCAGCGACTTCGGTCTCGTCCAGCTCACGCGAAAGCGCACCCGCCGCTCCCTCGACCGCACGCTGCAGGTCGCCTGTCCCGCGTGCGGCGGCAACGGACGTATCCGCTCCGCGATCGTCGTCTACTACCAGGTGCAGCGCGCGCTGAGCCGCGGCGCGGCGCTCGCCGGTCCCGACGGACCGACGGTGCGCCTGCATCCCGCCACGATCGCGCGCTTCGACGAGGAAGGATTGCGCCTGCGCGCCGCGGGAGGCGGGGCGGCGCCGCACGTCGTCCCGGATCCGGCGCTGTCGGAAGAGCGTTTCGAGGTCGTTTGGTAGAAGCGGAGGGGAGACGGCCGGCCGAGATCCGCGGCTCCCCGGGGCTAGGGATGGGTCCTGCGCCGCTCCCGGCGCTGGGCCGCTTCCTTCGCGCGGGCGGCTTCCTCGTCGGTCCGGGCGGTCAGCGTGGGGACCGCCATCGGCCGGCGCGAGCCGTCCACCGCCACGAGGGTCACCAGCGCGCGGCAGGTCAGGTGGCGCGCGCCGCTGAGCGGGTCCTCGGCGTGGACGACGACGCCCACCTCCATCGAGGTGTGGAAGGCCGCATGGAGCATCGCCTCGAGGATCAGGATGCTCCCTTCCCGCGCTCCTGCGAGAAAGTCCACGCGATCGATCGAGGCGGTGACCACCGGCGCGTGACAATGGCGCATCGCCGCGATCGCGCTCGCCTTGTCGATGAGCGCGAGCACGCGGCCCCCGAAGATGTTCCCGTGGTGGTTCGTGTCTTCCGGCATGACGATCTCCGTCATCGTCACCCGGGAGTCGTCAACGGTGCGGCTCGCCAAAGGGCCCGGCATGGCGCAGGATTGTAGCAGCGCCCGGGCGTGGGGGAGCGAAACCCCGAGGCCGCGGCGCCGTATCTGATGAGTTGCCTGGAGTAGACCTGGAGGAACGATGAGCAAGTCGGCGAAATGGGCGCTTCTGGGAGTCGGGCTTCTCGCCCTGTCCGCGACCATGGTGGGGATCCTGGTCGTGTATGCGCTGGGCGGCGTGCGCGTGCCCGGCAACGGCGTCCTCGTCATGCGCGTTTCGGGCGATCTGGTGGACATCGACGCCCGCTCGCCCCTGCAGCAGGTGTTCGGCGGGGAGACGGACACGCTCCCGGAGATGGTCGACGCCATCGAGCGGGCGGCCGAGGATACCCGGGTCAAGGCGATCTATCTGCGGATCCAGGGGCTCGATGCGGGGTTCGCGCGCACGCAGGAGCTGCGTGACGCGCTCAAGGACTTCCGCGCCGCCCACAAGCCGATCGTCGCCTACCTCGAGACCGTGGGGAACCGCGATTACTACCTGGCGTCGGCCGCGGACGACATCTACCTGATGCCCGGCGGGATGTTCATGACGACGGGCCTTCTCGCGGACGCTTCCTTCTTCCGGGGGACCCTCGACAAGCTCAAGATCCAGCCCGAGATGGAGCACATCGGCGCGTACAAGTCGGCCTCCGAGCAGTGGACGCGCAGCTCGATGTCCGACCCGCAGCGGTTCGTGACGAACTCCATCCTGGACGGGCTCTTTGCCCAGTTCATCGACGGGATCGCCGCATCCCGCAACCTGCCGCCGGGGCAGGTGCGCGCCGCCATCGACAAGGGGATGCTCACTCCCGAAGAGGCCAAGGACGCGAAGCTCGTCGACGACCTCCTCTACCTGGATCAGGTGGACGACGTGCTGCGCAAGCGCGTCGGGGCCTACTCCGAGATCAAGCTCCGGAACTACAAGAAGACCGCCGGCTCGCGCTTCGGGTACGGCGCGCGGATCGCGGTCATCAACGCCAGCGGCGCGATCGTCTCGGGTCGCAGCGGCAGCGGCGCGTTCGGCGGGGAGTTCATCGGCTCCGAGACGCTCTCCCAGATGCTGAAGGAAGTCCGCGAAGACAGCGGCATCCGCGCCGTCGTCCTGCGCGTGGACAGCCCCGGCGGCTCGGGGGTCGCCTCCGACGCGATCTGGCGGGAGACCAAGCTCTTCCGCGAGGCGAACCGTCCCTTGATCGTTTCCATGGGAGACGTGGCGGGATCCGGCGGCTACTACATCGCGATGGCCGCCGACGCGATCGTGGCCGAGCCGGCGACGATCACCGGGTCCATCGGCGTGATCAGCGGCAAGTTCAACATGCGCGGGCTCTACGAGGACTGGCTCGGCATCCACCGCGACCAGATCAAGCGGGGCGAGAACGCCGACCTGTTCAGCGACTACACCGGCTACACCGACGCGCAGCGGGACACGGTCCGCCGCCAGATGGAGGTCTTCTACAGGGACTTTGTCCACAAGGCGGCGGAAGGGCGCGGCAAGAAGGACCAGGAGATCGACCTCATCGGGCAGGGGCGGATCTGGACCGGCGAGCAGGCCAAGGAGCTCGGCCTCGTCGACGAGCTGGGAGGGCTGCGCCGCGCGATCGAGATCGCCAAGCACAAGGCCGGGCTCGGCGCGCGCGATCGGGTCTCGATCGAGATGTGGCCTCGCCGCAAGGGATTCTTCCAGAGCCTGTCCGGGGAGGACGACGCGCTCACCGGCCGCGCGGTCAAGCTCCCCGCGAAGCTGCAGTCGGTCCTCTCGTCGTTCGAGGTTCGCGAGAGGATCGCCGCCGACGGCCCGATCCTTTGGATGGGCGAGTTCTAGGGGGGCGCCCGGCGGGTGTCCGGGCATGAAAAAGGGGCTGCCGGAGCAGCCCCTGGGTGCGATCCGATCGAGCGCGAATCAGCCGACGATCTTGTAGCTCTCGAGAAGGAGGATGGACTCATCGGCGTCCTTGGCGGACGTTCCGAGGATCTCGACCTTCTTTTCCCCGTGCTTGGTCTCGGCGGCCAGCTTCTCGAAGGCGTCGTTGCCGACGATCGCGAAGGTCTTCCCGTCGGCCGTCTTGAACATCGACTTGCACTCCTTGGCCTGGTGCATGTCGCAGCTCGCGCAGACGACCTGACCGACCAGAGTGACCTTCTCGCCCTTGGCGAGCGCGGCCTTCTGAGCGTCCGTCGCCTTGGAGTGGAACGGGCAGCCGCCCGCCTCGTCCTTGTACTCGGCCTTCTCGGCCTTGGCGGCGTCATGGTTGCAGCCCGCTTCCTTGTTGGAGGCGGCCTGCGCCTTGGCTCCGTGGTTGCAGCCGGACTTCTCGGCCGTAGCGCCGTCCTTGTCGCACGCGAATCCAACGGTCAGCGCGCCGGCGGCCACCGCCACGAGCGCCAGCTTCATGATGTTCTTCATCAGCGTCCTCCATTCAGGTTGCGTGATCGGTTGCAAGGATACGCCGGGATCCGGAGATGGTCAAACGAAAAGGGCGCGGCTGCGGCCCTTCTGGCCCTCGGCGTCCTGACGGCGGCCTGCGGAGGCCGGGATCGCACCGGCGGGAGTGAGGTCCCGGCAGCCACCCCCTTGCCGGCGGCGGCGGCGGGCGAGGAGGCGCACGGAGCGGCCACGAGACCCGCAGATCCCACGGGCCCCACAGATACTGCCGGTCCTTCGGGTCCCTCAGCGCCGGCGCCCGGTAACCACGTCCGCACCAGTGGGGAAGAGGAGATGCGCTCGCGCTACACGATGGGAACGACGGCGCGCATCACGCTGGAAGCGGCGGGAGCGCCCCGGGACGCCTGGGCGGGGATCGCGGAGGAGGCGCTGGACCGCATCGACGAGGTCGACCGCGAGGCGAGCCTCTACAAGCCGGAGAGCGACCTGTGCCGGCTCAACTCCGGAGCCTACCCGGGCCCCTATCGGTGCGGGCCGATCGTGGCGGATCTTCTGCAGGCGAGCGAGCGCTTCGTGAGGATCTCGGGAGGGGCGTTCGATCCCACGGTCAAGCCGCTCATGGACCAGCTCGGGTTCTACCGCGAGATCGGATCGCGCGCCGATCCTCGGGGCCTGGCCGGCGCGCTCGCGAGGACCGGATGGGATCGTCTCGCATGGGATCCGGGGAGCGGGACCGTGCGCTTCCTCGTGCCGGGGATGTCTCTCGACTTCGGCGGCATCGCCAAGGGCTACGCGCTCGACCGCGCGGCGCAGGCGCTGCGTCGGCGGGGCGTCTCGCGCGCGCAGCTGGAGCTGGGCCGGTCCTGGTTCTTCCTCGGATCCGATCCCGGCGGGCCGGGGGGGCGATTCCGCCTGGCGGTCGCCGCGCCGTCCCGATCCGGCGAGGAGCGCCTGGCCGGAGCGGTCCTCGTTCCCGAGGGATCGGTGGCGACCTCCTCGCCCTTCGGGCAGACGCGCGGGGCCGGGAGCCGGCTCGTCGGGCACATCGTCGATCCGCGGCGGGGACCGGTGCCGTCCCGCGTCGTGGCGGTCGTCGTCTGGGCGCCGTCGGGGACGGACGCCGACGCGCTCACCAAGACCTTCGTCCTGAACGGACCGCCGGCCGCGGCCGCGCTTGCGGGCCGCGTGCGCTACGAGGCGGCGGTGATCCTCGCGGACGGGATTTCGGGGGGCTTCGGGAAGTCGGCTGCCGGCCCGATGCGCCGGATCGGCAAGAGCGACGGCCGCGACGTCTACGCGACCTCCGGGCTGGTCTGGGAGCCGCTCGCGGATCCCGGCCCGCGGACCCTGCCGGGGGCGCCCCCGCCCCCTTGAGCGGAGACAGGGCGGTTTCCCTATAATGGAGGCCGAGGAGCCTTACCGAAATGACACGAGCCCTGATCGTCGCCAGGACCCACGCCCCCGCCCGCCTACGCACCGCCGCCGCGATCGTCGCGGCCTTCGTCAGCGCCCTGTCCGCGTTCGCCGCCTCCACGGAAGTGATCGTGACGGTGAAGGACGAAGCGGGCGCGATCGTGCCGGGCGCCACCGTCGCCCTGACCGCCCGCGACGACAAGGACCACGGCATGGCGCAGGCCCCCTGGAAGGCGACGACCAGCAAGAAGGGAGCCGCCACGTTCCCGTTCCTGCCGTACAACTCGCAGGGGCTCGGTCGCTACGGCCTGGCGCTCATGAAGGACGGATGGTTCATCCGCCACTTCAAGATCGAGAGCCGGCAGATCACGAACGCCTCCGACTACACCGGCACCCTGGTCCAGAGCGAGGACAGCGCGGCGACCCCCACGCAGCAGGACAAGATTCCCTCGGTGATGGCCAAGCCGGGCGGGAAGGTCACGATCGACCTCGTCATCGCGCCGATCGACGCGTACAAGGGCGGAGCCGCACCGGCTCCGGCCGCGGCCGGCGCCGCCCCGGATGGAGCGGCCGCCGCTCCGGGCGCCGCCGCCGCGCCGCCGCCGCCCGCCGATCCCCTCGAGCAGGCGAAGCTCCTCATGGCGGGACAGAAGCTGGACGAGGCGGAGGCGATCCTGACGCCGCTCAAGGAGACGAAGCCGTCCGCCTCCGTCGACTACGCGCTCGCCACCCTCTATCACATGCGCGGCAAGGAGGACGACGCCGCCGCCTCGCTGCGCGCCGCGCTCGCCAAGGATCCCAACTATCCCAAGGCGCACTACATGCTCGGCCGGAAGGCCTACGAAGAAGGGCGCACGGACGAGGCGATCACCCACTTCGAGGCGGAGACCAAGGCGCACCCCGACGACGAGGCGAGCCTCTCGACCCTGGCGTCGCTCTACATGGAATCGGGCCGCTCCGAGGACGCGGTGAGAGTCTACGAGGCGGTCGTCGCGGCCAATCCCTCGAACACCGATGCGCTCGTCTCGCTCGACGGGCTCTACACGTCGATGGGCAATCAGCAGAAGTCGGACGAGGCCTTCCAGAAGGTCATGGCCGCCAATCCGACGGGGGCCGACCAGGTCTACTTCCGCGTAGGCGCCGGCATCATGAAGCGCCAGGATCTCGGGGAAGCGGACCGCCACCGGGCGATCGCCGCCTTCGAGAAGGCGGTCAAGCTCAATCCGAAGAACGACAAGGCGCACCGAGAGCTGGGCATGGCGCTCGTCGGCGTCAACAAGATGGACGAGGCGAAGGTCCACTTCAAGCGGTACCTCGAGCTGTCTCCCAACGCGAGCGACGCGGCCACGATCAAGTCCTTCCTGTCCGGGATGTGACCCGTTCCCGGCCACCCCGGGTGTCCGCAATTCGGGCAAACTGACTTCCGCGGGCAAGCCCCGCACCTCCGCGCCGCGCCTCGCTGAAAAAGATTCCGCACGACGGCGCGGTTTCCCCATGACGCGCGTGCCGGTGGCATTGCGGTTGCTCTCCATCCGGCAAAGCCATGAGAACACGATTGCTTTTCGCCGTGGGGACCGCAGCACTCCTCCTGTCGACCGCCTCCGCGCCGGCCGCCTCTTCGCTCACGGCGGGCGCGGGGTCCGGCGCCGCTCTCATCGCCTTCTGTCCCGGTGGAACGGAGGTGCTCGGCATCGCCGCTCCGACCGGGAGCTCCACGGAGACGCTCTTCGCGGACCCCTCGCTCATGATGCTCGATGCCGCGCTGTCGTCCCTTCCACGGGGATGCGACGGCTTCCTGCTGGCTCCGGCCCTCCCCGGCGGTGCCGGCGATCCGGCTCCCGGCTCCGTATCGACGCAGGACGCCGCTGTCTGGTCCCGGGGCACGCCGCCCGCCGTCAGGGCATCGGACGCGCCCTGAACTCAGGCCTTCACGAGCTTCCCCGGGCGGCGAAGCTCTACGTTTCCGGCGCGATCCTCGCCGGAGCCGCGGTGCTCGCCTGGAGGGTGGCCACCCAGCCCGTCCAGACGGACGTCGTCTTCCTCTTCCTGGTCGTGCTGTCCGCCGCCCTGGGCTCGCGCACTGTCGCGCTCGGGCAGAAGGCGGAGATGGCGCTGTCCCTGCCGCTCATCCTCTGCGCGCTGCTGCGCGCCGGCACGGGAGGCGCCATCGACGTGGCCGTCGTCGGGATGCTGAGCACCTGCCTCCTGCGCAGGAAGCCGCTCGCGCCGCACCGGACGCTCTTCAACATCGCCAGCGTCGCGCTCGCGACCCTGGCCTCGGGGGCGATCTACGAGGCCCTCCACACCGACGGAGCCCGATTCGTCCCCTCCGCGTACCTCCTGCCCCTCGCGGCCGCGGTCTTCGCCTACTTCGCGACCAACACCATCCTCGTCGCGATGGCCATCGCGCTGTCGAACCGCCGCCCGTTCGTCCAGGTGTGGGCGGGGTCGTTCCGGTGGACGCTCATCTCCTACCTGGCGGGGGGCTCGATCGCCGCCGGAATGGTCCATCTTTCCGAGGCTTTTCCGGCCTATACGCTCATCCTCGCCGTTCCGCCCATATTGCTTCTGTACTACTTCTTCCGCTTCTACATCGACCGGGCCGCCGAGCACCGGCAGCGGATGGAGGAGATCGAGCGCCACAACGCGGAGCTGGAGTCCGAGGTTGCGCGGCGCACGCAGGAGCTGGTCGAGGTGAACGAGCGTCTCTCGCAGTCGAACGAGGAGCTGCAGCGGGCGAACCGCCTGAAGTCGGAGTTCCTCGCCAACATGTCGCACGAGCTGCGCACGCCCCTGAACGCGATCATCGGCTTCTCCGAGCTCCTCGAGGAGAGCACGTTCGGCGATCTGACCAGCGATCAGAGGGCCTTCGTCCGCGACATCCATGCGGGCGGCAAGCACCTGCTCAACCTGATCAACGACATCCTCGATCTGTCCAAGATCGAAGCCGGGCGCATGAGCGTGCATCGCGAAGAGTGCGATCTTCCGGGCATCCTGCGCGAGACGCTGACCGTCATCAGGCCCCTCGCGCTCAAGAAGCGCCTCCAGCTCACGGCGCTTCCGGACCCCGCCGCCTCGGTGGTCTGGGCGGACGCCGGCAAGATCAAGCAGGTCATGTACAACCTGCTCTCCAACGCGGTGAAGTTCACCGACGAGGACGGGTCCATCACCGTGGACGCGCGTGCCGAGGGCAAGGACCTCGTCGTCTCGGTGTCGGACACGGGTATCGGGATCGACCCCGAAGACCTGGGGCACATCTTCGACGAGTTCTACCAGGTGGATGGATCGCTCACGCGCCGCCACGAGGGGACGGGGCTGGGCCTCGCGCTCGTGAAGCGCCTGGTCGGGATGCACGGCGGAGAGGTTTCCGTGAAGAGCCGCGTGGGTGAGGGGAGCTGCTTCCGCTTCCGGCTCCCCGGCGCGGTCTGCCTCATGGAGGAGCCGGCGCGCGATCCCGCCGAGGAGGAAACCGAAGCCATGCCCGCCGCCGCCTCGGGGCGCGGCGTCGTGATGGTCGTGGAGGACAACCCCGCGAACATGCGATTGACCCGGAACATCCTCGCGAGCCAGGGATTCAACGTCGTCGAGGCGCCCTCCGGCGAAGAGGCGCTGCGCCTCCTCGGACAGGTGCGGCCGGACCTCATCCTCATGGACCTGCAGCTCCCGGGCGTCGACGGGCTCTCCCTCACGCGCCGGATCAAGAGCAACCCCCGGACCCGCGAGATCCCCACGATCGCCCTCACCGCGTGCGCGTCCGACGACGACGAGACGCGCGTCCTCGCGGCGGGGTGCTCGGGCTACATCACGAAGCCTCTCAGCGCCGCGAACCTCGCCCGCCAGATCGCGGCCCTCCTTCCGATGAAGGCGGCCTCATGACGACGACGCCGCGCAGCGAGCGGATCCTGGTCGTCGACGACGACCCGCGCAACGTGAGGCTCCTCGAGGGGATCTTCAGGACGGCGGGCTACGCGGTGGACAAGGCGCACAGCGGGGCCGAAGCGCTCGACCTCATCGCGCGCGTCCTCCCCGATCTGATCCTCCTGGACGTCATGATGCCCGGCATGAGCGGCCACGACGTCTGCATGCGCCTGAAGAAGGACGAGAAGACCCGCGCGATCCCGGTCGTGCTCGTCACGTCCCTGTCGTCCACCGAGGACAAGGTGGAGGGGCTCGACCTCGGCGCGGACGACTTCGTCAGCAAACCCGTGAACCGGCTCGAGCTGCTCGCGAAGACGCGCTCGCTCCTGCGTATCAAGACGCTTCACGACGAAGTGACGCGCGCCAAGGAAGAGCTCGAAGGGAAGAACCGGGAGCTCCTGCGGCTCGAGCAGCTCAAGGAGTCGCTCGTCCAGATGATCGTTCACGACCTGAAGAACCCGCTCACCGCGATCATGGGGAACCTCAGCCTCGTCCTCCAATCGCCCGACGCGAGCCGCGAGAAGACCGTGCACCGGGCCGGCGTCGCGCTCGAATCGACGCGGATCATGATGCGGATGATCCTCGACCTGCTCGACATCTCGCGGCTCGAAGAGAGCCACATGACCCTCAACCGCGAGGCGGTCTCGCTGGCCGCCGTCGCGGCGACCTGCCTGACGGAAACGGGCGGGCTTGTCACGCGGGGCTCGATCCAGATCCAGGAGGAGTTCCCCCAGGGGCTTCCGGAGGCCTGGGTGGACCGCGGGCTCATCGACCGGGTCGTGGCCAATCTCCTCTCCAACGCGATCAAGCACACGCCCGAAGGGGGCACGATCACCGTCGGCGCGCGCCGCAACGCCGCGGAGGAGACTCTCGAGCTCTACGTGAGGGACACGGGCGAGGGGATCCCCGAGGCCTACCACCTCGTCATCTTCGAGAAGTTCTGTCAGGCCGACGCGAAGAAGTTCGGGCTGAAGAGCGACCGGGGGCTGGGACTCACCTTCTGCAAGATGGCGGTCGAAGCCCACGGCGGGCGGATCTGGGTGACGAGCGCTCTCGGCCAGGGAAGCACCTTCACGATCGCCCTTCCCATCGCGATGCCGGTGGACGTCGCGGGGGGAGACGGGTGCATGGAACAGCAGCACATCTCCAGCCGCCTC
>Ga0070671_100002472_pt1 | contig 14292 bp, 9 predicted proteins | sample KBSS73metaG_FD_65341 | JGI IMG/M metagenome (GOLD analysis project Ga0070671, IMG submission 65341) | Switchgrass rhizosphere microbial communities from Kellogg Biological Station, Michigan, USA - KBS S7-3 metaG | ecosystem: Host-associated > Plants > Roots > Rhizosphere > Soil ...
GCCCTGCAGCGCCGGCGACTTCGACTTGACGGTCTCGGTCTCGCGGCCATGGCGGACGAGCTGGTTGATCGTGGGCATAGAACTCGATTCGTTGCGAGGCGAACGACGCCTCTGAAGATCAGACACATTGAAGGCGGGGCCAGAGGGCACCGACCGGGGCCGAAGCGAAGCTGCCTTCGTGCCGGACCCTGCGCCCCAGACCCGAAAGTCCGAACGCAGAAGAGCCGACGATTGTATGCCGGCCGCGTCGGCGCCGCAAGGCGCGGTCTGGCGCCGGCGGCGAGCGACGGGGCTGAATCGAACCGCCGGGCGCCGTGACGCTTGCCAGCGTCTTCGCCGTCGGGCGATGATGCCGCCTCCCCGCTGTTCGGACGCCGATGACCTGTGCCCGCTGCCAGGCCGAGATCCCGGCCGGCGCCCGCTTCTGTGCCGCCTGCGGCGCGCCGGTCGGCGTGCCGTGCTTGCAGTGCGCGACCCTGGTGTTCGGCGGCCAGCGCTTCTGCACCGGCTGCGGCGCCGACGCAGCTGCTGCCGGCCCCTCGCCCGCCGTCGCCGGAGCGGCCCCGGCGGCCGGAACGGACGCCAAGGGCGCCGCGGCACTCCCCGCCGACGAGGGCGAGCGGCGCCACGCCACCGTCATGTTCTCCGACCTGAGCGGCTACACGGCGCTCAACGAGTCTTTCGATCCGGAGGAGGTCGAGGCGCTCATGGCGCGGGTGAAGTCCGATGCCAGCGCCGTTATCGAGCGGCACGGCGGCACGGTGAACCAGTTCGTCGGCGACGAGATCATGGCGCTGTTCGGCATCCCGGTCGCCCGCCGCGACGACGCGCGCCGCGCCGTCGCGGCGGCACTCGACCTGCACGCCGCGGTCGACGCGTACCTCGGCACGCTCGAGCCCGGCTTCGCTCAGACCCTGGCGATGCACACCGGTATTGCCACCGGCCTGGTCGTGGCGCGGCGCAGCGACGCCCGCGCGGGCGACTTCGCGCTCACCGGGGACACGGTCAACACCGCCGCCCGCCTGCGCAGCGCGGCCGCGTCGCATGAGGTCGTCGTCAGCGCGACGACCTGGCAGCAGGTGTCCGATGCCTTCGACGCCGACTCGACCCACCCGCTGGCGCTGAAGGGAAAGGACCAGCCGCTGGTCGCCTATCGGATCCGCGGCGTGCGCAAGGCGCCGGCCGGTGACGCGACCGCGCTGGTCGGACGCGACGAGGAGCTCGGCGACTTCCGCGCTCTCGCCGAGGCGTGCGTGCAGCGCCGGCGCAGCCGCGTCGTGATCGTTCGCGGCGACCCGGGCGTCGGCAAGTCGCGCCTGGTCGCCGAGTTCGTCGCTACCGCACGCGACCTCGGCTTCTCGTGCCACGGCGCGCCGGTGCTCGACTTCGGCGCCGAGACCGGGCGCGACGCGGTGCGCAGCCTGGCGCGCAGCCTGCTCGGCGTCGACGGCACCGCCGACGAGCCGACGCGACGCGCGGCGATCGGGCGCGCGAGCCAGGCACAGCCGATGGCGGCCGAGCAGCTCCTCTTTCTGCACGACCTGCTCGACGTCGCGCCGCCTGCCGAGCTGCGCGCCCTCGCGGCGGCGATGAGCACGACGGCGCGCGAGCAGGGCTCGCTGCATGCCTTGTGCGACATCGTCGCTGCCGTCGGCGCGAAGGTGCCGCTGCTCCTCGTCGTCGAGGACATCCACTGGGCCGACGCATGGACGCTCGAACGCCTCGCCGCGCTCGCCGTGCTGGCGGCGAGGCAGCCGCTGCTGCTGGTGATGACCACCCGCTTCGCCGGCGATCCGAGCGCGGGGGCCTGGCGCACCGCGTTGCACGGCGCCCCGCTCACCGGCATCGACCTCGGGCCGCTGACGATCGAGGATTCGCACCGGCTCGCCGCGCTCGCCTCGACCATGCCGGCGCCGCTGGTCGCGAGCTGCGTCGAGCGCGCCGAAGGCAACCCGCTGTTCCTGGTCCAGCTGCTCCTCGATGCCGGCGCAGCGGCGCAGACCAGCCTCCCCGGCTCGATCCAGGCACTCGTCCACACGCGCATGGACCGCCTCGCCAACGAAGACAAGGCCGCGCTGCAGGCCGCGTCGGTGCTCGGCCAGCGCTTCGCCCTCGAAGCGCTGCGCCATCTTCTCGACCGCGCCGGCTACGACCCGCGGCTGCTGGTCGAGAACTTCCTCGTCCGTGCCGACAGCGGCGAGTTCATGTTCTGCCATGCGCTGATCCGCGACGGCGCCTACGCATCGCTTCTCCACAAGCGGCGGCGCGTCCTGCACGCCCGCGCCGCCGAGTGGTTCGCGAGCCGCGACGGCGCGCTCGCCGCCGAACACTTCGATCGCGCCGACGACCCGCGCGCCGCCGCCGCGTACCTCGACGCCAGCGTCGCGATCGCCGAGCAGTTCCGCCACGGCGCGGCGCTCGCGCTGGTCGAGCGCGGCGTCGCGCTCGCGGTCGAGCAGGAAACGCGGTTCGCCCTGCTGATGGCGCGCTGCCGGCTGCTGGTCGAGCTCGGCCGCGCCGGCGACGCGATCGAGGCGGCGCGCGCGGCGCTCGAGGCCGCCGCAGATGCCGGCGAGCGCGCACGGGCGCTCATCGCGATGGCCGCCGGCATGCGAATCAACGACCGCATCGCCGAGGGCCTGGCTGCGCTCGACGAAGCCGAGCCACTCGCCGACGAGGCGGGGCTCGCGCTCGACCTGTCGCGCCTGCATCACCTGCGCGGCAACCTGCTCTTCCCGCTCGGCCGCGACGCCGACTGCGTTCGCGAGCACGAGCTCGCGCGCCGATTGGCGCGCGACGCCGGCTCGCTCGAGGCCGAGGCCGCGGCGATGGGCGGGCTCGGCGACGGCTACTACCTGCAAGGGCGGATGCGCTCGGCAAACCGGCAATTCCAGGCGTGCGTGGCGATGGCGCGTGCGCATGGCTTCGGCCGGCTCGAGGTCGCGAACCTGTCGATGATCGGCTGGACGGGAATTCACTTGGCCGAGCTCTCGGCGGCGGCGGCGGCGGGGCAGGAAGCGATCGCACTGGCGGTGCGCGCTTCGCAGCCGCGCGCCGAGATGATGGCGCGTTCGCTCGTCGCTTCCGTCGAAGGCCTCTTCCGGGGCCGCCGCGACGAGGCCGAGCGGCAAGCCATGGCGGCGCTCGCACTCGCCCGAACGCTCGGCGCGAAACGATTCGAAGCGCAGGCGCTTGGCGCGCTTGCGATGTTCGAGCTGCGGGGCGGCCAGCGCGAACGCGCGCGCCAGCTCGTCGACGAAGGCCTCGCGGTCTGCCGCATCCACGGCATGGGTCACATCGGTCCTTGGCTGCACGGCATCCGCGCCTTGGCGGAGGAAGCCGACGCCGACGCGAGATCGCGCTGGCTCGAAGAAGGCGAGCGGCAGCTCGCGCTCGGCTGCGTCAGCCACAACCACGTCCAGCTGCGCGAGATCGCGATCGACGCCCTGCTCGAGATCGGCGACGTCGAGGGCGTCGAGCGCAACTGCGTCCGCATCGAGCGCTACATGGCGCAGGAGCCCTTGGCGATGAGCGAATGGATCGTCCGTCGCGCGCGCGCGTTGGCGCGCGTCGCGCGCGGCGAGCGGGGCGACGCGATCGGCGCCACGTTGCAGGTGCTGCGCGACGAGGGCACGCGAGCCGAGATCTTCGCCCTGGTGCCGGCGCTCGAGGCAGCGATCGCGCAGGTCGACGCGGCGTCGCCGAACTGAACGCCGCATGGCGCGGTCGATCGGGAGTCGCGTCGACGAGCAGCCTTCGATCGTCCTCGACTCCAACGTCGTGCTCGACCAGGCTGTACTTCCGCGACGCCCGCTGCGGGGAGCTCGCCGATGCGGTCAGCGAGCATCCTCGGTCCCACGCCTGATGGCGCGCCACTGACCGCAGTGACGGCAACGCCCTAAGGGCGTCCGCATCAGCACGCGCGCCTGCCGCGAGGAAAGGCACCGTGTTTGCTACCGCGATGGACGCGCAAGCCGCCGCGCGCGCTGGTGTCGATCCCCTGCTATTCTGAATATTTGCGGCCGTGCCGGGACGCATGTATCCACCGTGAAGCGAGCAGCATGTGAGTGAAACGTACACCGCCCACCCGGACGCTCGGGTAGAAAGTGCCCGAGTGGGGCCCGGGACGCGAGTCTGGGCATTTGCCCATATTCTTCCCGGCGCGGTCGTCGGCCGGGACTGCAACGTGTGCGACGGCGTCTTCATCGAGAACGACGTCCACGTGGGAGACCGCGTGACGATCAAGTGCGGCGTGCAGTTGTGGGACGGCCTTCGTGTCGAGGACGACGTCTTCATCGGACCGAACGCCACGTTTTCCAATGACCCCTTCCCGCGCAGCCGGCAAAAGCCGCCGCAGTTTGCGCAGACGGTCGTGAAGCAAGGGGCCTCGATCGGTGCCAACGCGACGATCCTCCCGGGCCTGACGATCGGGCAGAACTGCATGGTCGGTGCAGGCGCCGTCGTGACGCGCAACGTCCCGCCGAACGCGATCGTGGTCGGCAATCCTGCTCGCATCACAGGCTATGTATCGACGCGCCAGGACACGACTTCCGGCGGGTCGTCGCGGTCAGGCGCATCGCGGGTTCTCGGCGTGAAAGGCGCCGCGCTTTTCGATCTGCCGATCGCGTCCGACATGCGCGGCTCGTTGTCGGTCGGCGAATTCGCCGAGCATCTACCGTTCGTCCCCAAGCGCTATTTCGTCGTCTTCGACGTTCCCAGCAAGGATGTCCGCGGCGAGCACGCTCACAAGACGCTGCACGAATTCTGTGTTTGCGTGCATGGCTCGCTGTCGATCGTTCTCGACGACGGCGATCAACGTTGCGAGGTGCACTTGGACTCCCCGACCGTCGGCCTCCACATTCCTCCACTGGTATGGGGCATCCAATATCGGTTTTCGCGCGACGCCGTGCTCCTGGTGCTCGCGTCGGAGCCTTACGACGCCGACGACTACATCCGCGACTACGACCAGTTCCTCAAGGTCGCGCCAGGTCGCAAGCCGTGAACGCGATCGTTCATATCCGGTCCTCCCCCAGCCTCGCGAGTTCGTCCAAGCGGTCTCGCGCGTGATCGACTTTCTCAACCTGCGCCGGGTCAACGCCCCTCACGAAGCGGCGCTTCGTGCCGCGGTCGATCGCGTCATCGATTCAGGCTGGTACATCCTAGGCGAAGAGACGTCCCGGTTCGAAGCCGAGTTCGCCGCCTACTGCGGCGCGCGCCACGGCATCGGAGTCGCGAACGGCCTGGACGCGCTGACCCTCATCCTGCGGGCCTTGGGAATCGGCCCCGGCGACGACGTGATCGTGCCGGCGAACACCTTCGTTGCGACCTGGCTCGCCGTCAGCCAGGTCGGCGCGACGCCGGTGGCGGCGGATCCCCTGCCGGAGACGTGCAATCTCGATCCCGAGGCAGTCGAGGCGGCGGTGACCTCGCGCACCCGCGCGATCATCCCGGTCCATCTGTACGGGCAAGCCGCCGACATGACTCGTCTCGGCGAGATTGCCGCACGACATGATCTCCTGGTGGTGGAGGATGCGGCGCAAGCGCATGGCGCCAGCCACCGCGGGCGGCGGGTCGGCACCTTCGGCGCCGCCGCCGCATTCAGCTTCTATCCCGGCAAGAATCTGGGGGCCCTCGGCGACGCCGGCGCCGTCACCACCGACGACGATGCCCTTGCCGATCGAATCCGAACGCTTGGCAACTACGGATCGAAACAGAAATACCGCCATGACGTCGCCGGCGTGAACTCGCGCCTCGACGAGATCCAGTCAGCGATGCTGAGGGTCAAGCTGGCGACGCTCGATGCGGAGAACCGAGTTCGTCGGAGCCACGCACAGAGGTACCTTGCAGGCCTCGCCGACGTCGACATCGGCTTGCCGCATGTGGATCAGGGAGCCGAGCCGGTGTGGCACCTGTTCGTGGTGCGCCACCCCCGACGCGACGAGGTTCAGCGCGAGTTGGCTACTCGCGGCATCGGCACGATGATCCACTACCCCATAGCCTGCCACCGGCAGCCGCCCTACGCCGCGCAGGCCTGGCCGCCGCTGCCCGTGTCGGAGCTCCTTCAGGACCAGGTGTTGAGCCTTCCCATCAGCCCGGTGCACGAAGCGGAGGAGATCGACGCGGTCATCGATGCGCTTCGCGACATCGTCGGAACGCGCAGCTCGGGCTGAAGCCGCCGGCGCGTGCGCGTCACCCGAGATCTTTCAGGGCGCGCTCGACCGCCGCCGGGTCGAGGCGATAGTTCATGAAGTACAGGCGCTCGCTGTCACTGACACCGGTCGCGTAGGTCAGATAGCGAAGCTCGGCGCCGACGGCGTGCGCGAGATTCGAATAGGCGGCGAATCCGCGCTGCTCCTCCGCCATCCAGCAAAGGCAGCGCGTGCCCGGCTCGACGAAGAGTAGGTTGGTCCACGCGGCGCCGGTCGGCCCGGCGATCAGGTCGGCGCTTCGGACCGCTTCGATCTGCTCTTGCAGCGACATCTCCTCCATGTAGATCTTGTCGAAGCCGAACCGTTGGCAGATCGCGAAGATCTCATCCTGGTTGTAGTCCCGGCGCAGCGCCTTCCGCGCAAGGAAAAGCCGCCGCCGGCCCGACCCGTGCGGTGGGCACGACCCGAGGAAGCGGCCGCGAAGGAACTGGACCGACGACGTGCGCATCACGAAGTCACCGACGCGGAACGCCTCGCCGCTGCGCAGGTTGAACGGGCAGATCGAAGGTGACTCCACGTAGGTCAGGCGGCCGACGCGGTACGTGAGATCCTGCCGCAGGAACACGATCTCGCGGTCGCCCGCGACCCGCAGCAACGCGTCCCGGAAAGTCGGCATGCGCTCAACGTCGTCGCTGACGAGAAGCGGCCGATGGTCGTCGTCGACAAATTGGAGCTTCGGCAGCAGCTCGACGAGCCAGTGGTAGTAGTTGAAGGCGCCGTTGCCGCCGAGGAACACGCCCGATTCGAGGTGCTGCTCGGGACCGCCCGCGACGATCGCCGTCCGCAGTCCGTGCGCGATCAGCTGCCCCGCCGCGTAATTGCAGCGCGAAGCGTCGACACCCGGCACGCGCTCCACGACCAGCCGGCCCGCAAGCAGGATCGACGAAGAAGCAGCGTTCACCCGGGCATCGCGGAACTCGTATCGCGTGAGGCCAGGGAAGTCCAGGCGCTCGATCTGCTGCCGGCCAGCGATCGTCGGGCCGAACGACCGGCCTTCACTGCCTGCCTGGACCGTCGCCTTGGCCTCGCAGGCGGCTTCGTCGAGCCACTCGAGCGCGACGCGAGCAGGTCGGTGAAACCTGCGATCGCGCCCGAGCGCGAGGACTTGCACCAGTGGCAATGCGAGCGGCCCGTCATGACGTGCGCTCGCTTCGAGCGCACGCACGAGTGCCTGCTTCAGAGGCCGCAGGAAACGGGTGACGATTCGACGTGAGCTCAGAGGTAAAGCGGCAGCGAGACTGCTCGACAGGGACTAGAAGCACCTCGCATGACAAGCGCCGGAGCGGATCAACGTGATCCGCTCCGATCAGGGCACGACCCGAAGGGTTGCTTGCTTTGCCTTGTTTGGCGGTGATCCGTTCGGCTCGCCTGCATTGCGACACGCGAGCACATAGCGCCCGGACAACCCCACCGCGAAGCGAATCTCACGCTGCGCAGAACCGACCGGCACGTTGGCGTGTCCGCCGGCAGCGGCCGGCAAGTCGAAGGTGAAGTTGTGCCCGACCAAGTTCGGTTCCGTGCTCACCGCAAGCACCACCGGCACGTTCGCTCGCACGACGATCGTGGGGGATCGAGGAAGTTCGTCCCGCAGCGCATGTTGACGCGTTGCGTGCCATCCGGGCCGATGGCTGCCCACCACGCTTCACTCAGATCGGACTCCTGACCGTATGCGGATCCGAGCAGGAGCAAAGCGCCTGAGACGAGTGCGGCGACCGACCTTTTCATCCTGCGCTCCAGAGGTGTTGTCAGCGCGTCGTCACCGACGCTTCGCTCGAGGCGGCGCTCTCGACGCCTGAAGCATTCGCCGCACGCACCACATAGAAGTAAGTCGTCCGAGGGTTGACCTGGTTGTCCGTCAATGATGTCGACGTCACCGATGCGACTTTCGCATACGCAGTGCCGCTGCTCGTCGAGCGATAGACGTTCGTCGCCACGACGGTCGATGACGCAGACGCAAGCCAGGTGAGACGCACGTTGGGTCCGTTCGCCGAGGCGACAAGGTTCGTCGGGGGCAAGAGCGGCTACGGGACACCGGTCGCCTCGGTCGACTTGCTGCTTTCGCCGGACCCGTTCACCGCGCTCACCTGATAGTAGTACGAGATGCTGGGGGCCGGAGTCGAATCCGTGAACGTCGTGCCGGTGACGCCGGTCTTGTAGGGATTCGCGCCCTCTGCCCGGGCTTGTCGCGCGATAGACGTTGTAGCTCGTGGCGGTGACGGCGCCGGCCCAACTCAGGGCAATCTGAGCGGGCCCGGGGGTCGCCAAGAAGCCAGCCGGAGCGGAGGGCACGCGTCCGGCGGCGAACCGAGCGAGGATGTTGCGGGTGGTCTGCTGTGCAGCGATGTTGAGCCGCGAGCTCTTGGACTGCGGCACGTTGTAGTCGTCGAGGCCCCAGTTCCACTGCATCGACCCTGTTGCGAAGATCACCGCTCCGCTCGCCGCGACGTGCGTCCCCATATATGAAAGGCCGTACGGATCCGGAGACTCGGCGACGACTTGAAGGCCCGCCGGAGTGTTTTGATTGTCGAAGAGGGTGTCGTCTTCATAACCCAGCATGCCGACGAAAGCCGTTCCCTTCACGACACCCGTGCCCATGTACACCCAACTCGAGGCATTGCTCACGACGATGTCGGCATTCGCCTGGTCGCCATGGAACATCACGCCCATCAGGTTGTTTTCCGGCCTCGCCACGGCGTCGACGACGTTGTACGGCGGGTCGGGCAGATCCCTGAAGCGAGTCGTGATGTACTCGTAGTTTGCCGGGTTACCACTCAAGTAATAGGGGTCGCGCTGCTCGGCTGCTTCCTTGTAGCCGACGAGCGTCCTGTTGGCGACCTGGGGTGAGACGACGCTGTTCGCGTTGCGGACTTGCCAGTAGACGCAGTTCGCACCGAAGAAGCCGAGGAGCTTGCCTTGGTCACGTGCCTGCTGCACCGCAGCTCGCATCTGATAGGACCAATATTCGTCGTGACCGACGCATAGAAACGCCTTGTGCGAGCTCAGCAACGCGACGCCCTGCTGATGCAGGTCGACGTCGGTCGCATAGGTGACGTCGTAGCCCTCACGCTCAAGGAACCGCAACATATTCATTTCCGAGCCACCGAACTGGTTGCCCAGGAAGTCACCTGTGCCGTGATTTATGAAGTACGGTCTGTTGAACGAAATCTTCTGGGCCGGAACTTGCCCCTCGCTGTTCCATGCGTACAGCGATTGGCCGCCCCAGCAGTTGTACGCTTGCCAGGTGTTGACGCTCTGCTGGACGAGGACGTCCGACGAGCGTGCATCGTCGCGCACCGTAAAGATGATGTAGCGCTGGAGACCGCTGGCGGCGGTGAGCTTCGAGGTAAACGCCACTCGCCCAATCGGTTGGATCGGCGGGGTCATTCGGCACCGCGATGGTGTAAGGGCTGGTCCAGTTGCATTCGCGCAGTCCGTTGGAATCGACCGGCGGCCTCGTCTCGAAGAAGCCCTCTCTTGTCACCGGCCCGTGAACCAAGCGAGCTCCGGCGCCTGCGTACCATCCCAGGCGGTATGCCTCAATGGTGTATGGCGACGAGTTCGTGCTGACGAAGAGGTCGATGGAGCCGCCGCGATTAATGCTCGTCAACGACGCATACCCCTCTATCTCTCCATTCCAAGCGGGATTTTGAATCTCCCAGGCCCGTGGCGCCAGTCTTGGCGTTCTCGAGCTGTATGGGGTTCTTGGGCGGCGGTGGAGGCGGGGGCGGCGGAGGCGGGGGGGCGGCGGCGGTTTGGCGGCGCTCGCATCCATCGGCGCCGGCAGCAGGGTTGCGACGCTCACGAGCGTCGCAATGCGAAGCCAGCAGCGACGAGCGAGAGACGGCAAATCGGACACTGCTGCTGCCTTTCGAGAGCTTCCGCCCTCGAGCGGGGCGAAAGTGTAAGTAGAAGTAGCTTACGTGGTCACCCGAGGCGGCTCAAGGGGTGGGTCCGTGACTTTTTACTCGCTCGACTCGCTGCCGGTCGGCGAGAGAGGCCCGGTGGCTCGTCTCAAAAGGCGATGGCACTCATGCGCCAACCCGCAATCCTTTAGCCGACAACACGCAGAGCCTGACCGCGCAAACCGTAGCGGAGTACGACATCCGGCCAAAATGCGTTTCACACCTAAAACGTCTTCGAGTCGCCGCCCGGTATGGCGAGTGCGCGCGGCGTATCAACCAAGACATCCTGCATGACGGCGCGCATCACGCTAGCACTGCTGGCCTACAACCAGGAACAGTTTGTCGAGAGTGCAGTGCGGAGCGCGCTCGCGCAGGTCTGCGAGCCGATCGAGGTATTGGTATCGGACGACTGCTCTTCGGACGGCACCTTCGACCGCATCCAGCAGCTGGTCGGCGAGTACCGAGGCCCGCATCGCGCGATCGCTCGACGCAACCCCGAGAACCTCGGCATCGGCCGTCATTTCAACGCCTTGATGCAGGCGGCCGAAGGACGCCTGGTGGTCCTGATGGCCGGGGATGACATCTCGCGACACGATCGCGTCGCGCTCACCGCGGCGGCATGGGACCGAAGTGCGGAACGACTCGACCTGATCGCGGCTCACGTCGTCGACATGGACGAAGACGGGCAAGCCTTTGACGTGATGCGCGTCCACCCCTTGCAGGAGTGGCACGGCGTCGAGGATTGGACGAAATGGCGTCCTTACGTGATCGGCGCGGCGCACGCGGTGACACGCCGCCTGTTCGATCGCTTCGGCCCGCTCGCTCCCGACTGCCTCCAGGAGGATCAGGTGAACACCTTGCGCGCGATCCTGTCCGGCGGCGGCTACACCATCGACGATGCGCTGGTGCAGTATCGACGCGGCGGCGCGTCCAGCGGCGCCCACACCGCGGCGACGTACCGGCTATGGGAGGCGCGAAGGAGCGGCATCCATCTCGGCGTGTATGCGCAGTGGATCCGCGATGCGGCTGTCTGCGGCCACGACGCGGCGGTCCGCCAAGCCATCGACCCCGTACTGCAGCGCGACCTGTTCCTGACCCGACTCCTGGCCGCTCGATCGCTCGGCGAGCAGCTTCGCATCGTTCGAAGTCACGAAGCAGTCGACCGGAACTTTCGCTGGAAGCGACTGATCAAGGCGAGGATGTTCCGCACGTACGAAGCCGCGAGAAGACTCGGAGCTGCTCTCGAGTCCCGAGCGCGACGCGACACCGAGGCGAGCGAGGGTGTGGCGGGAAAGATGGGCTGATGTCCATGCGACCCGCGCCGTTTGCCGTGTAGCCGGCTGCTCGCGCTCGGAAGCCGCGTGCCATCGCCCAAGGAGCGTCGCTTTGTCGGAGTCGAGTGAGATCGGCGCGGTCGACCCGCCTTGCGTCGTCCTCGACACCAACGTCGTGCTCGACTGGTTGTACTTCCGTGACGTCCGGTGCGCGGCTCTCGACGACGCCGTCACCGGGGGGCGCGTCCGCTGGATCGCGAGTGCGCCCATGCGCGATGAGATCGAGCACGTGCTCGCTCGCGGCAGGCTCGGCGGGCGCTGGCCAGAAGGGCCCGCGTCGGTGCAAGCAGGCTGGCAGCGGTGGGCGACGATGGTCGATGCACCCGCGGCGCCTGCGCCGCTCGCCCTTCGCTGCAGCGATGGCGACGACCAGAAGTTCATCGATCTCGCGCTCGCCACGCGCGCAGTCGCGCTGCTGAGCGCCGACCACGCCGTGCTCAAGCTGGCGCGTCGGGCCCGCGCGCACGGGCTCGCGATCACGACCGTCGTGGGCTGGCGGCTGGCCTAACTCGTTCGGGCGTTCACCAGACGTCTTTGAAGCCCCCGGAGAACGCGTTTCGTTCCCCTTCCGATCCGGGTCACGAATCTCGCCCGTTCCCCCGCTTCGGCTCTGGCGGGAGGAACGACCGCGAGACTTCGAATCCATTCGATGTCGGCTTTCTCGAACCCCATGTTCATCAATTGATCCCGGGGCGCCGAGGAGATCTCGCGGCAGATCCGGAGCAAGCCGTCCCCGTGTTTCTTGCAGGGTTCCAGATGAGTACCCTCTGCCCATTCATTCCAGGCATTGATGAACAGGAACCGCTCCTTGGGATGAAAGTCGGAGACCGTCAGCTTCGACATCTCGACCAAGAATCGTCTGAACAAGTCCATCGACGAATTGACGACGATGAAAGCCCCGGCGCCCTTTCTGCGAGGCGAGTTGTCCCACATCGGGTAGACGCAGCGATGGAGCTTGTACCCTTCAGACCTCAAGACACTCTTCAGCGTGTTCTTCCGGTAGTCGAAGAACACGGCGGACGTGTCGTCATTCAGAAACTTCGGATACTCCGAATGAGGCAGCGCGTCCTCACTGCGCCATTTCGGCGTGAAGTCGACCGCGGCATCGTAGCCAAGTTCATCCGGATTCGTCGTACCGGATTGCTGAACGCAAATCAGGTGAAGCTCGATGCCGTACTTGGATCGTGCGTGGGTTCTCCATACGTCGACCGCGTCTCTTGGATTCTTGACGTGATCCGCCTGGTAGACGAGCAAGACCGGCTTGTTGTCGACCCTTATATAGCGCCCGTCATTCATATACGGCGCAAGATCATCGATGAAGCGGGTGTAGGTCGTCTCATCGTATGTCTGTTCCAGCAGCATTTCCTGGTCGCGCCCGTCCCATCTGCGCGTCCAGTTGTGGTTTGCCCAGCACAGGCAAAAGGGAATCGCCACCCGAGCATCGTTCAGCATGTTGCGCAGTGGCTTCTCAAGCAACGTTCTCCCGTTGAACCAGTAGTAGTAATAACAGAATCCAAACACTCCATAGCTCTTGGCCAGCGCCGCCTGCTTGACCATCACCTCGACGTCACTCAGATCGTAGTACCCGAGCTCATCAGACGGCTCGTGCGGCTGGTAGTGCCCCTCGAACAAGGGCTTCATCGGCTTGGTATTGGTCCATTCCGTGAAGCCCTTCCCCCACCATTCGTCGTTTTCGCGAATTGCATGGAACTGCGGCAAATAGAGTGCGATGTATTTCAGGTCCGAGCTTTCCATGCCTCTTTCCGTTCTGGTGATATGGATACCAACGATCTTGTCCGCCGGCTGAACTTGAGCGTCACGATTCGATGTTCGGAGCAGCCGCCGAAGCCCATGTTAGACACGACTCCAGGAATCGACTTGCACACCGATTTTTTCGACCACGTCCCGGCCTGACGGCTCTCTCGACGCGCGCCAAGCCGCGACGAGCGCCCGATTGCGTGCGCTCAGGAGTGGAGCAAGGCGAGCGCCAGCCCCCGCGCTGCATCGAATCGAACGGCCTCAGCGCCGAGACCCGCGATGACGCCCTGCTCAAGGATCGCCGGCTGGTCTGCGCGGGCCATAAAAGAAGGGCAGCCGCGGGCTGCCCTTCGATCGATCCGCCGGTGAAGCGGAAAGCGCTTACTCGCTCGCTGCCGTCGTCGCCGCGGCCGCAGCCGCCGCATCGCTGGCCGCATCGACCTGCTGCATCTGCACGGCCGCGAGCTCCTCGGCTTCCTGGACGGCGATGGCGCGACGCTCGGCGTCGTCCATCGCTTCCTTGGCCTTGCGCGCCTCGTGGAACGCCATTCCCGTTCCAGCCGGGATCAGCCGGCCGACGATGACGTTTTCCTTGAGACCGCGCAGCTCGTCGCGCTTGCCCATGATCGCCGCCTCGGTGAGGACGCGAGTCGTTTCCTGGAACGACGCCGCCGAGATGAAGCTGTCGGTCGACAGCGACGCCTTGGTGATGCCGAGCAGGACGTCAGCGTGCGTCGCGGGCAGCTTGCCCTCGGCGAGCATCTTGTCGTTCTTGCCGAGAAGCTCGGAGCGCTCGACCTGCTCGCCGATGATGTAGCTCGTGTCGCCCGGGTTCGTGATCTGGACGCGGCGCAGCATCTGGCGAACGATCACCTCGATGTGCTTGTCGTTGATCTTGACGCCCTGCAAGCGGTACACGTCCTGCACCTCGTCGACGATGTAGCGCGCGAGCTCTTCCATGCCCAGGAGGCGCAGGATGTCCTGCGGATCGGCCGGCCCGTCGACGATCGACTCGCCCTTGTTGACCACCTGGCCCTCGTGGACCACGATGTTCTTCTCCTTCAGGACGAGCTCCTCGTAGACCTTGCC
>Ga0070671_100002474_pt1 | contig 14282 bp, 13 predicted proteins | sample KBSS73metaG_FD_65341 | JGI IMG/M metagenome (GOLD analysis project Ga0070671, IMG submission 65341) | Switchgrass rhizosphere microbial communities from Kellogg Biological Station, Michigan, USA - KBS S7-3 metaG | ecosystem: Host-associated > Plants > Roots > Rhizosphere > Soil ...
GCAGAGGTGCCAACTATGTCGCGGGACAGCTGCTAACTATGTCCTCAAACCAGACACTGTCACCCCGACCAAAGAACCCTCTGAACAGCTTGGAGAGGTTCCTTACCGGTATCGACTCGCGGTACCCGTGGGCGTTCCAACCCAACCGACGTACGGGATTGCTCGTCATTGGGGGATTGATAGATCTCGCCCGCGGGACGGGACGCGACACCTAGATCGGCGGCCACCGTGTCGAGCGCGCTTTGCGCGGCGCCGATATCCGGTCGCCCGTCCGTCGTGTCAGACGATTCAGGAACGACGCAAGGTAGTCGATAACCAGGTCGGGTTGAACGGAAAGTGCTTTCAGCGCAAGCTGATTGGCGCGAATCAGTGCCTGCAAGCGGGGTGGTCGGCTGGGAACCGCGTGGCGTCGGCAGCCATGCCGACGGTCGGGATTCTGAAAGTGATCACCCACCCACGCCAAGGCATGCCAGCCCTCCTCTTTGGCGACCTGCTCCGGGCCGCCGCAACATAGCAGTATCTGGGATCGAGGAGGGCGTGCATCACGTTCATGCCCGCCACCGTGAATCCTGACCGCCGCACGTCACGATGGAGGCGGCCCCACCATCTGCATCATCGCCGCCAGGATCGTCTGGCCGCCCTCGGGTTCGGCGATCAGGCGACGGGACAGCTCGGTCAGGTGATGGCCGTGGGTTCGGGCGTAGAGGCGCAGCAGCGCGAATGCATTGTCCACCGACACGTCTAGACGCTGTGAGACGAATCCTTTGGCCTGATCGACGACGATCCGGCTGGTCAACGCGGCGTGGAGGTTAGGGGGGACGGAGGCAGGGGTTGGGGGACGGTCCAGGATCGCCACGCTGGCAATATGTGCCAGCGTCTGGGCCACCAGCAGATCTGCGTCATTGAGCTCCCCGACCTCGGTGCCGAACAAGCCCAGGGCACCGAGCACGGTGTTGGCCGCTCGCATCGGCACTGCGTGCACCGAGGGGAAGCCCGCCTCGGTGGCGGCTGCGACGAACTGCGGCCAGCGCACCGCTTGGGTATGCACATCGGCCACCGAGATCGGCTGCCCGGTGGTGTAGCAGTCCAGGCACGGGCCCTGGTCGGACTGCAGCTGGAACAACTCCAGGTTGTGGAGCTTCTCCGACGTCGCGGCCATCAGTTGCAACGGGCGTCGCGGGGTGCCGAGCAGCAATCCCGCCGCCGCGACATCCAGCAGCTGCGTGCACTGCTCGGTGAGCTCGGTGAGCAGGTCAACAACGTCGTAGTCGTCGAGAAGACTATCCACCAGCGAGACGACCGCGTCCAGCACGCGGGTTTCACGAGGTATCCCGGTCACTGGCGGCTCCATTCTGCACCGGCCACTATCCGCTACACCCCGAATGGTGTCGAGTAGGCGATGAGTGCCCCATCATTTGGCCTCCAAACGAAGTCGGCGATCCAGGATGTCGCGGGCGACGTCGGTAGTGCTTCGGTCGGTGGCATACGCGTGCGCGCGCAGCCGCGCCCAGGAGTCGCTGCCAGGCTCAGCAACCGCGGCCTGCAGATCCGCACTGATGAGATCCACCAGCGGCAGCTGGGCCAGCTCGGCCGTCACAGACGGCCGCAAGCAGCTGCTCGTGAATCGCCACCCCTAACCACGCACGAAGCCGTTACGGGCAGCCAAGACCCCCAACGGCGCGGCAGTAGCTTCATGCCACCATTCCGCCCCGATCGCAGCGACCGCACCGCAAAGCTCTGACCATGACGCCGGCCGTTTCGACAATAACCCGTTGACAACCCGCCGCCATCAAGACGGAGGGCGGCCGCGTTTTCGGTTCCGGCGGCCAGCGCGCCGATACGAAGGCCCCCGAGCAGCTCGCGATGAAATACCCGCCCCCACGAACACGAGTCGTGTACGGATACCGGGACACGAGTTCCCCCGGTTGAAGAGTCGATCGATTCCGTCGGATCGAAAACTAGCGACATTCGACCTCGGGGTGTGTATTTCTCGTCGAGACGCGGTGGCAAGTAATTCCGAGTCCGCCGATGGGACCCGTCGTTCTGAAGACCGTGCTTCGGCAGACCTGGGAGCGGAGTAGCATCGGCAGTGTCGGGTGGCTTTCGTTTAGTGAACGCACTCGACAGAAAAGGAACAAATCATGGTTTCCGCAACACATTCCGCGCGCCCTACCAAAACCGCCTAAAGTCGAACTGCGTGCACTGAACTCGATCTCTGCGACGGTGCGCTGAGCAGCGCTTGGGCGTGCATTTGCACCTGATCGGCATGCGCCGACCCGATACTCTCGAGAACGACGTCTCACTCGGCATGGCAGTGAAAACAATGCGTCCCGCATGAAAAGTCTTGCGTTCAACCTTCTAAGGAAATAGTCGTGAATATTCTGATTGCCCCAATCGTTGTGCTCCTCATTGTCGCGCTGATCGGGGTGTCGCTATCGATCAAAGTGGTGACGCAGTACCAGAGGGGTGTGTTGTTCCGGCTCGGGCGGGTGGTTGGTGTAAAGGAACCCGGGCTGGCCCTGATCATCCCGGTGGTCGACCGGCTCGTGCGGGTGTCGCTACGGATTGTGACGATGCCGATTCAATCGCAGGGCATCATCACCCGCGACAACGTGAGCGTCGACATTTCGGCGGTGGCCTATTTCCGGGTCGTCGACGCGGTGAAGTCGGTGATCGCCATCGAGAACGTCAACGCCGCCATCAACCAGATCGCGCAGACCACGCTCCGCAAGGTTGTCGGACAGCACACCCTCGACGAGGCGCTTTCGGAAACCGATTTAATCAACGCCAACATCCAGACGATCCTTGATTCGGCCACACTCGAATGGGGAGTCGAAGTGACCTTGGTTGAGCTAAAGGACATTCAGCTACCTGAGAGCATGAAACGCGCGATGGCTCGGCAAGCCGAAGCCGAGCGGGAGAAGCGTGCCAAAATCATTGCCGCTCAGGGGGAATCGATGGCCGCCGCCGCACTGGGGGAGGCGTCGGACACGATGATGGCACACCCACTTGCTCTGCAACTTCGCAATCTGCAGACCCTGGCCGAGCTTGGGGTGGAGAAGAACACCACAGTGGTGTTCCCGGCACCGATGATGAGCGCGATCGGTGAACTCGGCAATTTCCTTGCCCGCGAAACCGCCGCTGCCCAAGGGATCAGAGTCCCGCAGACCACGGAAGCAGCCCTGTCGCCACCACCGACACCGTCCGCTGCCGCCAACGCAACCAACGGAGATCCCACGAACGGCCCCGACCTTGCGACAACGGCCGTCCGCTGACCCGGACGAGAGACCTGGACCGGGACACCGGCTTAGGTCTTGATTCAGTTGTGGCGCTACGTGGAATACAAAGCCATTGTGGTACAACCGTATTCGGGCCAGGGGGGCAAATCCAGTTGAACTGACAAGCGGCTTTGCGGCCGAAGAGGAACAGGGCCCTTCGCCGGCGGGTTGGACAGAGTGACGTCGGACGCGATGAGTTTTTCAGGCCAAGTCAGTCTTCTTAGAGGCAAACGAAGTAATCACAGCCGGATGGAGGCTCTGTGTCCAGAACCAATCTTTCGATGTCGATCTCTGCCGACGGCTACGTTGCCGGGCCCGACCAGTGCGAGGAGCACCCGCTCGGCGTCGGAGGCTTGGCGCTTCACGGCTGGCACCTAGGCCCCGCCCAGGATCATCCCGTCAACCGGCAGGTGGTCTCGGACATGCTGGACGGGATGGGAGCGACGATCATGGGCCGCAACATGTTCGGTCCCATTCGTGGCGCATGGGGCGACTCGGACTGGAAGGGCTGGTGGGGCGACAACCCGCCCTATCACTGTCCGGTATTTGTCCTGACGCACTACCCCCACGAGCCGATCGAGATGAAGGGCGGGACCACCTTTCACTTCGTCACCGACGGGATCGAGTCCGCCTACGCCCAGGCGAAGGAGGCTGCTGGCGGACGCGACATCTCGATCGCAGGAGGAGCCTCGTGCGCACGGCAGGCGATCGCAGCGGGACTGGTAGATGAGATCGATCTCCAGATCAGCCCGGTGATACTCGGTTCGGGTGAGCGCCTGTTCGACGGATTCGAAGCGGGTAAGCCCGCGCTCGAGCTGGTCCGGGTGCTCGAGGCCCCCGGTGTCGCCCATCTGCGGTACCGCGTCATCCGATGAGCCCGTGTCGCGTTGGCCGGTCCGCCGATGACGTCGTTGGAGCACACCGACACGCGCTATTGCGACTGGGTGGGCGTGGCCGGCGATGGCCGAATCCGCCAAATAGCCGATACGTCAGGTGCTTTGGCGATGGCCGGATCAGTGTCGGCGCGACACCTGATAGCTGCGGGGCGGCTTCGCTTTGCTGCGCCCCCGAGTGACTGCCGTGATGACGAAGTGTGCCGCCACTCCCGATTGTATTGATCTGGTATGAGTTTCTTTGCGCCGCAAGGCAGTTCGAACCATCCGCTGAGCTGAATGCGGTTACAAGCGCGAGCAAAGGGAAGCGCAAGGCGACCAAGGCGACTGGCCGTGGTACCTCGCGGTTCGCCGGAGGCAGTTGGGAAGGCAATCGCCGCTACGGAGATGGTGGCGGAGCCGGTGGTACAGCCCCACCACACCCGCCCGGTGGCGCTGGCTGGGGGACAGGTCCACCACCCACGACGCACTGAAGGCCTGGTGAGAGAAGTCCAAACGGGTGGCCGATCATCGGCGCCCCGTACTGAATCGCATGCCAAAAAGTACCGTCGGGATAAGGAACTCCATCGCAATAGGCGAGGGAGATCTGCGATCCCATACCTCCGCCGGGGCAGTAGCCCGCTTGCATGTTGGGCATGTGCGGATCCGGTGCAGGGTCGGCGTAAGCCGAGCCGGCGGAGATTACTGCGGCCGCGGCGACGCTTAGCGCTGTGAGTAGCTGGCGCACGGTCGACTCCTTCGAGGTCATCCCGATTTCGGTGTCTTTCCGCATTGTGCGCCGGTGGTCCCTCTGTTGTCGTTGATATCGGCAAGATTTGCCAATGACACGCTCTACTGCGGGTGGTTCGCCAAATACTCGCCGGCAGGCACCGGCTCGGTCGCGACGAAACCGACCGGAAGCAGCACGTCGCCGGCGGTGGTGGGGTAGTAGACCTCCCACCGGTAGTAGCCGGTGAATGCTGACGGGTCGGCTGCGAGCACTGCCGCATAATCGTTGACCGCCTGCACATAGGCGTCGGCATTGTTGTACCGGTAAATCGCATGATCACGGTCTGTCGCAAAGCCATTGGCAGCCAACATCCGCCCGGCCGCCATGATGCTGTCGTGCGGCGAGTTGATGTCGCCGCCCGCTGCGTACGCAGCGAACGTCGACGGCATGAACTGCATCGGACCTTGGGCGCCCGCGGTGCTCACGCCGTTGATCCGCCCGAAGCGCGTCTCGATCAAGTTGATCGCCGCCAAGAAGTTCCAACCCACACCCGAGGCCGACTCTGCCTCGCGGTAGTAATTCAGGAGGTCCTCAGCAGGAGCCGGCGCGTCGATGCGCCACGCCGGCACCGCGTCCGTCGCACGCGCCAACACGTCCAGCTGGCGCCGCGCATCCACATTCAGGTCGTAGACCTCCAGCATCGACGCCGGGATGCGCCCTCGCGCCGCTGCATCCCATTCGCGATGGTGCCCAATGGCGCGATAGGCCGCCTGCTGTCGGCGCGCCGCCTGCGTCAACGCCGCCTCCGACGCCGAGGGATCATGTAAAACCTGTTCGTCAGCGACCAGATCGTCGGCCAGCTGCGCCGGGTCTGCCGCCAGCCTCGGTTGCGCGCCCGCGGGCGCGGGCTCCGTTGTCTCGTCGAGCATGGTCGCGCTAACCGACGGGCTTTCAGCTACCGACTTCGGCGTCGCGACGTCCGGTGTCGACGTCGAACAACCTGCAAGCAAAAACGCGGCGAGCACAAGGCCTGAAAGTGATTGCAGCACAGTAGATCCCGTCAACTCGACCGTGCGATGCCACGGACAACGGCCACGCAGAGATCAGCGCACACCGCCGCCACCTCGCCCGTGCTCTCCCGCGGATTCTCTAGCCAGGCTCCGATGAGTTGATTGACACCGCCAACCATGAATACGGCACCTCGGCGCAAGTCGGCGGGTTCCGGAGTCTCGCCGGCCAGGACGTCCGGGGCGTGCTGGATCACCAGATCCGTGATCATGTCCAGGATGTGCGTGCGGTGCTGCGCCAAACCCGAAACGCTGCTCACGTCGCCGGTGGCGATGCGGTGCACGTGGGGATCGGCGGCAATCATGTCGAGGAACGCCGTCAACGCCGACCGAAGTTTGTCGCCGAGTGTCCCTGGGGCGCCGATCCCGGCGACAAGCAGCGCATCGAGCAGTTGATCGCGAACGTCGTCGGAGATGGCGAACAGCAGCGCCTCCCGGTTCGGGAACTGCTCGTAGAAATAGCGCGAAGTCAGCCCCGCCTCGGTGCACACGCCGCGGACCGTCACCTCGGTGACTCCCGACTCGCCCCACGTACGGCGCCCTGCTGCCAGCAGCTTTCGGCGGCGTTCGGCGCGGCGGTCGGTTGCGCTGATGCCGCCGTATTCGCGCACCACCTCCGCGCGCTTCATTGACAGCACGATACCCGCAACCTAAATTCTGACTACGAGCGTTATCCAATATGCTCAAAGGAGAGCATCAATGAACATTCCGGCACGCCACCCCGCGACTCCGCTCGCTGTCCCTGCCGTCGTTCGGATGTTCGCGCAGCTCATGGGTTTGCGCGAGCCGGCACCCGAGCAGTGGCGCAGACTCGGCGAGCGGCTGACCGTCGGCGACGAGCCGATGGACGGCCTTGTCGAATGGATGGCGTCTGCAGGCATGCAGCAGATGCGCATCCTGTTCGATCGTGCAGCAGCCGAGGGCATCGACAATGTACCCGAAGCACCAGAACCGTTGCGCGAGTTCTTCATTGGCGTTGAATCCGCCCCCGATTGGGTTGACTGGGACAAGGTGCGCAAAGGTCAACGCGCGCTGCGCAGAGGTGGCGCGGACGGCATGTACATCGCGCGGGACGTGTCACTGCTTGGCGGCTACCAGTTCTCCGGCTTCAACAAGACGCTGCTGCGGACCGGTGCGCTGGAGAAGGGCTCAAACCAGCGCTTCGCTGAGACCATGCAGTGGGCGATGGACGTCATCGCCGACGGCGGTCTGGTCCCCTGCGGAATCGGCTACCGATCCACGCTGCGCGTGCGACTGATCCATGCTTTCGTGCGCAGGCATGTGGCGGCGATGCCGGACTGGCGCAGCGACGAGTGGGGTCTACCGGTCAACCAGACCGACATGGCCGCGACGCTGGTCGGCGCGCTGATCGCCCCGCCGGCGGGCGCGATGGGGATGGGAATCGTGCCCGCGCCCGGTGACCTCGACGCCATCGCGCACCTGACCCGCTATGTCGGCTGGCTGATCGGCGTGCAGGACGAATGGCTGCCGCACAACTTCCGCGATGGCATTCGCGTGCTCTTTCACACGGCCACCGCGCTGTCGATCCCCGACGACTCCACCCAGCAGCTTTCAGTGCCGATGGCCGAGGATCCGCTGTCGTGGCACTACCGCGGCGCGCGGGGCCTGCGTCGTCGCCTGGCATGGACCGAACACCTTTCGGTGACGAGCGGCTTCCTCGGACCGAGGGCGATGCGCACGCTCGGCCTGAGCTACGTGCTGCCGTGGTACCCGCTGTTGCGGATCCCGGTCAACGTCGGCCGCAGCGTCGCGGCAATCGCGCTGCCCGGCGGCAGGGATCGAGCGGCGACCCGCGGCCAACGGGAACAAAAAGCGCTGCTGCGCACCATCATCGGCGACGGCGAGGCGAAGATCGGCGACTCCGCTTCACACATGAGCAGCGTCGCATAGCGCGATTCAAGAACGCATGGAGTCGAGGAAGTAGGCTTCTTTCCCCGTCGGGTAGCCGCCGCCGTCGGTCGCGATGTGAACGTGGTCCATGTGGTTGGCGGTTTCGTTGCCGTAGTTCGCCGTCCAACTCGGCGCGGCTTGAGCGGGGTAGAAGCCCTGCCGCCAAATGACGTGGATCACGCCCCACGTCTTCGCCATCGCCAACGCGTAGCCCGCGATCTGGTTGCCCAGCGCGATGCCCGCTTCGCTGTGATAGTCCGGGATCATCACGTCGATGGCCAACCCGTTGGGATGCCATGGCAACGGGTCCTGCCGATATCCGCCGATCGTCTTGATCTCCGGGAACATCACATTGATCGCACGGGCCACCCAAATCGTGTGGATCTGCAACCCGTTCTCCGGCGCGATGCCGGCAGGCAACGCGAATTGGAAATCCTGTCCGGCCACCGGCGCACTTGCGGCCAACAACTCCGCGGCCGACGGAGCAGCAACCTTTGTCGCGCTCGGTGGCACGGCTTCCTGCGTCGACGGGGGGACTGCCGCATTCGCTGGGCTGTGCCGCGGCTCTGCGCCCTGGGCATAGAACATGCCGCAGGCAAGAACAACCGATGCGCCGAGCGCCAACCAGCGACCCCGGCCGTCGGCGAACAGGTTCTTGCCCACGGGCAGCACTTTACTGCCGGACCCGATACGAAATGGCTACCTTTACCAAAGGTTGAGAGTTATGCCAGCATCGGGTCGATCGCCGATCGCGGCACCAGAACCTGTGTGGCACCGGCAGCCTCTGGCAGCAGCGTGCCCTGGTCGAAGAAGAAGATCACTCCGTCGTTGACCACCGCGAAATTCTGGTAGTTGTTCGGGTTGTACAACGCCGCAGGGGCAATCGCTATCGGGGGTGGCGCCGCCACCGGCGGCGTTGTGGGCGCTGGAGTCGTGGTCGGCGTCGTCGCCGCGGGCGGGGTGGCCGGTGGTGCGGCCGGCGGTGGAGGTGCCAGCTGCTTCTGCAGGTCAGCCTGCACGATCGGTCCGACGGTCTTCAGCGGATCGTCGACGCGCCACAACGGCGTGTTGTTCTTATCGTCTGGTGCGGCCGTGTAGAGGATCGCCTTGCGGTAGCTCTGGTCCCAGTTGAATGCCTTGAACATCGTCTGCGGATGCGCACCGCCGACGTTTTGGTACACCTTGAACACCACGGCCTGCGTGCCGCGCGGAGGGATCGCCGAGTTGTATTCGGTCGGCGTGATGTTCAGCTCATACGGCGTGTCCCGCGGCGCGCCCGACTTGGCCACGTTGAGGAACCCGTCGCGCGTCTGGGCGATGTAGTCGGCCACCGACTTCTGGTCGGGGTAGTCCAACGGGATGCTGATGTTGACGCTGTAGCCGGCGTCGGAGAGCTGGATCTCGCACGTCCGGCCGGTATTGCCGCCCTTGAGATCGGCGCAGTAGTCCTTCGGCGCGGCGGAGGCCACGCCGGAAGAGCCGAAGATGGCGACGGCCGCGACCAGCGCGGCCACATTGAAGATGCGCACCCGTATTCCCTCCTGGCAAACCGCGGCATACGCCGCGGACGAGAGATTAGCGCGTAGTACTACTCATCCGCTAAATGCCCTGGCCGGGCATGCTTGTGTCATGTCGCTCACGCAGCCCACATCCGACAGCAGCACGGAGGCCGTCAACACACCGGCCGGCCGCGACCGTGCTGTAGACGTCATCCGCATCGCCGCACTTGTCGTCGTGATGTTCGGCCACTGCGCGCTGCTGCTTGCCACCATCGACACCGGTGGACTGCGCATCGGCAACCTGCTCGGTGAGATTCCCGCGCTCGCCCCGATCACCTGGGTCGTCCAGGTGATGCCGCTGTTCTTCCTGGCAGGCGGCGCTGCCGGCGCGTACAGCTGGCACGCCGGAACCCCTTGGGGGACATGGCTATTCACCAGGGCGCAGCGCCTGTGTCGACCCGTGTTCTGGTACCTCGCGGCATGGTCGGCCGGTCTCGTGATCGCGCGCATGACAGTTGGCGCCGAATCCGCAGAGGGACTGGGACGCGAGTGCGTCGCGCTGCTGTGGTTCCTCGGGGTTTACCTCGTCGTGCTGGCCTTCGTCCCACCGCTCACGAGGCTACAGACCGGCCGCGGCGTCGCCGTCGTCGTTGCTGCATTGCTCGTCGCAGCGGCAGCCTTCGACGCGATCAGGATCGCCGTGGGCGCACCCATGTCCGCGGCCGCCAACTTCCTGATCGTCTGGCTCATCCCCATCGCGATCGGGGTCGGATACGCGCGTCGGCTAATCAGTGTCCGCATGGCATGGACCGTTGCGATCGCGGCGTTCACCACACAGGTCGCGGTGGCGATCACGGGGCCCTACGAGGTCTCTCTGGTGGTAACCGGCACCGAGCGGATGTCGAACGTAACGCCGCCGACGTTCCTACTCGCTCTGCAGTGCACGTGGGTGTCGTTTGCCTTCGTCGCTACCGCGAGCGTGATCCGGCGATGGGCGGCCCGGCCGCGGGTTTGGCGGGCGGTTGCCGTCGGCAACGGGGGAGCGATGACCCTCTACCTTTGGCACATCCCGGCCATCGCAGTAGCCGCCTTCACGCTCAACGCGTTCGGTCTCGACGCGTATGACGTTCACGCGCAAGGGTTTTGGGCCCACCTAGCGCTGCGGGCCGTCGTGTTCGCGGCAGTGATGGCCGTGGCTTTCCGACTGCTGTCACCGCTCGAGCATCGCCGACTGCCGTGGTGGGATACACCGGCCGGCGCCGACGGTATCCGTGCCTGCGCCGCCGGAGCGCTGGTTTGCGTCGCAGGCGTTGCGGTCCTGGTGCTCGCCAAGAACGGGCTTGCAGACGCCACCGGGTGGACGGCCCTCGGCGGCTTTGTCGCAGCCGCGGCCGCCGCGCGGGTGGCCGCTACGCCCCGAGTGCGGGTCCGATAGTGGTGTTCCAGGACTCCTGCATCTCCGACTCGAACAGCCCCCAGGTGTGAGAGCCCTCTGGTCGCACGACGTAGTTGATCGGCACCCCGGCCGCTGCTGCGGAGTCGGCGAACACCTTGGTGCTGTCGGCGACGATGCGTTCGATCAATCCGCCGGTGAAGTTGGGGCCGAAGCCCTCGGGCAGCCGGTCAACGGCACCCACCCCGCCGCTGGCCGATGCGGCGGCATAGACCGCGACGCCCTTGAGCTTGGTGACGTTCTTCGACGGGTCGTGTGTGACCCACAGCGGGTCGCCGGGCGGGCCCCACATCGCATCGGCGCTAGCACCGCCACCAGCCAGGGTCAACGACACCTGCTGGGGCTGATCTGAGGGGTTGAGCAGCCCACTGTAAGACCCGACGGCCCGATACAGGCCGGGCGCCTGTACGGCGTAGTCCACGGCGGTACCGCCGGTGCTCGACAACCCGCCAACCGCGTTGCGGCCGTTGGTGTTGTACTGCTTGTTGATCAGCGGCGGCAGTTCCTGCGTCATGTAGGTCTGATACTGCTTGCTGCCATCGGCAACCCAGTTGGTGAACCAGCTGAACGCGCCGCCGAGCGGGGAGACCACGTTGACGTTCTTGTTGGCGAAGAACCCCTGAATATCGGTCATCCCGAACCAGCTCTTGCCGCCGGGCGCGATCCCGCCGCCGGCGATGTCGTCGCCGCCGTCGATGCCGGGCAGCAGATAGAAGGTGGGCGCCCCGGACTTGGGAGCCTTGAACACATCGTTGACGATGACCTTGTCCATCGACGGCGAGTACACCGAAACCTTGTCCCAACGGTCGTTGACGTGCTGAATGTCGGTGATGTGTGGACCGCCGCCTGGCGCCCCGCCCGGCGGATCCGCCGCCGCGACCGGGACCGATAGGAACGGAATTACCCAGATCAGGACGACGGCGAACGCACGGATACGACTCTTCAGTTGGGTCACCGGGTGATTATGTAGTTCAGCGAATCGACAGGCAACTTTTTCCAGCTTCAAATATTGCGTGTCGCTCGTCTCGTCGGCCACGCCCTGACCTGCGGGTTCGTAAAATGAATGTGGCTGTCAGAAGACACGAGTTCCGTTGCATCCCAATCGAAGAGAACGTCGGTCGAGCTAACCGGATTGCCCCCGACACCCATTGTTGGGATCGGTAGCCGCTGAGGGCGTCTGTACTTACCGCGATGACGACGCCAAAGAGGCTGCGCACCACGAAAGGACAACCGCAATGAAGCTCGTGCCCACCCAGCTCGAGGAACAGATCAACCGCGTCGACCGCAACACGGCGCTGGGGATCGGGATCGCGACCGGCCTGACCGCACTCTGGTGCGCGTACCGGTTGATCTGGCTGATCTATACGGCAGTCACGTTCTCCAGCGTCGGCTGGTCGCCCATCTCACTGGTCTTCCCGTTCGTGATCTGGGGCGTGATCGGTGTGGTCGCCGGGATCGCCGCATTCGGCTTCCTGACCCGTTACGCCAAGGGAACCTAACCTCAAACGACTAGGCCTGGCGCTTGTCACGACGTGGACAGGCGCCAGGCGTCGTTAAGTCAGGCGAGGGGTGCAATAGGCGGTGCGGGAGGTACCGCAGGACCCGGGGGCACCGGCGCGGCCTCCAGATGCGGTGCCGGACCGACAGTTCCCGCAGCGGGTATCGTCGGCGCCGCGGGAGCCGCAGGCGCGGACAGCGGAGACGGCCCGGGAGTAGCCTGCGGCCCCGGTGCCGGACCCGTCACGGGTGGTTGCGCCAGCGCGTCCGCGGCCCAACTCGCTTGCAGCTGATTGGCGACGAAAGTGGCTGCCTGATCGGTCATTCCGGCATCGATGTACGTGTTGTGTGCCGAGAAACTCCTGCCGCTGGTATCGCAGACGAGGTCGTTGTCGACACACAGGTCGATGGTCTTGCCCACGTACTGCGGCCCGACGGTGACGGCCGGGTCATTGATCGCACGCATGAAACGTGTCGACGGCTTGCCGAACAGGGCAACCGCCGCGACGTGGTTTGACACCTCGGGCGGCATCGGTGCCGGCACCTCCGCCGGCGAAACCCCGTCGGGCACAACGCTTGCGGTGACAAAGCCCATGACTGCCGCACCCTGCGAGAACCCGCCGAGCACCATCTTGGTCTTCGGGCAATTCGCCGCAGTGGCAAGGATGTGTGCGCGTGCATCGTTGATGCCGTCGACGGCGGTGGAGAATTCGATGGTCGCCGGATAGTCGACCGCGTACACGCCAACCCACTTCGGGGTGACCCGCGCGCGCAGTGCGTCGACGAACGCTTCTCCTGTCGGCCCTAGGCCGGGTGCCTCGGTGGTACCTCGAGCGAATACGACCTCGGCGTCCGGGCACGGCTCGGCCTGCGCTGACGGAATCGGTGCACTCTGCAGACCGCAAGTCGCCAGTGCCGCAGCGCCGATCGATACGGCGATGTGACGTGGCTTCACGGACCTATGCTTGCACACCGCGAGGGGTGATGCGCGCTGAGCGGAAAGCCCTTCGTGCGCCCAGAGTTTGCCCCATTTTCCCAGCACAGCAGCAGTAGCGATGAACTGCGGCTTCGCCATGGCTGACCTCCCGACTCGCAACGATGTCATCTATGTCGTGAGACAGCCGCCGAGTATTACGCGGACCCAGATGCTGCCAGCCTGGCTGAAGTGGATTGCGGTGAATACTACGTAACTCGCCGCCGAATACCTAGTCTCTTACTGCCTCCTTAGAGGTTGCTAATCGCAGGCTAGCGAAGCCGGCGCAAGATCCTCTGCACGCGTTGATGTTTCGCCTTCCTAGATCCGATTCGCCGCGAAAGTTGCGGCCTGATTGACCATTCCGGTCTCGATGTATGCCGTGTGCGCACGCATGTCCCCGCCGTCGGAACAGATCGGGTCGTTCGGCACACACAGGTCGATGGTCTTGTCCGCGTACTGCGGAGCGATCGTCGGCAGCGGACCGGGGGAGAGCGTGTCCGCGAACACGCTCCGCGGAGCCCCGAAGAGCGCGGCGGCCGCGACGTGATCGGCGATCTGGGCAGGCGCGGCCGTGGTCGACAGGTCGATCACCGCCGCGCCTTGGGAATATCCGCCGAGCACCAACCGGGTGTTGGGGCAATTCGCGGCCGTCGCTTGAATATGGGCGCTCGCATCCTGTGCGCCGGCGGGGGTACTGGTTTCGAAATCGCGGCTGGCGGGATAGCTCACCGCGTACACCCCGACCGTGCGACCGCCCAGTTGCGACCGAAGCGAGTCGATGAAGGTCTGCCCGATGCCACCAGGACCTGGCGGCTCAGTCGTCCCGCGCGCGAACACGACCTCCACATCAGGGCACGGATCGGCGCCGGCGGTCGGGAGGTGGGCAAGAGGCAGCGCCCATGCAGTCGTGGCCACTGCCGCGCCCACGGTGATTCGGTAGAAGCTCGACGTGCCCATGCTGGTATGTCGCCAGACGGCCCGCGGATGTCACATCAACGA
>Ga0070671_100002475_pt1 | contig 14278 bp, 12 predicted proteins | sample KBSS73metaG_FD_65341 | JGI IMG/M metagenome (GOLD analysis project Ga0070671, IMG submission 65341) | Switchgrass rhizosphere microbial communities from Kellogg Biological Station, Michigan, USA - KBS S7-3 metaG | ecosystem: Host-associated > Plants > Roots > Rhizosphere > Soil ...
AGCGCAATGGTTCTGCTGGGGGTCACTGCTCTATCGCTTTTTCGAGTAATGACTATTGAGGAGTCGCTGACCGGCTACGCCGATCCAGTTGTTTGGCTAGTTCTCGCAGCTTTTTTCATTTCGCGGGGAATGATCAAGACGGGCCTCGGGCGGCGTATCGCTTTTCTCTTCATAAAAGCCATCGGACGGCACTCACTTGGTCTTGGCTACGCACTCATCTCGACCGAAGCATTGCTCGGCGCTGTCATCCCATCCACCGGCGCGCGATCGGGAGGAATCATCTTTCCAATCGCAAAGAGTTTGGCAGAAGCTTACGAATCAAGGCCCGGCCCCTCTGCGCGAAGACTAGGGGCGTATCTGATGACGACTGTTTATCAATGCAACGTCATCGTTTGCGCGATGTATTTAACCGGGCAGGCTTCCAATCCGATTATCGCCAAACTTGCCAAGGAGGTTACCGGAGTTGATGTTACTTACGCGCTGTGGCTCGTCGCCGCCATTGTGCCGGCCGTCCTGAGTTTGCTGTTGGTTCCGATATTGATCTACAAGGTATTTCCACCTGAGATAAAACACACTCCCGCCGCCTCCGAATTTGCTTCTGCAGAGCTCAAACAGATGGGCAGAACAAAGTGGTCGGAGTGGCTGATGTTGCTGGTTTTCGCTTTGATAGCCGCTCTTTGGATGACTCCGAGGCAAACAGGTGTTCACTACGCGACGGTTGCTTTGGTCGGTATTTGCATCTTGCTCGTAAGCGGCGTGCTCGATTGGGAAGACCTAATTGCCGAACGTCCAGCTTGGAGCGTTTTCATCTGGTATGGCGGCCTGCTTCGAATGGCGGAAGCGCTCGGTCAGACGGGACTTACAAAGAAGTTTGCGGAATCAGCTGCCAGTCTGACTTTGGGATGGAAGTGGTGGCTTGCTCTCGCGGCGTTACTGCTGATCTATTTCTACGCTCATTACGGTTTCGCCAGTATCACTGCCCACGCGACGGCAATGTATACGCCCTTCTTGATTGTAATCCTCGCCGCTGGGGCACCATCGTACCTGGCAGTCTTATCGTTGGCATATTTTTCCAACCTCGGTGCGTCGTTGACTCACTACGGTACTACTCCCGCTCCGATCTATTTCGGTGCAGGCTATGTAAGCCAGAAAAACTGGTGGTTAGTCGGCCTTGTTGTTTCATTTTTGACGATATTGATCTGGACTGTCTTCGGTTTCACATGGTGGAAGGTGTTGAAACTGTGGTGACAGCTCAGTTGAAGAATGAAGAGCTCGCGACCGAAATCGAGAAAAGGTTTGGCCGGCTCAAGCGTGCGAATACAGCGGACATCCGAACTCTCCGCCGGGAATTCTCAAAGCGAATTGCTGCATTACCGGGCGAGACAGTCATTGATCTGGCGCTCGTCTTGTTGCGCCGAGGAATTGTTCCACGCTTCTTTGCTTATGAATTGATCCAGCAGCATTCAGCCGCAGCGAGTAGTCTGAATTCTGGAACCATCGAATCACTCGGAAAGGGAATGGACACTTGGGATGCGGTTGATTCGTTTGCCTGCTATCTGTCCGGTCCGGCCTGGCGCGAAAACTACCTTCCTATTTCACTGATTCGAAAATGGACGAAGTCAAAAGACCGTTGGTGGCGAAGGGCGGCAGTTGTCAGTACCGTGCCGCTTAACAACAAAACGCGCGGCGGCAGCGGTGACGCGACACGTACCCTACAAATCTGTCGGTTGGTGATCGATGATCGCGATGACATGGTCGTAAAAGCATTGTCGTGGGCGCTGCGCGAACTTTCTAAGAGAGATTCGGCGTCTGCGGAAACATTCCTTGCGGAAAATCAGAGTCGACTTGGACCAAGAGTGGTGAGAGAAGTACAAAACAAGTTGAGCACAGGCCTCAAGAATCCGAAATCACGCAGAGACTAATAGTATGGCCGGATATTCTGGAACTCCATTACCAAAGAAGCTGGGCGTTAAAGAGAATCAACGTATTGCATTACTCAATGAGCCGGTTGGCTTTGAAAAAGAGCTCGGCACATTACCTTCTAGTACTGAAATCGTAAAAAAATTGGCAGCACCTCTTGATCTCGTGATGCTGTTCGTAAAACAGGAAAAGCACTTGGCCAAACAGTTTCCGACGATAGCAAAGAAACTTTCGAGCACTGGAATGATCTGGGTCGCATGGCCAAAGAAAAGTTCAGGTGTAACAACGGATTTGGTTTTTGAGCGAGTACAACGCATCGGTCTAGATTCTGGATTGGTTGATGTCAAAATCTGTGCGATAGATGACGTGTGGTCGGGTCTGAAATTTGTAATCCGGGTCAAAGACCGAAAGAAATAAGCTCGTCGTCAGAGCTTTTCCACAGGTTCTGAGGAAATCTTTGTGGAAATCCACTTCTATCATTTACAAAGCTGTTACAAGCGCACACTTACAACATTTTGCACACGCGAGCGGCGCTGGAAAAAATCCTTTTCCCGCAACACGTTGACTTGATTAACTGATCATTCAGTTAGTTGGAAAGTTGGACCACCTCTCTGCTTTAGTCGATTCACTTGCATGTTGCTCTTTCGTCTTTCAAGTTCGCGATCTTGATCACAAATTGATCGTTTATTAATCGCCTCTAACAAAAAATTTTTCTTGCGCCAACATACGGCGAACAGTTTTTTGATTTTCAATCGAGTGAATTTCCTAAGAAAAAGAAATGTTCGTACTCTCTGATCAATCGATCTTTCACTTCATAGGAACATGAAGAACTGCATGATGTGATCATCTATCCTCACGTATCAGAGTTGTTTGCGATGCAAAAAATTGCTTCTTGCGTCGCCCACAATTACGAAAAATTTTAGCGTGATTTTGAATCACAAAAGTTTCTAAAAAGGGGTTGCAAAAAAATCTTCGATCACTATAATGCGAATCCCTCGCTGAAGCGTTTGATTGCCAGTTTAGTTTTATCAGCGGCCTGATTTTTGATTCGTTCGAAGGTTTACTCGCTCTCATATTTCTCGCAATAGCCCGAAAGCCTTCTTCGCAAATCAAGCTCAGTTAAAGTGGGGCGCAATAGAATGAAAAGTTGCGCAAGGCAATCCAGGCGATCGCCCCCCGATTAGGGCTCCTTCGCCAATCAATAAACCTAAAAACAAATCTCAAGGCCGGAATACTTCTAAGCCGGACCAAGGCGAAGTGTTTTCCAAGGTTACCCCCCCAATTGCTTGTTGCCCAGCGGAGTCCAGAAATGAGCGTAGAGAAAGAGTTAATTCCTTGTCTTAAACATTGCCCGATTTGTGCGAAAGAACTTTCAGTATCTGAGTTTGGAATTTGTCGAGCGCGGAAAGACGGACGTAATTTGTACTGCAAGAGTTGCATCCGCTCTAAGGTGACGCAGAGTCGTCGCGCTTTAAAGGAATACAAATCGGCACGCAAAAAATACATCTCGCAACAGGTCGAGTTGAGTGAGTTCCTGAATGACGACCATTCAAGCAGCACTCATTACATCGCAAAGTCGATGAGCAAGCTCTCGCCAGTCGAGCGGGTACGTGATGCGATCCGAAGAGGTGCGAAAACACAACGAGAAATTGCCCAGGAAACAAAGCTTGGCAAAGACGAAATTGGTGATGCGCTCGCCAATCTTCTGCTATGGACGCGAGAGATTCGAACCCAGGTGAAGGACAACACGCGTCTGTACTTTCTAAACGATTCAGCCGAAACGGCAAGTCAGGAAGAAAGTCCCAGGCTCCCACGGCGCAAAGGCGACGTGCCAAGTTCATTCAGTTGTTTACAGGGATTGATGCCTGGAAAGAATCCGGAGGGAGAACCCGAAAAGATTGGCGGCTGGGTGGCAGCCTAGCCGCCGGTGTCGTTGTAGGTTCTACATCGCCCGGTTACTCAGAAAAGGCCCCGAGTACCTCATCAGCATGATCTTCGGGTTTTACTTTTTCGAACACTTTTTTGATCTTACCCTTCTCGTCGATCAAGAAAGTTGTTCGATGAATGCCCATGTACGTACGCCCCATGAATTTCTTCTCACCATAAACGCCGTATGCGTCAGCGATCGAGTGATCCGTATCGGCTAACAGTGTGAACGGTAACTCGTATTTAGTGGTGAATTTCTGGTGAGACTTTTCACTGTCGGGAGAAACTCCCAGGATCGTGATGCCACGTTTCTTGAATTTGGAATAAGCATCTCTGAATGAACACGCTTCTTTTGTGCAACCCGGCGTGTCGTCTTTTGGATAGAAGTAAAGTACAACCTTCTTACCGCGCAAATCTTTTAAGCTGACGCTATCGCCGTTAGTATTCGTGGTTTTGAATGCAGGCGCAGTTGATCCTTCTTTGACCATTATTCACTCCCGGTATTTTGATGGCAGAATCGCATGCATTCTAAAGCCCGCATCACGCATTAACAACCGACCTCTCTTGAGACGATGAAATGAAAAAGGCGACAAAGAATAGTTACTGGATGGTTAAGCAGGAACCTGAAACTTATTCGTGGGACGATTTTGTAAATGATGGAACGACTGATTGGTCCGGCGTTCGAAATTACCAGGCACGAAACAACCTTCGCGGAATGAAAGTTGGCGACCGCGTCCTCTTTTATCATTCAGGCAAAGGCAAAGAAGTCGTCGGTTTGGCAGAAGTAATCAAAAGCGCTTATCCCGATCCGACGGCGAATGACGAGCAGTGGGTTTCAGTCGACCTCAAAGCTGTTAAGGCCCTGGGCAGTCCAGTCCAGTTGGCGGCAATTCGATACGACAAGCGGCTAAGTCAGCTGCCCTTGATTCGCCAGTCGCAGCTTTCCGTCATGCCCTTAACAAAGGATGAGTTTGACGTCATAGTAGGGATGGGAAAAAGCAAAGCGCGAAAGAAATGAAGGAGAACCAGGATGTTCAATCAATTGGACTACACAATGATAATCGTGTCGGACATGAAACGCTCTGTCGAATTTTACCGCGATAAGTTAGGTATCCCACTGAAATTCGAATCGCCTGAATGGACTGAATTCGCAACGGGTACGACAACTCTGGCGTTGCATGGTGGGGGAGTGGCTCGTGAGTATCACGATACTGGTGATCAATCGAAGGTTGCAGGTGCTTGCTCGATTGGATTCAACGTCAACGATGTTGATAAGACTTACGAAGAGTTGAAGGCAAAGGGCATTAAGTTTGTGATGCCGCCGACTCAAAGAGAAGGCGAAGGAATAAAGCTTGCCGTAGGAATTGACCCAGACGGCCTACCGATTTCGTTTGCCCAATTAATCGAACACGCCGCAGGGAACTAGAAAGTTCACGCCATCCATACACGGACGAAACGGATCACTCGCGCGATTGATCTGTGTCGTCCGTGTTTATTTGTGCCCTAACTGTATAATCCAGCAGTTTGCCAACAATACACTTACGTTCCACTGCATTTTTACTTGAAGAAAGGAGGTAGCTATCGATGCGTCTGACTGAGATGGTTTCGTGCTCTGGTTGAGCGGCGAAACTTAGCCCGAGCTTACTCGCTCAAGTGTTGAGCGGGCTTCCTAAACAACCAAGCAATCCAAACCTGATTGTCGGTTTCGACACGGCCGACGACGCTGGAGTATACCGTCTACGCGATGACCTCGCTTTAGTTCAAACACTCGATTTTTTTACCCCAATCGTCGACGATCCTTTTGATTTTGGTCGCATCGCAGCGTTGAATTCCATAAATGACGTTTGGGCGATGGCCGGAACTCCTATTACTGCAATGGCAATCACGTGCTTTCCCAAACAAGGTGTCGATCCGGCGATTTTGGGTGACATCATGCGCGGCGGTCTAGAGACCCTGAATCAGTACGGAGTTACTTTGATCGGCGGCCACAGCGTTGATAACGAACAGATCATGTTTGGTTACTCGGTTACCGGCGTAATTGATCCGAATAAAGTGGCGAGAAACTCCGGGGCGTGTGCGGGTGATGTAATCATTCTGACTAAGGCGATTGGTACGGGTGTGGTTTCAACGGGAATTAAGAAAGGCTTCGCAAGGGACAGTGTGGTCCAGAGTTCCGTCGGGACGATGTTAACGCCCGGAAAGTTTGCTGCGGAGGCGATGCGTGAGTTTGGCGTTATGGGAGCAACTGATGTAACAGGCTTTTCTCTGCTGGGACACATGTGGGAGATGGCGTGCGCCAGTAAAGTCACAATTGAGATAGATTCGGCGGCAGTTCCAGTTTTGGAGGGGGCTTTGGAATTAGCGAGCCAGGGAATGTTAACCAGTGGCGATAAAACGAACCGTGAGTATGTAGGCGAGGATGTGCGGATATCGGAGTCTGTTGATCGGGATTTGGTGAAGCTTTTGTTTGATCCGCAAACAGCCGGTGGGATGCTCATCGCGATACGTAAAGAGTTTGCCGATCAGTTACTCGCCGCACTGCGGGCAAATTACGCTCAAGCAGCCGTGATTGCGCGGGTACAAAACCCCGGGCCGAAATCGCTAATCGTCACCTGAGTGAGCGCTCTTGGCTGCAATAAGTCGCCAACTCAATCTAAGCCATATGGATCTTTCAAGCAGGGTTACAAGACTCAACGACGCTCCCGAAAACACAAAAGCTCGCTACGTCCTTTACTGGATGCAAATGTATAAACGCGCGAGCCACAACTACGCGCTAAACTTTGCAATCCAGCTTGCCAATGAACGCGGACTCCCGCTCGTCGTCTACGAAGGTTTGAAGTATTACTACCCCTGGGCGTCCGATCGCATTCACACCTTTATTCTCGAAGGCGTTGCGGAAAAACACCAGGAATTTGCTCAGCGAGGCATCCGTTATGTCTTTTACTTGCAACGTAACGAACACGATCCGAAGAATACGCTGACGCGGCTTGCAAAGGACGGGGCAGTCCTCGTTACGGACGACTATCCATGCTTCATAATTCCACATCACAACACGCAAGCCGCAAAACTCAATCTGCCGGTTTTTGCGGTTGATGCCAATGGCATGGTTCCTTTATCCGCGCTGCCAAAAGAGGAATATGCCGCATACACCATCCGGCCAAAAATCAAGCGGCTATTGCCTGAGCTTCGGCGGCGGATTATCACTCCGTCTCTGAAGAAACAAGATTTAAAGTTGGAGGTCGATTGTCCGGAGACTGAAGTGTCCGACGATAACATCGCTTCACTGGTAGCGGAGTGTGACATCGATCACTCCGTGGAGCCTTCAAAGCTTTATAGCGGCGGCACTAATAACGGACGGAAACGACTGCATCACTTCGTCACCAAGATCTTGCCGGGTTATGACGAAACCCGAAGTGAACCGTCAGTGGACGGTAGCTCGCGATTAAGTCCGTACTTGCATTTTGGTTTTCTGTCGATCCAGGAAATCGTGGAGGCGGTGGAGAAATCTGACGCACCTCAAACGGCGAAAGATCCATTCCTAGAAGAGGTAATTGTCAGGCGCGAACTGTCTTTCAACATGACGAAGCATAATCCGAACTATGATTCGTTGCAGGCCCTACCGCCGTGGGCGTTGAAAACCATGCGCGATCATAAGGACGATAAACGACCTGATTTGATGGATGCTGCGACGATCGAAGCAGGCGAGACCTATGACGAGCTCTGGAACGCAGCACAACGGGAGCTCGTCGAGACGGGTTTGCTACACAACTATGTCCGCATGTTGTGGGGAAAGAAAGTGATCGAGTGGCAGCGAAGTTATGAAATGGCTTTTGAATTGCTGGTGCATTTAAACAACAAGTACGCGCTTGATGGTCGCGATCCTAATTCTTACGCCGGGATTCTCTGGTGTTTTGGCAAGCACGATCGACCCTGGTTTGATCGGGAAATATTTGGCGTCATGCGCTACATGAGCTCCAACAGCATGGCTAAGAAGTTCCGGGCGAAGAAGTACATTGAGTGGACGTACGAACTGAGCCGCAGACAATCGTAGCCGCAACTCTGTAGTTTTATCTGCGGCATCGGCCGCCTTGTGTGGCCAATATTCTTCTGCCGCGAGTATCATTGCATCTCATTCAATGGGGGCAATACGATGGTTTCAACTCTGAGTGTATCTACTGACAAAAAAGCGCTTATCGATCTCTATCGGGGCGTCCGCGCGCGAACGATGGAGATTGTGGCGCCGCTCGAAATAGAAGACTACGTAATTCAAACGGCCGATTTCATGAGCCCGCCACGCTGGCACATCGGTCACACTTCCTGGTTTTTCGAAACTGTTCTGCAGGCACACAAACCAGGTTATCGAGTCTATTCCGAAGATTTTCTTTACTACTTCAATTCTTATTACGAAGGTTTTGGGTCGCGTATAGAGCGACCAAAGCGCGGAACTAAGTCGCGTCCTACGGTGAAAGCGACAGTTGTATATCGATATCATATCGACGAGCAAATGCTCTCGTTCATGGAAGGTGCTGACGACCCGGCGATTTCATCGCTAGTCAGGCTCGGGTTGGAGCACGAGATGCAGCATCAAGAGTTGTTGGTCTACGACATCAAGCATCTTTTGTGTGATCAGTTTGAGGTTAAACAAAAACCCAAACCGCAGTCGCAGTCCAAGGTCGCCGGTATGGCAGAAATTGAGGGTGGGTTGATCTGGCTAGGGAACCCTACGCCTGCAGAGGGGTCAGCCTGGAATACCGAAGGATTTGCTTTTGATAACGAGAAGCCAGCTCATGAAGTGTTTGTAAGAGATTTCGCCATCGACAAAGCGCCCGTCAGCAATCGCGATTTTCTAAATTTTATTCAGGACGGTGGATACAAAAACTTTCGTTGGTGGTTCTCGGAGGGATGGGAAGCGGTCAATCGCGAACACTGGCGAGCGCCGCTTTACTGGGAAATTCACGACGGCCAATGGCTGATCCGGGACTTCGATGGACTGCGCCCCGTCTCTGAGCGTTTTGATGAACCCGTCTGCCACGTCAGCTTTTACGAAGCCTCGGCTTATGCAAAATGGTTGGGCAAACGATTGCCTACAGAGGCGGAATGGGAAGAGGCAGCTTGTTACAAGACGACAGCAGTGAAGCAACTTTTTCCGTGGGGTGATAGCTTACCTTCAACAGAGCACGCAAACCTCTTTGAGAATGGTTTGTGGTCTACTGCTCCAATTGGCGCATTTCCGGCTGGAACAAACGTCCATGGATGTCAACAAATGATCGGCGATGTCTGGGAATGGACCACTTCCGACTACACTCCTTATCCGGGTTTCAAGTCGGAGTTTGATGAATACAACGACAAATGGTTTGTTAATCAAAAGGTGTTGCGAGGTGGTTCGTTCGCCACGCCCCAACTACACATTCGATCGACATATCGAAATTTCTTTCACGCACACGAGCGCTGGATGACATCCGGATTTCGATGCGCGAACGATGTGTGATTTGCTTAGGGTTAGGGTTGAAGTATCTGAGAACTTCCGTTCGTAGGATTCGCTTTCTTACGCAATATTCAATCAACTTTGAAACGGTTAACTAGTCCTCTAACGCCAGGCCAAACGGCACGGGGATTAGCCTCGACATTGAAAATATGCGCAGAGCCATTGCCCTGCTTACGATCGTGCTGTTTTTATTAGGCACTGGCATCTCACAGCGGCGAAAATCGAAACGCAAACCCGCGCCGAAGCCAAAAATAGTTAGCCGACACTTAACGGTAAATGTTGTTAGTTCGGCTGAATTGATCTGCGGAACCGGAGCGTGCCCCACGCGCGAATCGATTCTGAAGTTGAGTGCGAATACGGTTAATACAGGCGACACATTCAACTACAACTGGAGCGTTAGCGGCGGAAAAATAGCAGCGACGGGGAACAATGTATCCTGGGATTTGAAAGGTGCGCTGCCGGGCGTCTATACGGCATCCGTCAAAGTTTCAGACCAGCACTCCGGAATCGGGGACGCTCAACTTCAAATCAAAGTTGTCGATTGTGGTAAGTGTAGCCAAGACTCAGCGCCGTGTCCCGTCATCACCGTTTCGTGTCCCGATGAAATTGTAAAAGGATCGAGCTTCAAATTTGCTGTTGAAGTTACTGGAGGTCCAAGCCTCGTTACGAGTCCCACATATCTTTGGACAGTGAGCGCCGGCAAAATTGTTAAAGGCGATCGAGAACGTGAGCTGGAAGTATTGGCGTCTGATGATGACTCAGAGATTAGAGGCACAGTTTTAATCAGTGGCTACGATCCCAATTGCTCAACCGTCGGTTCTTGCACGTCAAAGCTTAAAACGGAATCACACTAGCTAGGAGAACAGTTATGACCCCAGCATTCTTTGCACCTACTTATCGGCGGATTGGATTCGTTATCCTCGGCGCATTTCTCGTTATTACGCTCGCCGTTACAGCATTCGCTCAAGGAGACGCCCGGAACAATACAGAATCGGAAGCCGCTAAAGTTCCTGCGCGTGCGAAGTCGGCTGACACCAACCCCCCCATAACTCCGAAGTACACGACGCCGACCAATCCGCTCGATCAGGCGTACAGTGCGAAGATCAAGGAGTTCACAACTGAGAAGTATTTTCTGACGGAACTTGTGGACCACCTCCCGGCGTCCAGCACGATTCCTTCACCAGAAAAGATCATCGGTTACGCGGTCGGCACCCCAAACAAGCTCACCCACGTGGCGGATCTAAATCGTTACTATCGAGCGCTAGCCGCCGCAAGTCCGCGAGTGCGCGTGTTGGTGGCTCCCGAAAAGAGTGAGGAAGGACGCGAACAGTTATTGGTAATCGTCAGTGACGAGGCGAATCTCGCGAAGCTCGATCGCTATAAAGAGATCACTGCGAAACTCGGAGATCCCCGCTCAATATCGGCTACGGAAGCACAGACGTTGGTTACAGAAGGAAAACCGTTTTACTGGGCTTCGGGTTCAATCCATTCATCCGAAACCGGTTCGCCTGAGATGTTAATGGAGATGGCGTATCGCCTTGCGGTCGAAGATTCTCCTTTCATAGAAGCGATACGCAAGAACGTGATCGTGATGATCACTCCCGCACTCGAAGTTGATGGCCGAGATCGGATGGTGGATCTTTACAACTACCGCAAAGCAAATGCTGGAAAACCTGCTCCGGGTCTTATTTTCTGGGGTAAGTACGTTGCCCACGACAACAATCGTGATGGTCTCGGTCTCGCGCTGGCTTTGACTCGCAACCAGATGCATACGTTTCTCGAGTATCACCCAACGATACTTCACGATCTTCATGAGTCAGTTCCGTACCTCTACACGATGACCGGCACTGGTCCATATAACGCGTGGCTGGACCCGCTGGCGATCGACGAATTTCAGTTGTTGGCTTATCACGAAATCGAGGAGATGACGAAACGCGGAGTTCCTGGTGTTTGGACTCATGGTTTTTATGATGGGTGGGCCCCCAACTACATGCTCTACATCGCGACCGGCGGCAATGCTATTGGGCGCTTCTATGAAACCTTCGGCAACAGTGGCGCCGACACGCGTGAGCGAACCCTCGGGCCTACCGACACAAATCGAGTTTGGTATCGACCAAACCCGCCCTTCCCGAGGGTTAACTGGTCGATGCGCAACAACATCAACATGCAACAGTCAGCCCTACTGTTTGCGATGAACTTCGTGGCAAATAACACTGAACGTTTTCTCAACAACTTTTATCTGAAGAGCAAACGCGCAGTTGATAAGGCGTCGAACGAGGGTCCTGCTGCGTACATCATTCCGGGTGATACTCCGCGTCCAGTTGAGGCGGCCGATATGGTCAATCTAATGAGGCTGCGTGGCATTGAAGTGCAAACGGCGAACAAAGAGTTTACTGCAAAGGATCAGAAGTATCCGGCGGGCTCCTACATCATTCGCATGGACCAACCGTACTCACGTATGGCCGATATGCTGCTCGATACTCAGTACTACAACGTGAGTGATCCAGCACCCTACGACGATACTGGCTGGACGATGGGCGCGATGCGAAACGTGAAGACTGTGCGCGTTGTCGACAAGAGCATCTTAGCTGTGCCAATGACTCTGCTTAAGAATGATGTGAAAGTCACTGGACAGGTTTCAGGCGGATCGGCTCCGGTTGCCTATGTAATCAACCACAATACAGACAACACTCTTGCGACTCTTCGGTTCCGGCTCAAGGATGTGAAGATGGGTGCTGCTGAAGATTCATTCAAAGTGGGTGATCAGCAGTTCAACACAGGTTCCTTCGTTATCAAGATAGAAGGCAATCCCGCTGACGCGAAGACCCGTCTTGAAGCGGCAGTTAAGGAGTTGGGTTTGAAAGCTGTGGGTGTTGATAAGTTGCCGGAGGTTAAAACCCATGAACTGGCAGTTCCTCGAATCGGGATCGTTCATACATGGACCAACACTCAGAACGATGGTTGGTATCGGATCGAGTTCGATCGTTTTCAAGTTCCATACATTTACATTTCCGTGCAGGTTCTGCGCGATACGCCCAGGCTACGGGACAAATTCGATGTGCTGATCTTTCCGCCAGTCGGTGGATCTGCGCAATCGATCGTGAATGGAATGCCGATGCGCGGCGATCCTATTCCGTGGAAGGGTTCGACGCTGACACCAGCGATGGCAAATTCGCCTGATCAAACCGATGACATTCGGGGAGGCATCGGATTGACTGGACTGGCAAATCTTCAGAAGTTCATCGAAGAGGGTGGCTGCTTCATTACTGTCGGAGGAGTTTCGCAAATACCAATCGACTACGGCATAACCACGGGCGTATCCATTCAAGCGGCGGATAAGCTCCAGGCACGCGGTTCGATTTACAACTCAACTTTCGCTGATCGTAAAAGCCCGATTGCCTATGGTTACGGTGAGGGGTTGGGAATTTACTTCAGCCAGGCGCCACTGTTCCAGGTTGCTGCAGGTGGCGGGCCGGGCGGCGGCGGGGGTGGCGGTGGAGGTCAGGGCGCTGGTGCTCAAGGTGCGAATCGGGCGTCGGGTCGAGGCGGTGTCGGTGATCCGGATGTGGTCCAGGCGATGCCACAACCGCGTATCGCCGATCCAGCTGATCGTTCTGCTGCGGATCAAGCAAATGCGGATCAACGCGAAAGTCCTTTCTACGTTCCACCTCAACTGCGACCCAGAATAATTTTGCGTTTTGGGCCAGATGAGAAGAGTTTGCTCATCAGCGGCATGCTCGCAGGAGGATCCGAATTAGTGAACAAGCCTGCGGTGGTTGATGTTCCGGTAGGCAAGGGCCATGTGGTGATGTTTGCAACCAATCCGATGTGGCGACATCAAACGCAGGGAGAATTCTTTTTGATCTTCAATGCTGCACTCAACTACGACAATCTAGCTGCGGGACGCAGCGAAGGCGGTGGTGGCGGCCGCCAGCGGCCTACTGCTGAAGATCAATAAGTCAAGACTAATGACCATTTCGAAATCAACAAGCTCTTCACTTTGCATCTTTGAATCAGGAGAAAACGAATGAAGAAAATCGGGATTGCCATTGTTGCTGTTTGCGCACTGGTGCTGTGCTCATCGATGTTGGTGTTTAGTTTTGCCGCGCCGCAGAACGCAAACAGCTCAACGACCACGAATAAAAATCAAACTGACACTCGTCAAATCACGCCGCCGCAAAGTCAACCTGACTTTTCGAAAAATACCTGGGAGCTACCGTCGGGTGCTAACAAGACAAAGAACCCCGTTCCAACAACTCCCGAGTCCGTTTCACAAGGAAAAGATTTGTACCTCGCGCGCGATAAGGGTAATTGCGTTTTTTGTCACGGCGAAGCAGGTTCTGGAAACGAAGCCACAGCTGCTCGCATGCGCCGCAAACCTGCTGACCTCTCAAACAAAGAACGAATGTCGTCAATGACTGACGGTGAATTGTTCTGGAAAATCTCGAAGGGGATCACGGGAATCATGCCGGCTGGCGAGAAAAGGATGACTGAAGAAGAACGCTGGCAGGTTGTTAACTACATTCGAACGTTGCAAAAAGAGCCGGCCAAGCCATAAGCGTCATTTGACTCCGCGAAATCTCTGCGTCCTCGGCGACTCTTTGGTAATTGTGGGTTTGCACAAAAAGTCCGGAATCCCTCGCACGGAGTGCGAGGATGGTTCAGGTTCAACCTATTAAGCAGCGATGGTAGAAGAGTACTGAATTCCACCAACGGCAGTTGGTGGATGGTTCAAGTCCAACCTACTTTGAGACAAAATAAATTTCCGAGTTTGGCGCGGAAGTTCGATTGAAGATTCGGGCTGTCGCCCGACGAGGTCTCTCGCCCGCTTTCAGCGGGCAATAATTTCGGGTCGCATACCGGGGTTGCGCTCGCAAAACCTCGCTCCACCCCGGGGCGCTATGCTCCGCCTGCTTCGCAGGCGAGTGTAGCCGAGGCGTAAGTTCA
>Ga0070671_100002478_pt1 | contig 14273 bp, 14 predicted proteins | sample KBSS73metaG_FD_65341 | JGI IMG/M metagenome (GOLD analysis project Ga0070671, IMG submission 65341) | Switchgrass rhizosphere microbial communities from Kellogg Biological Station, Michigan, USA - KBS S7-3 metaG | ecosystem: Host-associated > Plants > Roots > Rhizosphere > Soil ...
TGGCGGTGGACTCGACCACATCCACGAACAGCACAGACACCTGCTTCAGCTCCTGGTGCGTTGTCGATTCGGCAGCCCGTGCCGCTGCCAACTCCCGACGCATCGGGGCGAGCGCCGTGTCGACCACCGCGTCGCCGAGCAACGCCCGTTGCGCTTCCAACGCGGCGATGGCGGCTTCGAGTTGTTTCCCTCCCTCGGACACGCCGAATAGGATACCAATTCAACGCGGCCATTGGTCAACACCCATTGCACGATCCAGCCTGGAGTGAAGGGCTGCTTGGCTTCTGTTCCCGAGAGGTAGGATTGCGGACCAGGGATCCAACAACGACCCCATGCCAAGTCGAAAAAGCCGGTTTATGCCTTCTACGCGATGCGTACGTAGGGCGCGGCCGGGCACGAGCCGACGCGATTTCATAATCATCGGGCCGGACGTGACTCCTTTCGGCGACCCGACCCGACGACCTCTCATTGCCGCGAGTTGCCGTCGCCCGCAGTCCACCATTTGCGGACGTAGCACGCGGACGCCGTTGGCGCTACGCCTGACGGAGGCGTCAATACGCGGATCCGCAGGCGTGACTTGGGCGGCGTTCATGTTGGCAGGAATTCCAGACCATACGTGGCCGCGATCGCTTTGGCTTCATCTGACGCTATTCGTCCCGGGCTTCCCGTGTCAAGCATGGTCACTTCAGCGATCATTGAGTCGAAGATACCCCCGGGCGAGCTGATGATGATCTGACGACCCATCTCGGGGCCGGTGCTGACAAAGCCATGTGGCGTGCCGCGTGGAACGAAGACAACGTCGCCAGAGCCGAGCTTCAACAACTCTTCGCCGAGGCGGAAGTCGTAGTGTCCGTCGCAGATAATGAACGTCTCGTCATAGCTCGGGTGACGGTGAAAGCCTGCGCCCGATTCGGGTGGCTCGATGGCCTCGCAGACGGTATAGGCATTCCAATGGTCGGAAGCAGTTGTCTTGAAGGTCAAGCTCATCCGACCGATCTTGAACGTCTTGCCTTCGCCCGGGTGAAAGTGCTTTGGCTGCATTGCGGTGGTCCAGTAGTTGTCCTTTGCGGCGCGACGAGACACTTGGATAAAACTTCCACTTGAAAACCAATCAGCGACGCGAGAGGCCGACAACAACCTGCCAGCGATGCAGCAGCGACGAGTGATTAATCATAGGACACCCCGTCTTATGTATGCAACTATTGCCGTAAGGCCTACGGGTACTCAATCAACATGTGCAACAGCATATAAAGTGCGATATCCGTACACCTGTTTCGCAGCTATGTGGGTGACTCATCGCGCCGCGGCATAAATCTGTTCCCAATTTGCACGAACGGAACGACCGCTATGAGGAGATCCGCGCGCCACGCGGATGCGACTGCTTGTTTCCGATCCCAGTCCCGCTGTATTTCGCATGGGGGAGCGCGGTCATCCGATTACCTCGTCGGCCAGGGTGTGAGCCGGAGGCGAGATGACGAGGTCCAGCGAGTTGGCTGCGAGGTACACGACCTGTAACTTGGTCGAGTTCTAACTAACCTGGCCGATGGGCGAACGGCTCAGAACGAGCGATACTGATGGCACCTGTTGCAAGCCGGAGAAGAATCTGATGACCGTGTCAGCCGTCTCGCACTATCGTGGCGGAACCATCGACGAAGTGGCGCCGGTAGCCGCGAAGTTGAAAGCCGCCTATCTCAAACACGGAGTTGCCTACCGGCTGAGCCGCTTTCAAAGCGGGCCCAATGTCGGGGACTGGTTCGTCGTAGTGCAATATGCCGACCAGACCGCCTATGAGAAAGCGCAAGCGGCTATTTCGCAAGACCCCGAATGCCAACAGGCCTTCGCCGCGATTGCGAAGTTCGCGACTAGGATCAGCCGAGAATTGGTCACCGATCTCGAGCTTTGACACAGCCGGCTTCGCCGCGCGTTGGCCTCCTCAGGCGGTCGCGGTCGTATGCCTCCCGCAGTGGCTATTGCGGGTCATTGGGGACGCCACTAAGAGTGATTTCGCTTGCAGACGTTGGGGAGCGCGTGGGAACGGGGGAAATTCGCGACGTTGCGCAACTTTCCGCGTGCAACGCGACGCGCGGGCCGACGGAGGCGAGCGCCTAGGCAAAATGGGGCATCCTGACATCACCGGTACGACGGTCACGCGCGGCGCGACTGAAGCCGTCGCGCAGGGTCGTGACGTGGATTGGTTCTACGTAGGCTCAGCGCTGGCACTGCTCGTGATCGTCGCGGTCGGATTCGCCCCTTCCTTTTACTTCCGGTACTCCCGCAGCCTCGCAGGAGCAACAACGCATTCGTTGCCGCTATATCTAACCCTTCACGGCATCGTTCTTTCCTCGTGGTATCTCATCTACCTCGCTCAGACCTGCCTGATCGCAACCAGGCGCGTCGAGATTCATCGGGTTGTAGGGGTCGCGGGTGCCGCGGTCGCGATTCTGCTCGTGTCCATTTCGCTGAATGTTGTCCTGAAAGCACCCGCACGAAACGTCGCTGCCGGGGCCTCGATTGCGCAAATATCGCTAATGGTCATCGGCGATATAGCCATTCTGCTTTTGTTCGCAGGGCTGGTGTCGTTCGGCTTTGCGCTACGCAGGCGGACGGAATTTCACAAGCGGCTTATGACTCTCGCGTCCATAAGCATCGTCGCACCGGCGATTGCGCGATGGCCGGGCGCGGAGGCAGCGCTGCCGCTATCCGTCGTGGTGCCCCAACTAGCGTTCTGCGCTGCGCTCGTCGTGCACGACGCGTTGACAATGCGGCGCGTTCATTCCGCGACGATTTGGGGAGTAGCGGCATACCTCTTCGCGGTAGGCGCCAGCGTACCGCTAGCCTTGAGCGAGTTTGGACGTCGTTTGGTCAGCGCTCTGGTGTGACTTGGATACGATGGCACCGGCAAATTCATGGCGGCATTCGTATGCCAACTCTGCGCTCACGACTTTCGCGGTACGGCAATAGTTCCGTTGGACCAGCGGCGGGACGGCGGATAGGCGAGCTACAACCGGCTACTTCTGGCCGCAAGCAGTCAGCCGTTGACGACTGCTAACGACCCGAAGCGGCCATAGTTGCCTCCGGCAAGCGGACGTTGAAACCGCTACTGGACGACCTCGTCCGCGCGTAGCAGTAGGCCCTGCGGGATGGTCAGGCTGAGTGCCTTCGCGGTCTTCGCATTCACCACTAGCTCGAATCTCGTTGGCTGCTCCACTGACAGGTCTGACGGCTTTGCGCCTTTGAGAATCTTGTCGACGTAGCCTGCGGCCATCACGTAATGCTCGGACAGCAACGGCCCATAAGCTACTAATCCGCCCGCCCTAGCGATGCTTGGCTGATCGTAAATGGCTGGTAGGCGAGCACTTGCCACAAAGTCGAACACCTCAGCCAGGTGATCACCGATGAATGGATCGGCCATCACCAGAAGCGCGTCCGGCCGCATGTCGTGAATCATGGAAAATGCGTTTGGAAAATCCTCAACGCGGGCGACCTCGATGACCGCAATGTCGGCCTTAAGTTTGCGGCCCGCTTCCATTGCCTCCGTAACGTATCGGCGCCCGCCCGCATTAGACGGATTCAGAAGGATTGCGATCTTGACGGCTCGTGGCAAAAGTTCACGCATCAGTTGTAGTTGCTTGCCAGAGTACGACAAATTCGTAGTTCCGGTGACATTGCCACCGGGCCGGTCAAGGCTTGCAATCAGCCCGGCGCCGACAGGATCGCCAGCATGTACCATAACAATTGGAATCGTGCTGGTCGCCTGTCGCGCGGCACGACTAGCGGTTACCGCCGGTGTAACGATGACGTCCACCTGACTCGCCGCGAACTCGCGGGCGAGCCCGGTCAAGCGTTCCGCATTTCCCTCTGCTGAACGCTCCTCAATCACAATGCTCTTGCCTTCGACGTAGCCAAGCGCCGCCAGGCGCTGCCGAAACACGACGCGATTCCGCGAGGCCGCCGCCGTGTCCATTGAGCCAAAGAAGAGGATTCCAATGCGCGGTATCTTGGACTTGGGTTGTGCATAGCTCTGCCGCGAAACGAGTAAGCCAAAGCTCCCTGCCAATAGCACGGTGCGGCGCGTTGTCACGGATCGCCTCGACGACGGGAGAAATGCCAGTATCGTACGCCTAGGGCGCGAAGCGAAAGCCGCCAGCGAAGACGCTAGTGGCCGGAAGCAGACAAGCGGCGACTAAGGTCGCTTGGAAGGGCCGGTCGCTGGTAGCGGTCTACGGCGATCACCGACGCAGGCAGGGAGCAACTTTACGAAGCGGACGACACTATGACTGCTAACGAGTTTTGGGACCTGGCTAAAGCCGCTGCAATAGGATGGGTCGCCGACTACGCTCAGAGCATGGGTGCGGCGCTCGCCTATTACACGATGTTCTCGATCGCGCCGCTGCTGCTGATCGTGATTTCGATCGCAGGACTCGTCTTCGGCGACGAGGCGGCGCGCGGCGAAATCTTTAGCCAGCTGGAAGGCATGCTCGGTGCCCCTGGGGCGCTCGCGGTACAGGGCCTTCTTGAAAGCGTTCGCAAGCCCGCCGAAAGTGCGACGGCCACGGCTTTCGGCGTCGTGCTGCTCCTGGTCGGCGCGACCTCTGTGTTTGGCGAGTTGCAGGATGCTCTCGACCGCATTTGGCGAGCGCCGGGACGGGCCGGGCAATCCGGCGTTTGGGGAGTGATACGGTCACGCTTGCTGTCGTTCGGTCTGATTCTCGGAATTGGGTTCCTGCTGATGGTATCGCTGGTGGCGAGCGCCGCGTTGGCCGCGCTGCGGAAATGGTGGGGCCCGGTGCTGGGTGATTGGGCTGTGGCGGCGAGCGTCATCGAGCTCGGCTCGAGCTTCGTGGTGATCACTGTGGTATTCGCTGCGATCTACAAGACAATGCCCCGCGTACGCGTCGATTGGAACGATGTATGGATTGGCGCGGCCGCGACTTCGCTGCTGTTCACGGTAGGCAAGTTCCTGATCGGCCTTTACATCGGGAGGAGCGGCATTGCTTCGGGCTTTGGTGCCGCCGCGTCTCTGGTCGTAGTGCTGGTTTGGGTCTATTACTCGGCCCAGATCTTCCTGCTCGGCGCCGAGTTCACCTGGGCGTACGCGCACAAATTCGGTTCGCGCAAGGACCTCAAATCGGAGCCTTTGAATCCGCGCAACTAGGTCTGATACTTCAGGCGCACCAGTCTCCTACTGGCACATCCGGGTCGCGCCGCAGAGCGGCAATCGCGCGCTGCTCGACTACGGCGGGAATGCCTAGCGGAAGCCGAGAGTTTCCTGACGCGATTGGCCATACAACTTCGGCTATGGCAGTCCGCCCCAAGGCTTACTGGGTGAGTGGGTTTACGTTTACGACCGTCCTTATCACATTCGCCGAAAAATACCATTTTACTTCCCTTGAAACTGGCAGGAAGCCAGACCGGGACGTCCAAAGACAAATCATTGGCATACGACAGTTCAAAGACTGCCGATTGCGAGCTGCAGACCAGCGGGACATACAGTGGTCCGGTGATCTGTGCTGACACTGATACTGCAGGCAACTTTTCGCAAGGTTTTCGCTACACTTTGGCGTCGACGACATTTAGCCGGACGTATGTGGCAAAAGAGCTCCAACGAATACGCTATGAAAGGCTTCCGGATTCCGGGAACAAGCGGAAATCGAGAGGCCGATGACCTCGCAAGATCGGGCCGATCTTCAGAATATGAAGGCGGCACAGGAACTGATGCTTCCTGCACCGCAAGCCAAGGCTTCTGAAGAACTGATTGAGGCGCTGCAACGTTTGGCGTGCCGGGATTCTCGAGGTCCGCGCGCGACAGTCACTTTCGCAAAGCGTTTCGACTATTTGCCAAGAGCCTCTTGGCGGGCTCGAACGTCGCATCGATCGCAAGAGCCTGCTCGAACTTCTCGATGGCCTTATCGTGGCGTCCTTGCGACGCCAGATATGCGCCGGAACTCGTCGCCATCGTTACGTAAACCGGAATCACCTTCTTCGTTACCACATCTTCGTCGTCAAATGAATTGCTCGCAAGTCCACGAATCAGAATTACGGGATCTTCGGACTCCGTGGTATCCGACTCTCTTGTCACTCGAAAGACCAAGCCTTTCGGCGCCAACCTATATTTGGAGACAAGTGCGCGTGTCAACTCAACATCTTGACCGCCATGTTTGAGCGCAATTTCCGCCGTTACGTAAACAGGCGCCTCTTCCAGATTTCTGGCTACCAGGGCAAGAATCATTTCGTAGAATCGCGAGTTGATTCGATGCTGCAGCGAGACGTTAGTGACGTAAGTATCGGGATAGCGTTCCCAAGCTCGCAGGTCCTCCAAGAACGCATCTACCTCGCTTCGCGACTTGGCCATCACCTCAGGGTAAGACTGATTTAGATAATCGTAATACCACGATCGCCGCAATTGGTTGATGTTGATTACCACGGCGTCTCTTCTCTGATTCTCAATCTCTCTGATGTAAAGCGAAGGGGAATGCACTTGCCAATCCGTAGTCAATAGCATTCCATGCGGGCCGATGGATTTCAGAATGTTGTCGACATAGTCATGAGCGATGAAGAATTGAGCGCGATTATTTGAGCCAAAGTTGCCAATCAACGCGACCAGGGGGACCGTGAATAGTAGCGTTGCCGCCCAGATGGGTGCAACAGCGTCTCGGGTTTTCGTCTGCCAAATGACGAGTAACCATCGAGCACCGAATCCCGCGGCGACCGTCAGTGCGGTGAACGCAGGCAGGTAGTAAGCATCCTGATCTTCGGCGATTTCATACGCGAGGCAAAATCCAATATCGAAAGCGATGACAAGCAGCAGGAAGGACAGCGTCACCCGGTTTGTGCGAAAAAGACTAACAAAACCGGCTACGGCAAGTGCAAGCGCCACTGGCAACCACACCACGCCGAACTCGCGAGAAGTGAACTTCAGGAGTCTGGCAATTTGCGAAGGCGAAAAGGCAAAGTAGGTCTGATATTGTTTACCAGTTATATGCCACCAGAAGCGTTCTAAGGTGCGCGGGTCGCCCCAGTTCATTAATGGCGAGTGCGATGCGGCGAGGGGCAGATAGGCGTAGACACTCAGACCCGCCAATGCAAACAATGCCGCGTAGAGCAGTCGTTTGCTGCGAAGAAAGCCTGTGCCGACTGTCCAAAGTGCTAGCATCGCCAAAGCGGGCAACATCAATGCGACGGTAACGTGGTGCACGCCAAGAGCGAGCCCGAACGTAAGCGCGGCCATGTTGAGTTTGCGATACCTCACTGCGACCTGATTGGTGCGAGCCTCCATCGCCTCGCGCCGCCACGCGAACATCAACCAGAAGATCACGACAATGAGCAGAGTGTTCAGTGTGTAGACCTCGGCGATGGTTGCGTACGCCCATAGAGTTCTCGAAACGGCGAAGAGTAGGCCAGACAGTATTGCGGGCAGGACGATGAAAGACGGAATCGCCGTCGAATCCATTGCCGTTTCTCGGGCGAACCGGGTGCTGCCGTTCGGCGTTTGAAGACGTCCTTGGGATACTCCTCGCTGCATCGGATCGCTCAGCATGGCGTCGATGACAAGCAGGGTCATTGCTGCGGACGCAAGTGCACCGAAGAGCGCGGAGGCTAGATGAATGCGGACCGCAATGTTTCCAACGGGCAAGAGCGATGCAGCGTGGGCTAGCAAGACATAAAGCGGGAAGCCCGGCGGATGCGCTACACCGAACGTGTACGCGGCCAGTATCAATTCGCCGCTATCGACCAGCGTAACCGTCGGGGCAAGTGTCCAACAGTACAGCGCGAATGAAGTCGCGAAAACAAGAGCGGCGCCGACAAGGCGGCCGTGCTTGAGTTCGGGTTGTCGAGCCGATGGAATCGGCTGAGGGTCGCTTTCGAACTTGTCTATCGATACGCCAGCAGTCACCCGACTAGTCTAGACGGAAGTCGGCATGGTGTAATTGAATTCCCGTCAGTTGCGAGACATCGCTGGCGTGGCGGTCTAGATCCCGGCAACGTTGTCATCGCTTGCTACTTGTGCATGGCCACAATTAGCGGATTGCCGAGATGTGGCGGCGTCTCTGGCGACAACCGGCTCGCTCCGAAGCGTTCCCGCGTTCCACACTATGGGAACATCACTCGTACAAAGCCGGCTCGAAGCGATGTCCGCAGGTACATTTGATACCTGCCGCCGCCATCCGTACCGAACTATCAGCCGGTCGGCCCGCTGGCTTGAATGACAAGGCTCGCTAGCCAGAAAGTGCGGCGTCTGATCGGATGCTCGCCATCGTCAGGAAGATGGTCGGCGCGAAGCGGCGATTCCAATGATCCCCAAGGCGATCAGCAGGAGCGTGTTTGGCTCGGGAACTGTCTGGCCCGTTGCGACCGCGACGGCGTACAGATCGAAGGAAGACGCACCGATCGGGGCGCCCCAAGTGGCACCGCCATCGGTCGTCCGGACCGTAGTGCCGCTCGCGCCTATGGCAAGCCCCAGGCCCCCGATGAACTCCAAATCAAACAAAGCGCCCGGCACAACCGTCGCCGGAGCGCTGAACGTAACTCCTCCATCTGTTGAGCGGCTAACCTGCCCCGTCGCTCCGGTTACCAAAAATTGGTTGGAGAGCAGTGACTGGCCGTCGAACAGATCGCCGAAAGCGGGATTCACGAAAATCGTCGACCAGGTCACACCCCCGTCGGTTGTTCTGGTCACGGTCCCACCGGCGCCAACTGCAAGTAGCGTCGAGCTACCAGCGACGGGTTCCGCGTCAAACAAATTGTTTGTAGATGCGGGCAACGCATCGACCGGAGCGGACCATGTAGCCCCGAAATCGGTGGTACGCACCGTTATGCCCCCTGCACCCACGGCGATAGCAGACGAAGCCCCTGTAGCTTCGATGTCGTAGAGCGTGGCCGTCGTCGACGAGCCCGCGGAAATCCAGGTAAATCCGCCGTCGGTGGTTCTGATGCGAACGCCGTCGGCCCCGACCGCTACACCTCTCAACGGGTCGAAGAATGTTACGGCATTCAGATTCAGGGATGTGCCGGTGGAGGTCGTTGCCCACGTCAGTCCGCCGTCGGTGGTATGGACCGACACTCCCCCATTCCCCACCGCCACGCCCGAGACCGAACTTACGAACTGGACGCCGTTGAGGTTCGCCGACACGCCACTACTCTCTGTAACCCAGGTGCTCCCGCCGTCGGATGTGTTGACGATCGTCCCGTTCGCCCCGACTGCCCAACCAGCCAATGCTGCATGCCCAGGACTCGCCGCGCCGAGGATGATCGAAATGGCGCCGCCCAAAAAAAACCTTGTACAAGTTGGACGATTCATCGCTCCCCCGGAACGTTTGTAGCCCCGTTAGACACAAGCAATATATAGACCATTGCGTTAACGACTTGATTGTTTATGAAATATAACGCTACGACCTCCTACGCGCCCAATGGCTGTAAGCTTGCTCGACATCGATAATGTCCTTCGCCGAATGAAAAGCGCGGGCCGACCGTCCAGGAGGTCTACGGCGAGGTCGGGGTCGCCAACGTCGCGCATTCCCAGAAACTCGCCGCCAAGGTGTCGGAGCAGGAACTCGACAAGGACTATCGCAGCGAGAAGGTGCTGACCATGGCTCTGATGGGGCTGCTCGCGGCGGACATGCTGATCGGCCGTTTTCTTGGCTCTACAGCTCCTCTTCGAGCCGAACAGTCCTGCTGACTCCGCCGATCAGGAGTAGCGCCTCCATGTCCGCGACCATTGCGCGCCGCTGCGACTCCGTCGGGCTTTCGAGTTTGCGGACCCACGCTTCGTACGCGCTCCGCAGTTGGCGCGCGCGGCGTTACTACCGTTCCGCGTAGTACGCCCAGACTCCGCCGCGGCGCCTACAGAGAGAACAGTTGCACTTGGTCGCCTTCTCGGTGCTGACGTCAGCGTGAGGCGAACTGCACCGCAGTGACATGAACCTCGTAGAAGATGTTCATCGGTCACTGTCATCGCTCATTTCTGCCGCGCCTTGCGCGCGGCGTATTTGGCGTCGCGCGCGGCCTTCTGATTCTGTTTGAGCGCGGCCTCGGCCTCCACTTGCGCAACGCGCTCGGCATCCTTGCGCGCCTTTTCTTCCGTGACAGCATGTGCTTGCCTGGCTTTCTCAGCCGCGCGTTGTGCGTCCCTCAGTTCGGCGGTGACCCGGTTCGAGTGTTTGCGTTCGGCCGTGCGAATTTTGCGCGCTTCAACCGTTTCGACCCTTGTGGCCTGCCGCTGTGCGGACTTTCCCTCGTTAGCGAGCACCGTTGTCGCTCTCTTTTCCAACTGGGCTTGCTTCGCCTTCGCCGCCGTCTGCAGGCGTTCGGCGTAACCTGGTTCTTTACGAGACATGTCTTTTAGTTGCTCTCTTCAAAGCATTCGCTTAGGCAGTTGAGATTGCCCGCACGTTTGCCAGCCGTCAGGAAGGTGAACCCGCTCTTTTCATAACTTATGGCGCTGCCGGTGTGAGTGTAGGTCGCGCGAATACATGCCAACTAGCTGACACTTCGAAATACACGCGACGCTCAATCGAGCAGCAGTTTACGCGCCGCAGCACCGGTCGTGCCGACGAGTTCTAGCTTCTCGGCAGCAGTCAGTCTTTTGATCGCCGCCTCCAGCCTGCCGGCAACCGATTGATTCGGGCAGACGAACTTGGTGAGCAGCCGACGTGGGGGATTCGCGCGCGTGTATCGCGCCCCAGTGCCCGCAAGATGCTGTGCGTAACGCGCCGACACATCAAGCGCGATCCCGGTGTAGATCGCGTTGCCGCGGCACAGAATCAGGTACACATGCCAGCGCTTGGCTGCCCGCTGTCGGGCCACGCGCGACCGGGGCGCCGGGTTCGGCATGACGGATTATAGGGCCGTTTACGCAGGACCGTCGCCCACGATCTCGGGTGCGTGTCAGTTATCGGCAAACGGCCCCAACGGCCCTTCGTGGCCCAAAACAGACAAGACTGTGATCGCCCGGAAGGGGGGCGGGTTCCTGGAAGCGCTGGCCCGATGCCTTGTGGAAGCCGAGCGCTTCCTGGCGCGAGTAACTCGGCGTTTTGACCCTGACCCAAGTCGGCTGCACGCCGCGCTTATTCGGCCGACAGGTCCTTGCCGACGATCCCCTCCAGGTCCATCTGGCAGGCTTGAGCGACGAGCGCTTCAGTTGCCACATTTTTCGTGATGAGCACCTTCGGGCTCGACAGCGCGGGAGGGTTCAGTGCGCAATCGGGAATTTTCTGTCGATCGTGCAGCGCCGGTCCGCTTGTTCGAGGGCGGCACGGCGATCATGGCTACCAGATCGACCAGACAGATCAGGCGGCGGCGACGCTCCCTGGGGAGCATCGCCACACCCGCGCGGCGATGTCTACCGCAGCACCGCGCCGTTCGCAATCCAGCGGCCCGCGCCGGTGCGGATCAAGAAGGCGATGTCCGGCTCGCTCGAACACACCGACGGCAAGGCGCCCAAATTACCGTTGAAGCGAGCATCGCCTTGATCGTCGAGCTCGACAAGCGGGGTATCCACGAGCACCGAACTGCCGCCGGACGCGCTGCCGTCGGTATCGCAGACGAGGGTTCCCTTCACCTGTCGAACCGCGCCTGTCCCGCCGATCGCGTTTCCGCCCGCGAAGACAAGCCCACTGACCCCGAAATCGACGTGTCCGGTGATCGGATCGACCTTCACGTGGCCGCCAAGCGCGGACCACGGCCCTGGCCCGCCGGTCACCGCCCCGGTGCCCGTACCGACGACGTTGTTCCCTTGGATGATGCCGACCACAGTCTGCCAACGAACGATGTCGCTGGCATCCGCGTTGGCGCCTTGACCAATTGCCATCGCGCCTAGCGCGAGCCCCGACACGACTAGCGACCTAAGTAACCGCGTTTCCATGAATCTCTCCAAATAGAATGAAAGGAAATGCTGCGAATTTCGTGTGACCGTTCGAAAGAACGAGCCCCTTTGCTATCACTTCGCGTCGCTGGTATTCGACGGACCTCCACGATGCAGAAAGTTGGCGATGCGGTCGTGAAGTGTCACCTTCGCTGCGTCGCCCGCGACGCTCACCGGGTCCGTCGCCGCGATCGACGACATGTCGACGGTCCGAGGCAGAGCGAACTCGTCCGAGTTCGAGGCGTACGCCTGATACTGCGAGAACGAGAGCCCGTGAGGGTGCGTCTGCGCAAACGTCGGGCCACGATCGACTTCGATCTTGCCCCGACCGATTTCCCATACCGGCGAATCGGACGACAGCGCCTGCATCTCACGGATCGAAAGCCCCACGCTTCGCTCTCTCGGGGCCTTGCTGAAGGTCGGCGTTTCTCGCTGCCAGTTGGAGGAATTCGACGACAGCGACTGCATGTCCGCGAACGCATTGGCGAAAGCATCCTTCGGTGAGTGGGCATAGGCGAACGAGGCCGCGCCCCCAATGAGCACGGCGAGAGCGACGTTGAGCGATTTGGTCATGATGCGACTCCTTTTGGAATGGGTCGGGTTCGAATTGCGATACATGGATGGCTCCTTGGCTGCTGAAACTCTTGAGAGATCGCTCGCCTGGACCACGAAAGGCGTCCGGTTTTTCCGACGAACAGCGATCGCGCGTCGCAGAGACGGCATGCCGGAGTCCCTAGTCAGGGTTCCAATCGCCATCGTTGACGTCGCTCGCATACCTGTCAGACGCTGGCGACGTGCTGGTTATGCCCGTAGGAATAAAACGGAGGCGCGCTAGAACGTGTACTTCGCGGACGCTTGAAGGCGGTTCAGATGCCCCTTACGCCTTTACGATGTGCCGGCCACAAACATTCAGACCCCCAGATGCGCTCCGGCCAGCCCTTCGCGGACGGTGGTCGATGCAGCAGGCGCTGCTTGCTAGGACGTGTGTATCGCGTCGAACATGCCGTTATTCCGGCGGGAACCCCGCGGGAATAAGGTTGACCGGAACGCGGTACGTGATCCGCTCACGCGCACCACACGCACTGGAGGAACACCGATCTAGGAAAGGGCCGTTGCTCGGGGGCCGCGTGACCTAACCGGGCGCCAAGACGTCGTGAAGGCTTACGCGCTGAAGATGGGCACGACAACGACGTGTTGGTCAGGACGCAACACGCAAGCCTCACATCGGGTGAGGCACGCACGCGTTGCAGGGTAGTTCGATAAGCGGTCGAGCTTGTTTTCGAAGCCCAGCCGGCGCGGTTGAACGGCCGCCGCACAGCGTGGCGTGCATCCGGTCTTCGTGGCCAATGAAAGGGGGTCACGACCGAGAAATAGCAGCGCTAGTGCTCGATCAACTGTCGCCGTTCCGGCCCGGTGTGTACGTATCCTCTGACAACCGCGTGACGTGCATTCTCCGTTGACGCCCCGGATTACTCCGGCCCAATATGTGTGTGCATGTTTTTCTTGCCCACCGCGCGGTTCGGAGGAGGGAGCGATGATAAGGAGGAAGAAGGCCGGAGTTGAGACCGACGGGCGACAGATGGTTGCGGTGAGTTTCAACCACCTTGAGCCCGGCGACTACTTCGCCTTCCACGAGAGCGGCCACGTGATATATCGCAAGAACGGGCGTGACAGCGCGGACAGGGGCATCACGACCGTTCACGTCCCCTCGGAGATGCGGGTCCTCGCGTTGGTGGACGCGATCAGCATCAAGAACAACAGTTGACCGACGTTCAACAAGAATCCTTGCCTGCTGATTACCGCGGATCACTCCCTCGACGTCGATCTCGCCGCATTCGGATTTCCGCACCGCAACTAGTAGTCACGACGCGGCAACACCGTACAGCCCGTGGTCGAGCCACGAGCGCACACGCGCCTCGCAGCCGCAACGGCGAGCGCACGCCGCGGGGACATTGCGGGTGCAAGTGCACTTGCGTTGCTGCGCCGGGCGGCGTCAATTTCGGATCGCCGGGCAAGGGAAGTCCGGCTCACCTGCTCACGGCGGCCGTCCTTCGGCAATTGCATGTAGACGGAACGCGCGTGCCATATGTCGGCGAGGCCGCGCATCACACGCCGGGCGACTTCAGCGACGGCGACACCGCGAGAAGTCGAGGTCGTCCTGCCGCTCGCCCGGACGCACGTCCTCGAAATGGCCCGCGCGCGGATTCCAGCACTCTCGGGCCACGTCGCGGTTGTTGGCGCGGTAGTCGCCCACCGGTCGGCAACGCGAGAAGTCCAGGTCGTTCTGGACTTCGCCGGGGCGCACCCCTTCGAAATGGCCCGCGCGCGGATTCCAGCACTCTCGGGCCACGTCGCGGTTGTTGGCGCGGTAGTCGCCCACCGGTCGGCAACGCGAGAAGTCCAGGTCGTTCTG
>Ga0070671_100002479_pt1 | contig 14271 bp, 14 predicted proteins | sample KBSS73metaG_FD_65341 | JGI IMG/M metagenome (GOLD analysis project Ga0070671, IMG submission 65341) | Switchgrass rhizosphere microbial communities from Kellogg Biological Station, Michigan, USA - KBS S7-3 metaG | ecosystem: Host-associated > Plants > Roots > Rhizosphere > Soil ...
GTCACGGCGTGGATTGTTTGCTCGCGCAGCGGGTATTCCGGCAGGAGCTGTACGATGTTGCCGTCGAGCCTCTCGCGCGCCCAGAACCATGCGGGCATTACGGCGATACCGAGGCCAGATAGCATGGCATCCTGAAGAGCATCTACCGTGGAGAGAGTGAGCCAACCGCGCACATGTGCGGTTACCCTGCCGCTAGCGCTTTCGAACGTCCAGGTGTTCGGCCGCTCGGCTCCCGAGAACACGATGCATTGATGTTCCGCGAGATCGGCCGGCCGCCTAATCGGGGAATGACGTCGCACGTATTCAGGTGCCGCAACGACTATGCGCCGTGACGTTCCGATCGCCCGCGCCACGAGCCCTGATTCCTGTAGCGGCGCTGTTCGAAATGCGACGTCCACGCGATTCTCGATTAGTGGCGTCAACTGGTCCGAGAGGACGAGCTCGACGTGCACGTGCGGGTGCCGCGCGTGCCATTCGGCCAGCTCTGGAATGAGGAGCTTGCGTCCGAACGCGTTCGAGCAGGCCACCCGCAACCGCCCGCGCAAACGCGCGCCTCCATTCTGGATCGCAGCTTCAACCTCATCGTTGAGTTCCAACATGCGCGTGGCGTGACGAAGATAGATTTCACCATCGTCGGTCAGACTCAGTGCGCGGGTGGAGCGAAACAGCAAACGGGTGCCCAGGTGCTTCTCGAGCGCCGCGAGCTGCCGACTGAGAGTCGCTTGCTCCACGTCCAGTGCAATGGAGGCGCTGGTAATGCTGCCGGCTTGAACGATTGCCACGAAAGCCTTGAGGTGCTCAAGAAGTCCGTTATTCATGCGTTCTGATCATAACAGCTACGCGGCTACCCTCGTTGTGAGGTCCGAGAGTCCCTCCTAGAGTGACGGCGATGTGCTACCGGAGAGCGACTCATGCCTGATTTGACGAAGACGAAATTCCGCGTGAAATTGCGGCTCGCGACATGGGTTCTGCTGATCACCGTGCCGACGTTCGCTCTGGCGAGCGCGCCACGGAGCCCCGAGCTGCGTCTCTACGTCCTCGACTGTGGTCGGCTGGAGTTTCAAGATCTAGGGCCGTTCTCCGACACGGGCGAGTACGACGGGCACGCGGGTTCGCTCGCCGAACCGTGCTTTCTCGTTCGTCACCCCAAAGGAAATCTACTGTGGGATTCAGGTTTGGGCGACAAGTATGCAGGTCACCCTGAAGGTGTGAATCTGCCGGCTTATCGGGCCGTAGTGCGCAAGACGCTCGAGGGTCAGCTCAAGGATCTTAGGCTCGCGTTTGCGGACATCGATTATTTCGCGTTCTCTCATGCGCACGCGGATCACCTGGGAAACGCCGACAAGCTCGGGAGCGCCACGTGGATCGTCAACCCGAAGGAGCTTGCATGGGCGCAGTCCACGCCCGCGCCGCCGCGAACGAACGCAGCGCTCCTGGCGGCGCGCAAACCCGAAAATACCCTCCCGATCAGCGGGGACCTCGATGTGTTCGGAGATGGAACCGTGCGGATACTAGCGGCGCCCGGGCACACGCCAGGTCATCAGATCCTGCTGGTGAATTTGCGTAACCAAGGCGCCATTCTGCTGTCGGGTGATCTTTATCATACGCGGGAGAATCGCGAAGCCCGGCGCATGCCCGTGTTCAACGTCAGCCGCGCCGATACGCTTGCCTCGATGGACCGGATCGAGCGCATCCTGCGAAATGCGCGCGCGCGGCTGATAATTCAGCACTCCATGGACGACTTCGATTCGCTGCCGCATGCGCCCGAGTATCTCGATTGACGAACCGCCGGACACAGTTTGGGCACGACTGAGTGCCCGGTGGGATGGAATGCGCAGTCTCAGCTCGACAGCTTGAGTCCAACGATGCCCACGATCACGAGCGCGATCGAGCCAATGCGCAGCCACGTTATCGGCTCCTCGAATAGCAGGATCCCGAGCGCTACCGTGCCGACGGCACCGATGCCGGTCCACACCGCATAGGCCGTGCCCACGGGCAGAACCCGCAACGTGAGCCCGAGCAGGTAGACGAACAGGCCCAGCAGCAACAGCGAGAGAATAGACCAGCCCGGACGTGTATAGCCTTGGGCTTGCTTCATGCTCAACGCCCATGCGACATCCACGAGTCCGGATATCACGAGCGTCGTCCATGCGAGTGCGGGACTCATGTACGCACCTTCCAGAATTTCCGGCCCAGATCCGCAGCGCGTGCAAGCGCCTCCGCGTGAGCGGCGGCAACCCGCTCGGCGCTGGCGATGGTCGGAGCGACGGTGATGGTTTCGAAATCGTTGATGCCAATGAAACGCAGCCACGCCTCGAAGAACGGCTTCTGATAATCCGGTCGAGGATTGTCGCTGCCGGATGAGTAGTCACCGGAGCTCGCGTAGATCACCACCGCGCGCTTGCCTGTCATCAGTCCCTGATAGCCGGTAGCCGGCGAAAATCTGAAAGTGTGCGTGGGTTGCGTCACCACGTCGATGTAGTGCTTTAGCACGTACGGCACGCCGAAATTCCACATCGGCACCGAAAACAAGAGTGTAGATGCCGACGTGAAGCGCGCGATGACACCTTGGACGGTATCCCATGCTCGCGCCTGCTCCGTCGTGTGCGGCTGTTTTGCAAGGATTGCGTACTTGGCTTCGATCGCCGGACCGCCGAACCTCGGTAACTCTTCCGCCCACAGATCGATCGTGTCGACCTGCAGTTCGGGTCGCGAAGACCGGACGGCATGGAGAAACTCCCGCGCCACGGCGATGGAGTGAGACCGCTCCTTGCGCGGCGAAGCCTCGATGTATAGGAGGTCAGTCATGATTCCCTTCCGCAGTTGAAGTGTATTGATAGGCTCAGTATGGTTGCGGCCTCGCGCGGCACAATGCGCATCCGTGCAATCCCGCTTTGCATGACTGAACAACACCTGGCTTGGGACGACTTTCGCGTTGTGCTTGCCGTGAGTCGCGGCAGGTCTCTCACCGCTGCCGCGCAGTACCTGTGCGTGAGTCACGCGACAGTGTTTCGCCGCCTGAATCAAATCGAGAAACGGCTCGGCGTGCGGCTGTTCGAACGGCGGCAGACGGGCTACACGCCGACTCCCGAGGGCGAGGAGATCACGGCGCTCGCTGGCCGACTCGAGCACGATATTGCCGCCGTCGAACGCCGCATCGGCGGGCGCGATGAGCGTCCCGCCGGAACCGTACGTGTGACAACCACCGATACACTGTTGTACGGACCGCTCTCACGCGTACTGAGTGCATTCAGGCAGGCGCACCCGAGCATCACCCTCGAAATGGCCGTCGCCAACACGTTCCTCAACATCAACAAGGGTGAGGCGGACGTGGCCATTCGTCCGAGCCGTGATCCGCCCGGCGCGCTGATCGGCAGGCGGATCTCGAGCGTCGCGATGGCCATATATGCCTCGCGGAACAGCGAGCGGGTCGATCCCAATGCGCTGAACCGATACGACTGGGTGATGCCGGACCAGAGCATGTCGTACGTGCCCGCAATGCGCTGGTACGAAGAACGCGGCCTGATCACGCGGGCCGTGTATCGCGCGAACAGCCTCTTTGCCTTGCGCGAAGCGGCTCGCAGTGGGATCGGGCTGGCGATACTACCTTGTTATGTCGCCGATACAGATGTTGAGCTCTTGCGCGTCGGTGCACCCGTAAGTGAGCTGACGAGCGAGTTATGGTTGCTCACAAGTCCGCAGTTGCGCCGGAGTGCGCGGGTCAAAGCCTTCATGGACACAATGGCGCGCCTCCTGCGGCCGTTGCGGCCGTTATTCGAGGGTCGCGCATCAGCCTAACGCGCCATGCATTCCATTCAATCGGTCCTGCCCATCTTCCGAGATCTCGACGGCGCCACTCTCTCGCCAAGTACCTTCTGCGTTGCTTGTGTCAACTCGGGATGGCCAGAACCGGCCGATGACGGAATCGGCCTGTGGGAAGTCGAGCATCCAACTGAAGGGACCTTGCTCGTCCTCGATACCGTGATGAAGCCGACGACGCTGATCTGCCGATTGGACCAGGATGATGACTATGATCCTGATGATCTTCTCAAGGATGCACTTCGGCGCAAATTCGACGCAAGCTTCGAGCAGTCACTGGCGGCGCTGCGGGTAGGCTTCCCTGCGTCCTTCACCGAAGGCGTCTACGAGTCGCCGTACCACTGGCGGTTCGCTCATTTTCAGGGGTTGCGCTCAATCATTGCCTTGGAGCAAAGCGATTACGATCCCAGCATGGGCGTGCAGCTGGTGCTCCTCCTTCAGCCACTGCCTCCCAAGCCGCATCGGTCGGCCATTACGTCAACGTGGTAGGGAAAGGACAACGCACGATGTATGAACAAACCGGACGCTACTACGCATTCTTCGGGCCCCACGCCACAATCACACCCAAGGAACACAAGTTTCTCGCCTACTGGACTAAAGGCAAACGGTGCGCACTGGACTTTGGCGCGGGACTGTGCGGTTCCGCATTGCTGCTGGCCGGGCTCGGGTTGGAGGTATACGCATTCGAGCCCTCGCCATTGCTCGCCGCGCTTGCGATGGATCGACTAAACCGTGAAAGCGACCTGGCACGATCAATTACGCTTCTCGAAGGCCCACCGGAGGCCTTGGCTGAACCCATTCAGGCGGACTTCATTTTGATGCGCAGCGTCTTGATGCTACTGAGCAGCGACAAGCGGGAAACCGCACTCGAAGCCGTGTGGCGGAATTCAGCACCGGGAGCGAGATTGGTCATCGACGTTCGCACCTCGACATTGCCGTGGGCCGAACAGGGGATTGCGCACGAGGAACGACACCTGGGCCGAACGTTATATCGACGTGATACGAGATACACACGCGAGGCAGACGGATCGACCCGCGTTCATTGGACGGTCGAAGGTGAGCGTTTGGGTCGGCAGTTCCATTTAGGACAAGAAGACTTTACGGTGCAAGCTGATACAGCCGGCGGCCTGACGGAGCTTCTCGCCAACAACGGTTTTGAGCTTGAGCAGATGTTCGCGGCGTATGACATCGATCGAAGCTATGTGGAGGGTGATTCCATGCTCGTCGCGGTTGCCCGCCGCAAGCCACGATAAGGTAGACTCGCCGCCTGGCCAACATCAGGACGGCGAGCAATGCGAAAAATCACCGTAGTGAGTTTGATCTGCCTCGTTGGTGCGTGTGCCGTGTCCAAGGTCGATCCGCTTGCCGTGCCATTGGCATACAAGGCCGATGCCAGAGCCGTGCCCGCGGCAGCCCGGACTTCGTCCTGCCCAGTCATCTCGCGCATCGAGGTCGAGGATCGGCGTTCCGACCCACTGTTAGGAGTCCGCTTCCACGAGTCCAAGCCGCTCAAGGCTGACGTGACCGCGGCGAGCGATCCGGCGGTTTGGGTGCGGGACGGCATGCAGACATTCCTGTCGGGCAAGGGCATGACCGGAGCATCCAGCGGACCCAGGCTGCTCATCGAGCTGCATGCTTTGAAAACGGAGGAAAATATCTGGCATCGATCGGGATACGCCGCCAAGATCTCCCTGATTGCCCGCATTCAGTCGCCATCCGGCAAAATCTGCATGGAGCAGCCGGTGGCGGGCAAGGGTGGCAACTATGGCTACTCGGGCAGCATCGAAAACTACCAGGAGACGCTGAACAGCGCCCTGGATGATGCAGCTCAGCACATTCTGGATTCACCCCTGCTCGACGGCGCACTTTGCCAGTGCGGGAGCTGACGGCTCAGCCGCAGTGAGGATGACCAGTCCTCGGAAAACCCTCGTCGTTCCCTCAGGACATCTACTGCGCCGCCGACGACCCTCTGCCTCCTCATACGTAATGTGGAGCTCACATGGGCAGAGGTTTGTTCTGGGCGATTTTGCTCATAGGCACATCGGCCGCGGCCGCGGCCGGCCCGGGCGCCATTCGGTGCGGCAAGCTGCTGGACGTAGTATCGGGCCGCATGCTTACCGATTGGGTGGTCGTGCACGACGGTGGTGTGATCACGGCGGCAGGGCCTACTAGCTCGACCAGCGTTCCCGTCGGAGTCGTTCCTGTCGATCTCCAGGAGTTGACCTGTATGCCGGGACTGATCGATGTCCATACGCATCTCCTGGACGATCCGACCGACAATGGCTATCAGGGGCTCGGAATATCCATTCCGCGCGCGACGGTCACTGGCATTAAGAATGCGAGCATCACTTTGCTGGCCGGGTTTACCACCGTGCGCAACTTGAATGCTCCCGGGTTCGCGGATGTCGCAGTCCGCGACGGCATCAACGCGGGAGAAATCGCAGGGCCTCGCATGCTTGTGTCCGGTCCCGCGCTCGGCATCACTGGCGGGCACGCCGACAACAATCTGCTGCCGTCACAGTTTGGATGGCGAGAAGGCGGTATTGCCGATGGCCCGTGGGCAGCGCGTGCCAAAGTTCGCGAGGTCGTCAAATACGGAGCTGACGTCATCAAGGTCATGGCATCCGGCGGCGTGCTCAGCAAGGGAGACCAGCCGGGGACGCCCCAGTATTCGTTCGAGGAGCTGCAGGCGATTGTGGACGAGGCGCACAAGCTCGGGCGCAGAGTCGCCGCTCACGCTCATGGGACTCAATCCATCAAAGACGCCATTCGGGCAGGCGTGGATTCAGTCGAGCATGCGAGCCTCATCGACGACGAAGGCATTTCGTTGGCGAAGCAGCATGGCACCTACCTTGTTTTCGACATCTACAATGACGACTACATCATTGCCGAGGGCCAGAAGGCCGGGATGTTGGCCGAGTCGATAGAGAAGGAAAGGCAGGTCGGGCAGAAGCAACGCGAGAGTTTTCGCCGTGCCCTGCACGCGGGCGCAAAACTGGCGTTTGGAACGGATGCGGGTGTATATCCGCACGGCGACAACGCCAGGCAGTTCGGCAAGATGGTCGAATGGGATATGCCGCCACTGGCAGCTGTCCGGACGGCGACCGTCAACGCGGCAGATTTGCTCGGCCTGTCCGACAAGCTCGGCACCATCACCGTAAATCACTACGCAGATATCATTGCCGTCGATGGTGATCCAAGCACTGACGTCAAAGCATTGCAGGCTGTGAAGTTCGTGATGCGCGGAGGATTGGTGTTTCGCGACGAGCTGCACCCGCCAGCCGCCGCGAGCAAGCAGCTCACCACGGAGGTTCTTGCCCAGGAAATGCTGACCTGGGATTTGGAGAAGAAGAAGGACAAAACCCGGTATGCGGCACTCATGGCGCCCGAGTACATTGCCATTACGGGCCGGGGCGTCATGGACACGGCAGCGAACCTTCGGGAAATCGATGCTTTGGATGTCACGGAATATTCCATGACGGACGTGAATGTCAGGAGGATCGGACAGAACGTCGCCCTGATCACCTATAACGTTGGATGGAAAGGAAAATATTCCGGGGAGCTGCTGGCGGAGGACGACTACGCTGCGGCTATCTGGACGCGGCGCGAAAATCGATGGCTCGATGGGTACTATCAGGAAACAGCCATGCGTCGTACCGGCACTACCGCCTCGGAGCCGCAGGCTGCCGCGGGGGGCAAGCCTATGCTGGGCAATCCTGATCCCGATGCGCGTGCCGCGCCCTCCGACCCGGTGATCGAAGCAGAGAAAAGGTCATGGGAGCTCGCCCGCCGCCGCGAGAGAACCTCGTATGCTGCCTTGCTCGGCGATGACTTTGTGCAGGTCTCCGAATATGGTCGGCTGAACAAGTCACAAAACGTGCAGGATCTGGACAATCTGTTCATTACCGAGTACTCGCTGGGCGAGATCCGCAAGCACGAGCTCAGTGACGATGTCGTTTTGTTGACCTACAAAGTCACCGCCAAGGGCTCCTATCGCACGGAGAAGTTCGACTCGGCGAATCTTGCCGCCTCGGTCTGGTCGAAACGCAACGGCGAGTGGTTGAATGTGTTCCTGCAGGAGACGCCGGTGCGCTGAGCCTGAGCGGCTCACGCACAGTGCCGGCCGCGGAGCTCAAAAGTGAAGGGCGATTTCACACTGGATCGGAACATTGTCTCAGTCAGCCTGCGCACGATCTGCCGGGCTGGCATGACTGTTCGTATCGAACCCAGGGCAATGCGTGTACTCGAGATTCTCGCGCAGCAACCTGGCCAGGTGGTCTCGAAGGCGAGCCTCATTCAGGCTGTCTGGGGTCATACCCACGTCACAGATGACGTGCTCACGAGATGTATCTCGTGTCTGCGCAAGGCGTTGGACGACAGCGCCCGCGAGCCGCGGATCATACAAACCATACCGAAGGCCGGCTATCGGCTGATTGGAGCGATCAACTGGATGCAGGAAGATCCGGCCCCTGTGCCGATGCCGCAAGCGCAGGCGGCCCCACGATTGCCAGCGCTCCGCTCTGACGGCAACCCGCGGCATACGAGCAAGGGCACGCGACTGCTCGGGGCAATCACTGCGCTGGTCTTCGCCGCTGGCGCAATGCTCGGAACGGCCTATGTCTTCGAGACGAAAGTCAGCACCCCGGGATACGGGCAGATGTCCGGCCATTTTGGTGGAGGCGGACGTGACTCTGGCAGCGGTCACAATGCCGATTCTGGCGCATATCGTTTCTACATGTTGGGTCGGTACTATTGGAACAAGAGAACGCAGGCCGGCCTCGATCGCGCTGTGAGTCTGTTCCAACGTGCTTTGTCCCTTGATCCGAGGTATGCAAGCGCCTGGGCGGCTCTTGCGGATGTCTATAACGTTATGCCCGACTGGGGTGCGCTCTCACCTGGCGAAGCCTTCCCCCGCGCCAGGGCAGCCGCTCTGCGGGCGCTGCAGTTAGATCCGACGTCGGCGGAAGCACACGCTGCCCTGGCATACACTATCGGTAACTACGACTGGAACTGGTCAGAGGCCGAGCGCGAATTTCATACCGCCCTGCAACTGAATCCTGGGTATCCGAGCGCACATCAGTGGTACGCGATGCAACTCGCGGCTCTGGGCCGTTTTGCACAGGCGCGAGCGGAGATCAGCAAGGCGGAGCAGCTGGACCCGGTATCGGCGGTCATTGGCACGGACGCCGCCGAGATTCTGTACGCTTCCGGGCTCAACGATGCTGCAATCGAGAAATTCCGCGAAGTAATCGCGCTGGATGTCAACTTCCCACAGGCGCATGCCGGCCTGGCGCGCGTTTACGAGCGGTTAGGCAGGTACGACGATGCCGTAGACGAGCTCGGCAAAGCCGCGGAGTCAACGGGCGATCGGACGTTCAGTGCGCAACTGTCGGGAGCGTACAGCCGCTCCGGTTACACAGGTGCGCTCAAAGAGTTGATCACCCATGAACTACGCGGGCGTGTAGGCGACCATTACGGCTCGGCCGCGGAAATCGCGCGCCTCTACACCGCACTGGGCGAGAGGCGCGATGCGCTTGATTGGTTGGAGAAGGCACGCGACGATCGTGACAGCTGCATGGTTTTCATGACCGCCGCTTCCGAATTTGACACCATCCGCCAGGATGCGCGCTTTGTGCGCCTGTTGGACGCAACCGGTCGGCCCCGTTCCTGAGGTTACGGTTTGTCGCAATGGGCCTCGAGCCGATAGCCATCGGGGTCAACCACGAACGCAGCATAGTAGTTCGTAGCATAGTCGGCGCGAATTCCCGGCGAGCCGTTGTCCCGTCCGCCCGCTTTCAATGCCGCGGCGTGGAAAGAATCAACGCTCTTGCGTGTTGGGGCGGAAAAACAGAAGTGCAGTCCTGAGCCCGGATCGGGTGCAACCGGGTGTTGGACCGCGCTGATCCAATATGTAACTACGCCCCGCCCGTAGCCGAGTGAGCCATCCGACTGGCTGAGGCATTCGTAGCCGAGGGGTTGCAAGGTTGCGTCGTAGAATTTCTTTGCAGCCGCGATGTCGCGAACGCCAATGGAAATATGGTCAATCATGATGTGTCTCTCCTTCAGATGGAAGCGGGGGTCACGGTGAAGTGCGGGTCGCAAGAAACTCAGCCTGCAGCCAATAGGTCCTGCCACCATCATCGGACCGCTCGCCGAGCCAGCGAAACGAAGTTGGAGTTATATCCGTAAACGTCCAGCGGATTGCGGCGCCCGCGGCGTCGGTGCCTTCCTGCACGATGTCCTTGCCACGCGCGCGCCCTATCTGACGCGCGTAGAACTGCCTCAAAGGATCGCTCCAGATGATGTGCCAGGCATCAATGCCGGGGTCGTAGACGCGCAGAGTCGTACCGTAGAACACGCCTGGGAGGATCCATACATCCTGCAGCGCGCGCCCTTCCAGAGCCCATGCGAAATGGATCGCGCCACGACCGGTATGTTTCGTGCCGTCCGCCGTAAAAGTGCTCGCTTGCATTTCCCAGCTGCCTACGAGCCAGCCGTAGAGATTCAGCTTGTCAGCCCTATCGGGGGCTGGACTGTCGCAGCAGAGCGCCGCTATAAATGCCGAGGAGCGGGTCATTTCGAGCCTCACGCCAAACGATGAGGTTCATTTTCACGAGCCGGCCTCGCCCGGTCTTGGGAAAAATTGCTACCCTGCGGCTCATGTCCATGAGCTCATTCTTATTGGCGTCTGGGCGTGGTTGGCGGGTGGACGACATTCGCTGTACTTCCGGGCCGCGCGACCGGGCATTCGAAGAGCAGCACGATGCAGTGTGCATCGCGATCGTGACCGGCGGGACGTTCACCTACCGCACGACTCAGGGAACCGCCGTGCTGGCGCCAGGGGCCACGCTGTTAGGCAACCACGGGCATTGCTTCGAGTGCGGACACGAGCACGGCATTGGCGACCGCTGTCTGTCGTTCCGCTTCAATCCTGAGCTCGTTGAGTCTGTGCTGTCGGAGTTGGCGGGTGCACGCCAGCCCGCGTTCACGCTGCCGAATCTCCCGCCGCTTCCGCAGCTGATACCGCTGGTCGCCGATGCGGCCGCCGCGCGGGATGGCAGTGGCGCGATCTCGTTTGAGGAGTTGGCGCTGTCTGTAGTTGCCGAGGTGAGAATTGTATTGTCGGGGATGAGCTCATCGATGCGGGGGAAGCAGTTCGCTCGTCATCCGAGCCCTCGTGACCAGCGGCGTGTTACAGAAGCCCTTCGCCGGATAGAGGCGCACTGTGATTCGCCGCTGTCGTTGCAGCACCTGGCGACCGAAGTCGCGATGAGCCCCTATCATTTCCTTCGAACCTTCCGTGCGGTCGCAGGGATGTCGCCACATCAGTATTTGTTGCACACGAGGTTGCAACGCGCTGCCGTGCGCCTGCGCTGCTCCAGTGACCCGATCTCTAGCATTGCGCTGGAGGCAGGATTCAGCGACTTGTCCACATTCAACCGACGCTTCAGGCGTTTCCTGGGTGCAAGCCCTGGCGCCTATCGCGCAACCCGACGGCGGTAGTCGGAACACCCAGCTGCGGATGGGCGCCTGCGCCACGCCGTCACCTTACGCATAGGGCGAACGCGCCCTGCGCCACTGCGTAGTCGAGGGGTAGGTTGGCCTTGGGTGCTGCCGATTGGCCGCAAATGGCGCACTTGGGTCCCTTTTTGGCACCCGCTGCGCCACGTTTCGCGGGAGAAAGGCGCAAGTTCGCGCGCTGGTCTATACTGCGCCGCCGATTTACAGGCGTTCTACGCGGATCAAAACGTGAGCAAGCAGGACACCCACTTCTTTAACGTCTTCAGCATGGTCATCGGTCTGCTGATCGTGATCGCCATCGGAATATTTGCCCTGGCGCGCGTAGTCGCCGCTGAGACCCAGAAAAAGCAGGTATTGGAAGAAAGCCAATACCTGAAGAGCGTTGAAACGCGCCTGCAGCCCGCCGCCAAGGAGGCCGTCGCCGGTCAGGACAACTCCGCTCTGGCCATCAAGGCTGACGCGGGAGCCGGCCAGGCTGGCAGCGCCAGCGGACCCGCTGTCCCGAAGTCGGGTGAGGAGACCTTCCAGCAGGTCTGTAGCGCATGCCACGGAGCCGGAATTGCCGGCGCCCCCAAGGCAGGCGACAAAGCCGCCTGGGCACCCCGCATCTCCAAGGGCAAGGAAGTGCTTTATGACCATGCGCTCAAGGGCTACCAGGGAAGCTCGGGCGTCATGCCCGCCAAGGGCGGCCGCGCCGACCTGCCCGACGACATCGTGAAGGCTGCCGTAGACCACATGCTCGATATGGCGAAATAAGCCCGCCCGCCCCCCTCTAGGGGGCCCCTAATAGGACTATTGGCGCCGCACAACACACCCGCCACGCCTAGCCTTGACCGCAGGTGAGCTGCGATTGAGTGATGCGAATACTGGCGGGTTTTTTGTTTGAGGCGCTCCTTCTCACGCAGGTGACGGCGGTGGCGCCGGTGGTGACCGCCGATCAAACGACCGATACGTCACTGCCTCGCCCATATGCGACGCGCCCACGGTCGCATCATTGCTGAGATCGGCAATCGTGCGCGCCAGTTTCAATATGCGCTGACGGGTCCGCGCGGAAAAATCGAACGTCTTCATGGCGCGATCCAGTAACTCGCGCCCCGCCTTGTCCGGTGCGCATATGCGGTCGATCTGCGCATCCGACAGGCGCGCGTTGCACTTACCCTGACGCGCGATTTGAATCTCACGCGCGCGTGTCACTCGCGCCGCGACAGCGGCGCTGCTCTCGGTCGGCAGAGCGGATTCCTCGAACTCCCCCAAGTCGACTCGCGGTACCTCTAGATGTATGTCGAAACGCTCCAGTAGAGGAGCGGAGACGCGCGCACGATATTGCGCAATCTGCGGCAGCGTACATCTGCAGTCCCCGCGGGGGTCCCCGTGGCGTCCGCAGGGACATGGGTTCATAGCCGCAATGAGTTGGAACTGAGCCGGATATTGCGTGTGATACGTGGCCCGGGCGATGGATACAACACCTGATTCCAAAGGCTCACGCAACGCTTCCAGGGCGCGGCGGTCATATTCCAACAGTTCGTCCAGGAACAACACGCCGTGGTGTGCAAGGCTGATTTCGCCAGGGCGCGCGCGAGATCCGCCGCCGACGAGCGCGACAGCGGAAGCGGTGTGGTGAGGCGTTCGAACGGGGCGGTGGCCAAAGTTGCCAACGTTGAAGGCAGTTCCGCTCACCGATGCGATGGCCGCAACTTCGAGTGATTCCGCTTCAGTCATCGGCGGCAGCAGACTAGGAAGGCGCATGGCTAGCATGCTCTTGCCGGCGCCTGGCGGGCCCATCATCAAGAGTGAGTGGCCTCCAGCGGCGGCAACCGCTAAAGCTCGTTTCGCCTGCAATTGACCCCGAACGTCGCTCAAGTCGAGTGCCGCATCCGAAATCCAACGCACCGTGTGAGGCAGCGGTGGTTGAAGCACCGGCAGCGGCACACTACCGTTGAGATGAGCGCAAACAGCTAACAGGTGATCAGCGGCGTATATGATTGGGCCCGTCCGCCGTTTGCTGCTACGGCTGGCAGCAACAACGCCGCTAACCGCGCCGCGCTCTTCGCCACCAGCCGCGCCGCCGCCGCCAGCGCTGCGACCGGCGCTGCCACCGGCGCTGCCACCGGCGCTGCCACCGGCGCCGCCACCGGCGCCGCCAACACCGGCATCGCCCCCATCACTACAATCGCCGTTCGCGCGCGCAGCTCCCACCAACAGAACCCGCGCCTCCTCCGCATTCGCCTGCGGCACGACAATCCGGTGCCCCGCCCGTGCGGCATGCGCGGCCGCGAGCAACATTCCCGGTACAGACTTCAACTCCCCGCTCAACCCAAGCTCACCGTAAAACTCAATCTCACCCGGGTCATGGCCTTGCAGCGGATGTAGCTTGATCTGCTCCGAAGCCAGCAGAATCCCCAGAGCGATCGGCAGATCGAACCGGCCGCCGCGCTTCGGTATGTCCGCGGGCGAGAGGTTGACGGTGATGCGCCCGGCCGGGAACTCAAAGTTGGAATTCAGGAGCGCCGCGCGGACGCGGTCCCGGCTCTCCTTAACGACCGTGGCAGGAAGTCCAACAATACTGAACGCCGGCAACCCCGATCCGAGGCTCACCTCCACTTGTACAAGTGGGGCGTGCAGGCCGAGCTGCGCGCGGCAGGTCACGATAGCGATCGACATAGCCTTCCTTGGCTCGAAATCAGACGGGACAGGATGACGTCAGGCGGGCATTCCAGTCCATCAGCAAACCTCAATGCTGAACGTGTGCTCCATGAGCTTACGCGGCATCGCGCCGCGCGTGCAGTGGCCGTTTGTCGTGCGAGCCAGTCGAAATGCGGTTGTGGCCATGAAGTACCTTGAGGTCAATAGTGTATTTGGCGGGATGCGCCAATATTCGAGGCGCAACGTTATCGTTGCCAACAGATGCAGCGTGGAAGATTCACCGTCCTT
>Ga0070671_100002480_pt1 | contig 14270 bp, 13 predicted proteins | sample KBSS73metaG_FD_65341 | JGI IMG/M metagenome (GOLD analysis project Ga0070671, IMG submission 65341) | Switchgrass rhizosphere microbial communities from Kellogg Biological Station, Michigan, USA - KBS S7-3 metaG | ecosystem: Host-associated > Plants > Roots > Rhizosphere > Soil ...
CCATCACCAATCAGCACGCCGTCGCCAATTAGAACGCCGTCACCGATTAACACCCCCTCGGCATAAATCTTTTGGTACTTAGTAATCAGGTTAATGCCCGTCAAGTAGGTTTGGCCCACAATCACACCTTGGGACCAGGTGAACGTTGTCGTGCCAATCGTCGACTGGGGAATGGGAGGATCCGAAGTCAGCAGCGCTGTGTTCAATGCAGGCGCGCTGCCGAGATTGGTACGAACAAGCTTGGCCAGGCGAACTGAACCGTCGATGTTTAATTCACCGGCTCCTTGCTCGAACAAGTTAAAGTTGGGCAATTGCTGCGCTGAATACATCATCAGCGCTTTCATCAGGTTCGGGGTCAACGTGGGATTAGCTTCAAACATCAGCGCTGAGGCACCAGCAACGATCGGCGCGGCCATCGAGGTTCCACTAAGAGTCATGTATCTTCTGTTTGTGACGTTGCTGACGTCTGCATCGAGCGAAGGGTTGTTTTGAAGCAACAGGTTATTCGGGGACTCGGCAAAGACTGTTTTGTTGCCTGGGGCAGATATTTCCGGTTTCACAACATTGTCGTAATGCTTCACACCTGATTCATCAATTGTAAAACTGCGCGTTGGCCCACGTGAGCTGTACGTCGCAACCGTATCATCGGAGCGTGCGTCCGTACCCTTGGTATCTACGGCACCAACAGTGAGCACTGATGGCTCGTTACCTGGTGCATGAATCTGACCGTAAACCTTCTCACCAGACGAATTCTTTCCATTGTTTCCAGCTGCTGCTACGACTACGATTCCTTTATCGACTAATTGGCGAGCCGCAATACAAAGCGGGTCGACTTTGTAAGAGTTAATAGCCGGCATGCCAAGGCTCAGGTTTACAACGCGAACGTTGTAAAGCGAGGCGTTGTCCATCAACCAATTGAAGGCTGACAGCAATGACGATGCACTACCGATGCCCTGTGAATTCAAAACACGTAGATTGATTAATTTCGCACGGGGTGCGATACCGATGTACTGACCATTTGAAATGGTTCCATTGCCAGCCGCGGCGGACGCCACGTGAGTGCCATGTCCATATGGATCGTCAGTTCGACCTTCACCGGTGAAATCCTGGCTTACAACAATTCGTGAAAGCCCGGTAACCGTATCTGCAAATGCTTTGTGGCCGGCGTAAATGCCCGAGTCGACAATCGCGATACCTACCCCGCTACCGTCTAGACCACCATCGGCTGCTAATGATCGGACGTTGTCTGCTCCTGACGTGAGCGACACATGTCCACCGAGTGAACGGACTTCGCTATCGAGTGAAATAAAACTAACTTCAGAGAAGTCTGCTAATGAATCGACGACATAAGATGGCAGTTCGAGCGCCATCGAATTAAAGTTTGCAAACTGCTTCTTGATTTTTATGCCGTTGCTTCTTAGCAGGGCATTGAGCGAGCCGCTCATCTTTCCATCAAGCTGCAGGATGACTTTAAGAGTCTCGTTGGCCTTGCCGGACCGTATTTTCTCACGGAGGTCGGGGGCAACTTTGTCATGCTTCTCATGCTTGAAACCTTTGTGGTGAAACCCTTCGTCTTTAGGGGCAGCGCTCGCCGCGAGGGGGAGGAGCGTGCCGCTTAGCATTGTCAGTACTAACGAAAGAATCGTTAGCATTGCCAGCGACAGGCTGCGATGTTTTTGTTTCGTCGAGTTCACTATCGTTGTCTCCGTTTACTCAATCTCAACTCGTGCATACGACACACGGTTGAGGCTCCTTTTGCAGAGGTTGTGCCACAGCGTTAGAGGGAGCTGAGTTCGTTGAGAATCAATGAGTTAACCGGAATGCGTTCGCACTAGTCAGCTTGTGACTGACCGATCGACCGCAATCTGACCGACTCGAGAAGTCACTTTGATAGAATCGTTGACCTGATGCTTCCAGATGAGATTGAGAGTTACCGCGATCGATCGTGGCGCCGCGATCCTGACCGTCGGATCGAAGATGTATATGAGGCAGAACGTTTCATTGATGAAGTTGGCTTCTGTTCCGCGCTGACCGACTCGCGCCGTCCCGGACCATCGTTATACATCGCTGTGTGCGGTCGGCGAGACGCGCATTCGCCCAGGAACGTTCAGAAAGATCCCGAGAGCCGCCTGACCTGGACATTGAAGGACGACGTCATGCGGCGAGGTCGTTGCTTTTACGGAAAGGTCTTGCGAGGGCAGGCAACCTTCATTTCGACGCGATTGTTGCCGGCATTCAATTCGCTTTTGGGATGTTCCCGCACTATGGAAAGCAAGGTCTTGAGTAAAGACGCACAGGTCATCTTAAAGGCACTGCGAAAAGAGTGGGAACTCGCCACTCGTGATCTGCGGGAAGCCAGTCGGATCACTGAAAGGGCCAGATTTGATAAAGCACTGACGCAACTCCAGCGCAGTCTAAAAGTGATTCCGAGTGATGTTCTTTATGAACCAACTTTTACGTATATCTGGTCCATTCCCGAAGCTAGATTTCCTGATGAGATGAAAAAGTCCATGAAAAGGGAGGCTGCGCTGAGAGAGGTAGCTCACGCCTATTTGCGCGGTGCCGGTATGACGATTCGCGGCGAGTTGGCTCGAGTTACGGGATTGCGTTCGCCCGAGGCGGGGTTAGGGAACTGGGCGCTGGTTGATGAAGGAATAGCCGAGCGACTTGGACCGGGAATTTACAGATTGGTCGACAATGTCCAACTTATTCGTGACTTGGCTCGAGCGGAGCGTTGAGTGTTTTCACTTCCTGCATTGCTTGCTTTTCCAATTGCGCGATCTCTAAAACAAGCGGCAACTGATCCTGGCTCGCCCCCAACCGCTGCATCATCAATTCCGTGTCTTCGTCATTTAGTTTCCGACTCGCCGTAGCTTCGATCTCCTGCAACCGCGCTTTTGCCCGCGTTAAGTGCTGCGTTGCGCTCTGCCGAAGCTGATCGAGTCGCTCACGATCGGCGGTTAAGTCTTCTTGCAGATTCGCAGTATCACTGCCAAGGGTACGAGCACGGTTTAAGCGTCGCTCAACCCGCAATATCTCTCGTTTAGAACGCGAGATTATGCGCGAGGCTGTTAAGCGACTCGCGAGAGTTTCAAGGTAAGCATCGGCCAAGAGTGGATTACTGTGCTCGATTTCTGACAACGCGGTTCGCTCAGCCGAAGTTAGTTCTGACTTGAACCAGACAACCTCAGCCGCAGTGATTCCATCCGATGCTAAACGCTCTCTTAGTCTCGAGAGCCACCTTCTTCTATAAATGATCAAAAGGACGGCGATTAGAAGTCCAAACGCAAATCCAACACCGAGCGAAAGGCCGGCTAACAACAAGTAGACAGCGGCCGAGTCAGTAGCCGATGCCGTCAAAAAGAGCAGGATAAAAATTATGGGTCCCGGCAGGCTTGTCGCACCGACTGAAACCCACGGAGCGATCTTGAGGGCGTGGGCTATCGTGGCGTCTTTGTTTGAAAACTTGGCCATTGCGTTGTTTGATTCAGTCACCAGCTCGTTTGGATGTTAGCTCATGAGAATTTTCGTCGCCAGTCAGGTAGTCGCAAAACGGGCGTTGCGCGAGGTTACCTGTATAATGAGGCAAGTTCCACTGAGAAAGAAAACTAGATGAAGACACTGCTAAGAATTAAGCGAGGTGTTCTGCCGGTTGCATTTGTTCTGGGCCTTTTGATGTGCAGTACCAGCATTGCACAACCGCAAACGATTGCAGGTGCCAATACTGCGCGGAATCCCGGAACTCCCGGCAAGCCTGTAACGATTCCTTTGACGATTCGACTAAAGGAAGCCGCAGCTTCAGAGTTAGAACTTCAAAATATCGATCTCGTCGTGAGTGAAGATGGAGAACCGCAAAGCATCATCTCAATAAGAGGAGTGGGTACAAACTCGCCAATTACTCTGGCAGTCCTAATCCAGGAAGACCTGGTTCCACCAGTTGGCAACGAAATCAAACCTCTGGCTGAATTTATTAGTTCATTACCACGCGGTTCGCGCGTGATGGTCGGTTACTTGCGGACGGGCAGCTTACTGGTAAGGCAGAAATTTACGGTTGACCTCGATAAAGCGTCAAAAGCACTAAGGCCGCCAACCGGGTTTGCTAGTTCTGGCCCTTATAATCCTTATGTTGAAGTGATCGAAGCTTTGAAACGCTTTGATTCGCAACCTCTCGGTCGTAGGGCAATTCTATTAGTTTCGGATGGGTTGGATATTTCACGGGGAGTTGACTCGTCGTTACCCGGTCAAAGCATTGATTTGAGTCGAGCCGTGTCGGAATCTCAACGGCGCGGAGTTGCCATTTACGGCTTTTACTCGCCGACTGCAGCTGCTGAAAACAATCCATTACTCGCGAGTAATGCTCAGAGTTCACTTAATTACTTATCGAGTGAAACGGGCGGGCATGCATACTTCCAAGGGACCAGGGCGCCGGTTAGCTTTGATCCGTTTCTGAAAGAATTGGACATGGCTTTGGAGCGACAAGCCGCACTAACTTTTCTATCAACCCACCTGAAAAAGGGGTTTCATAAAATTAGTATTAGTTCGGCAACTCCGGGCGTGCGCGTAGCGTATCCCACTGGATACGTTAGATGAGGTTATTGAACAGTTGCGGGCAGTAAAGAACCTCGAGGGTCACTTGCTATGGCCCAGCCCTCTGCGAGCTGACCAATCATCCCGTGAAAATGTATTTCGCTGCCACTTAACACGACCAGCACATCGCCCGCGTTGTAACGCGGATCTTCCAACCGAAACTTAATGACAGTGGCTTGCCCGTTCTCCTGTTGTAGTGCCTCGAAAGCGAAGTCGTCAGCACTAACCACATAAGTTTGCGAGTTATTAGCAACTCTTTGTTCGTCGGGCATAGCTAGATCTCCTGCAAAGCGTGAATCGTTTATTGGTCGGTTGATTTTTGTTGGGGCGGCTAGTGGGGCTCGAACCCACGACCTCTTGATCCACAATCAAGCGTTCTAACCTACTGAACTATAGCCGCCATAATAAGTGTGGGTGATTGCCCCCGGCAGGACTCGAACCTGCGGCCCTCTGCTTAGCTTCCAGCATCAGGCTTTCCCTGACCGCCCGCAATATAGCTCCGGGTTTGCTGGCTGGACTATATCTTGGACATCACAGTCCCGACCCGTATAGTCTCTGAGGAGTCCATTTCGCAAACCTTGCGATAGGTTTCCTGCGGATTACCCAATCCTCATGGATTTTTACTCAAAACTACTCGAGTACCAGAGGCTCTCAGGGCGTCCCCGCATATAGGATCGTCCACTTAATGGGTTCGTAAAAATATCTCTTTCCCCATTAAGGCTCCAACAAGGCAGATGCTCTATCCGCTGAGCTACAGGGGCATCAATTATTAGGCGGTGGGGATGTTAGCACGGCACACATTATTTTTGTAAACACCCACGCCCCAAAGTATCAAGTCATCATTGAACATAAAAAGAGATCGCCCAAAAGGGGCGATCTCTTTGCGAGAATTAATGGGCCGAATGTTTACGCGGCGCGTTGTTCGCCAGTTTCAGCAAACACACGACGTCCATTCAGTGCATCGTCGATGATCTCGCGAACAGCCGAGGTCTCGGGATTCACGTCCATTCGATCACATGCTTTGAGATGTCTGACAATGCCTTCCGTAGCGATCTCCAAGGCGATTCCACCGAGCTTCGAGTAGCGTCGCGCCTGGATGTGATCGATTCGAATTAGCCGCTCATTTAGCGGCAGGTGTGTATCAAAAGTCACGATTGCGTCAAGTCCTCCAAATTAAAGTTTCCGTTTCTCCTGTATAAACTTCAGATGCCTTAAAAACCCGCTTGGATGCAGCCTCCGACCTCAGTCAAGCCTTTAGAATCAGGGTTTAGAACCCCAAAACTAAAGTTGGCTCCTACTATTGCCGACAGGGGTGTTCAGCGAAACGCGAGATTATACTGGACGACTTGGGATCCGTCTAGATGTTTTTAGTGTTACGACGAGAGAACTTCCTATTTAGGTGGATTGAGAAGACGAAGCTCATCAGTGAGAACAAGTTAAGACTGGCTTAGAACTTGGGCCGGGGTTAAATGACAACGACGCCGCCCAAGACCCTCGAAGGAGATTGGGAACGGCGTCGTTTCTTGAAAAATAATAGTGCCGAGCGTTTACTTTTTTGGCAGCACGGTATCTTTCATACCTTTGCCAACGCGAAACTTCAGCGTGGTTTTCGCAGGAATTTGAATGGTCTCGCCAGTCGCGGGGTTTCGACCCTCGCGGGCCTTCCGTTCTGATTTAACCAACTTGCCGAATCCGGGCAGAACAAATTCGCCGTTAGATTTAACTTCACGGGCTGCGAGATTCGACAGTTCTTCAAAGAACTCTTTAACTTGAGCTCTCTTCATTCCGGTTGATTCGGAAAAGTGGTTAATCACTTCCGATTGAGTCATGCGCTTCTTGCTGGTCGCGGCTTTAGTCGCCATAGTCTGGTGTAACACCTCCAACGAGAACTAGTTTGAAAAGCAATGGGACACTCATATATCACACTCAAGCAGCAAAGTCTTCTATAAACCCGCATTTCTTCGGGCTTTTTTGAGGTTGGAGGGATCAGTGGACGTTGGCTTTGTTGCTCAACCTAGTCCTAGGTCAACGAAGACCGATACGGCGAAGTGACAGTGTTTAAAAGTGTTGTGTTTTGAATGGTCAGGACGAGAGGGTTCGAACGTCTGACCTCTCGGTCCCCAACAGATCATCTGAATTAGTACTGCATAGTTCTTGACACCGGCGAGTCCGCAGCAATCACTCGCTCGATGCTTTTGACGTCGGGCGTGTGAGTATTGCCGGAAGCACTCCTAAAGTAGTCAAAAACATTAATCCGTTAACAAACGACTCTATGAGGCTAGGAGCTGCATGCCACTTGTTGTCTTCCCTTAGTACGCTAATAACACTAAACAAAATAAAAACAAAACTTGCTCCGAGAATTGCTCTAACGATCATTGGAAGATGAATTTCGGCTTTACACTCGATAATCCAGACCAAGCATCCGATGATTGATCCCAAGATGAGCCCACCAACTAAAATAAAAGGCAACGCCATGATTTGAAGAAAGCCGCCGTATGGAGTGTATCCCAACCTAAAAATATCATGCAGGGTAAGACCAATAAGGAAGAGTGGACCGCCAATCAAGCCACCCAAGGCTCCGCGGAAGATAAGTTTTGAGATACTCATTTAAAGGTTCTTACGGCGGATCGGTAAAGGCACCGAAGGTTGGGCTTGAGCGGCTCGCCCACGCAACTACAAAACACATCCTTTAAGATTTGCGCTAAAAAGTAAAGCAATCCGCTATTAGCGATGGACCAATCACAATGAGCTTCTGCATTTGGGCAATGCCAGCCCGCGTCTCAACCTTCAACCATTCCTTCGAACGTCCTGCGACATAAAGACTATCGGTACGCATCTCGACGCGCCTTTCTGACTTGGCGTTCTCCACAGTTCCAGCTGCTTTCCACTGAGCTTCCGGATTGTTAAGTAGTAACCGTAGCTACAGAATCGTGAGCACGAACGTCACAAACTAATAAAGGCCACTCTTTCGAGCAGCCTTGTGTGCATATTTCCTGGGTAATTCTGGTCGGGGCGAGAGGATTCGAACCTCCGACCTCTCGGTCCCAAACCGAGCGCACTACCAGGCTGTGCTACGCCCCGAAATCCTGAAGTTTTCAATAAACGCCTTCCCGCAGGGGCGCCATTCTAAGAGCGGACGTTGAGACGGTCAAGCAGTCCAACTTTTTCCAAGCAAATATTCGCGCACCTTTTCCAGAGCTCGCCCTCGGTGACTTATCTCATTCTTCAACGTTTCAGGCAGTTCTCCGAAGGTCTGTTCATAACCATCAGGAACAAACAATGGGTCGTAACCAAATCCAGAATCGCCATGCGGTTCGCGCGTAATTGAACCTGGGCACACACCATGAGCAACGGTGAGAATCTCTTGTTTTGCCGTTGCAATCGCGACGGCACAAACAAATCGCGCTTTTCGGTTTTGAGTTCCACTTAATTCGTCGAGAAGTTTAACGCGCCGGTCGTAATCTGACGCCTCTGGTCCAGCGTAACGCGCCGACAACACACCTGGTGCTCCGTCTAGCGCTTCAACTTCCAAACCTGAGTCATCCGCCAAAACAACTTTACCGGTCCACGAAGCATAGTACTTAGCCTTCGCTATGGCGTTGCCCGCGTACGTGGGCTCGATCTCCTCCGCTGATCCAATTCCGTCAAACTCGTTGAGAGAAATAAGACGCCAGGGAATATCCCCGAGAATTTTTCTAATCTCGTGAGCTTTGCCTCGATTGTGGGTTGCTATTACCAGAGTAGGCGTTGAAGCGTTTATCGGTGGAGCGCTCATCTGGTTGGTTTACTTGAACTGTCTGCTTGCGCGAGTGAAATGATGCTTCCAATCTGTCCGAACGCGGATTGGCTTCGTCTTTCAATTCCGTCCTCACTCAATATACTTACCGTTCTCGAAAAACTATTTTGCTCCAATCGCTGCTTGAGTTCTACAAGTTCAGCCTCGGACACTTGCCTGCCGCTTAACTGGCATAACGGTCTGACCATATTGAGAAGCGAATCACGCTCGTTTGAGTAAGTGACTATAGCTCCGGACCCCTTGTTCCCGATCGCATCCATTGCAGCTAAATGATCCGGCGTAATCAATTCCTTATTTCGCAATTGGCCCAGGTAAGGAATCATGCTGTCGGTTTTTCCTATGATTACAAAGCCATTCACAAACACCGCGGTAAACTCTTTCTCTTTGTCTGGATCTACTCCGATATCATTCAGGATCTGTCCCTTTCCGTCTTTCAGTAAACTCGCGGACAATGCTTTACGAAGTTGCACTTCATCTTTTATCGGAGCAACCAGCAATGAACTTTCACCTAACATTGGTCTCAGCGTCACGAGCGGCGATGAAATTGAAGTCAGTACTTGTTTCGGATCCTCAATACCAAAGCCAGACAATCCAGACTTCAAAAGTGAAGCAAAAATTACAGCCGATAGCGCGTCCAGTTTCATTGCGAGCGCCGAGTCTAATGAAACCCATGCGGCTTGTGGATCGTGATTCTTGTAAACGGTCAGGGATCGAAATGAATCAGGAATGAGTTTCCAGAAAGCATCGCTTGACGTCCCGGTGTCAAAAGCTGGCTCGAGACGTTTCGTTACCTGCGAATCCAACGAGATCTGATACAGATCTTCAATTCCTCCCGCAGCAGGTTCTGAAGTCCATGCAACTCCACGGATGATCTTGGCCGCACTACTCGAGAGCAGTTGTTCGAGTTGCTGATCGCCCGGCGCTTTTCCAATCAAAAGGGGAGCACCGAGTGAAAATAGTCTGGCTGCGTTGATTTGCGATACGTAACCAAACAAAAGTGCAGATTCGGCTTTCAACCTTCTTTTTGCTTGCGACAGCTCCTGGTCCATATGAAGACTTGGCCTTTGGCCTCGACGTACTTGGAGACAACTTTCGACTGCTTTGTCTGAATTGCCAACGATCACAACTGTTCCATCGATGGCGCCGATGATTTTGCGCGCACCACTCGCTTCAGCACACTCAATATAGTCAACGTCGCCAGCGCGCTCTTTGCATGTTGATGCGCCGTAGGCAAATTCGGCCAGCCGTTGAATGTTCGATGCAACAAGATCCTTTGTTCGCCATCTCGTCGTGTGGGTCTCAACAACCAGGGCCACGTCGGGTTTGATTCTGAGTGAATCATCTTTTTCGGCCGTATCGATTCCGACAACTACTAGCGCCATCTGGGCGCGCGATAAAATTACGGCTCGAACCGGGGCGAGGCCGGAGCGAGCGATCACCATTTCCGCAGCACTTGGCGCCTTATTATTCAATGCAAGCTCTGCCGCAACCTTTTTCCATGCATCAGTTCCTTGAACAGCGTCAGTGATTGCGGGAAGGCTATTGATTTCGATGTAAACGAGAGAATCGGCGGGCACGTAGCTCGACATATCTACCTTGACAGGTCGATTCCACCATAACAGTGCTGTGATGATTATTAGAGTGAGAGTCCCGAGAACGATCAGAGGGCGAAGAATTTTCATTCGCTCGCATCCTAGCTTTACGGTAAACAGACAAGCAAGCTGAAACAGATTGGAATTGCTGCCGCTTCCGATCGTGTGTTACTTTCAGCCATTTTCCACCACACAACTCGCAGGACATGGAAATGCTGTGATTCGCCTATGACCTATCGTGAATTGTCTGCCCAGGCATTGGCAGAGAGTGACTACGACAGTTTTCTAAAAGAACTTGAGCGTTCATTGACGGATGGACGCACTGATCCGAATGCTGTGGTTCAGAGTACGCTCGCTGAGATCTATTACGGCGGCGCGCCAAAGCTTGAAGATTTGTCGCTACCGGCACGAGCAGTCATCCATACCTTCGATCCTCGCAACGTAACAACTGAACCCGAGCATTACACTGATATTGATGCGACGCGTTACGCAGCTCGCAAACCATTTATCTGGCTCTGGCAAATGTTCGATCGCTCTCCTCTCGGCCAAAATGCAATGCTTGGCCATCGTTTTCGTCGGATGTTAGCGCCACATATCTTTGCCAAGGTCGGTCAGAATTTTAAATGCTGGCACTTTGTCGAGTGGTCTTTCGGTTACAACCTCTCGTTCGGCGACAACGTCGTCATACACCGACACGTACTTCTCGACGATCGAGGGGGAATCGAAATTGGAAGTAACGTTTCAATTTCCGACTATGCAAACGTCTATTCTCATACGCACGATCTCTACGATATCCATAAGGTCTACACGCCGGTAACGCGAATAGGTGACGGAGTCCGACTTACCTATCACTCCACAGTTCTCGCAGGGACGACGATCGGTGAAAACGCCATGGTGGGAACCGGAGCCGTGGTGACAAAGGACGTAGAAGCCAACCATATCGTTCTTGGAATTCCAGCTAAAACTGCGAAGGTCAAAACTTCCTCACAATGATTGAATTCGTTCACGTCAAAATTGGAATTGACCTAAAAACTTTCCAGAAAGACACTGAAATTCCGACCTTAATCCTGCAAATACACTAGTTAAACAACGCAAAATAGCGATTGACATTGTTGCTAGGCGTAATGTACTCTCACTCAAGTTGACGGCAGCATGTGCCGCCATCTGGGGTGCCCACCTGGTTTTCGCGCGCGGTCAATCCGCTAAATCTTTTGGAGCACGATAAAGGCACACTTCGCGTGAGCGGAGGTCGCAAAGCCTACAGAAGTTGGGTAACCAACTTGGCTGGGTTTCCGAATGAGCTTCCATCCTGCCGTCGAAGAATTTTCCAAGCATTCTTTGCTGACGATCGAAACCGCGGTGGGACCGCAAATCGGCGTCAATGCTACCGATCTTCCACACCCACGGACCATCACTGTGAAACAGATAACTAATTGCTCCGCCGCCAAGATAGCTAAGAAACGATTGCCGAGAGCACGGAAAGCTCGTGCTCGGCTTCGCAAACAAAACAGACTGCGGGCTCACGTTGCGAGGAATAATTAACTATGTTCAAGAAAAGCATGGGCAAAAAGAACCTTGTTGGTCTGGATATCGGCTCTAGTTCTGTGAAGGCGGTAGAGCTGACGAAAAAGGGATCCACTCTGCAGCTCCTCAACATGGGTTTCGAGAATCTTCAGACGGACACCATTGTTGATGGACAGATCATGGAACTCAACAACGTGTCTAATGTCATCTCCAGCATCTTTAGTGAGCACCAGATTCGAACTCCCAGAGTTGCGGCCGGCGTTAGCGGCCACTCGGTGATCGTTAAGAACATCGTGTTACCACAGATGAGCCAGGAAGAACTCCAGGAGTCGTTCAGCTGGCATGCCGAAGAACACATTCCTTTCGACATCGCTGATGTGAATCTTGACTATGAACTGACAGGCAAATCCTCCGAATCACTTCAGGTATTAATGGCAGCTTGTAAGAGCGACAAAATTGCAAACGTCAAACAGGCAATTCAGCTCGCCGGCAAACAGCCGGTGATCATCGATGTCGATGCCTTTGCTCTGCAGAATTGTTACGAAGTTAATTACCAACCAAAGGCCGGTGAGGTCGTGGCGCTGCTGAACATTGGAGCGTCGACGATGAACATCAACATTCTGAACGGAACGCGTTCGGTGTTTGCTCGTGACGCTCAGGTTGGAGGCAGTCAATACACAAGTCTGCTGCAAAAGGAATTAGGTTTGAGCTTCGAGCAGGCAGAAGGTGTCAAGCGTGGAATGCCTTTGCCGGAGTCAGTTGAGCCGAGACCGATTCAACCGATCATCGAAACAGTGTCAGACATCCTCGCTCTCGAAGTTCGCAAGACGATGGACTTTTATCGCGCGACTGCTGCAGAAGGCGACACCGCGATTCAAAAAATTCTGTTAGCCGGTGGCGGATCAAAACTGCCGGGTCTAGCTGAATACCTTGGCAGGCGATTTGAAATTCCAGTTGAAGTCTTCAATCCCTTTCGACAGATAGAAGTTGACGATAAGAAATTTGACCCCGACTACATGCGAGAAATAGTCCCTGAGATGGCTGTCGCTGTTGGTCTCGCCCTAAGAGGAGTTGAGGCATGATCAAGATTAATCTACTCGAATCCGTTACCGACCGTCCCAAGGGTTTGGCCCTTGTTGAAGACAAAGTCTCCAGCTCTCGGATTCAGACGCTGCTGATGGCTTTGACTGTATTGGGCCTTCTGCTTCTCTCCGTTAGCTACGAGTACGCAAGTTCAAATTCTGCTCATGCTGCGGCCCAGAAAGAACTCGAGAACCAACGTCGCATCAACCGCGAGATGATTGCCGTTCAAAAGGAACAGATGGAACTCGAAAAGAAAGCCCAGGAGATTCAGGCTCGCATTGATGCAATCAAGAAACTGCGTGAATCCCAACAGGGACCCAGCGCCGTGTTGCACGAAATCAAAGATCGCTTTGATGCCGTAGCCGGCTTATATCTCAAGAGTATTGAACAGAAAGATGGGGAAGTTACGATTAAGGGTGAATCGCCAAATGAGTATTCGGTTACTAAGTTTGGTCAGAGTCTTGAGTTCTCCAATGGATTGTTTAGCAATCTGAACATAGAGACGCTGCGCGAAGTTGTGAAGGACTCAACTGCGGGGAACGCTCCAACAACCGCGAACGATCCGGACGCTCCGAAACCAGAAGTGGTGAGTTTTACCGTGAAAGCCACCTTCGGAGCTCCCAAGCAGCCAGCTCAGCCAAACCAACCGGCCACACCTGCAAACCAAGTGGCGATGAAGAAGTAAGCCACCGACCACCAGTCCCAGTCCCTCAAAGATAAGGATCAAAGAAATGAAATTCGGCAAGCTTCCACACCTTCCCTGGTATCTGCGGTTGGTTGTCTTCACAGCAGCCGCCGGCGTGATGTATGTCGGGTTCTGGTACTTCATCACGCGCGGTACGCGCACTGAAACCAAAACGATGCAGGAAGAGATTGCGCAGTTGTTACCCCGCAACGCGCAGGCGCAGATCGCTTCACAACGTTTGAATGAGTTTCGCGCGATCTACAAAGCACGAGAAGAAGAGTACTCAGAGTTGAAGGCATTACTTCCTGAACAGCGTGAACTAACAATGGTCCTGCAGGGAATACAAGACCGCGCACACACGAATGGGTTAGTCCTAGCGCGATTCAATCCTAAAGAGGACATTCAACAGGAAAACTACAGCGGCAAAAAGATCGAGGTTAGCGTTGTCAGTTCATTTGCCGGTCTACGAGCTTTCTTCGAACAGCTTGCCCACTATCAGCGAATCGTATCTGTTACGAACTTCGAGTTGAAACAGTTAGACAGACAGTCTCCCACGAAGACTGTTGATGCGAGGTTCGATTTGACTGCTTATTACGTTTCGGCGGAACGCCTGCAAGGCCAGGCGCAAGCAAGTCCCGTCAAGGCTGGCTCAGGTGGACCAGCTCCAGCGCCTGCTGCTCCTCAACCTGCCAAATAAGCGGTCCGCGGCAGACGCACACAAGGAAGTGAAAACGATGATAACTAACAACACAAAGAGAATCGGATTCGCGGGTTTAGTGATGAGTGGCGCAGTGCTAATTGCCGGCGGTGCCCTATCACACGTGAAGGCGCAAGATGCCGCAGCAAAAGAACCGACCCCGAAGACTCGTTCAGTGAGTTCAGGTCGTGACCCCTTCAAGAAATACGAGCCACCCAAAGTAGTGGTGAAGCGACTTGCGGGCGAAGCAGCGATACCGTCGATTCAGGAACGGATCAATTTGTACAAGGCGCAAAAGCAGGCAGC
>Ga0070671_100002483_pt1 | contig 14268 bp, 13 predicted proteins | sample KBSS73metaG_FD_65341 | JGI IMG/M metagenome (GOLD analysis project Ga0070671, IMG submission 65341) | Switchgrass rhizosphere microbial communities from Kellogg Biological Station, Michigan, USA - KBS S7-3 metaG | ecosystem: Host-associated > Plants > Roots > Rhizosphere > Soil ...
AGCAGGGCTACGGCCAGCAGCAGGGGTGGGGCGGGCAGCCGGGCTACGGCCAGCAGCTGCAGGCCTCGCTGACCCTGGACGACGGCTCCGGCCGCAGCTACCAGCTCACCGAGGGCACCCACGTCATCGGCCGTGGCCAGGACTCCAACTTCCGCCTCCCGGACACCGGTGTGTCCCGGCGGCACCTGGAGATCTCCTGGGACGGGCGCGGCGCCACGCTGTCGGACCTCGGCTCCACCAACGGGACCACGGTCAACGGCAACCCGGTGCAGCAGTGGCAGCTGACGGACGGCGACGTCGTCCGCGTCGGACACTCGAGCCTGGTCTTCCGCACCCAGGGCTGACACCCCGGGTCGGGGTCTGCGCGGGGTCGGTACCCTCGACCGACCCTGTCGTCGTCCTGCCCGGATGTCAGGCCCGAGAGAACGGAGTGCCCGGCGCGTGCCCGAGTTGGTGCTACAGCTGACCAGAGCGGGATTCCTCGCCCTGCTCTGGCTGTTCGTGCTGGTCGCGTTGCGGGTGGTGCGCTCGGATCTCTACGCGGCCTCCGGCCTGCGGGCCGTGCTGCCGGGTGGCGGGCGGGTGACCGCCCGGGCCGGGCGCAGCCGCACGGCCCGTCAGCTGATCGTCACGCAGGGGCCGCTCGCGGGCACCCGGATCACGCTGGACGCGCGGCCGATCCTGATCGGCCGGGCGGACGACTCCACCCTGAAGCTGGACGACGACTACGCCTCCACGAGGCACGCGCGGATCAGCAGGCAGGGCGAGGAGTGGTACGTCGAGGACCTCGGGTCGACGAACGGCACCTACCTGGACCGGGCTAAGGTCACCGGACCCACGCGGGTGCCGCTGGGAGCCCCTGTCCGTATCGGCAAGACGGTGATCGAGCTGCGCTCATGACGCTTGTCCTGCGCTACTCCGCCCGCAGTGACCGCGGCCTCGTCCGGCAGAACAACCAGGACGCGGTCTACGCCGGTCCGCGGTTGCTCGCGCTCGCCGACGGGATGGGTGGGCACGCCGCGGGCGAGGTCGCCTCGTCCCTGGTCATCTCCGCACTGGCCCCGCTCGACGAGGACCAGCCCGGGGACGACCTGCTCGCCGAGCTCCGCGAGGCCACCTTCGAGGGCAACGCGGCCATCACCCGGCACGTCGCCCAGTCGCCGGACCTCGAGGGCATGGGCACCACGCTCACCGCGGTGCTGTTCGCGGGCACCCGGCTCGGCCTGGTGCACGTCGGGGACTCCCGCTGCTACCAGCTCCGGGACGGGCACTTCACCCAGATCACGAAGGACGACACGTTCGTCCAGTCCCTCATCGACGAGGGCCGGATCACCGAGGACGAGGCGCACACCCACCCCCAGCGGTCGCTGCTGCTGCGCGCGATCACCGGGGCCGAGGTCGAGCCTTCGCTCACCATCCGCGAGTCCCGCGCCGGGGACCGCTACCTGCTCTGTTCGGACGGGCTGTCCGGGCCGGTCAGCGACGAGACCCTGGCCGAGACCCTGCGGACCTACCACGACCCCCGCGAGTGCGCGGACCGGCTGATCGAGCTGGCCCTGCGCGGCGGCGGGCCGGACAACATCACCTGCATCGTGGCGGACGTCCTGGACGTCGACTACGGCGACGACGCCCCGATCATCGGCGGCGCCGCCGGGGACGGCAGCGACGACGGCTACGTCAGCCCGGACACCTCGGCGGGCCGCGCGTCCGCCACCACGCTGCCGCGGGCGCTGCCCCGCCGCATCGAGCCCGTCTCCCCCGCCGAGCCGGACGGCCCCCGGCGGCGGACCGCCGTGCGGATCGGCCTGGCCGTGGCCGGGCTGCTGGTCCTGCTGGTCGTGGGCGGGTTCCTGGCCCGCAGCTGGGTCATGCAGCAGTACTTCGTGGGCACCGAGAGCGAGTCGGTGGTGATCTACCAGGGGGTGCGCGGCAGCGTGCTGGGCATCCCGCTGCAGACCGTGGCCGAACGCTCGGACATCGTGCTCTCCGACCTGCCCGAGGACGTCCGCAACTCCGTCCGCACCGGCATCCCCGCCAGCGACGGGCTGGACGGCGCGCACGCCACCGTGCGGCGCCTCGAGGCCCGCCTGCTCCCGTTCTGCCCGGACCCGGCGGCCGCGGTGCCGCAGCCGGTCACCCCGGTCGACCCGAACGCCCCGGTCGACCCGAACGCTCCCCCCGTCGACTCCACGCCGCTCCCGACCGTGACCCCCGAGCCGGGGATCACCTGCCGGCCGGCGAGCTGATGGCGGCGCCCGAGATCAGCAGGCCGACCGGCGGGAAGGACGCCCCCACACTCCCGACGGGGCGCACGATCGAGCTGCTGCTGCTCGTCTTCTCCGTCGTGCTGGTGACCGGCGCGCTGGTGCTCGTCGAGGCCAACCAGGAGCAGGAGCTCACCCCCACCCTGATCTACGTGGGGCTCGCCTACCTGGTGGCGCTCACCCTCGCGCACCTGGCCGTGCGCCGGTTCGCGCCGTACGCCGACCCGCTGATCCTGCCCTCGGTCGGTCTGCTCAACGGGCTGGGCCTGGTGATGATCCACCGGCTGGACCTGGCCGACCAGGACCGGGCCGCGCTGCTGGGCCAGGAGATGCCGGACTCGCTGGTCTTCCGCCAGATCCTCTGGACGGGCCTGGGGATCGCGCTGTTCATCGCGGTGCTGTTCTGGGTCTCCGACCACCGCACGCTGGCCCGCTACGGCTACACCGCCGGGTTCATCGGGCTGGTGCTGCTCGCCCTGCCCGGCGTGCTGCCGTCGTCGATCTCCGAGGTCAACGGGGCCAAGCTGTGGATCCGGATCGGCGGCGCAGGCATCCAGCCCGGCGAGTTCGCCAAGATCCTGTTGATCATCTTCTTCTCGGCCTTCCTGGTGCAGAAGCGGGACCTGTTCTCCACCGCGGGACGGCGCTTCCTCGGGATGGAGCTGCCCCGCGCCCGCGACCTGGCCCCGCTGCTGGTGGCCTGGGGCCTCTCGGTCGTCATCCTGGTGTTCGAGCGGGACCTCGGCTCGTCGCTGCTGATCTTCGGCATGGTCCTGGTGCTGCTCTACGCGGCCACCGAGCGGGTCTCCTGGATGGTCATCGGACTGCTCATCTTCGCCGCCGGGGCCACGGTCGCCTACCAGCTCTTCGGGCACGTGCAGATCCGCGTGCAGGTCTGGCTGGACCCCTTCAGCGACTACGAGAACCGCGGCTACCAGATCGCCCAGGCGCTCTTCGGGCTCGGCACCGGCGGGGTCGGCGGGACGGGTCTGGGCGCGGGCCGCCCGGACCTGGTGCCCTTCGCCGAGAGCGACTTCATCTTCTCCTCGCTGGGCGAGGAGCTCGGGCTGATCGGCCTGGCCGCGATCCTGGTCATCTACCTGGTGCTGATCACCCGCGGGCTGCGCAGCGCGCTGGCGGTGCGGGACAGCTTCGGCAAGCTGCTGGCCACCGGCCTGGCGTTCTCCGTCGCGCTGCAGATCTTCGTGGTCATCGGCGGGGTCACCAAGCTGATCCCGCTGACCGGCCTGACCCTGCCGTTCCTGTCCTACGGCGGCTCGTCGCTGCTGGCGAACTACGCCCTGGTGGCGCTGCTGCTGCGGATCTCGAACGCCGCCCGGGCGCCGTTGACGCGGCGACCGGCCGCGCCCGCCGTCCCGATCGCGGACGCAGGCACCGAGGTCGTCCAGCGGCCGGCGGTGAGCCCGTGAACACCCCGATCCGACGCATCGCCGTCGCGGTGATGGCGCTCATCCTGCTGCTGCTCGCCAACCTGACCTACGTCCAGGTCGTCCAGGCGGGCCAGTACCGGGACGACCCGCGCAACCAGCGCGTGCTGCTCGCCGAGTACGCCCGCAAGCGGGGCCAGATCTCCGCCGACGGGCAGGTGCTCGCGCAGAGCGTGGAGACCGACGACCGGCTGCAGTACCAGCGCCAGTACGCCGACGGGCCGGTCTACTCGCCGCTGACCGGCTACTACTCGGTGATCTACAGCTCCAGCGGGATCGAGCGCTACGCCGACCCCGTGCTCAACGGCAGCGACGACCGGTTGTTCGCCCGCAGGCTGTCCGACCTGATCACCGGGCGGGACCCGGCGGGCGGGAACGTGGTGTTGACCGTGAAGCCCGCGGTGCAGGAGCGGGCCTTCCAGGAGATGTCGCGGCGGGACTTCCAGGGCTCGGTCGTGGCCATCCAGCCGAAGACCGGGGAGATCCTGGCGATGGTCTCCACGCCGTCGTTCGACCCGAACCCGCTGGCCAGCCACAGCTCCAGCACGCAGCAGGAGGCCTGGCGCGAGGCCAACGCGGCGGACCCGCCCACGCTGACCAACCGTGCGATCAACGAGACCTACCCGCCCGGGTCCACGTTCAAGCTGGTCGACGTCGCGGCGGCGCTGCAGAACGGCTACACCCCGGACAGCCAGCTCACCGCGGCCCCGAACATCACGCTGACCAACACGAACACCACGCTGGAGAACTACGCGGGCACCCAGTGCGGCACCGGGCAGACCGCCTCGCTGCGAGAGGCGCTCGCCCGGTCCTGCAACACGGCGTTCGCGCAGCTCGGCGGCGAGCTCGGAGCGGACAAGCTGCGCGCCCAGGCGGACGCGTTCGGCATCGGCCGCTCGGACCTGTCGATCCCCATGCCCGTGACCCGGTCCGGCGTCGGGGACCTGCCGGACACCGCCGCCGTGCAGCAGTCCTCCATCGGCCAGCGGGACGTGCGGCTCACCCCGCTGCAGAACGCGATGATCGTCGCCTCGATCGCCAACGGCGGCCAGACGATGGCCCCGCACCTGGTCAAGGAGGTGCAGGGCCCGGACCTGGACGTCATCGACACCACCGAGCCGGACCGGATCGGACAGTCCATGCCCGCAGGCGTCGCGGCCACGCTGACCGACCTGATGCTCGGCTCCGAGGCCCGGACCTCCGGCGGCGGGAAGATCACCGGCGTGCAGATCGCGTCCAAGACGGGCACGGCCGAGCACGGCACCGATCCCAAGAACACCCCGCCGCACGCGTGGTACGTGGCGTTCGCGCCCGCCGAGAACCCGCAGGTCGCGGTGGCCGTCCTGGTGGAGAACGGCGGTGACCGGGCCCTCGAGGCCACCGGCGGGTCGGTGGCGGCCCCGATCGGCCGGGCGGTCATCGCGGAGGCGCTGCGGGGCGGGCGATGACGGCAGGCGGAGGAGCATCGGCGTCGTCGGGACGCGCCGCGCCACCCGGCGGGCTGGCCGCGGGCGGGCGGATCGCGGGGCGCTACGAGCTGGAGCGCCGGATCGCCGTCGGCGGCATGGGCGAGGTCTGGGAGGCCGTCGACGAGCGGCTGGGCCGCAACGTCGCCGTCAAGGTGCTGCGGGCCGAGCTGTCCGACGACGACGAGTTCCTGCACCGCTTCCGCATCGAGGCCCGCACGGTCGCCTCGCTGAACCACTCCGGCGTCGCCGCGATCCACGACTACGGCGAGGACGAGGTCGCGACCGACGGGCGCCGCACCGCCTACCTGGTCATGGAGCTGGTGCGCGGCGAGCCGCTGTCCGCCGTGATCGCCCGCGGGCCGCTGGACCCCGCCGAGACCCTGCGCATCATGGAACAGGCCTCGCACTCGCTCTACGCGGCGCACGAGCGCGGGTTCGTGCACCGGGACGTGAAGCCGGGCAACATCCTGATCCGGGTCGACGGCACCGTGAAGCTCACGGACTTCGGCATCGCGAAGGCCGCCAACGCCGTTCCCGTCACACGGACGGGAATGGTGATGGGCACGGCCCACTACATCGCCCCCGAGCAGGCCAGCGGCGGGGAGGCGGGCCCCGAGGGGGACGTCTACTCGCTCGGCATCGTGGGGTACGAGTGCCTGGCCGGGCACCGGCCCTTCCGGGCGGAGAACGCCGTCGCGGTCGCGATGATGCAGGTCCGGGACGCGCCGCCGCCACTGCCCGCGAGCGTGCCGCCGAAGATCCGGCAGCTCATCGAGGCGATCCTGGTCAAGGACCCCGCCCAGCGCTACGCCGACGGCGCCGAGCTCGCGGCCGCGGTCGCCGCCGTCCGCAAGGACCTGGCCCCGCCCACCCCGTCCCGGATGGCCGCCCAGGGGCTGCGCCTGCCGGGCACCGAGGAGGCGACCGAGGAGCCCGCCGCACCCACCGGGCACCGCCGGGGTCGCAAGGAGCGTCGCCGCAAGGGGCGCTCGGACAGCCGCGGCCCGGCCCGGACCACGACCCCCGAGTCCGGCTCGGGAGCCTCGCCCACCGCCGTCCCACCCGCCACCCCGTCCGGTCCGCGGACCGGCGGATCGGGCCCGGGCACCGGAGGGTCCGGAGGCGTCGGGCCCGGCACCGGTGGGTCCGGGGTGCGCACCGGCGGTGCGGACCCCGACAGCGGCCACTCCCAGACCGCACGGCCCCGCACCGGCCCGTCGGCCACCGCCGCGCCGGACACCTCCCCGCCCCCGGCCGCCCCCACCCGGACCACCCCGCCGATCACGCCGGCCCCGTCGAGCCCGGGGCGGACCCCCAGCGCCCCGTCCCGCCCGACCGGCGGGGCGGAGACCGTCGCACCTTCGACGCCGGGAGCCGAGCGCGGCGCGCCGAGCAGCGCCCGGCGGGGTCTCGTCTCCGACCCGGACGGCCGCGAACGCCCCCCGCGCCCGGTCCGCCCGACCTACCACGCCGTGCCGCCCGCGCCGCCGACCGAACCGCTGCGGCTCGTGCCCAAGCCGGCCCGCAGCACCGCAGGGACCGCGTTGGTCGTCGCGTTCGTGCTGCTCATCGTCGCCGCGATCGTGGTGGCGGCGCTGGCCGTCCCGCGGCTGTTCGGCGACCAGTCCCCGGCCACGGAGACCGTGACGACGCCCACTCCCACGCCCGCCGCGGCGCCCGCCGAAACAGCGGCACACCCGGGCGTCGGGGCGGGTAGCGTGACGCGCCGGATGGTCGTCCTCGCCCGTCCGGCGGAACCGGGCGGGCCGGACGGTCGCATGATCGCGGCCGACAGCACGTCACACACCACAGAGGAGGTCCGGTGAGCCCTCGGAGCCGCCGAGTCGGCGCAGCGCGGGGGTGGGTGGGGCGCACGGGCGACCCCCAGCCGGGCATGATGGGGCTTGTCCCCAGCCTCCAGAGGGCCCCCCGCACCCACAGGAACCGGACCCGATGACGACCCCCAAGCTGCTCTCCGAGCGCTACCAGCTGGGCGACACGCTCGGCTACGGCGGCATGTCCGAGGTCCACTTCGGCACCGACACCCGGCTCGGCCGGGACGTGGCGATCAAGGTGCTCCGCGCCGACCTCGCCCGGGACCCCCAGTTCCAGCTCCGGTTCCGCCGCGAGGCGCAGAACGCCGCCGCGCTCAACCACCCGGCGATCGTCGCGGTGTACGACACCGGCGAGACACAGAGCGAGTTCGGCCCGCTGCCGTACATCGTCATGGAGTACGTCGACGGGCAGACCCTGCGGGAGATCGTCAAGGGCACCGGGCCGCTGTCGCAGCAGCGGGTCATCGAGGTCATGGCGGACGTGTGCGCCGCGCTGGACTTCAGCCACCGGCACAACATCATCCACCGGGACGTCAAGCCCGCGAACATCATGATCACCCGCGGCGGCGCCGTGAAGGTGATGGACTTCGGCATCGCCCGCGCGCTGGGCGAGGGCCAGAACGTCACGCAGACCGCGGCCGTGATCGGCACCGCGCAGTACCTCTCGCCCGAGCAGGCGCGAGGCGAGGCCGTCGACGCCCGGTCGGACGTCTACGCCGCGGGCTGCGTCGTGTTCGAGCTGCTCACCGGCGAGCCGCCGTTCACCGGGGACACCCCGGTCGCGGTGGCCTACCAGCACGTGCGGGAGGACCCGCGGCGGCCGTCGGACGTCAACCCGAACATCCCCCCGGCGCTCGACGCGGTGGTACTCAAGGCGCTGAGCAAGAACCCCGCCAACCGGTACCAGTCCGCCGCCGAGATGCGCGCGGACCTCATCCGGGTGCGCAACGGGCAGCAGCCCCTCGCGCCGATGGTGATGAGCGAGGACGAGCGCACCGCGCTGCTCGCCGAGCAGACCGCGGCCACCCGCCGGATCTCCGGTGGTGGCGGCAGGCACGCGGGCGCGCAGCAGCTGGAGTCCTGGGAGGACGAGGACCCGCCGAAGCGGACCGGCCGCACCATCGGGATCGTGGTCGCCGTACTCGCGGTCCTGGGCCTGCTCGGGTTCGTCGGCTACCAGGTCTTCGGCGGCCCGGCCACGCCGGAGCAGGTCGCCGTGCCGAACGTCGAGGGCCAGAACCCGGACGCCGCGCGCGCCGCGATCTCGGCCGCGGGCCTGCTCGTCGACCTGCGGCAGGAACCCTCGGACGTCGCGCTGACCAACAAGGTCACCCGCACGGACCCGGGCGCCGGGGTGTCGGTGGCCGAGCGCAGCCGGGTCACGATCTTCGTCGGCACCGGGCCCGCGTCGGCGACCGTGCCCGCGCTGAGCGGCAAGACCGTCAAGGAGGCCCAGACGCTGCTCGAGCAGCGCGGTCTCAAGCTGGGCGAGCAGACCACCCAGGAGACCGCGGACTCCGCCCAGGTCGGCAAGATCATCCAGTCGACGCCCGCCGCCGGGGTGGATGCGCCGGGCGGCAGTGCCGTCGCCGTCGTCGTCGGGACGAAGCAGACCACGGTCTCCGTGCCGGACGTGACCGGCCAGAGCGAGGAGCAGGCCAAGCAGACGCTGGGCAACGCCGGGTTCAGCCAGGTGCAGACCCAGCAGGTCGACGGCGGGGGCCAGGAGGGCACCGTCGTCGGGACCAACCCGTCGGCGGGCACCAAGGTCGCACCGGGCACCACGATCACGCTGCAGATCAGCCGCGGCAACCAGATCCAGGTGCCGAACGTGGTGGGCCAGTCCGCGTCGGACGCCGTGCAGCAGCTGAACGCGGCCGGGATCCGGAACTACAACCTGCAGGCCCAGCAGGTGCAGGACGGCTCGCAGAACAACACGGTGCTGTCCACCAGCCCGTCGGCCGGGCAGACCATGGACCCGGACGACGAGATCACGGTGGTCGTCGGCCGGGCGAGCGGCAACGGCTCCGGCGGATTCCTGGGGAACAACTGATGCGTGTCCTGGTCGTCGACAACTACGACAGCTTCGTCTACAACCTCGTCCAGTACCTCGCCCAGCTCGGCGTGGAGCCGGTCGTGCTGCGCAACGACGAGCTCAGCGAGGAGCTCACCGAGCTGGCGGAGGTCGGCGCGGTGCTGATCAGCCCCGGCCCGGGCACGCCCGAGGAGGCCGGGCGCAGCATCGACGTGATCCGCGCGGCGGCCGAGCGCAACCTTCCGCTGCTGGGCGTCTGCCTCGGCCACCAGGCCATCGGCGTGGCGTGGGGCGGGGTCGTCGAGCGGGCCCCGGAGCTGCTGCACGGCAAGACCTCGCTGGTGCAGCACGAGGGAGTCGGGGTGCTGCGCGGGCTGCCCACGCCGTTCACCGCGACCCGGTACCACTCGCTGTCCATCCGGCCGGACACCCTCCCGGTGGAGCTCGAGGTCACCGGACGCACCGACTCCGGCCTGATCATGGCCGTGCGGCACCGGGACCTGCCCATCGAGGGCGTGCAGTTCCATCCGGAGTCGGTCCTCACCGAGGGCGGGCACCGGATGCTGGCGAACTGGCTGGCCACCGCGGGCCACGAGGTGCCCGAGGAGATCGTCGCGCGCCTCGGCGCCGAGGTCGCCGCGCTGACCGAGCGGGTCTGACCTCCCACCCCTTCCCGTCGTTTCGGGGCTGCGCGACGACGGTTGTGGCTCCGTAACACGGCGACGGTACGGTTGGGGACGACCTGCCGCCGTCCTACTCCTCCGAGGTCCCGATGCCGAAGTCCAAGGTCCGCAAGAAGGCCGCCTACATCCCGCCGTCCACGGACCGGCGCCCGGTGAAGGTGAAGGGGCCCACCCACCCCGCGTACGTCGGGATCATGCTCGGGGTCGGGCTGCTCGGTCTCGCCTGGCTGATCACGGACTACCTGGGCCGGGACGCGATCCCGTTCATGGGCACGCTGGGCGGTTTCAACTTCCTCATCGGCTTCGGTCTGATCGTCGTGGCCCTGTTGATGTCGATGCGCTGGCGGTAGTTCGATCTTGGTGCTACGCAGCGTAATCCTGCGGAAACGTCCCCTCGAACCGCGCTGAGCAGCACTAATGACAAGCATGTGATTCATCCCCACTGTGGACAAGGCCTGTGGATAACTCTCACAGCTACGATGGGTGACCATCGGTGGGCGCCCGCCAGGGCGCTCGTGATCCTCGGCTGGATCCTCTTCGCGGGTGCGGTCGGCTGGTTCGTGCTGCTGCAGACCGGCGGCGCCGATCCGACCGGTCGACTGCTCGCGGGCGTCGCCGCGCTCGGGCTCGGCTTCGTGGCGCTGCACGGCACCGTCGTCCGGCCGCGGCTGGCCGTGCACGGCCACGGCCTGGAGATCCGCGGCCTCACCGGGACCCGGACCGTGGACTGGCCCGCCGTCCGTCGGGTGCGGGTGCTGCGCTACCGCCGCTTCGGACGCGAGACGAGCCAGCTGGAGATCGACCTGCTGGTGGGCGGCGAGGAGCGGCTCGCGGTGTTCGGTCGACTCGACCTGGACGCGGATCCCGAGGACGTCGCGGACGTCCTGCGGCCGTACCTCCCGAGCCGCTCCACCTGATCGGCCGCTCCACCTGATCGGCCGCTCCACCTGATCGGCCGCTCCACCTGATCGGCGCAGCGCGGTCTCACCCAGCGCACACGCGAAGGCACCGCCCGGGGTATCGCCCGGCGACCGACCGGCTTCCTAGGCTCGACGGGCCGACCAGGAAGAGGAGATCACATGATCGCCAGGACACCGATGCGCGGGACCGACGGCTGCTCGACCGGGTGTGGGTGCAGCAAGCCGGAGTGAGCTCGATGTGAGCTCGAGGTGAGCACCGCCCCGGGGACCGACGACGCTCCCCGGGACGCACTCGTCTCAGACGAACGAGACCGCCGCCGCCCGGCCCGCGATCACCGCGACCACGACGACGGCGAGCAGGACCAGCGCGGACACCTGCAGCGCGGCGCGGTTGCGCACCGCGGGTACGTGCACCAGCCCGGCGGTCGCGGCGGCGCCGACGACCAGCCCGCCGAGGTGTCCGACGAGCGAGATCCCGGGCACCACCACGCTGATCACGAGGTTCACCGCGACCAGGCCCACGATCTGCCCCATCGGGGCGCGGAGCCTGCGCGCGACCACGAACAGCGCGCCCATCAGCCCGAACACCGCGCCGGACGCGCCTGCGACGAGCGAGTTCGGGGACGAGAACAGCATCACCGCGGCCGAGCCGCCCAGCAGCGACACGAGGTAGACCGCGAGGAACCGGGTGCGGCCGAGGATCGGCTCCAGCTCCCGGCCGAGCCACCACAGCGCCATCATGTTGAAGACCAGGTGCAGCGGCCCGTAGTGCAGGAAACCCGAGGTGAGCGGCCGCCACCAGTCGCCGCCTGCGACCAGGCCCGGCACCAGCACCCACTCCTGGAACAGCGCCGAGCGCTCGTTGGAGCCGATGCTGCCCGCCTGCGCGGCGGTCAGGACGAACACCGCCACGTTGAGCGCGGCGAGCACCGGGACGACGATCGGTCGCCTTCCCGGCTCGGCCCCGGCCACCGTCGTGCCCCGGCGGACCCCCTGCCGTCCCGCGTGGACACAGTCCACGCACTGTTGGCCGACGGAGGCGTCCCGCAGGCACTCCGGGCAGGCGGGCCTTCCGCAGCGCGTGCAGCTCAGACCGGTCGGTCGGTCCGGGTGCCGCACGCAGCCCGGCAGCCCCGCCTGGTCGGGGTGGGTCACGTGCGCAGACCTCAGTCGACGTCGATGTGCTGGATCACGATGTCCGTCAGCGGCCGGTCGGTCCGGTCCGTGGACGTGGCCGCGATCGCGTCGACCACCGCGCGGGACTCCGCGTCGGCGACCTCCCCGAAGATGGTGTGGCGGCGGTTGAGGTGGGGGGTGGGGCCCACGGTGATGAAGAACTGGGAGCCGTTGGTGCCGGGCCCCGCGTTCGCCATCGCCAGCAGGTACGGGCGGTCGAACTTCAGCTCGGGGTGGAACTCGTCCCCGAACTGGTAGCCCGGGCCGCCGCGGCCGGTGCCGGTCGGGTCCCCGCCCTGGAGCATGAACCCGCCGATGACGCGGTGGAAGACCGAGCCGTCGTAGAACGGGCCGGAGTCGCCGCCGGACGCGTTGGGCTGGCTGTACTCCTTCTTGCCCGTCGCCAGCCCGACGAAGTTCTCCACCGTCTTGGGGGCGTGGTCGGGGAAGAGGATGAGCTTGATGTCGCCCTCGGACGTCCGCAGCGTCGCGGTCTGCTTCGAGTTGCCTGGTGCAGTCACGTACTCCATCGTGCCAGGGTCGACGGTGACTCGGGCTCGCAGGTACGGAGCACCCGGCCACACCACTTCGGAGGCAGCATGAGCACCAGCAGCGCCCTCACCCGCGCCCGCGACCACGCGGGGGCGGCCCTGAGCTCCCTCGGCGAGGCCGCCGAGGAACTCGCGCACGAGGCCAAGGACCTGCTCGACCGCGAGCTCCCGGTGATCGCCGAGAAGGCGGCCGGGACCGCGGGAGCCCTCGCCGGGCGGGCGGAGGTGGTGGCGGGCGAGCTCGCCTCCCGCGCCGAGGCCCTGCTCGACGCCGACCGGCTGGCCGACGCCCGCCGCGAGCTCGCCGCGCGGATCGACCCCGACCAGCCGCCGACGAAGCGCTGGTGGTGGATCGGGGCGGGCGTCCTGGTCACCGTGGCGTCGGTGGTCGGCTGGATCCTGCTCTCCCGGCGTCCCCAGGAGATCCCGGTCGCCGAGGCGCCGTCGACCACCCCGCCCGGCACCGCCGAGCTCGAGGTGGAGACCCCGGCGCCCGCGGCCCGCAACGGGCACAGCTGAACGGGCACAGCTAGCGGGGCACCGTGTCCTCGAGGAACGTCGTGACCAGGTGCTCGTAGTACTCGGGATCGGCGTTCCACGAGGCGGTGTGCTCCACCCCCGCCACCTCGACGAGCCTGATCGGCCAGCCCAGCTCGGATCCCGCGGCGGCCAGCGCGCGGGTGGGGCCGATCGGCACGGCCGTGTCCGGCGTGCTGTGCACGATCAGCGTGGGCGGCCGGTGTGCCGGGGGGTGGCGGCGCAGGTCGAAGTCGTCGAAGTCGATGCCGATCCGGCGCCGCGCGGACACGGTGGCGATCGGCACGAGCTGCGGCGGGAGCAGCCGGTTGCGGGCCTGGCGCCGCAGAGTGGCGCGCCAGTCGACGAGCGGGGCGTCCCACACCTGCGCCACGACCAGGCCCGCGGCGGCTGAGCGGTCCAGGAAGGCGCCGGTGATGGCCGCCCCCATCGACCATGCCGCGACGACGATGCGGCGCGCACCGTGCTCCTGGGCCCACCGCACGGCGGCCTCCATGTCCTCCCACTCGGAGTCGCCGAGATGGAAGTGGCCGTCCGGGCTGGCCGGGGCCTCGTCGTCGTTGCGGTAGCTGATCACCAGGACGGGCAGGCCCAGCCGGTGCAGCGCGGGCAGCACCCGCAGCGCCTCCCGACGCCTGCCCCCGCGGCCGTGCACGGCGATCACCCAGGTGTCCCGGTCGCCGGGCACGTGCCAGGCCGGGGCGGGCCCGAGCGGCGTCGGCAGGTCGACCTCGGTGAAGGGGAGCCCGCGGGCCCCGGGATCGGGGTCGAACGGGCCTGCGTCGATCACGGCGGGGCCCTCCGGTGGCACCGGCCCCTCGAGCAGCGCGCGGTGCACGCCACGGCGGTCCTCACGCAGGATCGGGCCCATCACCGCCAGCCCCTGGTCCCAGCGCAGGCCCCAGACCCCCGGCTGCCGGACGAGCCTGCTCGTGGCGAGCGTGACGCCCGCGGGGTCCGCGTGCAGCACCCGCTCGGGGTAGGCGACGACGCGGGCCGGATCCAGCAGCACCGTGGCGTAGTGCCTGCCGATGCCCAACGCCCCGGCACCGAGCATCCCCAGACCCGCCCCGACACCGGCCGCGACCAGTCCGTGCCGATGGTCGATCCCGCCGACTGCCCGTTCTCGCACGGGCCGATCATCCTTCGCGGGACGGGTCGGCGTCGAGCCCGCAGGCCCTCCGCGCCCGCCGTGCCCCCGCTGTGCCCCCGCTGAACCCCCTCCGCGCCGCCTTCGTGACCCCGCCGTGACGGGACCGTGATCGTGCGCGCGTCAAGCACCATGGGGTCGCCCGTCCCGGTGAAGTGGGTGTGACCTGCATCTTCGTCTCCACCGCATCGAGTGAACAG
>Ga0070671_100002485_pt1 | contig 14260 bp, 11 predicted proteins | sample KBSS73metaG_FD_65341 | JGI IMG/M metagenome (GOLD analysis project Ga0070671, IMG submission 65341) | Switchgrass rhizosphere microbial communities from Kellogg Biological Station, Michigan, USA - KBS S7-3 metaG | ecosystem: Host-associated > Plants > Roots > Rhizosphere > Soil ...
GCCCCCGCACCCCATCGCCGGACGGCTCGCTGGCGCTCGCGCGTCCGGCACGACTCGCCTCGCGTCGCGCTCGCGCAACACGCCGTACGCGGGACGGGCCATGACCGGCAAGGTGCGGCACACCATCTGCAAGGGTGAACCGGTCGTCGTGGATGGCGAGGCGCAACGATGAGCGAAGCGAGTCGTGCCGGACGCGCGAGCGCCAGCGAGCCGTCCGGCGATGGGGTGCGGGGGCGCAGCCCCCGGGAGACATCATGAAGGATGCGTTGCTCGTGCTCGCCGACGGCGCGGTGTTCGAAGGCGATGCCGTCGGCGCGGACGTGCCGGTCACGTCGGGCGAGGTGGTGTTCAACACCGTGCTCACCGGCTACCAGGAGGTCATCACCGACCCTTCCTACGCCGGGCAGATCATCACGTTCACGTACCCGCACATCGGCAACTACGGCGTCACTGCCGTCGACGACGAAGCAGCGCGGCCGTTCGCCCGCGGGGTGATCGTCCGCGAGATGGCGCGCCGGCGCAGCAACTGGCGCAGCGACGGCGACCTCGACGCGTTCCTGCGGCGCACCGGCGTCCCCGGCATCGGGGGCATCGACACGCGCCGCTTGACCCGCCACCTGCGCGACCGAGGCGCCGTGCCTGGCGCGTTCGGCACGGCCGACGAGGCGACGCTGCTCGCCGCCGCCCGCGCCGAACCGGGCACCGACGGCATCGACCTCGTCGCCCAGGTCACCTGCCGCGAGCCGTTCACCGTCGGCGACGGCCCCCGCCGCGTCGTGGCCTACGACTACGGCATCAAGACCACGATGCTGCGCCACCTCGGCCAGCTCGCCACCGTCGAGGTGGTGCCGGCGTCGACCCCCGCGGCCGAGGTGCTGGCCCGGGACCCCGACGGCGTGTTCCTCTCCAACGGGCCCGGCGACCCTGCGGCGGTCGGCTACGCGGTCGACAACATCCGTGGCCTGCTGGGTGAGGTGCCCGTGTTCGGCATCTGCCTGGGCCACCAGCTGCTGGGCAGCGCCCTGGGCGCCGAGACGTACAAGCTCAAGTTCGGCCATCACGGCGGCAACCACCCCGTGCGCCGCATCAAGACCGGCGCGGTGGAGATCACGAGCCAGAACCACAACTACGCCGTCGCCGAGGGGTCGCTCGCCACCGCCGACGTCACCCACGTGAACCTCAACGACGGCGTCGTCGAAGGCATCGCCTGTCGCGACGTGCCGGCGTTCAGCGTGCAGTACCACCCCGAAGCCGGACCTGGTCCGCACGACGCCCGCTACTTGTTCGACGAGTTCGAAGCCCTGATGCGAAAGGTCCGTGGTGCCGCGTAGAACGGACCTGAGGTCCATCCTGCTCATCGGCTCCGGCCCGATCGTCATCGGGCAGGCGTCGGAGTTCGACTACTCGGGCACCCAGGCGTGCCGGGTCCTCCGCGAGGAGGGCTACAAGGTGATCCTCGCCAACTCGAACCCGGCGACGATCATGACCGACCCCGACTTCGCTGATCGCACCTACATCGAGCCCCTCGACGTCGACGTGCTGACCGCGATCATCGAGCGCGAACGGCCCGACGCGCTGCTGCCGACGCTCGGCGGCCAGACCGCGCTGAACCTCGCCATGCAGCTGTTCGAGCGCGGCGTGCTCGACCGCTACGGCGTCGAGCTGATCGGCGCCAACGCGGTGGCGATCGCCACGGCCGAGGACCGGTCGAAGTTCAAGGACGCGATGCAGGAGATCGGGCTCGCCGTGCCGGCATCGGGCGTCGCCCACTCGCTCGAGGAAGCCGAGCGCGTCATCCACGACATCGGCCTGCCGGTCATCATCCGCCCGGCGTACATCCTCGGCGGCAAGGGCACCGGGATCGCGTCGACGCCCGAGGAGTTCACGCGCATCGCCAAGTACGGCCTCGAGTCGAGCCCCATCTCCGAGATCCTCATCGAGAAGTCGATCTTCGGGTGGAAGGAGTTCGAGCTCGAGGTGATGCGCGACCGCGCCGACAACTGCGTGGTCATCTGCTCCATCGAGAACCTCGACCCGATGGGCGTGCACACGGGCGACTCGATCACCGTCGCACCGGCGCAGACGTTGAGCGACGTCGAGTACCAGTTGATGCGGGACGCCGCGTTCGCGTGCATCCGTCGCGTGGGGGTCGAGACCGGCGGCTCGAACGTGCAGTTCGCACTCGACCCCGAGAACGGCGACATGGTCGTGATCGAGATGAACCCGCGCGTGTCGCGCTCGTCGGCGCTGGCGTCGAAGGCCACGGGCTTCCCCATCGCCAAGATCGCGACCAAGCTCGCCGTCGGCTACACGCTCGACGAGATCACCAACGACATCACCGGCGCCACGCCGGCGAGCTTCGAGCCGACGATCGACTACGTGGTCACCAAGATCCCGCGCTGGGCGTTCGAGAAGTTCCCCGGCACCCCGGCGGTGCTCGGCACGTCGATGCAGTCGGTCGGCGAGGCGATGGCGATCGGGCGCACGTTCCCCGAGTCGCTGCAGAAGGGACTCCGTTCGCTCGAGCACGGCCGGCTGGGCCTGAACTGCGATCCGGGCGAGACGATCTACGACGACCTCGACGACGACGAGCTCGTGCGGCGGGCCGCCGTCGGCACGCCCGACCGCCCGTTCCAGCTCGAAGCGGCGCTTCGCCGGGGCATCTCCATCGAGCGGCTCTACGCGACCACGCGCGTCGACCCGTGGTTCCTCGACCAGATCGCCATGATCGTCGAGGAGCGCGAGGCGCTCGACGAGGTCGGCATCCACGGCATGACGAAGGGCATGTGGCGGCGGGCCAAGCGGCTCGGCTTCGGTGACGCCCAGCTCGGCTACCTGTGGGGCGTGCCCGAGATGGACGTGCGGGCCGCCCGCCTGGCAGTGGGCGTGCGCGCCACGTTCAAGACCGTCGACACGTGCGCCGCCGAGTTCGAGGCGAAGACGCCGTACCACTACTCGACCTACGAGGACGAGGACGAGGTCGTCGCCTCCGACCGTCGGAAGGTGATCATCCTCGGCTCCGGCCCCAACCGCATCGGCCAGGGCATCGAGTTCGACTACTGCTGCGTCCACGCCAGCTTCGCCCTGCGCGACGCCGGCATCGAGACGATCATGATCAACTGCAACCCGGAGACCGTGTCGACCGACTACGACACCTCCGACCGCCTGTACTTCGAGCCCCTCACGCGCGAGGACGTGCTCAACATCATCGAGGCGGAGCAGGCCAACGGCGAGCTGCTCGGCGTCATCGTGAGCCTCGGGGGTCAGACGCCGTTGAAGCTCTCGCACTCCATCCCGGACGGTCTGGTGCTCGGCACGTCGCCCGAGTCGATCGACCTCGCCGAGGACCGCGAGCGGTGGAACAACCTGTGTGGGCGGCTCGCGATCCCGCAACCGGCCGGCGCCCTCGTGACGACCGTCGAGCAGGCGGTGGCATCGATCGAGCGCATCGGCTTCCCGGCGCTGGTGCGCCCGTCCTACGTGCTCGGCGGGCGGGCGATGTCGATCGTGTACGACGAACCGGGTCTGCGCTCGGCGATGGCAGAGCTGGCCGGCTTCGGTTCGTTGGGCAAGGAAGGCGGCCTGTCGGCGGAGCGACCGGTGCTCATGGACCGCTTCCTCGAAGATGCCATCGAGGTCGACGTCGATGCGCTGCGCGACGCGACGGGGGAGATCGTCATCGGGGGCGTCATGGAGCACGTCGAGGAGGCGGGGGTGCACTCGGGCGACAGCGCGTGCGCGATCCCGCCGCCGACGTTGCCCCACAGCGTCATCGCCGTGATCGAGGAGCACACGCGCAACATCGCCGACGCGCTGGACGTGTGCGGCCTGCTCAACGTGCAGTACGCGGTGAAGGACGCCCAGGTGTTCGTGATCGAGGCCAACCCACGTGCCTCGCGCACGGTGCCGTTCGTGGCCAAGGCCACCGGCGTGCCGCTGGCCAAGGTGGCCGCGCGCGTGATGGCCGGTTCGACGCTGGCCGAGCTGCGGGACGAAGGCCTGCTGTGCGCGCCCGTCACGGGCGGCCACGTCTCGGTGAAGGAAGCGGTGCTGCCGTTCAACCGCTTCCCCGAGGTCGACAGCCTGTTGGGGCCCGAGATGCGCTCGACCGGTGAGGTCATGGGCATCGACTCGACGTTCGGGCTGGCGTTCGCCAAGAGCCAGATCGCGGCCGGAGACAAGCTGCCCGAAGGCGGCGGCGTGTTCCTGTCGCTCGCCGACCGCGACAAGGCGGCGGGCCTCGTGGCCGCCCGCCGGTTCGCCGAGCTGGGGTTCTCGCTGATCGCCACGTCGGGCACCGCCGCCCACCTCGAGGCCAACGGCATCTCGGTCGCGGAGGTGGTCGGCAAGCTCGGCCAGGACGCCGGTGCGCCCACGGCCGTCGACCTCATCGCGGCGGGCAAGGTGCAGCTGGTGGTGAACACGCCGCGGGGGAGCGGCCCCCGAGCCGACGGTGCCTACATCCGTTCGGCGGCCGCCGCCCAGGGCATCCCGTGCATCACCACCACGGCCGCGGCCGTAGCGGCGGCCAACGGCATGGCCGATTGGGCGTCGCACGAGCTGCGGGTGCGCACCCTCCAGGAGTTCCACGCCGTCGACCAGCTGGATCTGGGGCTGTGAGCGGCTTGCTGCGTAGAAAGGCGACCGCGGCGGGCGCGTTTCTACGCAGCGATGTCGATCTGGCGACCACGGTCGGGTCGGTGACGTTGCCGAACCCGGTGATGACGGCGTCGGGTACGGCGGGGCACGGCGACGAGCTGGCCGCCTACCTCGACCTGTCGTCGCTCGGTGCGGTGGTGGTGAAGTCGCTGAAGGCCGAGGCGTGGGCCGGCAACGCCGCGCCCCGCGTGCACGAGACCACGGCCGGGATGATCAACAGCGTCGGGTTGCAGGGCCCGGGCGTCGAGGCGTGGTTGGCCGACGAGCTCCCCGCCGTCCTGCGCACGGGTGCCCGCGTCGTCGCCTCGATCTGGGGCACCACCGTCGACGGCTACGCCAAGGCGGCCGAGATGCTCGCCGGCGCGCCGGACGGCGTCATCGCCGTGGAGGTGAACCTGTCGTGCCCGAACACGGAGTCGAGCCGCCAGATGTTCGCCCACGACGCGGTGGCGACCGAGGAGGCGATGGCCGCGTCGGCCGCCTGCCGTCGACCCCGCTGGGCGAAGCTCAGTCCCAACGTCACCGACCTCGTGCCGATCGCCGACGCGGCGCGCCGGGGCGGGGCCGAGGCGCTCACGCTCGTCAACACGGTCCTCGGCATGGCCATCGACGTCGACGCCCGCCGCTACCGGCTGGGCTCGGGGGCGAAGGGCGGGGGCGTGTCGGGGCCGGCGATCCACCCGATCGCGGTGCGCGCGGTCCACGACGTGCACGCGGCGATGCCCGACGTGCCGATCGTGGGCGTCGGTGGGATCACCGACGGGCGGACCGCGGCCGAGCTGCTGCTGGCGGGCGCGTCTGCCGTGCAGGTGGGCACCGCCACGTTCGCCGATCCACGGGCTCCCGCACAGGTGCTCGACGGCCTGCGACGATGGCTCGAACGACAAGGAGCACGAACGGTGCGCGACGTGATCGGGGCAGTGCATGAGTGAGGCGACGAAGGACCGGCTGGCGCTGGCGCTCGACATGGACGACCTCGTCGTCGCGCTCCGGATGGCTCGCGAGCTCGAGCCGTGGTTCGGCGTGGCCAAGGTCGGGCTCGAGCTGTTCAGCGCGGCCGGACCCGACGCGGTCGTGTCGTTGACCGAGCTCGGCTACGACGTCTTCCTCGACCTCAAGCTCCACGACATCCCGACCACGGTCGAGAAGGCGGCTCGGGTGATCGGGGCGCTCGGCGTGCGCTACCTCACGATCCACGCCATGGGCGGCCCGGTCATGCTGCGGGCCGGCGTCGAGGGCTTCGTCGAAGGCGCGCTCGCCGCCGGCTTCGAACGACCGGTGGCCCTCGCCGTCACCGTCCTCACGAGCGACAACGACGCGCCCGAGCACATCCTGCCCAAGCGCATCGGTCTCGCCATCGAGGCCGGCGCCGGCGGGGTGATCTGCGCGGGCACCGATGTGCGCCTGGTGAAGCAGCTGGCGCCGCGGCTCAAGACGGTCGTGCCCGGCACCCGTCCGACCGGTGCGCCGGCCCACGACCAGGCACGCGTCACCACGCCGGCCGACGCCCTCGCCGCCGGCGCTGACGTGCTGGTCATCGGCCGGGTCGTCACCCACGCCGACGACCCCTCGGAGGCCGCCAAGGAGCTCACCGACTCCCTCGCCTGAGCGTTCTTTGTCGGATCTGCCCGGCTCAGCCGGGCAGATCCGACAAAGAAGCGTCAGCGGTTCATGCCGCCGCCGTCGACGACCATCGACACGCCGCTGACCCAGTCGGCGCGGTCGCTGCACAGCCACACCGCGGCCTCGGCGACCTGCGCCGGCTGACCGAGCTTGCCGCCCGGCATCGTCTGCAGCATCGCGTCGGCGATGCCGGGGCTGCTCGCGAACCAGCTCTGGATCATCGGCGTGTCGACCATGCCCGGGCACACGGCGTTGACCCGGATGTTGCGGTTGTTGTACTCCTGCGCCGCCGCCTTGGTCAGGCCGAGGACGCCGTGCTTGGCCGCCGTGTAGTGGGGGAGTCCGGGCGCGGCCATCAGCCCGGCGCCCGACGATGTGTTGACGATGGCGCCGCCGCCGAGCGCGGCCATGTGGCGGAGCTCGTGCTTCATGCACACGAACGCAGCCGTGAGGTTGATGCGGATCATGCGGTCCCACGCGGCCATGTCGAGGTCGGTGAACGGCCGCGACTCGTCGGTGATGCCGGCGTTGTTCCACGCCGCGTCGAGCGCGCCCTGCTCGGTGACCACGCGGTCGACCAGCGCGGCGACCTGTTCCTCATCGCTCACGTCGACCGCCACGAAGGTCGCGCCCGCACCGGCGGCGCGCACCCGCTCGGCCGTGTCGCCGCCGCCGGCTTCGTCGACGTCGACGACGTACACGTGGCGGGCGCCCTCGCGCGCGAACAGCTCGGCGCCCGACCGACCCATGCCGCTCGCCGCGCCGGTGACGACCACGACCTTCCCGTCTGCCAGTCCCATGCGGTCCCCCCGGATCGGTTCTGGCCTGACACCATACGAGCGACGTGATCACCTCGCTGACGACGAGTGGGCAGGCGTGGCTGGCGGACCTCGGGCCGCGCGAGCAGTCGGCGCTCACCGCCCGCCGCCACATCGCCGCCGAGACGAGCACCGATGTCGATGCCATCTGCGCCACCGTCTCGCCCGACGTGTTCTTCGCCATCCCGGTCCGCACCCGCGCCGGCCACGAGCTGCGCGCCGGCACGGTGCTCACCGATGCCGGTCAGGTGCGCGGCTACTACGCCGGTCGCTCGGGCTCGTACCTGGTGCGCAGCTCGCAGCAGCTCACGAGCATCACCACCGACTGGTACGTGCTCAACGAGACGGCGGCCACGCTGCTCGGCACCGGGGAGGTCAACGGCGTCGATGCGACCGGCCGCGAGTGGGTCGTGAGCTCGGTGGTCCTGTTCCCGACCGCGCCGGACGGCATCCGGGGGGAGATCTGCGCGACCCGGGCACCGATGGACGACGTGCTGCTCGACCGGGTCGTGGTCACGGCCGGCAGCGCGGTCGCCAACGCGGCGCTGCTCGACCGCTTCTCGCTCGCCGCCCGTGCCGGTGACTGGGATGCCGTCGCCGCCGAGCTGGCACCCGGGCACACGATGGCCGTCCGCATCGACGATCCCGACGACGGGTCGGTGGTGCACACGGCATCGCCGTTCTCGGCGCTGCTCGGAGGCGGCGACGACCTCACGATGCTCAACCGGGTGGCCACCGACTGGTTCGTGTTCGCCGAGCTCCTCGTGCGCCGGACGGACGGCGCCCGGCGCCTCGCGCTGATCCAACCGGTCGAGGGCGGTCGGATCCTCGGCACCTTCGGCTACGGCCGGGCGTGAGGACGAGCACTGTTTCGAGCATGTTTCGCTCGCCACACGCGGTTGGCGGGGGTCGGTTGCGCGAACCGTCAGATTCCGTTCTCGGTCCGGTAATCGTCAGGTAGCCGCAAGACGGTTCAGTGGGGCGATGGCCTCAGCCCCCTCCGCCTCGAAGGCGCGCGCCGTCGCGGCCCGCCTGCGTCCGATCGTGTCCGCCCGTGGCCAGCAGCAGCGGGTCCTGCAGCTCACGACGATGGCGTTCTTCCTGTCGTTCGTGGTCTGGTTCAACTTCGCCCCGTTCTCGGTGGCGATCGGCAAGGACCTCCACCTCACGCCGGCGCAGCTCGGCGTCATCGGCCTCTGCAACCTGGCGCTGACGATCCCGGCGCGGGTGTTCGTCGGCCGGCTCCTCGATCGCATCGGCCCGCGGCGCCTCTACGGGGCGTTGCTGCTCTTCGCCGTCGTGCCCAACACGGTCTTCGCGATGGCGCACTCGTTCACGGTGCTCGTGCTCGCCCGCCTGGCGCTCGGGCTCGTGGGCGCCGGCTTCGTCGTCGGCATCCGCATGGTGTCGGAGTGGTTCGACCACGAGGAGATGGGCACCGTCGAGGGCTTCTACGGCGGCTGGGGCAACTTCGGGTCGGCCGCCGCCGCCCTGGGCCTCCCGCAGCTCGCCATCCTCGTCGCCGGCGGCCCGCACGCCTGGCGCTGGGGCATCGGCATCTCGGGTGTGGTCGCCGCCCTCTACGGCCTGGTCTACCTCTTCGCGGTCGAGGACACGCCGCCGGGGAAGACCTACCTGAAGGCGCGCCGGCCGGGTGCGCTCGAGGTCACGAGCCGCGCCTCGGTGTGGGCGCTCGTCGGGCTGCAGCTGCCGATCCCGGCCACGCTCGCGCTCGTCGCGTGGCGCGTGGAGCGCGTCCACGTGCTCTCGCGCGGTGGGCTCGTCGGTGTGTGCGTCGCCCTCGTCGTGTTCGGTGGCTACCTCGTGACGTCGACGCTGCGGGCCAACCGCGCCGCGCTGGCCGAGGAGCATGCGCCGGAGGAGCGCTACGCGTTCGCCTCGGTGCTGATCCTCAGCCTCGCCTACTTCGTGACGTTCGGCGCGGAGCTCACCGTCGTCTCGCTCCTGCCGACGTTCTTCGCCACCACGTTCGCGCTCAAGATCACCGCCGCGGGCGCCGCGGGCAGCGCGTTCGCGTTCACGAACCTCGTCACCCGCCCCGGCGGAGGCATCGCGTCCGATGTGGCGGCGAGCCGGCGCCGCGTGCTCGTCGTGCTTCTCGCGGGATCGGCCGTCACGTTCGCGGCGATGAGCCGGATGACCGGCGCGTGGCCCCTCGGCCTGGGCGTGGCGCTCGTGGCGCTGGCGTCGGTGTTCGTGCAGGGCGGCAACGGCGCCATCTTCGCCATGGTCCCGCTCGTCAAGCGGCGGGTGAGCGGCCAGATCGCCGGCATCGCGGGGTCCTACGGCAACATCGGCGGGGTCCTGTTCAGCTCGCTGCTGTTCTTCACGATCGACAAGCAGCACCCGATCGGCAACACGCGCCTGCTCTTCCTCGTCATCGCCGCCGCGGCCGCGGTCGTCGCCATCCTGTGTCGTTGGCTCCCCGAACCGGTGGCGCCGCTCGACGACGCCGACGCCGATGCCGAGCTCGACGCGATGCTCGAGACCGTCGTCCTCGAGGTCGACCCCGCGTAGCGCTACGCGCTGAAGATGGGCCAGCCCGCGGCCCGGGCGGCGGCTTCGAGCGCCCGGTCGGGGTGCACGGCGACGGGGTAGGCGCAGGCCTGCAGCAACGGCAGGTCGGACGCGGCATCGGTGTAGGCCGTGGCGCGGCCCAGGTCGACGGCGATCTCGTCGCGCAGGCGCGCCAGCTTGCCGTCGCCGTGGCAGAACGGACCGTCGAGGCGACCGGTGAGGCACCGGTCGCGGACCTCGACCCGGGTGCCGATCCCCACATCGAGATCGGCACGCCGGGCGACCGCTTGCACCAGCTCGTGGGGCGAGGCCGAGAGCAGCACGCAGAGGTCTCCTGCGGCGGCGTGCCGGCGCACGAGCTGGTGCACGCCCGGGCGGATCGCCCGGACGACATCGTCGGTGGCGGCGAGGACCGCCTCCTGCATCACGCTCGCGGGCGCACCGGCAACCGTCGACAGCGCGTCGGCCAGCAGCCGTTCGGCGGCGGCCGTTCCCGCGCCGCGGCGAGCGAACTGGGCGTTGCGGGCGAGCGCGCCCGCCAGCCGGCGCCGCGGGAGCAGACCGCAGCGCACCAGCTGGCGGGCGAGGGGCACCAGGCTCGACCCCGGGATCAACGTGCGGTCGAGGTCGAAGATGGCGACCGGCACGGTGGTGGTCGAGGTGCGCATGCGGTCAGCGTCACCGCGGCGCGTTTCGAGACCATCACATCGACACCGCGATCAGGTGAACGCCGGGAGAATCATCCGTTGGTCACCTCGGCGTCGCCCGGAGGTCGCCGGCGTGTCACCTCGCATCGGCAGGCTCCCGTCCGTGATCAAGCGACTCGCACTCGTGGCCGCCGGCACCCTGCTGGCGGTCCTCCCCACCGTCCAGGCGTCGGCCGACTCCACGACCAAGGCCCCGCCCTTCACCCTGGCCGTCTACGGCGACTCGCCGTACGGCACCACCCCGACGGACACCGCGCAGCTCCAGGCGACGCCGGCGTTCATCAACTCGATCAACGCCGATCCCGACGTGAGCGAGGTGGTGCACGTCGGCGACATCCACTCGGGCAAGCAGTACTGCACCCAGTCCTACGACCAGACGATCAAGGACCTCTGGACGGCGTTCCAGGACCCGCTCGTCTACACGCCCGGCGACAACGAGTGGACCGACTGCCACAAGGCCGGCGAGGGCGGCAACGTGACGGACGCCAACGGCAACTACGTCGACTACGCCAACGGCAACCCGGTCGCCAACCTGGCGCTCGTGCGGTCGCTGTTCTTCCCGGTCGCCGGCCGGACGCTGGGCGGCGTGAGCGATCGCGTCCACTCCCAGGCCGAGCTCGTCGACTTGGTGCACCCGAACGACTCGAACTACGTCGAGAACGTCTGGTGGGTGAAGAACGGCGTGCTCCTCGTGACCGTCAACATCCCCGGCGGATCGAACAACGATGCCGACGTCTGGTACGGCGCGTCGGCCATGACGCCCCAGCAGCAGCAGGAGATCGCCGACCGCACCGGTGCCGACCTCCGCTGGCTGGACACCGCGTTCCAGGCCGCCCAGGACAAGGACATCAAGGCCGTGGTCGTCGGCGAGCAAGCCGACATGTGGGACGTCGACGGCAAGACCGCGGCCCACCTCACCGGCTACGAACCGTTCGTGGCGAGCCTCGCTTCGCACACGAACGCGTTGGGCAAGCCGGTGCTGCTGTTGAACGGCGACTCCCACGTCTACAACTCCGACAACCCCTTCGACCCGTCGGACCCGGTGAACGCGACGCACCCCGGCTACACGGTGCCGAACTTCCACCGCATCACGGTGCACGGCAGCACGTTCCCGCTCGAGTGGCTGAAGCTCACGTTCGACCCGAACGCCAGCAACCCGACCACGGCCACGACCTTCGGGCCGTTCAGCTGGAGCCGCCAAGTCCAGCCGTGAGCCCTTCGACGGCCTCGATGTAATCGTTCACGAGGTCGAACATCACGTCTCGCACCGGTCGCACCGAGTTCATGGATCCGACGATCTGCCCCACCGGGGCGAACGCCAGGTCCTTGCGGTGCGACCGGGCGATGCGGGCGTTGGCCTCGGCCGTGAGGATGTTCTGCAGCGGCATGCCGAGCGGGCCGGGGCCCTTCGGGTCCTCCCAGGCGTCGGTCCAGGCCGAGCGGAGCATCCTCGCCGGCTTCCCGGTGTAGGAGCGCGAGCGGACCGTGTCCGACGAGGTGGCCTCGAGGTAGCGCTCGACGACCTCGGAGCTCGCCGAGCTCTCGGCCGTCGTCAACCACAACGAGCCCATCCACACGCCCTGGGCCCCCAGGGCCATCGCCGCCGCGATCTGGCGCCCGGTGCCGATGCCGCCGGCGGCGAGCACCGGCACCGGCGCCACCGCGGCGACGATCTCGGGGACGAGCACCATGGTGGCGATCTCGCCGGTGTGGCCGCCGGCCTCGTAGCCCTGGGCGACGATGATGTCGACGCCGTTGTTCACGTGGCGCTGGGCGTGCTGGGCCTTGCCGGCGAGGGCGGCGATCTTGATGCCCTGCTGGTGCGCCTGCTCGATCACGTCGGGCGGGGGTGAGCCGAGGGCGTTGGCCAGCAGGCAGATGGGATGACCGAGCGCGACCTCCACGTGCCGGTGGGCGACGCCCTCGGCCCACCCGGTGACGCCCCGGAAGTCCGAGCCCTCGGGCAGCGGGGGCAGGTCGAAGCGGGCCATGAGCTCGTCGACGAAGCGCTTGTGCTCCTCGGGGATCATCGACTGGATGTAGGCCGCCACCTCCTCGGGCTCGGTGCCCTTGGCGTCGGCCGCTTTCGCCGGCATGACGGTGTCGACGCCGTAGGGCTTGCCGTCGACGTGCTCGTCGATCCAGTTGCACTCGACGTCGAGCTGGTCGGGGGTGAAGCCGACGGCGCCCAGCACGCCGAGGCCGCCGGCCTTGCTCACCGCCGCCACCACGTCACGGCAGTGGCTGAAGGCGAAGATCGGGTACTCGATCCCGAACAGGTCACACAGCTCGGTGTGCATGGCTCCCCCTCGAATGTCGGTTGCGTCGTTACGAGTACTGCAAGAAGCGGCGCATGAAGCGCCGGATCGATGCCGCCGCCCAGTTGTCGTGATCCTCACCGAACGCGGTGATCCCGTCGAAGGTCCACTCGGTGAGGCAGTTGATCGTGAACAGGTTCGGGTTGATCGGGAACGCCAGCTGGTTGAGGCAACGTCCCTCCGCGTGCAGCTCACGACCGAGCTGGTCGGTGATGTCGAGCGTGACGCGGCGCGGGAAGCCGGTGTCGGCATCGCGCTCGACGACCGTGCGGAGCGCCGATTGCAGCCGCGACCGCTCGCCGTCGCGGAGGACGTAGCCGTGGATGCCGATGCACCCGGCGCCGTAGTCCATGGTGATGGCGTGGAAGCCGTCGCGCGCGGACGCCGTGGCGTAGCTGTAGCCCCCGTTGGTGGCGCCGTGGAGCGAGTCGCCGAACTGGGCCCGCGGTCCCCACGACCGGTCGCGGAACCCGAACGAGTCGACGGGGATCGTCTCCCCCTCGAGCACGATCGTCCCTTGGTAGCGACCGGGTTGGTCGAGATGCGCCTGGCCGAGCATGTTCGGCTCGGCGACCGCCGTGAAGGTGAGATCGACGTGCAGGTCGTCGCCGTCGGGATCGTCGAACGCCACTGCGTAGCGCTGCAGCGCCTCGAGCACGCGGTAGCGGATGCCGTTGGGCACGGTGATGTCCGACAAGGGCTGGTCCGGGATGGGCAGGTGCCAGAAGTTCTTGGCGTACCGGCAGTTCCAGAGCTCGTGGCCGGTGTCGTCCCAGAAGTAGACGCCGGCCGCCATCACGCCCTGGTTGGGGCGGAAGAACGGATAGAGCTGACCGGAGAGCTTGCGCTCCGGCACCGTGAACGTGAACCAGCACGTCTCCGACCAGAACGGGTCGTCGTTGGCCGGCGGGTGGAACTCGTCGTCGGCCGCCGTCGCCATCACCGCGTCGCTCATATCCCGTGCTCCTCCAAGAGCTGCTGCAGACAGGTCGTCACGTTGGTCTCGCGCCAGATCGTGTTGTCGGCGTCGAGCTGGCCGCGCGCGACCGTGCGGTTCATCACGCGCACGACGATGGCGTTGTACCGCCACGCCGCCATGATCTCGAACCAGCGGGTGTCGCCGACCTTGCGACCTGACGCGTCCTCGTAGACCGCCCGCTGCGCGTCGCGCGACGGCTCGCCCTCGCGTCGCGGCGCGTCGGACGACTCGTGGCACCAGCGGTCGAACATCAACCACCACCCGAGATCGACCTCCGCCGGCGCGATCGATGCGGCTTCGAAGTCGGTGACGCACTGCACGCGGTCGTCGCGCCAGATGATGTTGCCGAGCCGCGGGTCACCCCAGCACAGCACGGGTTCGGTCTCCGCGGGCATGTGCGTGCGCAGCCAGGCCTCGGCCTTCTCGTACACCGGATGGCTGCGTCCGCCGAGCTCGCGCGCGCCGTACTCCGCCCACCGCTCGAACTGCCGGACGGTCGTCGGCTGGGCGCCCGGTGCCAGCAGCCACGAGAGCCCGGCGGCCTTCCAGTCGATGGCGTGCATGCGCGCGAGCGTGCGCACGCCGTCGTCGATCATCGTGGTCCGGCGGGCGGGCGTC
>Ga0070671_100002488_pt1 | contig 14253 bp, 13 predicted proteins | sample KBSS73metaG_FD_65341 | JGI IMG/M metagenome (GOLD analysis project Ga0070671, IMG submission 65341) | Switchgrass rhizosphere microbial communities from Kellogg Biological Station, Michigan, USA - KBS S7-3 metaG | ecosystem: Host-associated > Plants > Roots > Rhizosphere > Soil ...
AGGCTTGATCCGGAGGATGTCGCTGACCTGGACGTGGAGTGGCCCGCGGCCGAGCTGATCGACTCGACGATCATCGACACCCCCGGCACGTCGTCGCTGAACCGGGATGTCTCACAACGCACGCTGCGGTTGCTGGTGCCAGAGGACGGGGTGCCGCGCGTCGACGCGGTGGTCTTCCTGCTACGCACGCTGAACGCCGCGGACATCGCGCTGCTCAAGCAGATCGGCGAGCTGGTCGGCGGGTCGGCAGGCGCGCTTGGCGTGATCGGGGTCGCGTCGCGGGCCGACGAGATCGGCGCGGGACGGATCGACGCGATGCTGTCGGCCAAGGATGTCGCCAAGCGGTTCACCGCCGAGATGGACAAGACCGGCATCTGTCAGGCCGTGGTGCCGGTGTCGGGTCTGCTGGCGCTGACGGCCCGCACGTTGCGGCAGAGCGAGTTCGTCGCGCTGGAGAAGTTGGCCGGCGTGGACGCCGCCGAGCTGACCAAGGCGATGCTGTCGGTTGACCGCTTCGTGCGGGAGGACAGTTCGTTGCCTGTCGACGCGGCCACCCGCGCAGCCTTGCTGGACCGGTTCGGCATGTTCGGCATCAGGATTTCGATCGCGGTGCTGCGCGCCGGGGTCAGCGATTCGGTGGCGCTGGCCGACGAACTACTGGAACGCAGTGGCTTGGTGGCCCTGCGCGACGTCATCGACCAGCAGTTCGCGCAGCGGTCGGATCTGCTCAAGGCGCACACCGCGCTGCTGTCGCTGCGACAGTTCGTCCAGACCAACCCGATCTATGCGACGCCGTACATCGTTGCCGACATCGACCCGCTGCTCGCCGACACCCATGCCTTCGAAGAGCTTCGCCTGTTGAGCGCATTGCGTTCGCGCGCAACAACTTTGAATGAGGACGAGATCGCGTCGCTGCGGCGCATCATCGGAGGCTCCGGCACCGACGCGGCCAGCAGGCTGGGGCTGCAGCCCGATGCGCCGTACGACGGGCCGCGGGCGGCGTTCGCGGCGGCGCAGCGGTGGCGGCGTCGCGCCGACCATCCACTCAACGATCCGTTCACCACACGCGCATGTCGGGCCGCGGTGCGCAGCGCCGAGGCGTTGGTCGCCGAATACGCTGCACGCGGACGCTGATTCCGGCTTAGCGGGCTGATTGCTCACGTCTGGCGTGAGTGATCAACCCGCTAAACCTTGCAGCTAGCTCGCGGCTAGCCGTGCGGCGTGGTCGGCCTCGTCCGGACGGATGCTGCTCGCATCCTCGGACTCCAGGATCCAATGGGTAACGCGGCCGTCGTGATCCGCCTGCTCACCCGACAGCAACGCCACGCGGATCAACTGCCGCACATGCTTCTCGTCGGCGGGCTCGGCGGCGAACAGCACCCGAAGCCTTACCGTGTCGTCGTCCGCACGGGTCGCCTCGGTGTGATGCGGCCACAACGGGCACGGCGGTTCGTGGTCCCAATGTCCGCACAGCTCAACGGTTATCCTGCCGCCGGGCGCGCGTGAGTCTCCGTCGGGATCGAGGATGACGACGGCGTCGTGGGCGTAGGCCGCATATGTCACGGCGGGGGCGGGACAGTCACGGTCTGGGTGACCGTACTGGTGCTCGTGCTCGTGCTGGTGCTGACGCTCGTGCTGACGCTCGGTTCGGTCGTCGTCGTTGTGGTCGTCGTGGTCGTGGTGGTTGTCGTCGTGGGCTCGGTCGTCGTCGTGGTGGTGGTCTGCTCGGTGGTCGTCGGTGCCGTCGTCGTCGCCGTGGTCGTCGTCGGTGCGGTCACCGATGTCGTGGTGCGGGTGATCGGGGTCAGCGTGGTCGCAGGCTCGGGCGAACCGCCGCCGGTGAGCAGCTTGACCAGACCAAAGATGATCAACGCAACCACCACAGCGCCGACCGCACCGAACGCCACCAGCGCTACCGGTTTGCGGTACCAGGGCACAACGTCTGGCGACGGGACACCGGCATCGCCGTAGTTGATGTATGCGGTCGGCTGGTTGTCGGGATTGTTCGGATCGTCGGGAGGTCCGTAGCGCGCCACGGGCTCTGATAGTAGGCGGTCAGGGCTGCGGATAGAGCGTGCGTGTCACATTCGTGCGCGGCCCGCGCCGCGTCGTGCTCGGCGCCGACTCCTCGCCGCTTGGCGGGGTATACGGCTTGGTCCATGCGGTCCGGGTCGACGTGTCGGTTGCCGGGCTGCTCGATGTGTCGGACGACGACGTGGTGGATGACGGCCCGTCGATGTCGGTGGTGACCGGGGGGCTGGTGCTGGTGATCGTCGCGGTGGTGGTGGTCGTCGTCGACTGGCTGGCAGTAGCCGAGAACGACGGATCGACGAAGTTCAGCGGTGCCTGCTCGGGCTCGTCGAATTGGCGTGATACGAAGGTCACCGCCGCGATGATGATGCCGATCGCGGCGACGCCCGCAACGCTTGCCCCGATGACGTTCGGCGTGCGGTTGTACCACGGCGTTTCCGACGACTCGTCGTCGTGGTCGTCGGGGTCCTCGCCTGCCATGGCCAGTGATAGTAGCCGCGGGTTTCGGCCCTGCGGCCGGGTCAGGCGAACTGCGGCACGACCTGGGTGGCAAAGAACTCCAGGTGGTCGAGGTCGGACATGTCGAGAAGCTGCAGGTAAGCCCGCTGCACGCCGGCTTCTATATAGGGTCCGAGCTTGTCCGCGATCTCCGCCGGTGTCCCCACCAGCGGGGAGTTGCTGCGCAGTTCGTCCACCTCGCGCCCGATGGCGTCCGCTCGCCGGGCGATCTCGGCATCGTCACGTCCGGCGCACACCACGAACGCCGCCGAGTACGTCAGCGCGTCCGCCGGCCGACCCGCCTGGGTCAGCGCTGCAGCCACCCGCTCGAATTGGGTCTTGGCGGTGTCCAGCGGCGCGAATGGGATGTTGAACTCGGCGGCGAACTGAGCCGCCAGTGCCGGTGTGCGCTTGGCACCACCGCCGCCGATGATGACCGGCGGGTGCGGGGACTGGACCGGTTTGGGCAGCGCCGGGGACTCCACCACGGTGTACTGCCCACCGGAGTAGTCGAACTTCTCGCCAACGGGCGTCGTCCAGAGTCCGGTGATGATCTCGAGCTGCTCGGTCAGCCGGTCGAAGCGCTCGCCGAGCGGTGGGAAAGGAATCGCGTAGGCCTGGTGTTCGGCCTCGAACCAGCCCGCACCGATGCCCAATTCCACACGGCCACCGCTCATTTCGTCGACCTGCGCGACCGAGATCGCGAGCGGCCCTGGATGACGGAAGGTCGCCGAGGTGACCATCGTGCCGAGCCGGATCGTCGACGTTTCGCGCGCGATGCCGGCCAGCGTCACCCAGGAGTCGGTCGGGCCGGGGAGCCCGTCACCGCTCATCGCGACGTAGTGGTCGGACCGGAAGAACGCCGAATAACCCAGCGATTCGGCAGCGCGGGCGACGGCGAGTTGGTCGGAATAGGTGGCGCCCTGCTGGGGCTCGACGAAGACGCGGAAATCCACGAGCGCCAGCCTAGGGCTGCGCAGGGAGGTCGTCGACCGCAACCCTGATCGCTGACCCCTGACATGAGCCGCCGCGCCACCGCTGGCACACTGTACGAATGGCACAGATAACGCTTCGTGGAAACGCGATCAACACGGTCGGCGAGCTGCCCGCCGTCGGATCTCCCGCTCCTCAATTCAGCTTGACCGGGACTGACCTCGGTGAGGTGAGCAGCGAGCAGTTCCGCGGTAAGCCGTTGTTGCTCAACATCTTTCCGTCGATCGATACGCCCGTCTGCGCTACCAGCGTGCGGGTGTTCAACGAGCGGGCGCAGGCCAGCGGGATGACAGTGCTGTGTGTGTCGAACGATCTGCCGTTTGCTCAGAAGCGGTTCTGCGGCGCAGAGGGTATCGAGAACGTGACCACCGCGTCGGCGTTCCGCGACAGCTTCGGCGAAGATTACGGCGTCACGATCGTCGACGGTCCGATGGCAGGCCTTCTTGCGCGCGCCGTCGTCGTGATCGGTGCGGACGGTAACGTCGCCTACAGCGAGCTGGTTCCTGAGATCGCCTCCGAACCCAGCTACGACGCCGGACTCGACGCGCTCGGCGCCTCGGTTTAGTTACAGCCCGCGGCGGGCGGTGCGGACGGCCTGGGCCGCCTGGGCGTCGGAGAACGTCAGCCGCACCTCGTCACGTCCGGACAGGAACAGCAGCAGTTCCTCGGGTTCCCCGGTGACGATCAGCTCCGGTCCACTGCCGACGGTGGCGAGCGTCTTGCCCTCGGGCGTACGTAGCGACACCCGCGCCGGCGCCCTGCCCAGGCTCAGCCTGGCCATCAGTGGAAGGCCGCGGCCCAGCGCCTTGACCAGGGTGTCATCGAGTCGCCTTGGCTCCCAACCGGTTTGGGCTCGGCGGACGTCCTCGTGGTGAATGAACATCTCGCCGAGGTTGGCAACCGGGTCGAGTAGCTTGAACGGCGAATATAGCGGCGGACCTGAGGCGATCTTGGCGAGCAGGTCGTCCCATGCGGTGGTCTTCGTGACCTGGCGCTGCACCCTGCCGGTGTAACCGGCGAGGAACGGGACGACGACTCCTGCCGTCGCATCCAGCCTGCCTTCTCGAACCACGAGGTGTGCGGCCAGGTCGCGGGTGGTCCAGTCCCCGCACAGCGTTGGCGCATTGGGGCCGACGTTGCGCATCGTGTCCACGAGGGCGGCGCGTTCGCGCTGAGCCGCAGTCATGGTGAAACTCTAGAACGCCTGCACGCCCTCGACAGCGATAACCATGCCGTGGCCGGTGCCGTCGTTGGTGAACCTGGTGCCCTCTTCGCTTGCCTCGATGGTCCAACCGACCGCCGAGTACGTCTTGTAGTCGAGCTTGACCACCGGAATGTCGCCCAGATTGCCAACGAGCCAACTGAGTTCGCCGTTCGAGTTGACGCGGACCCCGTTGGCCTTGGTGCCGTCCAGCACAGGCGCGTTGGTGAACTCCGCCTCGCAGCCGACCTCGGCGGTGTCGAGCTGGCAGCGCGTCTTGCCCGACTTCGTCTCGATGAACACATAGCCGTTCTCAGGCGTCAGCTCCTCCCCACCCGGTGCTGAGGGAGCACTGCTCGGCGCAGGCGTCAGCGTCTTCGGCGGCGCGGCCGTCGGCTTGGCGGGCCGACTAGTCGGAAAGCTCGGCTCGGTGGGCTCCGTTGGATTGATCACGGGCGTGCCGGAGGTGCTGGATTGGCAGCCCGTCAGTACGGCGAAGGCGAGAACGAGAGCAACTGTCTGCCGTGGCGTCATCCAGTGCTCGCCATCCTGGCGTATTCGCCGGCGAGCACCCGCAGTTGCGCGGCGCCGTCACCGGCGTAGGACGAACCGTGCATGATGGCCAGCGTAGTCGGGTTCAGCTGCGCGAGCTGTTCAAGCGTCGGACCCAGATTCGTCGTGAGCCCCGTCGCGTGGAACACCTCTTCGGCCTCTAATGCCGGTGCCACACAGTCGGATTCGGTGACTGCCGGGCACTGGCCGACTTGCGTGAAGATATCCCCGGCCAGCAGCGTGGACGTCGTCTCGTCGAACCACAGGCCGGCCTCCCAGTTGTGCGGGACGTGCGGGGTGGCGATGAACCTCAGTCGGTGACCGCCGACATCATGTACGCCCTCTGGCGCGATTACCGGCGCGCGGTCGCAGAGGTCGTTGAGTGACACCGCGCAGGCCAGCGCGCCATGGATGACTTCGGCGTTGGGCGCGGCGGCCAGCAGTAGATTGACCGCACCGCACTCGTCGGCCTCGACGTGACCGAATGAGATCCAGCGCAGCTTCTCCAGCGGGACGACCCGGTTGATGGCCTCTGACACCAGCGGGAACAACTGTCGGTGCCCGCAGTGAAAGAGGAACGGTTCGTCGCCCGTCAACAGGAACTGGTTGAAGGTGAAGCCACTCGGCGGGACGTCCGCGACATAGGTCGAGAGCCGATAGATATCTGTTGCGATCTCAACAACATCCGTTTGCATGGTTCGATGGTCCGCCCAGAAGGCCCACGTTGTGGCGGTAATGAAGCACTCCCTGAGAGTTCGCCGGATGAAAGCTAATCGAGGCGCGCCGGGGTGGGCGATCATGGGACAGTTGCGGCGGAGAGTTGCGGGGGGATGGTCAGTCCGGTCGGTGAGGCCACGAGTCGGTGCGGGTCGTGCGGCAACGACCTGCGGGTCAAGGCGCGCTTCTGCGACGTATGCGGTTCGCCCGTCGGCTTGCCGGCTGTCGCCGAGTACAAACAGGTGACGGTGCTGTTCGTCGATGTGGTGGGTTCGATGAAACTGGCGGCGGTGCTGCATCCGGAGCGGTTGCGCGAAATCATGAACGAGTTGTTCAACCGCGCTGCGGCGGTGGTGCAGCGCTATCAGGGCACGCTGGACAAGTTCACCGGTGACGGGTTGATGGCGCTTTTCGGTGCTCCGCTGGCACTGGAGGACCATGCGCTGCGGGCTTGTATCGCGGCGTTGGAGATTCAGACGGTCACCCAGGAGTTCGCCGTTGAGGTTTTCCGCCGCGACAACGTGCGCTTGGAGGTTCGCGTCGGCCTGAATTCCGGTGAGGTCATCACCGGGTCGATGGGTTCTGGTGTCGGTCAGTACACGGCGGTGGGGCACCCGGTAGGAATGGCGCAACGGATGGAGTCGGCCGCACCCCCGGGTGGGGTGCTGTGTTCGTTGTCCACAGCGCGATTGGTCGACGGCGCCGCCCACCTTGCGCCTGTCGAGGAAGTGGTGATCAAAGGATCCGACGTGCCGGTGCCCGCTCGGCGCCTGCTCGCAGTCGGCTCGCGCCAAATGGTGTTGGGGCGCAACGAAGGTGCGATGGTGGGCCGCGATGCCGACTTGGATCGCCTGCAGCGCATCTTCGAAACCAACAGCAGTCATCTGGTCGGTGTGGCAGGCGCTGCCGGGCTGGGCAAGAGCCGATTGATCGCCGAACTCAGCGCGCAGGCCGCAGCAGCGGGCGCAACAATCGTCCTTGCCCGTTGCGACGCGCCGACCATCACGGTGGCTTTCCGAGCCGTCTCACGCCTGCTGCGGGCTTTGTTCACGGTGGACGGTTTCAGTGACGCCGACGCTCGAGCGCGCGTGCTGGCCAAGTGCAATGGATCGCTGGCACCGGGTTCAGGTGACGCACAGATCCTGTTCGACGTGATGGGCATCGCCGATGCCGACTCGCCGGCGTTGCAGGTAAGCGTGGACGGTCGTCGTCGCAGGCTGGTGGAGGTGATGTCGCAGGCGGTGTCGGCAAGACCGGATCGGCTGCTGTTCGTGTTGGAGGACGCGCATTGGATCGACGCGCCCAGCGACGAGGTGCTCGCCGATTTCACCGCTGCGCTCACTGCGACGCAGTCGATGTTCGTGACGACCTTCCGTCCGGAGTATCGAGGTGCCCTGAAGCAGCGCGCGGGCGAGACGGTCACGCTACAGCCGCTACCCGATGCGATGGCGGTGCAGTTGGTCTGTCAGCTGTTGGGCAGCGACCCGTTGCTGGCCCCTCTCGTCGACCGGATTGCCGTTGCGGCGGTGGGCAACCCGTTCTTCGTCGAGGAGATAGTCCGCGACTTGGCGGACCGCGGTGTAATCGCGGGAAGCCGTGGCGGCTATCGACTGTCCGGCGGTGTGGATGAGATCGGCGTACCCGCGACGGTGCAAGCCGTGCTGGCAGCGCGCATCGACCGGTTGCCGTCAGACGCCAAGGCGATAGTGAACGCCGCGGCGGTGATCGGCAACCGCTTTGATGTCGATACTCTGCACGCTCTTCTTCCGGATGTGATGTCCTCTGCGATGGCTGAGTTGGTGTCGGCCGAGATGATCGATCAGACCGAATTCATTCCGCGGCAACGCTATTGCTTCCGTCATCCGCTGGTTCGCACGGTGGCCTACGAATCACAGCTGAGCGCCACCCGTGCGCAGGCACATCGGCGCCTGGCGAGGGCGATTGAGGCGCGCGATCCCACTGCTGGCGACGAGAATGCGGCGCTGATTGCGACACATCTTGAAGCGGCAGGCGAACTCGTCGACGCGTACCGCTGGCACATGCGCGCAGCAGAATGGCTTCGGCCGCGTGACATGATGGCCGCCCGCACCCAATGGCTGAGCGCACGACGGATCGCCGACCAATTTCCCGATGACCGAGCTGATGCTGTCAGCATGCGTATCGCCCCCCGCACAATGCTGATATCAACGGCGTTGTGGGTCGGCAGTGATGCTGACGCCGATAGTCAATACCAAGAGCTTCGCGAAATGTGTTTGCAACTAGGTGATCGCGAGTCGCTAGCGATTGCGACCGCGGGTCGCATCATGTCGTTCATCTTCAACGACGACCGCGTAACCGAGGCTGCCTCGTTGGCATCGGACCTCGAGGAAGTTCTGACTGGCATCGAGCCTGCGGGATTCACGGCGTTCGACACCGTTCTCATCTCGTTGTTCTTCGCCCGCTTCGCATGTGCCGATTTCGCCGATGCACTCCAGAAGGTCGACGCGATCGACGCCCGGCCGCATGAAAAGGCCACGCTTGAATCGACGGGCGTGGCCACACTACGTGGTGTCGTCGAGATCTGCAGTGGCGACTACAAAGACGGGCGAAAACATCTCGCGGAGGGAATTGCCCAGGCTCGCGTACTTTCGCCCGTCGGGTTCGCGCACCATCTGATCTGCTGGGGACTAGTAGTGGCACTAGGCCTGACAAGTCCTGACGACTTGGTGGATGAGATGGGCGATGTACTAGCCCGTGCTGAGTCATTCGGAGATATTTCGGGCATTATTCCTACGCAGTTTGCTTATGGCATTGCGCTATTGCGCTCGGACAAGGCGTCATACGACGCGGCAGTCGAGGTTCTCGAAACTGCCAGAGCCGGAATTCAGAAACATCGAATACTCACCTATCTCCTGTCGATCATTGACGCCGACCTGGCGGCAGAGTCCATCCGGAACGGGCGGCAGGACAACGCAATCGACCAGCTCCGGGCTCTATATACGTTGCATATCAGCCGCGGCTATCGAGTCGTCGCCGGTAATGCAGGCGAGGCACTGGTCGCGCTCCTAATCAACCGCGGAGCTAGCGGCGATATCGCCGAGGCGCAACGCATCACGAACGAATGGCGCCTGCGGCGGCCGGGCATTCCCGCCCTGGATCTTTGGTGGCTGAACTCGCGCGCCAAGATAGCCCAAGCGATGGATGATCGGGCGAGCTATACCGACCTTTCCAGGCGGTACCTCTCACTCTGCGAAAAGCTTGACGCCCGTGGGCGACTTGCCGAAGCGCGTCGAATGGTTGATAGGGGAGGGTGACAGAGATGGCAAAGATATTGGCGTACACATCACCCGCGCTGGGCCATGTGCTGCCGATCAGCGCGCTGCTTTCGGAGTTGGCGCACCGCGGCCATGCGATTCATCTGCGCACAATGCGCGCCGGTGTCGAGACCGGTCAGCGGCTCGGGTTCACCACCGACACAATCGATCCGCGGATCGAGGCAATTGAGCACGACGACTGGAAGGCCAACAAGGCGCCAGACGGGCTGAAACGCGCGTTCGCGGTGTTCGGCAGGCGTGCTCCGCTCGAAGTGGCCGACCTCGCCGGTGCGATTGAGCAGGTCAGTCCTGACGCATTGCTCGTCGACGTGTTGTGCTGGGGCGCGCTGTCCGCCGCCGAGGCCGGCGCGTTGCCGTGGGCCTGTTTCTCGCCTTTCACACCTCTGTTGCGCGCAGACGGGGTGCCCCCCTTCGGCCCGGGTCTCAAACCGTTGCCCAACATGCTGGGACGCGCTCGCGACGCCGTGCTGCGGACCATGATGAGCGGCACAGTCAATAGCGCGTTGCCCGCACTGAATGCGGCTCGCGAAGGACTGGGATTGCAGCGAGTCGGTTCGATGGACGAGTTTTGGCGCCGCGCACCGCTGATGTTGGTCGCGAGCGGCAAGCCGTTCGAGTATCCGCATGCCGACTATGGCGACGCGGTACAGATGATCGGACCATGCGCACTTGATCCAGCAGACACTGCCCCGAGTTGGCTGACGTCGATTGATCGGCCGATCGTCCTCGTCACGACGTCGTCCGAGAAACAAGGCGACGACAACCTGGTCCAGACCGCGATGGCCGCATTAGCAGATGAACCGGTGCACGTGGTTGCGACGCTGCCGGCGGGAGACCCAGAGAGCCTGCCCGCGCCCCCCAATGCCACTGTTTGCCGACTCGTCCCGCACGGCCCGGTGCTCGACCGGGCAGTGTGCGCGATAACGCACGGCGGGATGGGGGCCACTCAAAAGGCTTTGGCCCGTGGGGTTCCCGTGTGCGTCGTGCCATTCGGCCGTGACCAGTTCGAGGTTGCGCAACGCGTTGAGGTTGCCCGGTGCGGCACCCGACTGCCGGCGAAAAAGCTGTCGGCAGAACGTCTTCGCGCGAAAGTGCGGGAGGCGATGACGATGTCAGACGGCGCGAGACGCGTTGCTGAGGGCTTCGCGGCTACCGGCGGCGTAGCCCGCGGCGCAGATCTCTTCGAACAGCGCGTGCTAGGACTCCGCGTCAGCTGAGCGCTGAGCAGATGCTCGGGCCAGGACGCGGGCGAGTAGTACGTAATTCCGTTTGGCGAGCGCCACCCCGCCAGAGGGTGTATCACTGGTACACCGTCGTTCGGTCTATCGAGGTGGGTCAGATGGCACGCGTTGATTTGTTTGCAAAGATTCCGTTGATCGGGATGACCCTCGTGTTTTTGGCGATGTTCATCGTCGCGGTGACCGCATATCTGCATGCCGGTTGGTATTCGATAATCGGCTACGCGATCGCCGCGGTCGTCGCCGTGTGCGGCTTCGTCATGACGTTTCGTGACGTCAGCGATACGCCGGGACCCCCGGAGCAGTGGGATCCCCGTGGTAACCCGATTGATCCTGCGCCCCCCCAAAACTGACGAGAGCGAGGATTCGTCCGATGACAACCGCACCCAAGCAGTCTGCGTATGACAACTCCGCGCTGATGGCGGAGGACGAGGGGTACCACAAGGGCCTCAAACCCCGGCAGCTGCAGATGATTGCGATCGGCGGTGCCATCGGTACCGGACTGTTCCTCGGTGCCGGCGGCCGACTACACAATGCCGGACCCGGCCTGTTCTTGAGCTACGCCTTCTGCGGGATTTTCGTCTTCCTGATCCTGCGCGCGCTGGGCGAACTCGTGCTGCACCGCCCATCATCCGGGTCCTTCGTGTCGTATGCGCGCGAATTCCTCGGCGAGAAAGCAGCGTTTGTCGCCGGGTGGATGTACTGGTTGAACTGGGCGTTCACGGCCATTGTCGACTCGACGGCGATCGCCACCTACTTCCACTACTGGAAGGCGCTGGAGGCTGTCCCGCAGTGGCTGTTCGCACTGCTCGCGCTGGCGGCCGTAGTGAGCATCAACCTCATCTCGGTTACCCTGTTCGGCGAGCTCGAGTTCTGGGCGGCGGCCATCAAAGTGCTTGCGCTGCTGACATTTCTGGTCGCCGGCACCATCTTCTTGGCGGGCCGCTACCACATTCAAGGGCAGTCAACCGGTTTCAGCGTGATCGCGAACAACGGTGGGCTCTTCCCCGCCGGGCTCTTCCCGCTGGTGATCGTCATGTCCGGCGTCGTATTTGCCTACGCCGCAGTCGAACTCGTCGGCACGGCGGCCGGCGAGACGGCACATCCGCACAAGATCATGCCGCGTGCGATCAACTCGGTGATCGCACGTATCGCCGTCTTCTACGTCGGCTCGCTGTTCCTGCTTGCCCTTCTGCTCCCGTACAACACCTATAAGCCCGGCGAGAGCCCGTTCGTCACGTTCTTCTCCAAGATCGGCGTCGAGGGCGCGGGCACGGTCATGAACATCGTGGTGCTGACGGCCGCATTCTCCAGTCTCAACGCCGGGTTGTACTCGACCGGCCGGATCCTGCGGTCGATGGCAATGAATGGCAGCGCACCGAAGTTCACGGCGGCGATGTCCAGCCGCGGCGTACCGTACGGCGGAATCTTCTTGACCGCGGGCGTCGGGCTATTCGGCGTCATCCTCAACTTTCTGGTGCCCGGCCAGGCATTCGAGATCGTGCTCAACATCGCGGCCCTCGGCATCATCGCGTCCTGGGGCACCATCGTCATCTGCCAGATCCAGCTCTACCGCTGGTCGAAACGCGGCATCCTCGAGCGGCCGTCTTTCCGGTTGTGGGGCACCCCGTACACCGGCTACGCCACTTTGGCGTTCCTGGTCGGCGTCGTCGTGCTGATGGCATTCGACCCGCCGATCGGCACCTGGACCGTCGCCACGCTGGTCATCATCATTCCGGCCCTCGTCATCGGGTGGTATGCGGTCCGAGGGCGCGTGCTGGAGGTCGCGAGGGAACGCCAAGGCTTCACCGGGCAGTTCCCGGTTGTCGCCAACCGGCCGCTGCCGCGCGACAAAGACGACAAGGACGACAAGGACAACTGAATCCGGTTGTCTCGCAGCTATTTTCGGTAGCTAAGCGGAATTGTCAGGGCGCTCCGCTGCCGTTCTGGCCGTTGTGGCTGTTGGCTGGGTTGCTGCCCGTTCCGGTGCCACCGATGCCGGCTGGCCCGTCACCGGCGCCGATTCCGCCATGCCCCGCGTTGCCGCCGTTGCCGCCGATGCCGGTGCCCGCGGGGGCCGACGCGTTGCCGCCGGTACCGCCTGCGCCGCCGTCCTGTCCGATGGCATGGCTGTCTCCGCCGTTGCCCCCATTGCCGCCGGTGGCGGTGCCGGTGCCGAGGGCACGTCCACCGCCCGCGTCGCCGCCGTTGCCGCCGCGGCCGAAGGTCGCGCCTCCTTGGCCTGCAGTGCCGCCGTTGCCGCCGACGGCGTTGCCGGTATTGCTGTTGGTTCCGCCACCGCCGCCACCGTTGCCGCCGTTGCCTGCCACACCGGCACTACCGCCGGTGCCGCCCTGGCCTCCCCGCGCGGTTCCCGAGCCACTCAACGCAACTCCGCCGTGGCCGCCGTCGCCACCGTTGCCGATCGCGCCTGCCTTGCCGCCGTCGCCACCGACGCCTCCGACTGTGCCGCCCCGGTCGAGGTTTTGCGCATTGCCGCCGCTGCCACCGTTGCCGCCGTTGCCCAACAACCGGCCGCCATTGCCACCGTTGCCGCCGTCGCGACCGAAGGCGGCCACGTTGTCCTTGGTGGTGAAGTCGCTGCCGTTTCCGCCGTCGCCGCCATTGCCGACCAGCCCGGCATTCCCGCCGCGTCCGCCTTGCCCGCCGTTTACGCCGTCGCCGCCTCTGCCACCGTTGCCGAACAACAGCCCACCGTTGCCGCCGTTCTGTCCGGGTGCGCCGTCGGCACCGTTGCCGATCAGCAAGCCGGCATTTGGATGTTCGGGGGTGCCGTTGCTGATGAACACGGCTACGAATGCGCCGATCGAATCAATGCCGGCAATGGGCGCCGTCGTCGCTGTCGACTTGCCGATGCCGCCGTGACTTCCGGGCGTCGCCGACGCGATCAGTGGCCGGACCATACGGCTGCTGGCCGGGACATTGATAGTGGCGTGAAAGTGACTGGTGAACAACGTATTTCGCGCAGGCTCCACCTCTGGCTCCACTGAGACGTCGGCGGCGACGAAGCTGTTTGGCAGTGTGCGGACACCGATCGCAGGCAGTCCCGCCGAGGCGGGCATCAGGCTGTTCGGCGTCGCGACCGCAGTGGCGTTGGCCGCCGAAGACGTCAGCGCGAGAGGGTGCACCTCCGGTGTGTGCGCTTGAGGCGGCGGGTCGCTCGGCAGGCTGGTGGCGGCCGCCGCGAGTAAACCGGTCGCCAAGGCTGTCGTCATCTTCATCGCCGCATGCGCCATTGCAGGGTTTCCTTCCCGAGTGAACTACCTCGGGTCACGGCCACGTGATCGGTGCGGTTCACAGCGGTTACAAAACGTGATCCACATCACATCGAGCGCATGGCGACGGAATACGTCGCTGTCCTGGGCTTGCGCCGCGAAATTCGTGATCAGGTGTGCGCCGTCGGCGGTGGCGAAGCGCGCGGGAACAAACCGACCAGAGTTGCCGTTGACCACTTCGACAGTTGAGTGAACTTGACTCAAGTCTGGGTTGACACGGTAGGGTCGACCAGAGCAGTCTTGAGTGCGGTGCACTCAGACCCCTAGCAGGACTATTCAGGAGGCAAAACCATGGCTCGTGCGGTCGGAATCGACCTCGGGACCACCAACTCCGTCGTCGCGGTACTGGAAGGCGGCGACCCGGTGGTGATCGCCAACTCGGAGGGCTCCCGCACCACACCGTCGGTTGTCGC
>Ga0070671_100002490_pt1 | contig 14251 bp, 12 predicted proteins | sample KBSS73metaG_FD_65341 | JGI IMG/M metagenome (GOLD analysis project Ga0070671, IMG submission 65341) | Switchgrass rhizosphere microbial communities from Kellogg Biological Station, Michigan, USA - KBS S7-3 metaG | ecosystem: Host-associated > Plants > Roots > Rhizosphere > Soil ...
CCCGCGGAGCTGCCGGACGGCCTCGACCACGGCGCCCCCGCCCTGCAGCCTGCCCTCGCTGAGGTTGCCGCCGTGGGTGTTGGTCGGCAGGGTCCCACCGCGTCCGAGGTTGCCCTCGCCGATGAAGCCGCCCGCCTCCCCCCTCTTCACGATCTCCAGCGCCTCCAGCCACAGCGGCACGTAGACCGAGAAGCCGTCCTGGATCTGGGCGAACGACAGGTCCGCCGGTTCGACGTCGGCCCGGCGCCAGAAGTCGCGGGCCAGCTCGGGCGGGAACAGCTCGGCGTAGTCGGCCTGGAACACCCAGTCCGGACGGGGACCGAGGAACGTGGACACGTGGCGGATCGAGACCGGGCGCTTACGGCAGTCCGCCGCCCGGTCCGAGCGCGTGATCACCACGGCGATCGCCGCGTCGACCGGCATGTCGGCGTCGTAGAGCGCGAGCGGCTCCGCCAGCCACCGTGCGTCCAGGTACTGCTCCAGCGTCAGCGGTTCCTTCATCACGGCCAGCGGGTTGCGCAGCGCGTTGGCCCGTTGCTCGACCACGAGACGGCCCAGGTGCTCGCGGGTCAGGCCGTTGGTGTCCAGGAGCCGACGAGTCACGGTCGCCATCATCTGGACGAAGACGCTGTAGCCGTAGGGCGCGAGGTGGGCGTAGACGCCGGAGGCCGCCTGCGCGCCCCGGTAGTTGTACGCGGTGGGCCCCTTCCGCTTCGGGCGCATCATGCAGTGCACCGCGAGTGCGGTGTCGCACTGGCCCGTGCTCACCGCCAGCGCCGCGGAGGCCACCGAGCCGAGGCTGTAGGCGCCGCCGAGCGGCCCGGCGTGCCACCGCAGCCCGGGCAGGCCGAGGGACTCGGTCAGCGTGAACGGGGTCGGGACGGCCCCCATCGGCCAGGTGTCGGTGAAGGGCGTCGAGATGCCGTCGACGTCCGCGGGGCGCAACCCCGCGTCGTCGAGGGCCTCGCGGACCGCGCGCATCCAGACGGCCTCGGGCGCCGCCCCCGCATCCTTCGTGCAGCCCGTGTGCCCGACGCCGACGATCGCGCTCTTGTCCCGCATCGTGTAGTCGGTCATGTCTGCTCCCTGGACCACTGCGGCAGCGTCATGTCGCTCCCGGCGAGCTCCTCGAAGGTCACCCGTACGGCCATCCCCGTCGTCAGCTCCTCCGGAGGGCAGTCCAGGACGTTGCCCACCGCGAACAGCCCCGCCTGCTCCGCCAGCTCGACCACCGCCACGGCGTACGGAGGGGTGAATCCCGGGACTCCGGGCAGGTGCATCACGTGGTACGAGTAGACCGTTCCGCGCCCCGACACCTCCTCCCCCACCAGCGTCTCCCGCTGGCACCGGGGACAGACCGCGCGGGGCGGGTGGACGTAGCGGGCGCAGTCGCGGCACCGCATGATGACGAGGCGATGCTCCCGTGCGCCCGCCCAGTAGGCGGCGGACGCGTCGTCCGCGACGGGAACCGGGCGGGACAACGGCTCGGACTGGGTCATCGCGGCATCCTCGGTACTCCTCTCGGTACTCCTCGTCCGGTCCTCACGGCGCGGCGAGGATCGTCCCGGTCCCGAGACCGCCCCCGCAACACATCGTGACCAGCGCGTGCCGCGCCCCCCGCCGCTCCATCTCGCCGAGCGCCTTCGCCAGCAGGACCCCACCGGTGGCACCGAGCGGGTGCCCGAGCGCGATCGCACCGCCGTTCGGGTTCACGATCTCGTCCGGGGCCTTGAGCTCGCGCTGCCAGGCCAGGACGACGGAGGCGAAGGCCTCGTTGATCTCGACGACGCCGATGTCGTCCATGGTCAGACCGGTGCGACCCAGCAGGCGGTGGGTGGCGTCGATGGGACCGGTCAGCATGAGGACGGGGTCGCTGCCGACCAGGCAGGTGTCGACGACCCGGGCCCGCGGCGTGACGCCGAGCCGCTGCGCCGCGGCCTCGCTCATCAGCAGCACCGCGGAGGCGCCGTCGGAGATCTGCGACGAGCTGCCTGCGGTGTGCAGACCCGGCTCCGGCCCGATCACCCGGTCGTCCGGCCCGACCACGGGCTTGAGCCCGGCCAGTGCCTCCCGGCTGGTCTCGCGCAGGCACTCGTCCCGGTCGACCCGGTGCGTGGTGCCGGTCGGCTTGCCGTCCTCACCGAGATCGGGCGCGTCCACCGGCAGGATCTGGCTGTCGAAGCGGCCCTGCGCCCACGCCTCGGCGGCACGCTGCTGGGAGCGCAGCCCGAAGTCGTCCAGCTCCTCGCGGGTCAGACCCCATTTCCGCGCGATCAGCTCGGCGCCCTGGAACTGGGTCGTGAAGGTGAGCTTCTCGAAGTAGGACTTCGGGATGCCCTTGCCCAGCCCCTTGCCCAGGCTGGATCCCATGGGCACGGCGCTCATGATCTCGACGCCACCTGCGATGGCCACGTCGACCGTCCCGCCGGCGACGAGTCCCGCGGCGAGGGTGAAGGCCTGCTGGGCGGAGCCGCACTGCGCGTCGACGGTGGTCGCCCCCGTGGCCAGGGACAGGCCGCCGACCAGCGCGGCCGTGCGGGTCACGTTGAAGCCCTGCATGCCGACCTGCGACACGCAGCCGCCGATGACCTGCTCCACCACGTCCGGGTCGACACCGGACCGCGCGACGACCTCGGCCAGCACCTGTCCGAAGAGGTCGGCGGCGTGCATGGTGGCCAGCCCGCCCTTGCGCCTGCCCACCGGGGAACGGACGGCATCGACCACGACGACGGAAGGCATTCGGGACTCCTCGCTGAGCGGAGCGGGTGGGACTCCTCCGGCGGGGGGTTGCGCACTGCCGCCGCGAGGGCTGATTCTTATCAGAATAGCGAACCGCGCACCGGCGCGACAGGTCGTCGCCGTCACGCGGCTCGACGAGCACTCAACGAGGAGCGAGATGCAGAGGCTTGCAGGCAAGGTCGCCTTGGTCACTGGAGCGGCTCGAGGTCAGGGACGGGCGCACGCGCTCCGGCTGGCCAGTGAGGGAGCGGACATTCTGGCGTTCGACGCGTGCACCACGTTCGAGGGCGTGGAGTACGACCCGTCCACGGTGGAGGACCTCGAGGAGACCGGCCGACTGGTCGAGGCCGAGGACCGGCGGGCCGTGGTCCGGCAACTGGATGCGAGGGACCTCGCTGCCGTCGAGGCATTCGTCAAGGACGGCGTGGCCGAGCTCGGCGGTCTCGACGTCGTGGTGGTCAACCACGGCATCTGCAACTACGGCTTCACCTGGGAGCTGGGCGAGGCCCAGTGGGAGGAGATGATCTCGGTGTGCCTCACCGGGGTCTGGAAGGTGCTGCGCGCGACCGTGCCACACCTGATCGAGCAGGGCAGGGGTGGGTCGATCGTCATCACCAGCTCGGTGGCGGGGCTGCGCGGCCTGCCGTTCCTGTCGCACTACTCCGCCGCCAAGCACGGGGTCGTGGGCCTGGCGAAGTCGCTGGCCAACGAGCTCGGTCGCTACGACATCCGGGTCAACACCGTCCACCCCGGCGGAGTGCGGACGGTGATGGGCGGGGCCGACTTCAACGGCGAACGGGGCCAGCCCGAGGTGTTCGGCGGAGCGCTCAACGATCCCGAGCTCGCCTCGACACTCGGCCCGATCTTCATGAACACACTGCCCTACCGACACATGGAGCCCGAGGACATCTCGAACGCCGTCGCCTTCCTCGCCAGCGACGAGGCGCGATACATCACCGGCGTCCAGATGCCCGTCGACTTCGGGACCCTCATCCGCTGAGCACGCCGTACCCCGGCCATGGTCGAGTTCATCCACCTGCCCAGGCGGTGTGATCCGCGGATCGACCATCGCCTCATGGAGGACGGCTTCTGCGGCGGCAGCCGCGCCCGCGTCCTCCCTCCCCCCGCGACATCGACTGAGAGAGGACCCGATGCGCTCACCCGAAGACGTCGAACGCGGCCGTGCCCGATTCGCCGAGCTCATGCCGTACCCCGCCCCGACCTCCGAGGTGCCGTTCGTCCGCGACGGTGTCATCGCCTCCGTCTTCGGCGACCTGTGGACCAGGGACGGCTTGTCGGACCGGGACCGCAGGCTGATCTCGCTCACCTGTGCCTGCGAGGCCGCCGTTCCGGGCGCGATCGACCAGCACCTGCGGTCCGCGCTCGTCAGCGGCGACCTCTCCGTCGCCGAGCTGCAGGAGTTCCTGTTGCACTTCGCCTACTACGCCGGGTGGCCCCGGGCCTCGCTGGTCCACCACACCCTGACGGCCGTCGTCGCGGAGTTGGGTCCGGCGTCCGAGCCCGCCGGCGAGGCGGGGTCCGACGCCGGGGGCTGATCCACCGCCGGACGTCCGGGGTCCGCGGTGGATCCGTGCTCGGACCCCCACCCCGGACCCCGGACGGGTCGCTACGAGGTGACGGCGCGGCGCCGCAGCGCCGGCTCCTCGATCATCGGCGGCGCCCACACGTCGCCCCAGCTGAAGTTGGTCCCCGGCGTGACGATCTCGTCGATCCGGTCCAGCACATCGTCGGTCAGGGTCACGTCGAGCGCGCCGAGCTGGCCGGTCAGGTGCTCGACCGTCCGCGGGCCGACGATGGCCGCGGTGACCGCCGGGTTCCGCAGCACGAACGCCAGCGCCATGTGCAGCAGGCTGAGGCCTGCACCCTCCGCCAGCTTCGCCAGCTCCTCGACCGCCTCGAGCTTGCGCTGGTTGTGCGGCAGCGTGATGTCGTAGCGGCTCGGCACCCGCTCGAGCCGGGAGCTGTGCAGCTCGCGGCCGTCGGCTCGCCACTGCCCGGAGAGCCACCCACCGGACAGCGGGCCCCACACCAGGACCCCGACACCGTAACGCCGGCAGGTCGACAGGACATCGACCTCGACCCCGCGGGAGAGGAGGGAGTACGGCGGCTGCTCGGTCACGACACGCGGCAGGTGCCGGACCTCGGACAGCCACTGGGCCTCGACGAGCGTCGACGCCGGGAAGGTCGACGTCCCGATGTAGCGCACCTTGCCCTGGTCGACCAGCCGTCCGAGGGCGGTCAGCGTCTCCTCGAGCGCGGTGTCCGGATCGGGCCGATGGATCTGGTAGACGTCGATGTAGTCGGTCTTGAGCCGACGCAGGCTGTCCTCGCACGCCCTGATCAGCCAGCTCGCGGAGTTGCCGCGCTGGTTCGGTCCGGGGCCCATGCGGCTGTGGAACTTCGTCGCGAGGACGATGTCGTCGCGACGCTTGCCGAGGACCTCGCCGAGGATCTCCTCCGACTCCCCCCGCGAGTACACGTCGGCGGTGTCGATCATGTTGATCCCGGCGTCCAGCGCGACGTCGACGATCCGGCGGCTCTCGTCGAGGTCGGCGCCCCAGGCCCCGAACATCATCGCTCCCAGACAGAAGGGACTGACACGCACCCCGGTCCGGCCGAGCACCCTGTACTCCACGTGCGCACCTCCACGTCCGGTGGCTCCACCGGCGAGTCGCCGCGGAGCATTCCGCGTCGTTTCTTATCATGAATGACCGCCATCGCCGCGTCGGCCGGTCGGCCGCAGCGGCGGTGAACCCGGCACAGTCCAGCCTGAACGCAGACCGACAGCCGCCAGAGATTGCGAGACATCATGACGACATCGAAGACGCATGAAGCCGGTACGCCGGAGTTGCCACTGACGGGCCGCCGCGCTGTGGTGACCGGAGCCGCGACCGGAGTCGGGGCCGCCGCGGTCGAGGCCTACACGGACGCCGGCGCGACGGTCGTGGCGCTCTACCATTCGACGCCGCCGCCCGAACACCTCCAGGGCCGGGCGGAATGGCTGCGGTGCGACGTTCGTGATCGTGACGCCGTCTCGGGCGCTTTCGCCAAGGCCGTCGCCACCCTCGGCGGCGTCGACGTCCTGCTGCACGCGGCGGGCACCTGGGTTCCGTCGACCCCCGAGACGGTGACGAACGAGGAGCTCGATTCCCTCGTCGACACGAACTTCAAGGCCACCGTGTTGACCAACCAGGCTGCCTTCGTCGTCATGCGCGAGCACGGCGGCAGGATCATCAACCTCGGCTCGAGCGAGGCGGTCCGCGGCAATCCGGGGGCTCCGCTCTATGCGGCCACGAAGGCCGCTGTGCAGGCCTGGACACGCTCCGCGGCATCCGCCTGGGGGAAGCACCGCATCACGGTCAATGCGATCGCTCCCGCAGTGGACACGCCCGGTGCCGAGCGTTTGCGGCGACACCTCGGCCCCGAACGAACGGAGCAGCTCGCCCAGCGACACAAGGTGACGATCCCGATCGGTGGCGCCCTGGGCGATCCGGTGCACGACCTGGGGCCGGTGATGGTCTTTCTGGCGAGCACGGGATCGCAGTTCGTGACAGGGCAGCTCATCGCCGTCGACGGCGGTCTGATCATGGTCGGCGCCTGAGCCGGGTTCCACCGTCGTGGGCACGATGCCGATCATCGCGACGAGCCCTCGTCCCCGCGATCCGTGGACCGAGCCGGCACAGGCGCGCTCGGACCCTGTTCGCCTGCACTCCGCGCTGGTAATCTGATGACATTCAGCCCCGAGCCTAGGCACGACGACCTTCGGCCCACGAGGGTCGAGACATTCTCACCGTGGAGGATGAACCGATGCAGGTTCGTTACCCGACGTTCGACTTCTCCGAGACCTCGCCGCATTGGAACGAGAACAAGGAGCTCTCGCAGTTCATCAACGCCGGCAACCTCATCCCGGCGTACATCGAGCCGTTCCTGATCAAGGTGATGCGCAAGGCCCGCGCCGAGCTCGACCCGGTGGCGGACGCCGAGCTGATCGCGGACATCGACACCTTCAACCAGCAGGAAGCGCAGCACATGAAGGTGCACCGCGCGATGTTGACCGTGGTCCGCGAGAACGGCTACGAGGGAATGGTGCCGATCGAGAAGGCGTACGAGGCGGACTACGAGCGCTTCCTCGCCGAGAAGCCGCTGAACTGGCTGCTCGCCTACTGCGAAGGCTTCGAGGCGTTCGGATCCACGGCCGCCGAGAGTTGGGTCGACGGGCACATCGAGGACCGGATCGAGGGCGCCGATCCGGAGATCGTCAAGATGTTCCGCTGGCACCTCGCGGAGGAGTTCGAGCACCGTACGGTGTGCCACCGGGTCTACCAGCGGCTGGGCGGCCAGGGTGGCCCGGTGCGCGCCTACCTCCGGCGAATCCGCGGCGTCTACGACGCCGCCACCCACATGAACGGCTACGCGGTGAAGCTGTGCGACTACCTGGTCTCGGTCGACCAGCAGAACATGACCCCCGAGGAGAAGGCGGCCTCGGACGAACGGCTCAAGCAGGCCAAGAAGGTCAGGGCCGCTCCGAGCCTGAAGAACATGGTTCGCATCCTGATGCCCTGGTACGACCCGGCGAAGACGACCCCGCCCCGTCGCTACGAGTCCGCCCTGACGGTGTACGCGAGCTGACCGGGGCGCGGTGACCTGCGTGCTCCGCCGAGTTCGGATCGGCGTCGATCGACCAACGCCTCCTGTCGACGCGGACAGGAGCCGGAAGGACCACCATGACGACAGTTGATCAGCCGCTCTTCGACGAGGTCGAGTCGCTTCGGGGCATCAAGATCATCGACGTGGATACGCACCTGACCGAGCCCGGGGACATCTGGACATCGCGGGCACCGAAAAAGTATGCCGATCTCGTCCCGAGGATCGTCGCCACGGAGGATCTCGGTCCAGCGATGATGGCCCAGGTGCGAGAGCAGTCGATGCTGGGGCAGACGTCGAAACAGTCGGTGTGGGTCGTCGGCGAGGGCACCGTGCTGGGTCCGGCCGGGTCGGGCAGTGTCATCAACAGGCTGAACGAGAAGGTGCGCGGCTCCATCTTCATCGAGTGGCCGCTGGGCGAGGGGTCGGCCGCCGCCTCCTTCGTCGAACCGAGGGTGGCGATGATGGACGCTCTCGGAGTCTACGCGCAGGTGATCTATCCGAACGTCGTCGGTTTCGGAGGGCAGAACTTCGCCTTGATCCCGGACGTCGAACTTCGAAACCTGTGCGCAACGATATGGAACGACGCCATGGCCGAGAACCAGGAAGAGTCTGGTGGGCGGCTGTTCGGGATGGCCATGCTGCCATGGTGGGACGTCGAGGCGAGCGTCCGTGAGATCGAACGAGTTCACGGGCTCGGGCTCAAAGGTGTCGTCATGTCCGCCGACCCGCAGGTCGCCGGGCTACCGGACCTCGCAGAACGGCATTGGGATCCGGTATGGGAGGCGCTCGAGGCGTGTGACCTGCCACTGAACTTCCACGTCGGGGCCAGCGCAACGCAGCGGAGCTACTTCGGGACGACGCCCTGGCCCTCGTTCAGTGAGGACAAGAAGCTGGCCGTGGGTTCGGCGATGCTCCAGCTCGGTAACGCTCGTATCCTGGCGAACATCATCTACTCCGGCATCTGCGATCGCTTCCCCCGGCTGAAGATCGTCTCGGTGGAAAGCGGTATCGGCTGGATTCCCTTCTTCCTGGAAGGCTTGGACTACCAGGCCACGGAGAGCAACGTCGAGTTGGCGCTCAGGCCGTCAGAGTATTTCCGCCGCCAGATGTATGCCTGCTTCTGGTACGAAGGGCGCACTGGGCAGAAGTTCATCGACGACGTCCGCGCCGTGGGAGTCGAGAACTGCATGTTCGAGACCGACTTCCCGCATCCGACCTGCCTGTACCCCGAGCCTATTCGGAACGTCGCGCCGACCCTCGAGCTCGTCGACCACGAGACCCGCGAGAAGCTGCTCAGCAGGAACGCCGCCCACGTCTACAACATCGACATCTCGTGACGCTACATCGGCGATCGCTACCGCGGAGTCAGTCATGGACATCATTATTCGAGGTGCCACCGTCTATGACGGCACCGGCGGGCAGGGCGTGGTCGCCGATATCGGGATCAAAGATGGCGTGATCGCGGCCGTCGGCAGCGTCCCGCACAGCGCGACCGAGGAAATCGATGCCGAAGGCTGCATCGTCACGCCCGGATTCGTGGACATTCATACTCATTACGATGGCCAGGCGATCTGGGACGACACGCTCGCGCCGTCGTCACTCCACGGTGTGACCACGGTCGTGATGGGGAACTGCGGCGTGGGCTTCGCGCCGTGCCGCGAGTCGGACCGCGAGCGGTTGATCGCCCTGATGGAGGGTGTGGAAGACATCCCGGGTGCAGTCATGGCCCAAGGCCTGACCTGGGAGTGGGAGTCCTTCGAGGACTACCTCGATGCGCTGGACGCCCGGAGGTGGGACGTGGATGTCTGCGCCCTGCTGCCGCATGCGCCACTGCGGGTCTTCGTCATGGGCCAACGTGCGCTGGACCACGAACCGGCGACCGAGGAGGACATCGCCGGGATGCGGGCACTGGTCGCCCGGGCGGTCTCGGCAGGCGCGTTCGGTGTCTCGACTTCCAGGACGACCGCGCATCGAGCGGTCACCGGTGACTACATGCCGACCCTGCGCGCCCACCAAGCCGAGGTCACCGGCCTGCTGCGCGGGATGGCCGATGCAGGCCGCGGCTTCTTCGAGGTCGTCACCGAGTTGCGGGATCGCGACGTCCTGACGGAATGCCGGATGATCGCCGAGGCCCTCGCCACCACCGGTCAACGAGCCGTCTTCACTCTGAGTCAAACGGATTCGAATGCAGAGTTGTGGCGCGAGATCCTCGACTTCGCCGACGAGACGATCGCGGCCGGCGTATCGATGCGGCCAGTCGTCGCACCGCGGCCCATCGGTCTGCTGCTCGGCCTGGAGAGCAACCTGAATCCATTCTCAGGCACCCGAACCTATCGGTCGATCGCCGATCTTCCGCTTGCCGAACGGGTTGCGGCGATGCGCAACCCCGACGTGCGAGCTGCGATGCTCGCCGACGATCCGACGGAGTTCAGTACGTTTTCTCTGCTCGAGCGGACGTCGCGTTCTCACATGTTCCGATTGGGCAACCCTCCGGTGTACGCGCCTCATCCACACGATTCCCTGGCGGCGATCGCGAAACGCGCGGGGTGCACCCCCGCCGAGGTCGCTTACGACGTTCTGCTCGAAGATGACGGAATGGGTTTCATCATGATTCCCCTCCTGAACTACTTCGACCGTGAACCCGAACGACTCGGCGTCTGTGAAGAGTTGCTGAGTGACCCCAATACCATCATGGGTCTGGGCGATGGCGGTGCTCATGTCGGGTTCATTCTCGACGCGGGCTTCCCCACGTTCCTCCTGAGCTACTGGGTCACACAGCGCGGACGCTTCTCGATCGCCGAAGGCGTCCGACGTCTCACCTCCGATACCGCTGACGCGGCAGGCCTGGCTGACCGGGGACGGATCGGTGTCGGCCTGAAAGCCGACATCAACATCATCGACCTCGACGATCTCGGGTACGGTCCCGTGTCCGTCAGCCGGGACCTTCCCTGCGACGGAAAGCGGCTGATGCAGCGCGCGACCGGATTCCGAGCCACGATCGTCTCCGGTCAGGTCACCTACCGCGACGGGCAGGCGACCACAGCCAGGCCAGGGCGGCTCGTCCGGTCCTGACCGTTCAGGAGTAGGCGGCGTCGGGTCAGAGGTCGAGCACCAGCCGGTCGCTCAGCGCCCGGCCCACGCAGATCATCATGGTGGCGTTCGACGCCCGCTCCGCGGCACTCATGATGTGGTCGCGGTGGTCCGGAACGCCCTCGAGCACGGGCGTCTCGCAGGTCCCGCAGATCCCTTCCTCGCACGAGGACGGCACGCCGGGGAGGACCTCACGGACGACTTCGAGGATGCTGCGGTCCGGCGGCACCGTCACCGTCGTCCCGCTCCGGGCGAGCCGCACCTCGAATCCGGCCGAGCCGGATCCGTCGTCGGCGGCCGCGAGGGCCCCGGCGGCGAACCGCTCGACGTGCAGGAACCCCGAGAGCCCGCGTTTCGCGCACTCGGCCTCCACCGCGCCCAGCAGCCCCTCGGGCCCACAGCAGTACACCCGTCCGCCCACCGGGACCTCGCCGAGCACGGCAGGCAGGTCGGGCCGACCGACCTCGTCCTCCGCCAGCAGCTCCACCTTGCCGCCGGTCCGCGCGGTGATCTCGTCGACGAACGCCATCGACGAGGCCTGCCGCCCGCCGTAGACGAGCTTCCACGGCACGCCCGCCGCCTCGGCCCGCGCGATCATCGGCAGGATCGGCGTGATCCCGATGCCGCCTGCGATGAAGAGGTAGTGGTCGGCGGCCTCGAGGCCGAAGTGGTTGCGCGGCCCGGTCACGTGCAGCCTCGTCCCCGGCGTCACGCGATCGTGGACCTCGACGGAGCCGCCCCGCGAGGCCGGCTCGCGCAGGACGGCGATCCGGTACCGGTCCCGGTCCTCCACGGGACCGCACAGCGAGTAGTGACGGATCAGTCCGCTGGGCAGGACGACCTCGAGGTGGGCACCGGGTTCCCAGGCCGGAAGCTCCTGGCCGTCCGCCTCGGCACGCAGCGTCAGGCTGACGACGCCGTCCGACTCGTCCCGGCGGTCGCTGACGACGAGGGTCATCTCCACGCGCACTCTCTCCCGTCCTGCGGAGCCGCCCCGCGCTCCCCGTCCACTCGGTCTGACCGCTCGTCGGCCGGGGGCTGACAAGGCCCGAGCAACTGATTATGATAAGATTTATGATTCCCTGTCAAACCCACTCTGCGGACCTCCGATGAGCACCGCCGCCGCCGGCGCCGGCATCACCCATCGGCAGGTACACGCTGGGGAGATCGACTTCGAGATCCTCGAGGCCGGTGAGGGTCCGCTCGCCCTCTGCCTGCACGGCTTCCCCGACACCGCCCACACGTGGCGCCATCTCCTCCCCCGGTTGGCCGAGGCCGGCTTCCACGCCGTCGCACCGTTCACGCGGGGCTACGCCCCCACGTCGGTGTCGCCGGAGGGTGCCTACCAGATCGGCGCCCTCGTCACCGACGCGAACAACCTGCACGCCGCCCTCGGCGCCGACTCCTCGGCCGTCATCATAGGCCACGACTGGGGTGCCGGAACGGCGTACGCGGCGGCAGCGACCTTCCCGGAGCTGTGGAGCAGACTGGTCATTCTGGCCGTGCCCCCGGCCCCGGCCGCGCTCCCCCTCATGGGCACCTACGACCAGATGAAGCGCTCCTGGTACATGAGCGTGTGCGCGGCACCGCACGGCCCGGCCGTCGTCGCAGCCGACGACTTCGCCTTCCTCGACCGGCTGTGGCGGGACTGGTCCCCCGGCTACGACCCCGGCCGCGACCTGCAGGAGGTGCGGTCGTGCCTGAGCAAGCCCGAGGCCCTCGACGCGGCTCTGGGCTACTACCGCGCCGTCTTCGCTCCCCCGGCCGACGATCCGTACGCCGCCGCCGCGGCGGGAGCGGGCGGGCTGGCGCCGCAGCCGACGCTCTACCTCCACGGGGCGCAGGACGGCTGTATGGGGAGCGAGCTGGCCGAGGCGGCCGCGCCCTTCCTCACCTCACCGGGGTCGAGGACGGTGATCCTGCCGGACGTCGGGCACTTCCTGCAGGTGGAACAGCCCGACACCGTCAACGACCTGATCATCGATCACCTGCGGGGCCGAGGCACCGCGACGAAGGAGCACGTGAAGTGACGGCACCACAGGGCAAGCTCGCCGGGAAGGTCGCGCTGATCACCGGCGCGGCCCGGGGGCAGGGCCGCAACCACGCGATCCGCCTCGCAGGTGAGGGGGCGGACATCATCGCCGTCGACCTGTGCGAGCAGATCGACGAAGTCGGCTACCCGATGAGCACCGAGAAGGACCTCGCCGAGACCGCCGAGGCGGTGGAGGCACTCGATCGCCGGATCGTCGCCCGGAAGGTCGACGTCCGGGACGCCGAGGCTCTCGCCGCGGTGGTCGAGGACGCCGTCACCGAGCTCGGCCGACTGGACGTGGTCTGCGCCAACGCGGGCATCATCACGCCCCACGGGGGCTCAGACCGCCCGACCGGGCTCGCCGAGAAGCTCGCCGCCTTCCGGGTCACGGTGGACGTGAACCTCACCGGGGTGTTCGCCACGATCGAAGCGGCCAGGCCTGCGCTGACCGCCTCCGGCGGCGGGTCGATCGTGATCACGAGTTCGCTGGGGGGCCTGCGAGCCCTGGGTGTGATGGGCGGGTACACCGAGTCCAAGCACGGAGTGGTCGGGCTGATGCGGGCGGCCGCCATCGAGCTCGCGCCCGCCCGCATCCGGGTGAACACGGTGCACCCGACCGCGGTCCGCACACCGATGATCATGAACGACCAGTCGTACCGGTCCTTCCGGCCCGACCTGGAGCACCCCACCGCCGAGGACGTCGCACCCGTCCTCGCCGCGATGAACCTGATCGACATCCCCTATGTCGAGCCCGACGACATCAGCGCCGCCGTGATCTGGCTCGCGTCGGACGACGCCCGCTACGTCACCGGTGTCACCCTGCCGGTCGACGCCGGCGCGGCCATCCGGTGACGGCGGGCGCCACGATGCGCGGTCGGCAGGCGGGGCCGCCGTAGCACACCGTCCTCGGGGCGCCGGATCGATGATCCGGCGCCCCGAGGAGGTGCCAGGCATGCCTCGCATCGTCGGGACCGACAACGAGATCACGCGGTTCGGTGGCGGCGAAGGGGCGCGGGCACTCTCGTTCCCCGAGAACACGGCGCCGTGGGGCCTGGGGTCCTTCCACAGTGCGGCGTGGGACCCGCTGTGGTCGGTCCCCTGGTCGAGACAGCGGCCGGCTCGTCAGGGGCTGCGGTTCAGAGGAAACGGGCGAGGTTGTCGCCGTAGAACCCGTCCTCGGTCGCGGGGTCGATGAACTCCACCATCGCCTTGTAGTCGGCCAGCGGCTGGGCGAGGCCCTCGGGATGAGGGTAGTCACCACCGAACGCGAAGTTGTCCGGGGCGAGGGCGAGCACGGCCGGATCGGCGGTGTCGGCCGGGAAGCTGCAGGTGATGATCGCCTGACGCTTGATGTACTCACTCGGCGGCATCCGCAGGTCCGGGCACAGCGGGCGCCCGTGGAACGAGGCCTGGATCTCGTAGAGGTTGTCGAGCCTGCGCAGCAGTGGCGGCAGCCAGGCCGCCCCGACCTCGGCGAGGACCACGGCGAAGTCCGGGAACCGCTCGAAGACGCCGTTGGCGGCGAGGTCCACGAGCGCGATCTGGGCCGCGGTGCCCTGGAAGATCCCGGGCACGACCTTGAGGAAGCTGTCGGTGTCGTTGTCGCACCAGCCCGGGAGGTTGTCCATGAAGCCGGCCATCCGGAAGTTGACGTGCCAGGCCGGAGTGACCCGCAGATCGACCATCGCCTGCCAGAGGGGGTCGTTGTCCGGATGCGAGAGC
>Ga0070671_100002492_pt1 | contig 14250 bp, 9 predicted proteins | sample KBSS73metaG_FD_65341 | JGI IMG/M metagenome (GOLD analysis project Ga0070671, IMG submission 65341) | Switchgrass rhizosphere microbial communities from Kellogg Biological Station, Michigan, USA - KBS S7-3 metaG | ecosystem: Host-associated > Plants > Roots > Rhizosphere > Soil ...
CTACTGCGACTATGCGCTCGATGTGCCGATGTACTTCGTCTACCGCGACGGCCAGTACATCGACGTCGCCGGCGAGTGCTTCCGCTCCTTCATCGACGGCAAGCTGCCACAGCTTCCGGGCGAGAAGCCGACTCTGACCGACTGGACGGATCATCTGTCAACCGCCTTCCCCGAAGTGCGGCTCAAGAGCTTCCTCGAGATGCGCGGTGCCGACGGCGGTCGCTGGGGTCGGATTTGCGCCCTACCGGCTTTGTGGGTCGGCCTGCTCTACGACAGCGACGCCCTCGACGCGGCGTGGGACCTGGTCAAGCATTGGCATATCGACGACCGCGAGAAGCTGCGCCATGACGTGCCTCGCCTCGCGCTGGACGCAGTGACGCCCGACGGCCAGTCGATGCGCGACTTCGCGGGCCAGGTGCTCGACATCTCGGCCGGCGGCCTCACCCGCCGCGCGCGCCTCAACAGCGCGGGCGACAATGAGGGCGGCTTCCTCGACCCGTTGCGCGACGTCGTCGCGACGGGCATGACCCCCGCGGACAGGTTGTTGGAACGGTATCAGAATGCGTGGGGCGGCGACGTTTCCCACATCTACGAGGAGTTCAGTTTCTGATGGACGCGATGAGCCCGAAGCGGCGGACGCTCTACCCGGCGATCGAGCCTTACGAGACCGGCATGCTCGATGTCGGCGACGGTCACCGCCTTTACTGGGAGCTGTGCGGCAATCCCGACGGCAAGCCGGCGGTCTTCCTGCACGGCGGTCCCGGCGGCGGGTCGAGCCCCGATCACCGCCGCCAGTGGAATCCCGAAAAGTACAAGATCCTGGTGTTCGACCAGCGCGGCTGCGGCAAGTCGACACCTTATGCGAGCCTCGAGAACAACACGACCTGGGACCTGGTCGAGGACATCGAGAAGCTTCGGACCGAGGTCGCCAAGGTCGACAAGTGGCAGGTGTTCGGTGGCAGCTGGGGCTCGACGCTCGCGCTGGCCTACGCCGAAAAATATCCCGAGCGAACGACCGAGCTCATCCTGCGCGGCATCTTCCTGTTCGACCAATATGAGGTCGACTGGATGTACAAGGACGGCGGCGCCTCCCAGGTCTACCCCGACAAGTTCGACGAATTCCTGGCGCCGATCCCAGAAGGCGAGCGCGGCGACCTGGTCGAGGCTTACCGCAAGCGCCTGACCAGCGACGACAAGGCCGTCCAGCTCGATGCCGCCAAGGCGTGGAGCAAGTGGGAAGGCGACATCGTCACCCTGCTGCCGAGCCCGGAGACGATCGAGCATTTCACCTCGCCCGAGGTGGCGGTCGCGGTCGCGCGCATCGAGAACCATTACATGGCGACGAACGGCTGGTTCGAGGAAGGCCAGCTGCTGCGCGACGCGGTCAAGCTGAAAGGCATTCCGGGCGTCATCGTCCAGGGCCGCCACGACACCTGCACGCCGCCGATTGCCGCGTGGAAGCTGAAGCAGGCATGGCCCGAGGTCGAGCTCAACATCGTGCCCGACGGTGGCCATCTGTTCAGCGAGCCCGGCGTGCTCGACGGGCTGATCCGCGCCACGGACAAGTTCGCGGACTCCTGACCGACGCTCGAGGGGAGCAAAAATGGCGAGGCTAGGCAAGCATCCGATCGGCCTCGCCGTCCTCGCCGGGACCGAGCTAGCCGAGCGCTTCTCCTATTACGGCATGACGGCGCTGCTGGCGCTGTACATGGTGAAGCAGCTCCTGCTGCCGGGCCATGCCGAACATGTGATCGGCCTCGCCGGTTTGCGGCATGCGTTCGAATTCCGCGGGCCGATGTCCGACCAGGCATTCGCCTCGCTGATCTACGGCTGGTACGGCGGCCTCGTCTATTTCACGCCGATCGCCGGCGGCTGGGTCGCGGACCACTGGCTCGGCAAGAAGGCAACGGTCGCGCTCGGTGCTACGCTGATGGCTGCGGGCCATCTGGCGATGACGTTCGACGCGACCTTCCTGCTCGCGCTGCTGCTGCTGGTGCTCGGGTCGGGCGCGCTGAAGGGCAATATCTCGGCGCAGGTCGGCACGCTCTATCCGCAGGATGCGGAATCGCTCCGGGCGCGGGGCTTCACGATCTTCTCGACCGGCATCAACATCGGCGCAGTTCTCGGACCGCTGGCGACCGGCGCGGCCGCCGAAGCGGGCGGCTTCCATGCCGGCTTTGGCATCGCCGCGGGGCTGATGATGATCGCTCTGGCGGTCTATTTGTTCGGATCGCGGCATTTGCCGGACAGCCGCGCCGCGTCGGCCGGCAAGGCGGCACTGCCGCCCCTCACGAAGGAGGAGAAACGCCGGACCTGGGCTTTGATCGGCCTGATCGCGCTGACTCTCTTCCCCAACATCGCTTACCCGATGATCTGGAACATCGGCGTCATCTGGATCGACGGGCATGTCGATCTCGGCACACCGTTTGGAGCTGTGCCCGCGAGTTGGTTCAATTCGGTCGACGCTTTCGCCAGCATCGTCGTCGCGGCCCCGCTCGTCGCCCTATGGTCGTGGCAGGCGAAACGCGGAACCGAGCCCAGCGGCCTCACCAAGATCGCGATCGGTTGCGCCATTACCGGCGCCTCGGCTTTGCTGATGGCGGTCGGGTGCCTGACCGCTGACGCTAGTGGCAAGCTGTCCGTGTTCTGGGCGCTCGCCGGCTTCTTCGGGATGGGAGTCGCCTTCATGTGGTACTGGCCGATTACGCTGACGCTCGTGTCGCAGGCCGCACCGGCCAAGGTGAACTCGACCATGATGGGCGGCGCGTTCCTGTCCTTGTTCGCCGGCACCGTCATCATGGGTTGGGTCGGCAGCTTCTATGAGGCGATGAGCAACGCCGCTTTCTGGACGCTCGACGGCATGATCGCCTTTGCCGGCGTGCTGATTACGTTAGCGGTGCGGCGGCCGCTGAGTAGGATTCTCGAACCGGCAAATTTTCGACCTGATTAGAAGCACTTACTCGCCGGGATGATACACCCGCTCGGTGTGGCCCTTGAGCTGTTCAGGTGTAAAATATACCGTCCGCAAATCGCCTGACGCATAACGCTGCGCCTGGTCGTTGAAGTGCGGCGAGTCCGGATGCCCGCTCTCGCCGCCGGCCGTCACCGCATGAGCGCGGACCCCCGAAGGCTTGAACTCGACCACCGCGACGAAGCTATTGCCGTAATTGCCGTACCAGCGCTTGGTCCCGGGCTTCTGCTCGGCACGGAGCGAGGCGAGCGAGCCGTAGCTGCCTTCGGCGAATGGGACGGGCAGGCTCGGCGCGCTGTCGCTGTACGGCGGACTGATGGCGTTAGAGATGCGCTGGATGCGGTTGATCTCACCCCACGGCACGTTCCAGCGGCCGAAATCCTTGGTCAGGCGAACGACTGCCGCAGACAGTGCGCGGACCTTTTGCTCGGGCGTGGTGTCCCGCGCGAGGCGCATCATTACCTTATTGCCGGGCTCGGACTTGGGGGCGTGAAGCTCTTTCTTCAGTTCCGCGCCCCAGACCATTCCCAGCGACTGAGCGACTGAATCTATGCTCCAGCGGTAATTCCATGAACGGAACGCTGCGATTGGACCCGCCAGTTCTGCTTTGCGCGAATCGGCCGCGGGCAGCGCATCATAGGCACGCACCAGTGCGGGGATCAGCTCCGCAAAGCCCGGCTGGTAGCTGTCATAGGCCGCGGCCTGCAGCTTCTCGAGCGTCCAGCCTTTGCGTCCCGTCAAAAGCTGCTGGGCGTGAAGGCCGCGAAAGTTCTCACCGTCGGTGTCCATATATTTGGGGTATTTTGCGGGATCGGCGCTGTTCGCTCCGGCCGCGCGATATGGCCAGGCGTTGGTATTCTGGACCCAGCCATTCGCCGGACTGAGCACGCTCGGCAGCTCACTGAGCGCGTGCAGGCGCTGCCAGTCCGTCGCCGGATCGCTGCCGTCGACCGGATGGGTGTAGTCAAAGCGGTCGTCACGTACCGGCACGAACTGCGGGTGGAGATAAGCGATCTCGCCCTTGTCGTCGGCGAACAATGTATTGTTCGAGCTATTGGCCTTGAAGCGGTCGGCGACGGCGAGGAAGGAAGCAAGGTCGCTGGTCTTGGTGCGCCCAAAGCTCTGTTGCAGTGCCTCGACTGGCTTGTTCATCATCGAGAATGCGACCCAGCGTCCGCCATCCTTGCGGACGATCGGTCCGCGATGCGTCATGAAAGCCGTAAAGCTGCGCGTCGCTGCGCGGCCCTCGGCCGTTCGATAGCGGATGGCGATTGAGCGCTCCCTCAACGCGCGACAGGTTTTGCCGTACCGGTAGCAATGACCGCGACCACGCTTTTCGACCTTCTCGGCAAACTCGTCGACATTATCGATGCCACTAGACGTGTGCATCCAGCCGGCGTGGCGATTGAAGCCCTGGTAGATGAAGAACTGACCCCAGGTCGCGGCGCCATAGACGTCGAGGCCCTCGTCACTCCGCATTTGCAATTCGGAACGGAAGAAGTGGCTGGTGTGCGGGTTGATCAGCAGCAGCGCTCCGCCATCTGCTGTCAGCTTCGGCGCAATTGCGATGCCGTTGGACCCCTGGCGCTCGACCCATGGCGACAGCGCGGCAGCGATCGGCTCGTTCGAATAGAAGGCCTTGAGCTGGTCGAGGTCGATCCGCTCGATGTCGCCGCCGATGCTTCCTTCGGTGAAGCTCAGCGCCATCCACGGCTCGAAGTGCGTCAGGACTCGCGGTTTCACGTTCGGGTGCGTGGCGAGGAAGTAGTTCAAGCCGTCCGCCCAGGCGTCCATCAGCTTGCGCATCTGCGGCGGGCTCTTGGCATAATTAGCGCGGAGCTCCGGCTCGCTGACATAAAGACGGGCGCGCAAATCCTGCCAGATTGCCTTCTCGCCATCGGCCTCGGCCATGCGGCCGAGGTTGGTCAGGTAATTGGCCTCGATACGCGGAAAGTCGTCCTCCGCCTGCGCGTAGATCATCCCGAACACGGCGTCGGCATCGGTGTGGCCGTGGACGTGGGCAATGCCCCAATTGTCGCGCGTGATCGATACCCGCGAAGCCTCTGCCTTCCAGCGCGCCACGTCGGGCGGCGATGCAGCAGTAAGAAAAAGAAGAAACGGAGCGAGCGCGGCGGCGGAGGTCTTAAGCATCCGGCAATGCTTGCTTCGCCTTCCCCCAGCCTGCAAGCATCTTCGATGACGCGCGCTGGATCAGTTCGTCGGCGTCGCGGACACTGAAATGGTGACCGCTATTGTAGCGGTCGAGCTCTTCCCAGGCGACCGGAGCCGATACCGGCGCACCTTCGCGTCCTCGGGCTGAGTAAGGCATCACAGCAGTCGCCCCGCGCTGGTTGCGCAGCCAATCGAGGAAGATGCGATCCTTCCGCTCGACCTTGCGGATGTTGGCGGTGAACATCTTCGGCTCCGCTTCAGCGATCGCGCGGGTGAAGCGCTCGGCGAAGCTTTTGACCGTCGGCCAGTCCCGCGTCTGGTCGAGCGGCGCGACGACGTGCAAGCCCTTGCCGCCGGACAGCAGGGGGAAGGTCTTGAGCCCGAGGTCACCGAGCAGGGCCTTCAACCGGACCGCCGCTTCCTTGACCATCCCGAAATCGAGGCCGACGTCGGGGTCGAGGTCGAACACCAACCGGTCGGGATATTCGACCTTGTCGACCTTGCTCCCCCAGCCGTGGAACTCGATCGTCCCCATCTGGACGCAGGCGAGTAGCCCCTGGATGTCGTCGAAGTAGAGATATTCCTCGACATCCCCGTCGCTCTCCTTGATCGGAATGTGCTTTACGTGGGGGCCGAAGGTCCCCGTGTCGTGCTTCTGGAAGAAGCCCTTCTCGGTCGTGCCCTGCGGGTACCGGATCAAGGTCATCGGCCGCCTTACCGCATCGATCATGATCAGCGGCTCGATGGTCGCATAATAATCGGCGAGCTCGCCCTTGGTGACGCCGACGCCGGGGAAGATGACGCGTTCAGCGCTGCTGATCTCGATGTCGAAATCCTCGGCTGATGCATGCGCCGCTTTCTTGCCCTTCGAGCGCTTTGGCCGAGTCTCTTTCGCTGACAAATGCTTCGGCACTTCCACCACTACCTCCGACGCCGCCTTGTCCTCGCGCAGCGCAACGAAGCTCGGGTGCCGAAGGACCCCGTCGTCGGTGAATTCGGCGAAGTTGATCTCAGCGACGAGCTTGGGCTTGATCCAATGCGCTCCTTTGCGATCGGCGCGGGGCACCTCGACCGGCGCCTTGTCGACCGCGAGCGGCTCCATCCGATCCATCAGCTCTTCGATCAGCCTCGCGTTGAATCCGGTCCCGACCTTGCCGGCATAGGTCAGCTTGCCCTTGTCCTTCGCCGCCAGCAGCAGCGAGCGGAAACCGCGGCGCTTGTCGCTCTCCGACCAGCCGACGATCACGAACTCTTGCCGCTGGACGCACTTGATCTTGAGCCAGTTGCGCGTGCGCGTTCCCTGGTAGGTTGCGCTCGCCTTCTTAGAGATGATGCCCTCGCCGCCCTGCTTGCAGACCGCGTCGAACATCTCCTCGCCGCGTCCGATGATGTGGTCGCCGTAAAGGATGGGGGGCGAGACACCCTCGAGCAAAGCCGCGAGCCGTTCCTTGCGTTCGATGTTCGGAAGCTTCCTGATGTCCTCGCCGCGGTCGATCAGCAGGTCGAAGGCGTAGAAGGCGAGCGGCGCATCGCCACCCTTGAGCGTCGACTGGAGCAGTTGAAAGCTCGGCTTGCCGTCTTCGTCGATTGCGACTGCCTCGCCGTCGATCAGGCAGCCGGCGGGCAACCGCGCCGCCGCTTTCACCAGCGCCTTGAACTTGTCGCTCCAGTCGAGGCCGTTGCGAGTCCAGGCGGTCGCGACGCCGTCCCCCACGCTGATCAGCAACCGGTAGCCATCATACTTGATTTCGTGGATCCAGCTGTTCCCGGCCGGAACCTCATCGACCAGGCTTGCGAGCTGCGGCTCCTCGAACGGCGGCGGCGCCTTCGACGCCTTGCGCTTGCCGCGCCCGCCCTTCTGACCGCCGCGGTTCGAGCGCCAGACATCCTCGCCGGCAGCGATCTCGGCCATTGTCCGCCCTGTGGTGACGCTGGTCACGCAATTGTCGACCAGGGCATTGCCGTCGTCGGGATCGGCGAAATCGTCGGTGACCTTCTTCAGCATCCACGGCTCGGCCTTCTCGCCGGGCTTGGGCTTCAAACGGAACATCACCCATTCGCCCTTCATCCGCTCGCCCTCGAGCGTGAAGTGGAGATGGCCCTCCTCAATGGTCTTGCTCGGATCCTTGCGCGGGTCGGGCTCCCACCGCCCCTGGTCCCACAGCATCACCGTGCCGCCGCCATATTCGCCCTTGGGGATGGTGCCTTCGAACCCGCCGTAGTCGAGCGGGTGGTCCTCCGTGCGCATCGCCAGCCGGTTCTCACCCGGGTCGAGGCTCGGACCCTTGGGCACCGCCCAGCTCTTCAGGACGCCGTCCAGCTCCAGCCGGAAATCCCAGTGCAGCCGCGACGCGTCATGCTTCTGGACGACAAAGCTGTCGCCCTTGCCCTTGAGCTTGCGTCCGCGCGGCTCCTTCGTCTTCGCGAAGTCGCGCTTCTTGTTGTAGGTCTCGATGTCGAGCGGGACCTTGGGCGGCATGGCTACGCTCTTTTACGTGCGGGCGCCTTCTCGGGTTCCTTCTTGGCCGACGTCTTCTTGGCGGCGGCCTTCTTCGACTTGTCGGCCGCCTTGCCCTTCTTCTCGTCGCCGAGACTCTTCTTCAGCGCCGCCATCAGGTCGATGACGTTCGAGCCCTTGGGCGGCGGAGCGTCGGCGTCCGGATCCTCGATGATCTTCTCGCCCTTCTTCTTCTGCTTCTCCTCGATCAGGCGGTGAAGCGCATCGACATAGCGGTTGTGGAATTCCCTCGGGTCGAACTCGCCAGCTTTGCGCTCGATGAGCATCGAGGCCATGTCGAGCAGGTCCGGATCGGGCTTGTGATCGCCGATGTCGCGGAAGAAGCCCGAGGATTTGTGGACCTCGTCGGCGTAGCGCAGCGTCTCGAGCAACAGGCCGCGGCCGCATGGCTTCAGCGCGACGACATATTCCTGACCGCGCATGGCGAGCTGGCCGACGCCGACCTTCTTCGCCGCCTTGAGCGCGTCGCGCAGCACGACATAGGCCTCTTCCGCCAGGTCATCCGCGGGAACAACGTAATAGGGCTTTTCGAAGAAGGTCGCGTCGATCTCGTCCTCGTCGACGAACTGGACGAGATCAAGCGTCTTGCGGCTCTCCAGCTTGACGCTGTCGATCTCCTCGGGGTCGAGCAGAACATAGTGTCCTTTTGACACCTCATAGCCCTTGACGATCTCGTCGCGGTCAACGGGCCCGATGCCGGGTACGACCTTCTCATATTTGATGCGCTTGCCCGACGGCTCGTGCACCTGGTGGAATTGGATCGCTGCCCCGCTCTTGGTTGCTGGGAACAGCTCGACGGGGATCGAAACCAGCGCCAGCCGGATCTGACCTCGCCAAATCGAACGCGCAGCCATGAAAACGTCTCCTAGCCCGACAGAGGCGGATTCAATTCATTGCGAGCACGACTCGTTCCCGCGTTGCCCCTTTGAGTAATCGTACCAGACCCGTAACATCTTCGCCAAGGCCGACTTTTTCCACGATTGCCGAGCCGCAAATGACGCCTTTCGCTCCTGCTGAGAGGGCAGCACGAACATGCTCGGGCCGCGAAATCCCAAAACCGAACACCGGCGGCGGCGCGCCTGCGGCCTTAACGCGGCGAATCAGGGCCGAGTCGAACGAGCCGCCGGCATGGGTGCCGGTGATGCCCGCGCGGCTGACGCAATAGGTATAGGCCTTGGACAGGCAGGCGATGCGGCGCAGCGTTGGCTCCGGCGTGTTGGCTGCGGCGATTAGCACTGGCTCGATCCCCGCCTGCTCCATCTCGCCGGTGAAGCGCTCGACCTCAAGCGCGGGTACGTCGGCGATCAGCAGGCTGTCGGCCCCGGCCTCATATGCATCACGCATGAAGCCCATCCGGGCCGCCACGATATTGGCATAGGTGAGGATACCGACGGGCACGGTTGGATGACGCGACCGGAACCCCGCCAGAAGTTCCAGGCAATCGCTCACCCTGACCCCGGCAGATAGCGCGCGCTGCGCTGCCGCCTGGATCACCGGCCCGTCGGCGACGGGATCGGAGAAGGGGATCCCGACTTCGATCATATCCGCGCCGCCCTCGACGACGGCGTCGAGCAGCCGCGCGCTGGTTTGCAGGTCCGGGTCCCCGAGCATCAGGAAGGCCCCGAACGCGCCTTCCCCATCGAGACGATCGAACATGTCGGCGTAGCGGCTCATGCGAAGCTCGCCTTGCGCTCGGTGGATCCGGCGACGCTGAACAACTTCTCCGCCTGGGCGACGTCCTTGTCGCCGCGCCCGGAAAGGCCGACCAGGATCACGGTTTCAGGCTCGCGTTCGGCAAGCTTCAGCGCATGTGCCAGCGCATGCGCGGACTCGAACGCGCAGATGATGCCCTCATTCGTCGCGAGGGATTTGAACGCGTCCAGCGCCTCGGCGTCGGTGGCGCCGACATATTCGGCGCGCCCGCTGTCCTTTAAATGCGCGTGCTCAGGCCCGACCGCCGGATAGTCGAGGCCGGCGGAGACTGACCAGGTATCGGTGACCTGACCATCTGGGTCCTGGAGGACGTAGGTCTCGGCGCCGTGGAGTATACCCGGCGTCCCGCGCAGCAGGGTCGCGCCATGCTGATCTCCATTGAGCCCCTTCCCCGCCGCTTCGACTCCAATCAGGCGCACGTTGGAGTCCTCGATGAAGTCAGCGAAGAGACCAATCGCATTGGAGCCACCGCCGACGCAGGCGACGACTGCGTGCGGGAGGCGCCCAAGCTGCCCGATGATCTGGGCGCGCGCCTCGCGGCCGATCACGCGCTGGAACTCGCGGACCATGGTTGGGAAGGGGTGTGGCCCGGCTGCGGTCCCGAGCAGGTAATGGGTCGTCTCGAAGCTTGCCGACCAATCGCGCAATGCCTCGTTGATCGCGTCCTTCAGCGTCTGCCCGCCGCTCCTAACCGGCACCACTTCCGCACCCATCAGCTGCATGCGGAAGACGTTGAGCTGCTGCCGCTCGACGTCCTCCGCGCCCATGTAAACGACGGTTTCAAAGCCGAGCAGCGCGCCAACGATCGCGGTTGCGACGCCATGCTGCCCGGCGCCAGTCTCGGCGATCAGGCGAGTCTTGCCCATGCGCTTCGCAAGCAGTCCCTGCCCCAGCACCTGGTTGGTCTTATGCGCGCCGCCGTGGAGCAGGTCCTCGCGCTTGAGATAGATGTTGCCCGGGAGGTTGCGGCAGCGTGTCAGCGGCGTCGGTCGCCCCGCATAATTGGCGAGGAGATCATTGAGCTCGGCAGCGAACTCGGGATCGTCCTGCGCATCGAGGAAGGCCGCCTCGAGCTGCTCGAGCGCCGGCATGAGGATCTCCGGCACATAGGCGCCGCCGAAGCGTCCGAAGCGGCCGCTCAGGCGCATGCCCGGAGCCTCTGCCGAGCATCAGGGCGCAGCGCATCAAACAAGGCAGCGATCTTTTCGGGTGACTTCGTGCCGGGCAATGCATCGACGGCCGAGCCGACATCGATCGCGTAGGCACCCAGCGCTCGAGCCGCGCGGGCATTGTGCGGGCCAATGCCGCCGGCAATTAGCGATCGCGACAGGTCAGGATGGCCAGCGATCGACGACCAGTCGAAGCTTTTCCCGCTGCCTCCGTCGCCATTGTCGAACAGCAGCCTATCCCCCGAGCGACCCGCGCGCGGTTCGTCGCCAACGCTCACCGCAGTCCAGATCTGGCATGCCTCGGGCAGTTGGCAACGCAAGGAAGCGGCATACTCGTCGTTTTCCTGCCCATGCAGCTGGACGGCATGGAGGTTCAGGGCCGCCGCAACGTCGGCGACGTCATCGATCGGGCTGTTGCGGAACACGCCGACAGGCAGTGTCCCCTGGCTTTGAGCGACACCGGCCAGCGGCGCGGCTTCGTCGATCGTGACGAATCGGGGGCTGACCGTCACGAACACGAAGCCAGCGAATGCCGCCGGCCGGGCAGCGCCGATGTCGGCGCCGCAATTCAATCCGCATAACTTGACCCGGCTGAAGATCAGTTCGCGCGCGGACTGGGCCGGTTCATTCGCGTGCATCAGCGCCGAGCCGACCAAGAAGCCGTCCACCAATGGCGACAGCCGCCCGACATCGGCTCGCGAGGCGATGCCGGACTCCGAAACGAGGATGCGGTCCGGGGCGTACCGCGCGAGCCGCTCGGTCGTTGCGAGGTCAATGCTGAGGTCGCGCAAGTCCCGATTGTTGATGCCGATCAGCGGCGCGCCGAGTGCAAGCGCACGTTGCATCTCGGTTTCGTCGTGGACCTCGACCAGCGCATCCATGCCGAAGCGGCGTGCCTCGGTGATCATGTCGCGAGCTGCCGCGTCATCGAGCAGCGAGAGCATGACAAGGATCGCATCCGCTCCGGCAATCCTCGCTTCCGCAACTTGGCGCCGATCGATGAAGAAGTCTTTGGCGAGGATCGGACCATCGAACTCGCTGCACGCGGCTGCGAGATCCTCGAGCGATCCGCCGAAATACTCGCGATCGCAAAGCACGCTTAGCGCATCGGCAACGCCGGCATAGCCGCGAGCCAGCGCTTCCGGGTCTGCCCCCGGTCGGATTGCACCGGCCGAGGGGGAAGCCTTCTTGATCTCGAGGATAAAACGCGAGCCCGGCTGCGCGATCGCCTCGGCAAGGCTGTGCGTCGTCGGAATTGCTTTGTCCCGCAGCGCCTCAAGCGACACGCCGTCGAACCGACGCGCGAGCTCGTCGCGCTTGGCCGCTGCGATCTGCCCGAGGACGCCGACCGGTTCAGTCACGGCTCGCCTCGACGAACTCGGCCAAGACCTTTGCGGCGCCGCCCGAAGCCAGCGCGTCGCGAGCCAGCACGGCGCCTTCCCGTAGGTCGTTCGCAAGGCCGGCAGTATGGAGCAGCGCGCCGGTGTTGAGGATGACGATGTCTTCTTCTGGCCCGGAGCCACCGCCCTGCAGCAGCGCCGTCAGCCGCGCCGCATTTTCCTCGACGTCGCCGCCGGTCACGACCTTTAGCGGCGCGCGCTCGAGGCCCGCCTGTTCGGGCGTAATCTCCAGCTCTTCGATCTCGTCGCCCGACAGACGGATGGCCCGAGTTTCGCCGTGGAGCGCGACCTCGTCCAAGCCGGATCCATGGACGACCAGCGCTTCCTTGACGCCCATCGCCGCCAGCGTCTGGGCGATCCTCCGAAGCATCTTCGGATCTGCGACGCCGAGCAGCTGCACCGGCGGCCGCGCGGGGTTGATGCAGGGTCCCAGCAGATTCATGACCGTGCGCACCCCGAGCTGGCGGCGGACCAGCGCGGCATGCTTCATTCCGGGGTGATAGGCCGGCGCGAACAGGAAGCAGAAGCCGGTTTGGTCGAGGATTCGGCGCGCCTTTTCGGGCTCGACGTCGATCTTTGCACCGAGCGCCTCGATCACGTCGGCCGACCCGCAGCGCGAGCTGACGCTGCGGTTACCGTGCTTAGCGATCGGGAGGCCGCACGCCGCTGCAACGAACGCGGTCGCGGTCGAGACGTTGATCAGACCCGATCCGTCGCCTCCCGTCCCGCAGCAATCGGCATATAGATAATCGGGCCGCTCGAACGGCAAAGCGGCGGCACTCAACGCCCTCGCCGCGCCGATCATCTCTTCCGGCGTCTCGCCCTTCATTCGAAGCGCGATCAGCATTCCGGCGATCTCCGCCGGCTCGAGCTTCCCAAGTACCAGCCGCTCGAACAGATGCTCGCTATCCTCGACGGGCAAGTCTTCGCCGTTCAGCAATTTGGGCAACGGGTTGGGTACCGGCTGCAGAGGGTCATGCTCGAGATGAGCGGAGTGGATCGCCGCCGGGGCGGCCGCGCCGTCGCGCTGAAGTGTCGTGATCTGGTTCATGATCTCACCTGGAAACAAAAAAGCCCGCCGGAGGCGGGCGGGCAGTCGATGATCGTTTGGCTAGTCGATCAGTCGCGCCATCGCGCCGCAAGGCTCGCGTCGCGCCACCACCAGCGGCGGACGATCGAAGAAGCGGCGATGGCGACCAGGTTCGTCATGCGATTCGCGTGGTAAGGCAGGCGCTTGGCCCGGGTCAACCGGCTAATCGGTTGACGCATTCGCCGCGGCAATGGCATTGGCCCCTCAACGCGGGTGTAGCTCAATGGTAGAGCAGAAGCCTTCCAAGCTTACGACGAGGGTTCGATTCCCTTCACCCGCTCCAACTTCGCGACCTGCCGGGGGCAGGTTCGAAGTTCGAGCGCGCTGAGCTCAAGGAGCGAAGCGGGGACAAGCGCCACACGCGTTGACACATCATTGGTGCGCCGCCATGTGGCGCGCCTGCCTTCGAGTGACCGGACCTTGAGACCGGCACGACCTCGTGGAGAGGTGGCCGAGTGGTTAAAGGCAGCAGACTGTAAATCTGCCCGCGCAAGCGTACGCTGGTTCGAATCCAGCCCTCTCCACCATTTCCCACAGGGCAGCCCGCGCCGGGCGGCATGCGTCGCAAACCCGACGTAACACTTTCAGGTTTGGGCAAATTGCGACTTGCCCTCACGGAACGATATCAAAGGTTAATCCCAAATTGGTGTAAAATCAGGGGAAAACTGGCGAAACCTGAACAGATGACTTAAGGCTCGAAAAGGAATCGGGCTCGGAGTAAACCGCATGTCACGCGGGGTGGGTGTCGCATTGGATCATTCGGACGAAGCGCGCGGTGCGCCTCGTGAGTCATCGGGGGCGAGCGTGCCCGACGAAATGGAGCAGCGCGTTGCGCGCCTGACGCCGGGACAGCTGGATTGCCTGCGTCTCGTCGACCAGCTCCTGTCTTCAAAGGAGATCGCAGCTGAGCTGAAGATTTCGCCGCACACCGTCGACCAGAGGATTCGCCAAGCCCTCGCCACACTCGGCGTCGAACGCCGAGCCCACGCAGCCCGGATCGTAGCCAACTACAAGGGCCCATATCAGCGTTTGATACATCAATCGCCGTACATTCCCGCCGAGCCACAATCCCGCCAACCAGATGCCGCGGTCAGCAATCAGATTCGGCACGCTGATCGCGCAGGGGAGGCTGGTGGTGCTGGTTTCCTAACCGAGCAGAGGCCCGCGTCTGTCTGGTCTCCCCTGCAACCGCCGTTCGCTACGAGGAGCAACCCCCG